>ERZ791919.360-NODE-360-length-51323-cov-8.936061_pt1 | contig 51323 bp, 61 predicted proteins | sample MGYA00510137_ERZ791919 | MGnify/ENA primary metagenome ERZ791919 (study PRJEB30046, sample SAMN00792059) | human gut metagenome | study: EMG produced TPA metagenomics assembly of the A metagenome-wide association study of gut microbiota in type 2... | reverse complement strand
GCAACCAACACCGGAGACCAGTCGGCAGCAACCAACACCGGAGACCAGTCGGCAGCAACCAACACCGGAGACCAGTCGGCGGCAATTGTTGATGGCAAAGACAGTATAGCCATAGTAACAGGCAAAGATAGTAAAGCTAAAGGAGCATTAGGCTGTTGGATTGTTTTAACAGAGAGAGGTAATTGGGATGGAGAAACTTACCCTATTCTATCTGTGCAGGCATTCAAGGTTGATGGTAATTCTATTAAGGAAGATACTTTCTACAAACTTGTTGATGGTAAACCGAAAGAAGTAGAATAATTCAAAACTAAGTAAATATGAGCTATTATCCAGATAAAAATCAAATACCGACAGGATTTGAAGAATGGTCTTTTACCAATATGCCCGAAGACGGTGAAGTCGTAGAAGTATTGTCATACGGTAAGATAGAAACTATGAGATTTGATAAACCTTATATGGCATTCAATCCTCCTGCTATCACCCGTTTATGTGGATGGACTTTAGGTTGTAAGTGCCAAGAAGGGATTACGCATTTTAGAAGAATTAAATCATAACAATAAAATATGAAGCATTATCACGAAGAAGAAATACCCATAGAGGAAGACTTTAATCCGTGGGATGAGAAAGAAAGAGCAGTATAACTAACTACTAATCAATAATATACAGAAATGAAGCAATCAATCGAAGAAGTAGCGTACGATTATGCTACTCAAAAAACGAAATTCAGAAAAGAAGTTCTGAAAGAAGTGGATGCTGATAATTACGTTTCCCGTCATGCCGACTGTATGGAGGATTTTCAGTGTGGATATAACTATTGCATGGGACAATCCCCATGGCATGAAGTCAGTGAGGAGCCGAAGAAAGGTGAGCATATATGTGTGCAAGTTGGTAGCGGGAACTTAACATCATGGTTTGCTACATCTAATATCAGAAAGGATTTTGAAGACTATAATGTTATCAGATGGGCGTATGTTTCTGATTTAATCAAATATGGGTAAAATGGTGAACATTCCGCTGGATGCCATCCGCAATCTTTCACAGGAAGAGCAAAAAGTCCTTGTGGATTCAATGTACACACCTATCGACGATGTGCAGGCAGAAGAAATAATGAACTCATAAATATAACAGCCTTGGGCGGGCTTTGTAAAACCCATATATAAATAGAAATGAATGAAAATAAGAAACCGTGTCCTCAATTCCCATATTGGGGCTCAAGTTATCCCGATGCGTGCTGTGTTGATGGCGAATTACAAGATTTAGACTACTGTGATGAAAACGGTAATCTTTACGATAAGGGAGAGGGTGTTCCTTGTCCGTTCTGTAGAACAGAAGAGTTTATAGAGTATGACCCATTTAGTTGGGTAGACCATTTTTGCGAGGAAATGGAAGAAAATGGCGATGTCATTACCGATTCTATGGAGCGGTGTGCTAAACAAAAAGCACGACAGGCTTATTTGGATTGGATTGAGAATATAAAGTAATGAATAAACCGAAAGTAGTAGAGAGGTTCGCTGATAATGGAGAACACTCTCATTGGGAATTGATAAATCCCGATACCGGAGACGTACTTTGGTCTGAAATATCTCCCAAAGATGAGATAATCGAGATTGAAGGATATAAGTTCCGTAGAGGAGATATCTATGATATTTATGATTGCGAACGGGACAAACAAATGTTCTTTAATCGTGAAGCCGGATTTATAGTCAAGACTTTTGGAGATAAAAATCATAAGCCACAGGGATTCAAATTTGGAGAACCTATTGCCTATGAAAGCACCTCATGGTATATATCCGAAAAGAAAGATAAATGGAAACAACGAATGAATAAGGCTATTGCTTTATGGAAGAATAGGAGATAAATTATGTATGTAGCAAGAGATAAAAAAGGGACACTGGTATTTTTTATAAACATGCCTGAAAAGAATGAAAGATATGAGGGGTGGCAGTCAACCAGTGACACGTGTGATTATTGTATTTTACCACCTAACTTGTTCCCTAATGTAAGTTGGAGAGATAAAAATCCAACAGAAGTTAAATTAGTAATGAAAAGGAACAAAAACATGTGCATCAGGGACAGGACAAAGGTTTGCAATTTATGCCATGAGTGCGATGTAGATGTGCTGAATCCTAACTATTAACGAGGCTGAACATGAATATTGATACAGAGTTTAATGTAGGTGATAGTGTATGCTATCTAAGTGGAGATAATATCTGTCATTCCACTATCAGCAATATAACCATTGAAATATCGCATGAGGATAGAAGTTTTTTGATGGTTTATAAGCTGTCTGACGGATTAAGTGTCCCCAGAAACAATTATCCACAATGGGATAAAAGACTTTTTAGGGATAAGGATAGTTTAATAAAGTATTTATCAGAATTATGAAACAGACATTAGAAGAAGCAGCCATGCAAGAGCTTAACTCAAGCTATGCAATTATAGTCGATGGCGAATTAGTCTATCAACGACAAGCAATGCTTAACATGTTTAAGAAAGGCGCAGAATGGCAGGCAGAGCAATCCCCGTGGATAAAAGCTAAAGACCAACTACCAGACGTAGATGAAAACAATATATCAGAGCAGAGCGAACCTGTATTAGTCATACTTTCCGCTAAAGGTCATTATGAACCGGAAATATTGGTTTATAATAAATATTATCACGTATGGGATACATCAGACGCAGATGATTACAGTTGCAATATCTCTGATGATGATTTGTGGATGCCGATACCGAAGTTTAACGAATAAATAATCAAGACTGAACTATTCGGAATCTCCTAATAGTTCAGTAGACCCAATACTTTCTTGATGCTATAAAGTGTGAATATGAGATTGACGATTTTCAAGATGAATAATTCTTAAAATTCCTACAGATATGATTGAAATTAGAATAAGAGATTTAATCGGTATAATAGCCATCTGTTTATTCGTTAGTTTAAGTTTTATATGTTTCACACAAAGAAAACATATATCTTACCTGAGGCAAGCAATTCAGCAGAGAGACAGCTTGTTGAATGAATTAATTTATCAACCATAACTAATTGGTATGAATCAGGAGCAAGTATGCGGTGAATGTAAGCTGTTTGCCAATGAAGACTCATTCGGCAATGGATGGTGCGAATTCCATCAAAAGGAGGCTTTCTGTGAGAATGTAGCCTGTGAAGATGGAATAGAGATAATAGAGGGAAAGCTTTCCCTTGATACGGAGAATGACAATGATAACCTTTTAAAATGATACAACCAAAGCATTACAAGTATTTTCCCCGGTCTCAACCCGCCCAGCGAGAAAGGACTACATTAACCACTTCCGCCAAGAGAAGCCACTTGAAGGAATCTACTTCACCGGTTTCATGCGCGAAGTACTTGAAAAGAGATCCAGACGCAAGTCTGCAAACTATGCAGTAGTCTATGATGCAATCATGAAGCATATCGACCAATTTTCCGAGTTGTACGATTGCGACATTTTCACTAATTCGATTACTGAGGAATTTCTGGATGATTTCATAATTTACTTGGAGAACCAGAATTTAAGGCATAATACAATTGTTGGGTATATCTTAAAGATACAGTCTATGGTACGAAAAGCAAGCCAATACAATTACGCTGTTGATTCTACATTTGATGAAATTGATATGCGCTTGGAGGAGACAAACGCTGTGTTCCTTTCGATGAATGAGATTACAAGGATCTATTATTATAAGTTTGAGAAGCAGGACAAAAGAAAGGCAAAAGAACGCATAAGAGACTTATTTGTAGTTGGATGTCTTACGGCCTTAAGATACTCTGATTATTCATCCCTTACCAAAGATAATCTTCAGGATGGGTATATTATCAAGCGGACGAAGAAAACCAATGTAGACGTAAAGGTGCCGGCTCATGATTATGTGAAAGAAATTTTTGCGAAGTATAACGGGAATATTCCAAACGGACTTTGCATCCAGTACTTCAATAAGTACTTGAAGGTTATCATGCGAGAAATTGGATTAAACGATAAGATTACATTCTCCTATACTAAAGGTGGAAAACTGATAACAGTTACTCGTGAGAAGTGGGAATTGATTAGTAGCCATACGGCACGCCGGTCCGCTGCAACTAACATGTACCTTACTGGTCGGATGAAGACCTTAGAGATAATGAAACTTACCGGGCATCGGTCTGAGCAGAACTTCTTCCGATATATACGGTTGACAAGTGAAGATACTGCCCGATCTATTTCGGGGGATATGTTTTTTAGAAAATGATAAATCAATGAATGACAATTTATACAGCAAAGCCATAAAAGAAGCTTTGAAAGTAGAGTTCCTTGCAAACAGTGAGGAACTCTTTTTATATGCAGGCGCTCTCTATTCTGCTATGATGTGGGGTAGGGAAGTGGACGAGAAGAATAAGAGGATCCGGAAATTGAACCGGTCTGTAAAATAAAGAAAGAGCCAGCCCACACACGACTATGAACCAGCTCCTCACACGATTATAGTGCAAATATACTATTTACTTTTAAAATAATTGTGTTATGGAGCTGGATTTTAATAAAATAATTCGTCTTAAAAAAATCAGAATTGAGAAATCAGAACTTTCAGAAGAAGAAAACGCCTTAGCTTCACCGATTTTGAGAGATAAAAACCTTATTGGGGATATCTATAAAATCTTTGTTGAGTTATTGAATAGCAGAAGTCTTCCCCCTTGTATTGATAGTGTTACCCAACGAAAAAAGTTCATCTTCATCATCTTGTATCTGTTTTCTCCAAGCTCGCTTGCCGGTGGGAAAATGACTGCCGGATTACGTGAGGAAATGTCGAGGGTATTGGGAATTCAGTCTAAGAGTACAATTTCCGACAATTGCGCGGATGTCGTGTTTCTCTATCAGAACTATGGGGATTTCAGCGGAGATATAGAGTATCTTTACACCGAAATAATAAATCGTTTAAAATTCAAAGGGCTAATCAATTGAAAGCCGGAGGTTATTGTTCCGGCTTTCTCTTCTTTATTTGTTATTTTCTTCTACTAACGATTACATTCATTAGTCCTACAATTTCATTAACCTTAGCCCCATCACTGCCTAAATGAATTTTAAGAATAGGGTCTGAAAGACTATTGACGTTAATAATAACAGTGTAGTCGTGATACACCTTGTCATTTTCTTGATTAACGGTAGTTTCTTTTCTCGCAGTAGCTCCACCAACAACAGCACCAACGCCACCTGTTAAAACTCCTCCAACAATGGCTCGTTTTGCCATATTACCTGTACTCGTTTTAGTTTCATAGGAAACTTTCCCTTTTTCTATTTGCTGATTATCATTGAAAGTACAACTGAGTACATCATTCATAGGTAAATCTTTTCCTAAAAGCCAAACTCTGTTTGTATTACCAAAGGCTATGATTTCTTTTTCAAGATTCAATTCTTCCAATATGATTGTTTTATCAGGTTGTCCGTATTTGGATATTAATTCTTCCTTTCTTGCATTGTATATCGGGGTTTTCTGCTTAATTTCAGCTTGTCTTTGAGCTTTTCTTTCCTCTTGTTTGTGTTTCCGTTCCTCTTTTTCTTTTTCGTTCTTTCTATTTTGCCATATAGCACCAGAAATACTGCCTGTAAACACCATGATAATTAAGAACCAAAAGAAATGGTCATTGAAAAGGCATATAAAAGCCAAGATTGTTCCGATAATAAAGACAAAAGGGGCTGCAGAAACATTACTTGAATTATTTTTGTTTTCCATAATCGTGTATCATTTTAATTAAACAGACACAAAAATAGGTACAAATATTAACTAATCAACTATTTTCAGCAAATTTTCTAAGTCAGAACGTGATTTTATTGTGTAAACCACTCCTTTGTACTCAAATTCATCCGCTTTTAGTCCTCTTTTTACTTTAGTTTGAATTTAGTACCGAAAATGGGGCAAACAGTTACAATAGTTTTATTGTCTCTAATGTAGTTTCAATATCCGATATTGAATTTATTTCAAATAATTGTCCTTTAGCTTTAATAAATCCGATCACACCGTCATTGACGAATAATTCAGGTACTTCAACATTGAGAAATTTAGCTATTCTTTCTAAACTGTCCATTGTAGGATTTCCATTACCCGTAATGATTCGACTAATACTTGCTTGAGATGTTCCAATTCCTAAGGCTAAAGACTCCAATGTAATGCCTTTTTCCTTACAAAGCTCCTTAATTCTATATTTCATATATGATATATTAATTATGATGATGCAAATATACATATAAAATCCAATAATTGCTATATATGATATGATTAATTGTTAAAAATATCATTTGAGATAAAAATAACTATTCTTTTATTTGGTTTGTATTTGCTTTATGTGATATATTTGCATTATAAAATTATCACATAAGATAAAATAGAATACTAACACATAAAATAATAAGTATTATGGCAACATCATTAATTAAACAAAGAACAATAGAGAAGTTCATCATGTCAGAGTTTGCACAAGGCAACTTGAATACCAAAGAACAAGTTAGCTGTATGCTTCTTCTGATTCAAAAGAAGCTGGGTATGTCAGTAGAGCAAGCAAGTGACTTTATGAGAAACGCAATTGGTATTAACGCTTAAATATACGATCATGGCAACAAAGAAGGTTGATGAAAAGAAAACATTGAAGTATGCAGTAGCATTTTACTTCTGCACATCAGGCAAGATAAACTTCATGTTAGGTAAGAAGATGTACCAGCACATAAATACTGTTTACGACCAAAGAGAAGATGGTAGAGGTTTCAATACTTGTGAGATCGTTTATAACTATAAGGCTCAAAAGTATGAGGTTCTGAATGTAGATACAGAGATAGGTAACAAAGAGATTCAAATATTATAAGTTTAACCAGCAGGGCTTTTGCCCTGCACAATTAGAAGATTATGAATACAAAAGAAATAGAAATTGGTTTGAGATACAGAGTTTCAGGTGATTTAGCTAACGGCCACTATGCAGATGGTACACTGTGTATAGTACACGAAGATGTAGTAAGGGTGATAAAGAGAGTCACAGATACTCATGTTATTTGTGAGTGCGGTCGTAGATTTATTATTAATGATAATCTCAAAATAGAGAAGTTCTAAGTTTAATCCGGTAACCTTCGGGCTACCACAATATACACGATTATGAAAGCGGATTTAGTTTTAATTGTCAGTCACGAAGCCCCACTAATGAAACAACTGGGCAAAGTATTGGGCAAGCTATGTACCATGTACGACTTTACTACCATTGACAAGAACGAAAAGTACATCACCATACAGCACGATGAAACTGGTCTTGTAGTGGCTTATACGAGTGAAGAAAGATTGAATGCTAAACATTAAATATAGTGATTATGAACTCAATAAATGAAAACGGTTGCAGCGTATGCCAGCCCGGTAAAGAGAATTACACTACCTACACAACGAAGTTAGGCAGAAAGAGAGTGAGAATGTACCAATACGACTATCGTACAGAAGACGGTGAGTTGTTTTCTTGTTGTGCGCCTACCTTAGAGGTGTGCAGGGAAAAGCGTGATAAATGGATGAAAAACAGATAAGCATGAAATACATACAGTTTATCCACCAAAAACCTGCATTATCTGGTTCTATTACAGTGAACGGCAGGTCTAAGAGTGGTATATTTATGCCTGAGTGGTCCAAATATAGCAACTCAATCATTTACAGGTATCATACGGATAGAGGCAACAAAGGTACAGGTGGGTTTAGTTTAAACCGTGCTTTCTTCTTGCTAAATTGTGGCAGGCTATCAATTTTACGACAATAAACCGATTGTCGTGTATAACGATTGAAGATATTTCGTTATCTTTGGTTGTGGTAGTACCTTTGGGGTACTATCTTTTATAGTATAAATTTTATAACGATATAGTAGTATGAAGATTAATTATAATGGTCAAGAGATAGAAGCGTATTCGCTCATAATGACAAAAGAAAACGCTTTAGATATTTTGAATGGTAAAAAGAGCATAGAAACGCGTATGCTTAGTGCCAAATATGAGAAAATGTTCACGGACTTTGCGCAAGTTGACGAAAATGAGAAATTGAGAAAAGCTGGACGTGAGGAGGAATGTCAGCCCATTTTGCGCACAGATATAGAAGCTATTCATTTTTATAGTACTGGTGCGCCATGGACACTTGATGTCGCCATTGATGAAATTGGTATAGGCGAAATAACAGAAGAAGGCATAAAATTCATGCACGATGAATTTGATTTTCACGATTTCGACAAACAATTAGAAGCGTTTAAAAAGAACCCACCTGAAGAGTTGCCGTTATTCTATTATTTGCATATTTGTGAGATTATCAGCCATTCGGGATTGAAATAACACGAGTCACTTAGGTGGCTTCATTTGTAGGTAAAAAGATTGTTTAACTAAAAAAAATCGAGATTATGCCAGAAGTTTATGCTACTGATGCGAGAGGTAGAAAATACCGAAGTCGAAAGGATTATGAAGCAGGTCGTTTTCAATCTACCGGTAGAAATGCCGCTCAAAGAGCGAGAATTAATCGCCGTATAGGAGGTAGAGTTGTCTAATGAAGAAAGCGATAGATATAATTAAAGCTGTCGCAAAAAAGACTGACAGGGTTATATTGTTTCACTCGGCATCGGGTAAGGACAGTATAGCCCTTTTAGACCTTATATCACCCTATTTCAAAGAAATTGTATGTGTTTATATGTATGTTGTCAAAGACTTATCTCACATTAATCGATATATCAACTATGCCTGTAATAAATACCCGAATGTGAAATACATTCAGATACCACATTTTTCTGTTTATTCATTTAGGCGTATTGGTTACTTAGGATGTGTTAAGAACGAGAAGCAGAAACTGTACAATATGGCTCAACTTACCGATATAGTAAGGGAGAAATATAATGTTGAATGGGCTTTCTTCGGATTCAAGCAGTCTGATTCGATGAATCGACGTTTAATGTTACGTACATACGATATGAACGGAATCAATGAAGTGCAAAAGAAATGTTACCCATTGTCTGAATATAAAAACAAAGATATATTGGAATATATCAACTGGAAAAATTTGATAAAGCCTGAATCATATGATTTAAAACATCAATCGTCCGGTACCGATATTACTGACATTAATTATTTGCTGTTTCTTCGTAACAATTTTCCAGAAGATTTAGGAAGGATTATAAGCGAATATCCATTAGTAGAAAGAAAACTATTTGAATATGATTATGAAAGAGCTAAAACAAAGTGAAACAAGGATTATAAAGCGTTCTCAAATAAATCTCAATCCGATTAATCCTAAAAGACATTCCGATGAGAGGATAAAACTGCAAAAAAAGAACTTGCAAAAAGTAGGTTTTCTCGGTGGTATCGTATGGAATGAGAAGTCGGGTAATCTTATAGATGGGCATCGTAGAATAAAAGCAATGGATTTGCATTATAAATACAATGGTACTTCCGGTGCGGATTACAATGTTAAGGTTGAAGTCGTGAGTCTCGATGATAAGACTGAGAAGGAACAGCTTACATACATGGCAGTAGGAAATACAAAGCCAGATATAGACCTTATAGCTGGCTATATTTCTGATATTGATTATACGGATGTTGGATTGGATATTGGGGATCTTAACGATATCCTTTCTATAAATACAGCTATTCCTTCTTTCTCAGATTCTTTGGATGGTTTATTATCCCCTGTATCATTGTTCGATGAAATAGAAACTCCTGCAATGGATGAAAATACATACGAAGCTAAAAAAGAACACATGAAATCCATCAAACAGCTGGTAAAAGAATCCGCAATAGAAAGGCAACAGAATGAAGAAGCCTTTATAACATTATCTTTTTCTTCCCATGAAGCTAAAGATGACTTTTGCGACTTGCTTGGCATCAGTACAGATGACAAGTTTGTGAAAGGTGAGGAAGTGTTGAGATTGATTAAGTGACGAAAGTAACAAATACGCGCGCCCGTACGCAAGGATATGGCTAAGAAACCTAATATAGAAGATTTTAGAAAGATTCTCCGCAAATCTGGTGGAAATTTGACTAAGGTTGCGGCTACGTTTAAAGTAGCTCGGAAAACTATATATCAATGGGCAAAAGAAGATACGGAGTTCAAGGACGCCATATCCGATGAACGCGGTTCCCTAGTTGATGAATGCCTAGTTTCTGCCCGTGTTCTTGCATTGGGTATTCCTGAAAAGGATAAAGATGGAAATTTCGTAGGTTGGCGTGAACGTCCAGATGGCTATATGATTCGTTATTTGCTTTCTACATTAGGAAAAAACGAAGGTTTTGGGGAAGAATCAGAAGATGCCGATATCCCTACCGACATAGATCATGGTATTAGTATTGATTCATGGATTAAAGACAAACTGAAATGATCGAACCCCAAGAAATATATCATCCGTTATACACCGATACGGAGAAATTTATTATCCTTATCACCGGTGGACGTGGTTCGGGAAAGTCTTTCAACGCTTCCACCTTTATAGAGCGTCTGACTTTTGAAATGACCCCGGTAGAGAAGATTGTGCATCAGATTCTCTATACCCGTTACACGATGGTTTCCGCCGGTATGTCTATCATCCCGGAAATGATGGAGAAGATAGACCTTGACGGAACTACAAAATATTTCAAGACCACCAAGACGGATATAGTCAACAAAATGACTAAGAGTCGTATCATGTTTCGGGGTATCAAAACATCTTCGGGGAATCAGACGGCGAAACTGAAATCCATTCAGGGTATTACTACTTTTGTTTGCGATGAAGCGGAGGAATGGACGAATGAAGAAGAGTTCGACAAGATTATGCTTTCTATTCGTAAGAAAGGGATTCAGAACCGGATTATTATTATCATGAATCCTTGCGACTCCAATCACTTTATCTATAAAAAGTACATTGAGAATATTCATAAACTGGTAGAGATTGATGGTGTGCAGGTACAGATTTCCACACACCCGAATGTACTTCATATCCATACTACCTATCTGGATAACTTGGAGAATCTTTCCCCGGAGTTCCTGAAAGAAGTGGAGGATATGAAGATAAATAACCCCGAAAAGTATGCTCATGTGGTTATTGGTCGTTGGGCTGATGTGGCGGAAGGTGCCGTATTCAAGAAGTGGGGTATTGTTAAAGAGTTCCCACGAGAATGCAAAAAGGTAGGAATAGGGCAGGACTTCGGATTTACTAATGATCCGTCCGCTGCTGTAAGATGTGGCATTATTGATAACCGTTTGTATGTTGATGAACTTTTCTATGAAACGGATATGCTTTCATCAGCTATTGCCAACAGGTTAAAGCCTTTCTCTATGAAAGTGTTTGCTGATTCACAAGATCCTCGATTGATTCAAGAGATAAAGAACAGAGGCGTGAATATCTATCCGGTGGATAAGTTCCCCGGTTCAATCAAAGCGGGTATTGATAAGATTAAAGATATGGAGTTCTTTGTAACAGAACGCTCTTACAATCTTATTACTGAACTTCGGAAATATGTTTGGGACAAAGATAAAGATGGAAACTACATCAATGAGCCAGTAGATGAATATAATCATTTGATGGATGCCATTAGATATTATGTATTGGGTTGTTTGCTCGGACGCATTTTGAAGCCGAAAGATTTAACAGGAATATTCACACACTAAAAGTATAGACTATGACACTTGAAGAAATATTAGCATTGCCTGATATAGGGCAGAAGATAAGTTACCTGAAGAAAGGTCGGAAAACCGAACTTCCTGACCGTTGTAAACTTTGGGATGATTGGAATCCCAAACGCCATGAAATCATGGTGGACAAAGAGAAGTACCCGGATAGAAAGGTTCTTGAAAAGGAAGCGGAAAAGGTTTTCGATGAAAAGACTGGTAAGACCTATGAAATCGAAGCGCAATACAAGACTGAACCGGTAAACCGTATTTCTATCCCTTTGGAGCAGGACATAGTGAACATTCAAACTGCTTTCACTGTCGGTACCGAGCCATCAATGGATTGCACTCCAACGGATGATGACGAAAAGAAACTGCTGGATGCGGTTAAATCTGTATTTAAATCCAATAAAATCAAGTATCAGAACAAGAAGATTGTTCGCTCCTGGCTTTCTGAACAGGAAGTAGCCGAGTATTGGTATGTAACCGATGATGATTCGTTTTGGGCTAAATTTTGGAAGAAAGTTAAGACTACCTTCGGAGGAAAGGTAAGGCCTACCAAGAAGCTGAAAAGTGTATTGTGGTCACCGTTCCGAGGGGATAAGCTTTATCCGTTCTTCAATGATGAAGGGGATTTTATTGCTTTCTCACGTGAGTACAAAAAGAAGCTCATGGATGATTCGGAGGTCACTTGCTTTATGACTATTACGGACAAGATGGTTTATCAGTGGGATTTATCCAAGGGTTTTGAGGAAAGGGTTGCTTTTGCTCATGGTTTCCCTAAGTTACCGGTTATCTATGCTTATCGTCCTGAAGCTTATTGCAAGAAAATTAAGACCTTTCGGATACGCTTGGAGAAACTCCTATCCAATTATGCCGATTGTATTGACTATCACTTCTTTCCATTATTGAAGCTAATCGGGGAAGTGACTGGGTTTATTGGCAAGACAAAAGATAGAAAGGTTAAACTGGAAGCTGGTGCAGATGCACAGTATTTGACGTGGAACCAAGTACCTGACACAGTGAAGTTTGAGGCTGAAACCCTTACCAATATGGCTTATGATATGTCTAATACTCCACGCATTTCTTTCGAGACATTGAAAGGGGTTGGTAAAGCTTCCGGCACTGCCTTTCGCTTCATGTTCATGGGGGCACACATGGCTGTTGAAAATCATGGAGAAGAAATTGGTAGCTTCATGCAACGAAGAGTAAACTTCCTGGTTTCCGCTTTAGGGGCAATCAATTCATCAGAGTTTAGCAAAGCTTCCCAAACGATTGATATTGAAACGGATTTGGTTCCATACATGATTGACGATTTGAACGACAAGGTTACTACCGCCGTCTCCGCTGTGGCAGGTGGCATCTGGTCTACTCGTGAGGGTATCATGTTTGCCGGAAATGCCGATCGCATTGAAGAGGAACTTACAGAAATCAAAGAAGAACAGGCTGCAAAAAATGTTCAAATCGGAAATAAAGAACAAAAAACTGAGAATTAGTCAGAAAAATTACGGGAATTACAATTTTGATGGATGAAAAATAGAACATTTAGCGGTGATTCGATAAGGTTGCCATTATCTTTTTACTACATTGTTAAAAGTAACAAAAATGTTACTTGTTTTGTGTGATATGCTTGCATGATAGTAACAAAAACGTTATTTTTGTGTTGAATTTAAAAGCTCATTGAAATTATGAAAGTATCAGAATTAGTAAGAATGCTTACGAAAGCTGGCTGTTTTATTCATCGTCATGGTGCTAATCATGATATTTGGTATAGTCCGATAACCAAACAGACTTTTCCAGTATCAAGACATGGTAGCCAAGAGTTGAGAGATGGCACGCTGAAAAGCATTAAAGAGAAGGCGGGGATTTAATCCCTGCCACTTACTTACTAAATTGAGAAAACATATTTCAATGGCTTTTAAATTTCAAATCAAAAACAAAGAGTTATGAAGATACTTGCTATTATTGAAAAAGGGACAGATGGTTTATATTCCATCTATTCAGATGATATGCTGCTTAATCATGGGTTAGGTGGGTATGGTTCAAGTGTGGAAGAAGCAAAAGCTGACTTCATGGAAAGTATTAAAGAAGCAAAGGAGATGATTGTAGAAGAAGGTAAGCCCCTTCCTAATGAAGTGGAGCATATAGATGTAACTTTTAAGTATGATCTCCAATCTTTCTTTAATTACTTCGATTGGATTAATGTGAGCCAGTTTGCTAAAAAAGCAGGAATCAATGAGTCTAAAATGCGCCAATATAAAAACGGACTGGCATTTGCTGGAGAATCAACAACAAAGAAGATTCTCGATACCATAAAGAATATCGGAGCAGAGTTACAATCTGCGACTTTATAAATTCAGAGCTTTTAAATTCAAAATTAAGGCGTGAGGCTCCGGCTATTCACGCCTTTTGGGTTTTATACACCTGTATCTCCTACTAACTTCAACTTTGCTCCGCATTTGGGACAGATAAAGCTATTCCCTCCAACCTCATCCGGTGATGCAAAGAGTTGCCACTAATTTTTATGTGCATTGGTTGTAAATATTAGAATATAATTTTGAAATATAGAATTGTATTCATATCTTTGTCATACGATAATTGAGTAACCAATGAGAATATTTACTGAACAAGCGTTAAAAGAATATGCAGAAGATCACCCTGATTCAAAGGTGGCTTTACAAGAATGGACTACTATCGTTAAAAGAAGCGAGTGGACTTGTTATGCTGATGTCAAGAAAACATTTAATAGTGTAGATAATGTAGGTAATCAGCACTATGTTTTCAACATCAAAGGTAATAACTATCGTTTGGTAGTAGTGATTAAGTTCACTGTTAAGTTTGTGTATATTCGCTTTATTGGTACTCATAAAGAATATGATAAAATAGACTGTGCTAATATTTAGGATTATGACAAAGATAGAAAATCAAACCCAGTATGAATGGGCGGTGAAGAGAGTAGAGGAACTTCTTCCATTGGTGAAGGATGATACCCCATTGAACGACCCGAATAGCATAGAATTGGAGCTACTTTCTAATTTGGTTGCTGATTATTCCGAAGAACATTTTGCTTTGGGAGAACCTTCACTTGTTGATGTTCTTAAGCTTCGTATGTACGAAATGGGACTGAATCAAAAATCACTTGCAAAATTAGTAGGTGTCAGTCCTTCACGTCTTAGCGATTATATATCCGGTAAGTGCGAACCAACATTGAAGGTAGCTCGTGAAATTAGCCGGAAGTTGAATATTGATGCTAATATTGTCTTGGGAGTGTAAACTCTAAATCTACGATAAGGTTACTATGGAAAAGAAATATCAAGTATTTGTTAGTTCAACGTATGAGGACTTACAGGAAGAGCGAAAAAAAGTAATGGAGGCACTTTTGCAAATGAATTGCTTTCCTGTAGGGATGGAGTATTTTAATGCTTCGGATTCATCACAATGGGAGGTTATTAAGAGTCTTATACGTGAGTGTGACTATTATGTTTTGATTGTTGCCGGACGTTATGGATCAATAGAGGAAGAATCAGGGAAAAGCTATACGCAAAAAGAGTTTGAATATGCAATTGAACAAGGAGTTCCGGTGATTTCGTTTGTACATAAAACTCCCGAATCTTTACCTGGTATTAAAATTGAGCAAGAACAAATCAAACGTAATAAATTGGAAGAATTTAAATCTTGTGTAAAAAAGAAATCGTGTAAATTTTGGATTAATGCTGATGAGCTGGCATCCCAAGTTGTGTTAGGATTAAATAATGAGATAAAAATCCATCCTCGTATAGGATGGGTTAAAGCAGATGAAGTTTCTTCTGCTGAAGCGAATAAGGAATTGCTTCAGCTTAAAAAAGAAAAAGATTATTTATTGTCTAGAATTAAGGAAATAGATGCAAGTGCACCAGTTGATATTGAAGATTTAGAACATGGTGAGGATAAATTTGATATAACGTATTTTCATAATGAAGATCCGTTTGATTGCAGATGTTTAGATGTAGGGTATCATACTATTGAAGAAACATGGAACAAATTGTTTCTGTACTTATCAGATAGTTTGTTAACACCAAAGTCTAAAGAGCAAATTATGGAAATATTGCATTCTAAATTAAACTTAGATGGCTTTGATACAATAGACGATGAATGTTTTCAGACAATCTTAATTCAACTTATGTCTCTTGGGCTGATAGAAACAGATTTATTAAAAACTGATGGATTATATTCCTATTGGATATTAACTCCATACGGAAGGAAAGAGATGGTTAGATTAAGAGTTCGAAGGAGAAATAAATAGTTTTATCTCAGTATAGGTGTGATTCCATTTGGTTTCACGCTTTTTTTATACTCATTTCTTCACAATCTCTCTATTGTGAATTCTACACCATCCAATTATTTCCTTTCCCTTTACTTCCTTTCTACTTTTATACCATATTCACGACAATCAATCCATTGTCGTGAATGGGAAGCCTAAATATTTACTAATCACTTGTATTGGTAGTATTTTTACTTCCGCAAATTGAATCTCAAATTTTAATTCATACGGTATGACAATCTTAGAACAAATCTTGGCAGGACTGCAACAGAAATTCACTGGGGTGGATACTGCTATCTTAACCCGAATTGCCACTAAAAAGGCAGAGGGTACAACGGACGAGACAAAGGTAAACTCCATCGTTGAGGGTATCAGTTTTTCGGACGTGTTAAATTCCTACGGCGATTTCCGTGCTGGGGATGCTTCAAAAACCGCAGTGACTAACTACGAGAAGAGACATAACCTTAAAGACGGTAAGCCAATCGAGAATCCCAATCCTAACCCTAATCCGAAGCCGGAAGATAAGACGGATGACATGGCTACCATTATTGCCAATGCAGTGAGTGCAGCCGTTAAACCGCTTTCCGATGAACTTGCCCAGTTTAAGGCAGAGAAATCGCAAGCTACCCGGCAAGAACAGATTTTGGCAAAGGCAAAGGAGTATGGTATTCCAGAAACATTCGCAAAGCGTTATGCAATTCCTGATGATGCGGACTTAGATACTTACTTCAAGGACGCAAAGCAGGAACTTGCCAATGCTGGCTTTAGCGGTGTAACTCCTCCCGAATCAGCAGAAACGAAGATTGAGAAAGAAAACGAATCTATCGCCGGTATGATTTCGGAAGGAACAAAAACAATTGTTGAATCTAAAAAGTAAAATTTATGGCAGCAGGTACACATTATGACTTGAAACCGGATTACAAGCCGGAAGAGTTTTACCGTGTAGAAACGGGTGTTAGAAAGAGCGGGCCCTGGAAGTTGGATATTACCAACCTCGTAGTCGGTTCTGTTCTTCCTGTATTCACACCTGTACAAGCGGACTTAAAGAAACGTACTATCGTTCCGGTCCGCAACGTGAGAGTTGTAGAAGCATATACCACTGGGGACACCGCTTTGTCTATCAAGATAGCGAAAGGTTCTCTGGCGTATGCAGGTATGTTTATCGGAAGTGGGAAGAAAGGCGCGGAGGTAGAAGCTATCGACAAATCTAGCAAAGACTTCGATGTATTGACTATCAAGGCGGCTTTTGGCGAGAATATCGCCAAAGATGCAGTTTTGTTTGAATCCACAGCCGTAGGCGGAACAGTAAAGAAGAACACAGCCAACTTCGTATTTTTCGATGAGAAGAAAGTTGAAAGTGACGGAGCCGTTCTTTGCACCCTTCTGATGCAGGCTTATGAAGTGAAAGAAAGTAAGCTGGTTCTTCCAATTCATGAGCTGGATAAAGTAGGGCTGACCTCTCGTTTCCAGTTTGAGTATTAATTCTTAAAAAGTTTAGATATGAATTTGACCATACAAACTTTATTTACAGACCCTGCAATTGTACAGGCGATTATAGATCGGGTACTCCAGTTGAGACTGGATACAATCTACTGGAAACAATATGGGGATTTTTTGGAAACCAAGACTCGTGTTTTCAAGACTTATTTAGGGACTGTAACGGGCGTTGTTGCCGGTTCTATTCTTGGTAAGAATGACCAGAAACCTATCCGTGAAAGACGTTCACTCGGAAGTGGTTATACTGAAATTGCTTACTTGGGCGACCGTTATCAGATGGATATTGAACGTCTGTCACAGTTACAAGACATTATCGACAAGTTCAATGCTGCCAACACGGCCGACCAACGTACAATCTTGCAGGAGATTATAGACTTCATTGTTGATGATTATCGTCAGATCCTGCTCGCTCCACACAAGCGTATGGATATTGTGGTCCCTGAACTGTTGATGACCGGAAAGGCGCAGGTTCATTTGGCAGACAACAAAGAAAATATCGAGTTGCTTGATATTGAGTTACCGTTCCATTTCCTTACACCGGAAGCCGCAGTAAAGGATAAGTTTATCACTTACTTGCAGCAGGAGATTCAGAAACTGAAAGCCAAATACGGTGTATTCTCCAAGATGATTATGTCCCGTGGCACATTCATGAAAAATATCGTAGGTGCTTCCGAGTTCGGAGACAAGTTCAAGATGATTCTTGGTGAACGTGAGTTCATGGTTAACGCAGGATTGGTAACAGACCAAATGGCATCCAGCGTATTTACAGGGATTGGTCTTCCGGCAATTGAAATCAAGGAAGACTATGTCGAAAATCAGAACGAAGAGAATGTACAGATTTATGCAGACGACCGTATTACTCTGTTGCAGACGGACAAGGTAATGAGAATGCGTCATCATAAACCGTATGTTATGACTGACCCTGTTCCGGGACGTTCTTACAATTCGTCAGAAGGACAGATGTCCGTATGTAACTACCGTGACGAGGAAGGTAGATACATGGAGTACACCGCAGAGTGGATTCCTGAGTTCATTGCTCCTAATAAGATTGTGAACATTGACCTTTCGACAATGAACGCATGACGGTAAACGACTACATACAACAGAAGTTCCAGACCTACGGCATTAACTTATCGGAGGCTGACCTTTTGGATATGTGTCTGAACGCGAAGGTAAGCGGAGAGGATGAGATGAATGAGGATTGTTACGGCCGTGTCTCTGTAGCGATTGCGAAGTTCATCCCCTCTCTATTGCTTCGTGCGACTTCCATCAGTGAAAGTGGTTTCTCGATGTCTTGGAACATTCAAGGTATCAAGGACTATTATTCATTCTTGTGCAAACAGTACGGATTGAAAGATGAACTGAGTAGCAAACCTAAAGTGACTTTCTTATGATATTCGCTCCACACATATTACAAGTGCAAACAGTCAAGCCATTTGATAAAGACGAGTTCGGCAGACCGATTCCCGGTACAGGTGGTGTGTTGTGGGAAGATGTATGCAAATGCCGTTGTGATGACAATTCGACTAAAGAGTTTACATCTGCCAACGGTGAAGTATATCGTCCTAATTATCATGTGGTATGTGAGAAGAAAATCACTGTCAAAGCAAAACAAAAAGTTCGTTGTATGGATGGTGAGACAATAAGAGGCCAAGGCGAAGTCTATACAGTGAAGAGTACCAATTTCTTTAACTACTCAGAGTTATGGATGTAGATTCCGATTTCTCTGATGTTGAGCAGTTCTTTCAAGACGGAGAATGGGAGGTTGAGAAGAAGGTGATTGACGTGGGTGATGAAGCCGTGAAGTACGCAGAGGAAAACGGAGATTATAAAGATCACACACTCACTTTGAGAACGTCCAATGATTACGATGTTGACGAAAGCGGTTTAACTTTGAAAAATGAAGCGGAATATGCTTCATCTGTAGAATCCAAAGGATATGACGTTTTAAGTGGTGCCGCTTTATACGCGGAGAGACGATTAAAAGAAGAATTTGAATGATAGTAACTACTGACATAGGGAACATCCTTTATCGAGATTGCAAGGTTTTCGACATTGAACTGGTTCCTTCATGGGATAAATTGAAGAGCGAATTATCTTCCGAAAAGATGGTTATCATAACTAAACGTCAACAGCCGGGGAAATATTGGAAAAAAGGGTTTGTAGAAGTAAACTTATGCGTCCCCGACCTTGATGATTTAGGCACTGCTAACACTATCCGTTTGAATGAAATAGAACGGCAAGCTAATTCCGTTTTTGATAAGGTGGTAAGTTCCTATGATGGTACGACCTATCGTTACTCAATCGATTCAATCGGTACAGAAGCGGACACAGCTTTGAAGTGTCATTATGTGAATGCGAGAATTTTATTTGAAGTGTTAAATGTAAAAAAGTAAATATTATGATTACAGCAGTAGAAATTGATGAATTGTATTACGCAGAACCTATTGTATCTGTTACAGACAAAACCGCAGGGTTAACAGGTGCGGAAGTCGCTGCCATTCTGAAGAATGCAACAACCAAAGAGGTGAAAAACGTACATGGTGATACATATCAGTACGAAGAAGCAGAAGCAAGCGTCACGAGGTACAAAAATGCTTTGACTGGCGAATATTATCGTGAGACTTCAGAACCGGGTGAAGTGAAAATCAACTTTACTATTGGTGAATATGACTACGAGACCAAAAAGGACTTGCAAGGTGGTAATGCTACCGATAAGTCCTGGGAGAGAGGTAAGTATAAACCTATCTATAAGTGCGTTATTGGTAAGACCAAAGATGGTGTATACGTGGTATTCCCGAAAGCTTCTATCAGTGGGCGTGGCTCCAATACGGATAAAGCTATTGGCTTAGCGGTAAGTGCTACTCCCTTGTCTCCGGGCGTTGAAGGTTTGACTTCTGAGAAATGGTTCGATGAATCCGAAGTGGTGGTCACACCGGAACCGGAAGGTTGAGGTAAACTGATTGGTTAATGGAAAGGGTAGGGCGGACGGTGTTTGTCTTACCCTTTTAAATTTTAGAAGAATATGAATCAAGCAGCAAAGATTGTATCAGATTCCTTGTTAGGACTAGACTTCAAAAATATAGAAATCGGTGGTGTTGTTTACACAATCAAACCTCCAACAATCAAAGTAATTTGTCGTGCTATACGAAGTTTCTCTAATATCGAAATGACTGGCAATAACATACTGGAAGCTATTAATGAATTGCCATCTATGACTGATGATATGCTAAAAGGGATATCTTGCTTCATTTGTGGTAGTGAGAAGTTAGCTAAGGTTTTGAAGAATGGAACTTTTGAAGAAATAAAAAATGCTTTGGAAGTATGCTATTCAATGATGGATATATCGGCTTTTCAGTGTGCCAGCTCGATGAAGAACGCGTCGATGCTGGCGGCAAGTCCGAAACAGTAGGAAATAAAACGTTCTTTGGGCAGATAGCCTCTCTCATGGATGCACTTCATTTGTCATATACAGAGGTATTTGAAGTTATTCCATATAGGAACTTACTAATGATGCAGCGGGATAAACTTCACGCTGTGTATGGTGGTGAGAAAGTCAAAAAAGTTAGTGGCAAAGAATTAGCGAATCGAAGAAAAAAGAAATAGGTATGGCGAAATTATATTTCAAAGTTGGTAGTGACTGGCAGGAGGTTGTACGACTTCGTAGTGAAATTGCGAAGTTGAAGCAGGAGTTGAAGAGCATGGATGGAACACAATCTCCTGCTGCTTTCAAAACACTCAATGCCCAACTTGCTGCATCCACTCAACGAATGGATGAGTTGGTTGTTAATGCGGCTAAAGCGGGTGCTGTGATGGAGGGGGATTTCAAGAAGAAGATATTTGATGCTTCACAGGCAGTAGATGGTTTTACTGAGAAGATTATTGCTCAAAAGACGGTAGTTAAGAACGTAGAAGCCGATGTAAGACGACTAGGTGAGGACTATCGCTCTGCTTTGAAAAATAGCCCATCATCAGCTAATGGAAAGTTAGCAGAATATAATGCATCAAGAAAGGCTCTTGATGAAGAGAAAGCAGCTTTATTTGGTCTTACACAAGAACAAGCGAATGCTCGTTTATCTGTTAAAAAGCTCCGTGATGAATATGCTCTTTACAAGAACGATGCAAAAGATGTTGCAGAGGCAAATAATGGGATTGCCATTTCATGGAAAAAAGGATTGGCCGTTATTGGAGGAGTAAGTGTTTTGAAGGCATTAGGTTCCGAACTAATCAGGGTGCGTGGTGAGTTTCAATCGGCAGATACAGCCATTCAAACATTATTAGGCAACAAGGAGAAAGCTGATGCGCTCATGGCGCAAGTACGTGAATATGCAAAGATTTCCCCTTTAGAGTTTTCCGATGTAACTGCGGCTACACAGATGATGCTTGGTTTTAACATCGAAGCAGAAAAGGTTCCTCGTTTCATTTCTGCCATTGGTGATGTTTCTATGGGGGAAAGTCAGAAGTTCAATTCTCTAACTTTGGCTTTTAGCCAGATGTCGGCAACTGGTAAGCTAATGGGGCAAGACTTGAATCAAATGATAAATGCTGGATTCAACCCATTACAAATCATGTCTGAAAAGACAGGAAAGTCTATCGCCACTCTCAAAGATGAAATGTCTAAGGGGGCTATTTCCGCAGAAATGGTTCAGCAAGCATTTATTGATGCGACAAGTGCAGGTGGTAAGTTCTATAATATGTCTGAGAATGCATCTAAAACTATTAACGGGCAACTCTCCATGATGCAAGATGCAATGGATGCCGTTTTCAACGAGATGGGGACAAAGGGAGAGAGCGTTATTATGTCCGGGATTCAGGTGACTACTTCTCTGATTGAAAATTATGAAACAGTAGGAAAAGTTTTGGTTGGCTTGGTTACTACTTATGGAGCTTATCGTACTGCTGTGATGCTTACTACCATCGCCACAGGCAAACACACGATAGCCGAGATAGCTCTTACTAATGCTCGCGTACTTGCACGAAAAGCCCAAATGGCATTGAACGCTTCGATGCTTACCAATCCTTATGTGGCTTTAGCTGTTGCTGTTGTAGGACTTGGAGCGGCTATGTGGGCTTTTCGTGATTCAACGACTGCCGCAGAGAAAGCAACTCGTATGTATGATGAAGCTCTTGATAAGCAGCAGAAAAAGCAAGATGAATATAAAGCTAAAATAGATTCTTTAATTAAAGCAATTGATGATAATAATACGTCAGAAGGAGAACGTTTACAGGCTTTTGAAGCACTGAAAGCTGAATACCCAACTGTACTTAATAACCTTCTTACCGAGGCTGAATATTTGAAGGATGTATTGAAATACAAAAAGCTCATTGCCGATGAGGATAATAAAAGGGTGCGTCAAGACGATGCTGACTTATTGTTGCAGGAAGAAAGTAAACTGGAGCAGTTGAAATTGGGCATTGATAAACTGAAGGCGATATACGGAAACGATGAAACCCACCTGAAGATAAAACCTTCCATTGACGCCTACAATGCGCAACTGGAGGTGGTCAACAAACAGAAGTCCAAGGTCGCAAGCCATGATGCCACCTCTTTTCTTGGAAATATAAAGGATATGAAGGATGGAGATATTGCTTCTGTTATAGATGGTATCAACAATTCATTAAAAGCACTTGGTAAAAGCGGAGATGATGCAATTGCGGTAGTATCAGAGCTTGGTGGGGAATTTTCAAAATCTCAATTATCTTCTATCAAAAATGCACTTGAAACAGAGCAAAAATCTCGTTCTGGTGATAAGAAAACTGGAGAAGAATGGCTATCCTCTTACAAAAAGATCTATGAAGATGCAGAAAAAGCATACAATGACTTCTTGAACTCCAAACAGGTTATGTCAGAGGCTGAAAGAGACAAAGAGTTGGCAAGGCTAAAGGAATTACGTGATACAGCCAAAACCACTTATGAAAGCAAGGGAGGGTCTACTTCATCTGATTCTAAGCAACAGAAGGAATCTGAAAAGCAAAAGAAGGAACAAGAAAAGTTAGCAGAAGAACTTCTTTCTCTTCGGCATCAAAATCAGCAAGATGAAATAACTCTTATGAGAGAAGGGACAGATAAGAAGTTGAAACAGATTGATCTTGATTACAAGAAAGAGATTGCAGCCATTAAAAAACAGGAGACAGAATGGAGTAAGGCACAAGGTGGAAAATTAACACAAGAGCAATCTGTTGAAATTTCAGCCCGTTATGCTAATGCTGAGGATAAGCGAGATAAGAATATTGTTGATACTACAAAAGAACAATTACAGGCAGAGCAGCAGGCTTTGAATGAATATCTTGAGAAATATGGTACATTCCAACAACAAAAATATGCTATTGCCCAAGAGTATGCCGAAAAGATTAGAAAGGCACAGGAAGAGAACGGGGTGGATAGTGCCCAGGTAAAACTTTTGCAAAAGGAGCAACTTGAAAAGACTTCTGCAATTGACACGGCAGCTATCAAAGCTAATATTGATTGGGCTACTGTGTTTGGTGAGTTTGGTGGCATGTTTAATGATATGATAAAGCCTGCTCTTGAAGAGGCTAAGAAGTACATTAAAACAGATGAATTTAAGAATTCAGATCAGGCTAGCCAGAAATCGTTGATTGATGCCATTAATCAAATGGAGAAATCACTTGGTGGTGCAGGTGGATTAAATTTTGAGGCGCTTGGACAAGAAATGGAAATTTATCAATCATCATTACGTGTACTTAATGATGCCAAAAGGGAGGAAACTGACGCGATAAATAGACTAAATGAGGCTCAAGAAGAATATAATAAGGCAGTTAAGGAAGGTACTGATGAAGAAAAAAAAGCGGCAAAAGAAGCTTTTGAGATAGCGCAACAGAATGCGAATGCAGCATCTGAGAATGTAAAGGCGCAGGAAGGGGTTGTGAAACAGAATCAACAAAATTTATCGAACACAGCCACAAACTTGCGGGCCAACATGGATAATGTTACTGATGGACTTTCCAAGTTAGCCTCAGGTGGATTGAAAAATGCCTATGATGGTTTGATACAAGCAGGAAAAGGAATGGGAGGAGCTATTGGGAAAGTGGCTGATAGTCTTGAAGATGTGCCTATTGTTGGCTGGATTGTATCTATTATTGATGTTCTTAAGGATGGATTGAGTAATCTTGTTGGTGGCTTGCTTGATGCTGTCCTGAATGCGGTAAGTGGTATTCTTAGTGATGTTTTATCTGGCGACTTATTTGTTACCATAGGAGAGTCCTTGATTTCAGGAATTGGAAACATATTCGATGCAATCTCTTTTGGAGGCTTTTCATCCCTTTTTGGTGCTAATGGTAATGCAAAAGAGGTAAATGAGCTTGTTGATAAACTGACTGACTCGAATAAATATCTTATTACTGCTATTGATAAGCTTACCGGAGAAATGGAAAAATCTGGGGGTGCCAAAGCGACAAGCCTATATACTGATGCTTATGAGAAAGAAAGGCAAAAGATAGAGAATGATCGCCGGATGCTTGAAGCTAAGATGGGATATAACGCAAGCCATCACTCAAATAACTACTATATTGACAAGGCTTTCAATTCCGATGATTGGAAGAAAGCTTCTGATTACATAGGCAAGACCTTACAAAGTGCTGGTGATTTATGGAAACTTTCACCCGAAGACTTAGCTCGATTACAGGAGTTACCTGATATTTGGGAGAAGATAAACAAGGGAAAATATGACCAGTCAGAATGGTTGGATACCTATGTTGATGACGCAGAAAGATTGCAAGAACTTACTACAAAATGGCAAGAAACTATGACACAGGTTTCATTTGATTCATTTTATAGTAGTTTTCTTGATACCCTGATGGATATGGGTAGTAGTTCAAAGGATTTTGCGGATGATTTTGAAGAATATTTAAAGAAATCCATCCTTAACTCAATGCTTGCCGACAACTTTCAGGATGATATAAAAAAACTATATGAAAGTTGGAGCGATGCATATAAAGGTGACAATGAAATCACTGAGGATGAAGCGAAAATACTACGTGATAAACAGCAGAAAATAACGGAGGCGATGCTTGCTGAGCGTGACAAACTTGCCGAGATATTTGGCTGGACAAAGGAAGATACCGAGGAAAGCGTAGAAAACTATGAAGATTTCGCTAGTCAAATGCAGGGCACTCTAACTTCTTTGGAACTAACCGCCAAAGATGTATCCGATAATATCTATGATTACTTCCGTCAGGCAATGATTAACGCTCTGTATGAGAAAGAGTACAAGAGCAAGATGGAAGAGCTGTACAAGATCTTTGAAGGCCTTTCGGCAGACGGACTATCTGAAAGTGATATGGCGCAACTGAACTCCCAGATAAACGAGTACATCGATCAGATGATGAAAGGTGTAGAGGACGTTAATAGTTTATTCGCTGACAAGCTAAAGGACAATGAAGGCCTGCAATCATTCGTTGATAATGTCAAGTCTGCTATGTCCAGTATCGAGGCTACCGCCGAGGATGTAACGGATAATATCTTTGAATACATCCGTCAACAGATGGTAGAGAAGATGTTTGCCGATACTTTCCAGCCACAGATTGAAGAATTTTATAAGAAGGTTCAGGAAGCAATGTCTGACGGTGATATAACTGATAGTGAACGGGACGCATTGAGAACCGAAGCGGAGAAATTGGCTAATGACATCGTAGCCGCTAAAGACATTCTTTCTGATACTCTTGGAATCACTAGCAAAAACTTACAGAAGGAGCTAGAAGAGGAATTCAAATCATTTTCTGATGGTATATTAAACTCCTTGTACAATGCAGAAGTGACAGCCGAGTCCGTCGCCAAGGATATTGCCGAGTCCATGCGTAAGGAACTGATCGAAGCCATGTACATCGAGCAGTACGAACCTCGCATAAAGGCCATCTGGGAGAAATGGAAAGAATATTCCGCTGACGGACTGGTTACCGACGAAGAGCGTGCCAATATCAGGAATGACATTGACGAGTTAGGTAAGGAAGTTGCCGATGCCGCAAAGGAAATCAGCGATGCTTGGACGGATTCGGGAGAAGATGTAAAGAAAGCTTTTGAGTCCTTCTCTGATAGCATTAAGAATGTGTTATATGATGCAGAGGCCACTGCCGAAGATGTGGCCAACAATATCTACCAGTATATGCGTAATGCTTTGGTTGATTCCATGTTCACCGCACAGCTTAAGCCCCAGATTCAGGCGTGGTACGACAAGTATACTGAATTCATTGCAGATGGTGCTATAGATACCGCTGAGCGTAAGACTCTGGACGAGATGATAGCCGAGATTCAGAAAGCAGGCGTTGACATTGTGGACGCTGCTAATGCTCTGTTCCCATCTCTTGATACCGGTGCAATAAAACGTGCGGAAGAAGCCGCTCAGGAAGCAGAGAATGCAAGGAATGAAGCCGAACAGGAATGGGAATCTTTCTCTGATGATATTCTGAACTCTCTGTACGATATAGAAGCTACTGCCGAAGATATCTCTGACGACATGGGTGAATACATGCGTAAAGCTTTGATTAAGGCTATGTATGTGAACAACTTCAAGCCCCAGATGCAGAAATGGTACAATGAATGGCAAAAAGCCATGGGAGATGACAATCTTACTTCTGAGGAGAAGCAGACGCTTGATGCCATGAAGCAGACTATGGTTGACGACATGAAGAAGGAGGTGGATGCAATCAACCAGTTCTTCGGAACCATGTATTCACAGCAGGCATCTTCTAAAGGTTTTGAAGCAATGTCACAAGACACAGGGGAGGAGCTTAACGGGCGTTTCACTGCTTTGCAGGTTGCCGGGGAAGAGATAAAGAACCAGGCTGTTCAACAGACCGGTTTGCTGTCATCCATCAATAACAAGCTTTCATTACTTAATCTTAGGAGTGAAGATATTCCTGCATTGAGATCCGGGAATTTCAATATAGCTGACCGAACCAGAGAGGTGATAGCCAGTGGTTATCAGTCGCAAATAAATGTTGTGTTCCCGACTGATGACATACGAACATTGACTGATAAGGTATCTAATATGGAGAGAATCGTGGATGAATTGAGAACTTTTCAAATAGAGAAATTCACCGATGTTGTAGAGGGGGTAACTAAAATATCCAAGAATACTCCTCAAATGAATGATAAACTGGATAGGATTAATGAAAATATTAAAAGAGCATTGTAATAATGAAAGGTGATTTATTTATTAATGGAAAAGACGCTTTCAAGATATGGGGCGTAAATATGGGAGATAATTTTCTAAATGTGTTATTAACACCACCTCCAGTAAAGGAGTATTGTGAGAATAAGAGCAGATTAGAAAATGGAAAAAGGGTTATTTTAGATAACAATAAAGCTGATGAAAGGGATATAAGTCTAACGTTTACTCTCCAAGGAGAGGGGGAAAAGGATTACATGGCCAAATATAAAGCCTTTATGATGGAAATGTCATCTGGATTAGTTGATATTAATGTTCCAGAACTTGGCAGTGAAGTTTATCGTGTGTATTATAAAAATGCAACAACATATGCAATGAGTCTTGACCGTACATTTTCTAAAATAACTATGAAAGTATGTGAACCAAACCCAAGTCCAGAAGGACGTAAGTAGTGTATATGCGGGGGTAAGTGGCAGGTAAAGAAAAGACGAATAAATCTGGTTCTATTATGGCCAAATTAAACTAATTTACGACAATGAGAATATTGTCGTATATCGAAGCTCTAATTTTTAGGGCTTCTTTTTTTTATCTCCGACCTTTGGTGTTGTTATGATAGATATCAAAGACATACAAGGTAATACCCGCTTTTCTACACAGATTAACCCCGGGGCAAAAGGCAGGTTCTCTTTAATGAAAGAGGACTATGTGATATTGCCTTTCAATGCTCCATCTCCAATAGACTTCCAGATCGGTGATTACGTAGACTTACGTGGTGTATTCGATGCCTCCATGGGCGGTAAATTAACCAAGATCTACCAGATTGTGGATATGTCTTATCCGACCTATAACGCATCCAATGGCGGTTATAGCTACGAACTTAGATTGGATGCTTACTACTGGCAATGGAAAACGAAAATCTTCAAATACACCCCGGAAGTTGGCGGACGGGAAGCGTCCTGGAATCTCACCGCTTCACTGGATGTCCAGATGGGTGTATTCCTTCGTAATTTGAAAGCTCTTGGTTACAAGTATGAGGGAAAGGATTTCACGTTTTCCATTGACAGCAGTGTAGAGAATTCCTCCAAGCTGATGTCTTATGACAACATGAACCTTATTGATGCCATCTTCAGTATGGCGGATAAGTGGGGTTGCGACTGTTGGGTTACAGACCATGTTATTAATTTCGGTCGTTGCGAATTCTCCGACGCTGTAAAGATAGAGCTTACCAAGGAGGCCAAAGAAGTCAGCAGGAGTGAGAGCAAGGGCACGTATGCTACCCGTATCTATGCATTCGGTTCCACGCGTAATATTCCTACCAATTATCGCCCGGTAGACCAGAGTACTGTTGTCAATGGTATCGTGCAAAAGCGTTTGATGCTTCCTGAAGGTACTCCTTATGTAGATGCCCATGAAGGTTTGACTGATTTGGAAGCCATCGAAACGGTTGTTGTATTTGATGATATCTACCCTAAAAGAATAGGTGAAATCACCGATGTAAGCTCCTATGAAAGCGAGGTAGACAATGAAGATGGTACTAAAACGAAAGCGACTTTCTACCGATTCAAGGATTCCGGCATCAACTTCTCAAAGGAATACATCCTTGAGGGACAAGAACTCAAAATCAGATTTGAATCCGGCAAGCTCAACGGCATGGAGTTCGGCGTAGCCTTCAATCCTCTTGGCTTGACCGAGAAGAATGACGACGGTTCTTGGAATCCTGACGCCCAGCTTTGGGAAATCGTTCAGAACGAGGATTACGGCCGTCCCCTGCCGGATGAAGTTCTTCTTCCTGCCGAAGGTGATAAATATGTCCTTAGTGGCTGGAATGCCGAGAAGATAACCGAACTGGGTTTAGTTTCCGCTGCCGAGCAGGAATTACTTGAAGCTGCCAAGAAATATGTAGCCAAGACTTGTATTGACGATGGTACCTATACCGCTACCCTCAACTCCATCTGGGTACATGAGGACCAAATCAATCACAGCTTCGACATGGGACAGCGCATCAACCTGATTAATCCTGCCTATTTCAAGGGTGGGCGCTTGTCCCGTGTTATCGGCTTTGAAATAAAACTGGATTTACCCCATGATTCCCCGCAGTACACTATTGGTGAGAGTGCGGCTTATTCCCGTATCTCGGACATTGAGACCCAGGTTGAAGAGTTGACCTTCAAAGGGCAGACCTTCACCAGTACCGGCGGCAGTAATATCTATGTCATCAAGACCAACGATGCGACAGCGGCCAGCAATTTCAATGTTTTCTCCGCCTTGCGTACACTTCGTATGTTCCTGAGAAAAGACGCCCCCGATGTAGCGGAAGAAATCATAACCTTCCTGAAAGGATTGTTGATAGGTAAGAACGGTAGTGGCATTACCGTACGTGAAGACGGTACTTCCCAAGCTGTTGTTGACCGTCTGTATGTGAAGATCAAAGCCGTCTTTGAAGAACTTCAGGTGAAGAAGGCTACGCATGTAGGTGGTGAACAGCTCATCACCCATGCCGGCATGAAGTGTATCCGTGTCGAAGAACTGGAAGACGTTTACAGATGCTATTTCCTTGCCGAACAGGAGGGTGAAGCGATTGCAAACGAGTTTAGCGTCGGATCACTTGCACAAGCCAAGGAATGCAACCTTGTAGACGGTACAACTCTTAATGCCTCCAACCGCTACTACTGGCGTGAAGTGATGGAGGTTGGACGGGATTATATCGACCTTTCCAAAACCATCTGTGACGAAGGTAGCAATGTTCCCCAGGCTGGTGATAATATTATCGGTTTAGGACACAGGAAGGATGTAGACCTTCAAAGTGCGATTGTCCTTTCATCTACTAACGAAACCTCTCCGTCGATAGTTTTCTATGCCGACATTAACGATTTCAACCTGACGGATAAGGATATCATCTCCTTTGGACTTAACAAGGCCACCGGGCATGCATACATGAAGGTGTACGGTAACGCTTATATAGGTGCAAGAGATGAAAGTTCCTATCTCAAATATACAGATGAATCAGGTTTGGAGGTTAAGGGAAAGTTTATTTCTGCTACAACCGGAAAGAATATAGATAATGAGCTTAAGAATATTGCATCTAATGTAGAGGATGCTCTCTCTCAGACTGATAAGATTATTATAGTCTGGTTTGAAGAATATATTCCGGCGCTCACTAACCTTCCCGCTAGCGAATGGCTTGATAATGAAACGAAAGCCATGCATGAACAAGACTTATTCTATAACACTTCCAAGGATCCTGCTGTTGGTGGTGGCCGGGCATATCGTTGGGAATTGGTTGCTGACGTGTATGCATGGAAGGAAGTTACAGACAAGGACACTATTGCTGCGTTGGAAGCTGCTGCAGAAGCTCAAAAGATAGCTAAAGGCAAAAGACGTATCTTTATTGTACAGCCTACTACCGAAGACGAATACGATGTGGGCGATCTCTGGGTAAATGCGACATGGACAAACGGGGAATATGCATACGATAATGACTCCCTCGTCTGTATAACTGCAAAGAAAGCGGAAGAAGCCTTTAGCATTACGCATTGGCGCCCATCCACGAAAATTACATCTTCCTACATCAAGCAGATGGAGGACAAGATAGAAGCTGCTGTGCTTGTGACTGCTGTAGATAGCAATGGAAACATTGTTTCTACCAACAAGAATGGGCTGGTGCTTACAAAGGACTTTTCCAGCTTAATGTCTGAATATTCCGATGCGGCTGGTATGGTTAGCAAGGCGGAGATTTCAACTTTTATCTCTGATGACAACGGTAACTTTACCTCTAATGCTTCCATCCGTGCTGATAAGATAGATTTTATCGGGCGGACAATGATTAATGGCAACTTTGTTGTTGATACGAATGGACATGTTACTATGGACAACTTCACCGCTAACAACGGTGTGTTTAATGGAACGGTGAATGCGGTTGCTGGAACATTCGAGAATATAACAGTTGGTGACATTATTAGTCCTAATGGTGCATTCCGGATTGATGCAGTCGGTGATTTTTACGGTAACAATGTTAATATAAACGGTGCTACCATATCTGGGGATATATCGGCCACAAATGCAACTTTTGAATCAGGAATATTCCAGCATGGAACATTCGAAAATATCACTCTGAAAAAGAGTATCAATACTTCAGATGATAACCTGTATATTGACGCTACTGGTGCAGTTACTGTTAAAGGCACAATAAATGCAACTTCTGGCTCTTTTGAAAATGTTTCAGTTAAGAATATCAATACACCAGATGACTCTTTTTATATTGATAACTCTGGGCTTTTTCACGGAAAGGATGTTGTTGTTGAAAGTGGTTCCTTCAGCGGTAAAATAAGTTCGGTAGAGGGAGAAATTGCAGGCTGGAAGATTGATGAGAATAGCATCTATAAGAACAATACATATTTGGGCGCTGACGGTTCTATATATAATAGTGGTGGTGCTTGGTACTTAGGAAACGATAAAGCAGGATATCTGGCAAATAGAAATATAGAATGGGATGAAAATGGCGATTTGTACTTTGACGGGAGGATTACTTTTAGGAAAAGTTCATATCTTACTATGTTAGATAATAAAAAGCGTGACAGAATAGTAATGAGAGGAAATACCGATGACTCATCTCCATTCATACAGGTTATAAATTATAATTCCGATGATAGTTATTTTACATCTATTGGAGGAGGAAACATACAAATTGTAGATCTTTTCGGCCACGTAATATCACTCGGTTTAAGTTCTTCTCGTCCATTTAAAATAAGTAAAGAAAAAAAGGGTATTGAAATTGGGGTTGATGGATTTATGATATATAATGGAGACAATATATTTCCCGGATATAGCGGTACTATCAGCAATGCCAAATTTGTAGGTGGTATCTGTGTTGGCTATTCATCTTAATAATATATAATTATGAAAATCAATTTTAGGAAGTTTGAGGTAACGGTTTCTTTTGAAGGATCAAAAGAAGTTTTTGATATTGCAGAGTCTCTAGGTAATGAGATGATGTATAATGGTTCTATATTGCTTGATATTGGTTTTGAAGATCTTGCAAAAAGAATCTATTATTCTGATGGAGAGGTGGAGATACCAGAATGCTATTGCAAGGCCATTATTGCAGTAATGCGTAATTCAAACTTTAGGGCTTCTGTTAAACGTGAATTAGTACAATTACTTAGTAAAGAAGTTGTATGATAAAGTACATCAAGTTCCGCATACGTTCAGGCCAGAAGGATGAAGAAGGCTTAACCAAACGCGCTGACATCCGGATGATTGAGAGCGACATGAGCATGACTGAGTGCAATGAGCTCCCTATTATTTTAAACGCTCTGGCCGGAAGTAGGAATCTTGTTGTAGAGGTTATGGACTTTATGCTTAATTCGAGCAGGTTAGATTACGATTACTTAGGATAATGGATAAACTGGAGAAAACTTTTGTAAAAGGCAATGTTCTGAAAGCCGAAGAGCTGAATGAATTAGTAGATAAGATTAACGAACTGGTTGATAATTCGCTTGACAATCTTGTGCCAGAGGCATATTCAGGCAGCATTGATGTTGATAACATGCTAATCCCTGTTTTTGACAGAAGAATACGACAGATAGTCTTCATACCTATATCAGCTATCCAAGGCGGTGTTACGCCACCTTCAACGGGTTTTCCTTATACTTTCCCTATCACGTTAAGATAACTCTAAAATAATATGTAATATGGCAAATTTGAATATACCTTCGAAAAATACCGGTGATACATTATCGGCTGGTGAATTAAATCAAATAGTATCTGCTGTTAATGGCAAAGTAGATGCAGTATCCGGCAAGGGATTGTCTACTAACGACTATACCAATACGGATAAGAATACTCTTGCGTCATTACCCGGTCAAATATCCGGTTTATCTGAACGGATCAGTGAGATTCAAACCGGTTCATCAATAATACAGGATACTGAAAAGATTTGCGGGACTTACCGTATCGGTGGTAATGAATTGAATCTTTATGAATGTTTTTTTAAACTCGAAGAACTGCCTGTAATTGCAGGCACAACAAAGGAATATGAGATATCGGAGACTCCACTTGGCAAGAATACCTACCTTGCAATAAGCAGCTTTGCTGTATCTGACGGAACGAATTTCTATCCCAATAAATACAGTGTTGAAAAGGCATATGTTGATTTAGACTATAAGACAAAGCTAGTTGTCAAATGCGAATCTGCTACTGATGCTATTTGTTATGGCGTGCTCCATCTCCAATATGTGAAACTGGAGTATGAATTAGTCGAATTTATGGTTAAAGGATTAACAGGTGACGCGGCTACTAATGCAGCACTTACTATGCCTGTTTTCAAGTATGATAAGAAATTCGCCTATAGTTATACTTTCGATGATGATACGGTTTTAGCCTACAGCCGTGGACATCTGTTCATTAATAAGAAATGGCAGGATGTTGAGAAGAATTTTCATGTGGGAATGTCTAAAACTACGGGTTCATATCCGGAAAAAACTCTTGGCTATACAGATGGTCTTGGCATTGAGCATCGCTTTACCCTTGGTGTCTCTATCTGGCCTGATGCCAGTAATCAGAATATAGATAATATAATGAATCCGAGCACGCATAAGCCTGACAAATATTATCCATATCTCGTATGGGATGACCTTAGACCGATGCTTGAGTTCGGGCATGAGATTTATTTCCATGATGTCAATACAGATGGCGATGATACTGTAGATGGTATTGTAAAGGGACTGAGAAAATCTCAGAATATAACCTTGTCTCAAGTTCCCGGGCATGGCATGAAAACATTGGCAGAACCCAACGGAAACCATGACTATGTTTTGGCAGGTGAAAAGTTTGAGGACGTCTCATTCATGTGTGCACAAGGTTCTACGCCTCTTGGACTATTACAGAATATTAGTTTTGCACAAGACGTTGAGTTGAAGAACAAGGTGCAATATCGTAGGTTTGTTGAATCAACGCCGGATGTAAATACTTTGATGACCGATATCACAGCTAAAGCTACCTCTGGACTTTATCAGTGGTATCATGACTTTAGTCATGGTCCGGCTGAGCACCAGTTCATAAAAGATTTGTATGTCAAGTTGAACGACACATACGGTAAGGATGGCAGTGATACTATGATTTTTGCTTCATTGGATGAGATATACGAGTATTGGTTCATTAGGAAATATTCAAAAATCAGGAAGGAAGTAACGTCTGAGGGCGTTAAGTTTTCTATCCTTGTTCCAAACGAAAAGTACTTTCGCCATAAGGAGTTCACTGTACAGTTGAATGGTACTTATAATAGTTCCCTGTCAGCGGAATTAACGAAAGGGGATGCTTATGGATTTAAGTTTGGCAACCTAAATAATAAGTTTTCAATCAATATTGATCTTGAAAAAAGAGCTTATGAAATGGCTGACAAGTATTCGAACCTTTATCTTGAAAATCAGGATGGTGAGGTTCGGGATGATGCTGTATATTTCATTTCTCAGTTAAGAAATGATTTGCAAACCATCTTCAACGACCGTCTCTCATCCATAGATACGGCTCCGACATTAAATTCTATAAGTATCAATAATGGAGCGGCTATTACTAATGCACGACAGGTTTCAGTAACCTTTGATCGTACAGGAGTGATTACACATTATAAATTGTCTGAAAGTTCCAATCTGGACGATGTGGAATGGATTGCAAGTAGCGCGACATCTGTCTCATTTACCTTAAGCTCCGTTTATGGTACTAAAAAGATATATGCCAAGATTAAGAATGAATATGGCGAGAGTGATATTGTATCTTCTTCAATTTCTTACGAAGAGGCGGCAACAGATGCGCTTGTGCTTAATTCAATCAGCATCAATGGTGGCGCAGGTAGTACGAGTAGTAGAGAGGTTACTATATCAATGTCAATAACCGGATCACCTACACATTATATGCTATCAGAATCACCATCATTCAGCGGTGCTTCCTGGAATACTTATAGTGGTGTATCTGTTCCTTTTACCTTATCGAGTGGAGCAGGAAGCAAAACAGTATATTGCAAGGTTAAGAATGCTACTACTACCACAGCGATCTCAAATGCTACAATAAGCCTGCAGGAAGCCTCCGAAAGTTCTGTTGTGAAAATATCTGCTAATTCCAGTTGTACAGAGAGTGGATATAATGTGTTCCCGAACTGGAACAAAACTTTAGATATGCTTGATGTAAACGGGCAGGCGAGCGGTTTGGTATGGGTTGGCGCATGGCTGTGGACCAATGATAGCAATTATAGTTCATATCCGCAATTAGCAGGATTGAAGTCACCTTCCGGAGGTTCTTCATACGCTCCGGAAGAAAGCGATGAATGTATATATTCTCCATTTTCCGTTTGGAGTTCTCCAAGTGTCGGGCATTCAAACTCTGCCACAGAGTGGAATGCACATGCATTTAAGACTACTCCGGGCGCACGGTATAAAATTACTCTATTCGCATCTTTGGGCGGCAATTCAGTCATACCGAGTGATCCTGCCATGCATGTTTTTGACATCAACGGACAACAGAAATCTCCATCGTTTAGCCTAAAGAACAATTATGTAAATGTGTTGATTTGGGAAGATGTAGCTGCAGATTCGGACGGTTGGCTGATCATTAAGTTTGGTAGAAAAGCTTCATCATGGATTACAACAGGAGCCAATGTTCTTGAATTTGAAAGAATTTTATAAATAATTGAATAGTAAATGTGTTTTCTACAAATATATTTATATTTTTGTCAAAAATAACAGTTTATAAACATGAAAAAACTATTTTATATTTTGCATGGCTTATTACTCTTAACGATTTGTATGGCATTGAATGGATGTATGAAAGATGCCTATAAAGGCCTTGATAGTGAAGAAGAGAAAGAAAAGCCAGAACCAGAACCGTCTATCCCTGACAACAAAGAAGATGATTTGCCTGATTTTAGTGTTCCAAAGACATTTGATTGGAATGAGGTCTATATAAAAATACCTATTACGGTAGGTACAGACATAGACAATATACAGGTCTATTTTCCTCCTTTGAAGTATAACAAGAAGTTTGCATACAGCTATACTTTTGATGACTGTACTGTCATGGCTTATAGTAGAGGATTTTGTTTTATTAATAAAAAATGGATGGATTATCACAGATTTTACCATGTGAGTCAAGAACATACTACAGGCTCATATCCTGAAAAAACTCTTGGTTACACTGATGGGTGTGGTGTTGAACATCGTTTTTCTATTGGTGTCTCTATTTGGCCTGATGCCAGTAACCGCAATATAGATAATTTCATGAGTCCAACTACACATAAGCCAGACAAGTACTATCCTTACCTCGTGTGGAATGACCTTGTTCCTATACTTGAGTTTGGCAATGAAATATATTTTCATGACGTCAATACAGATGGTGACGATTCTGTAGATGGTATTTTGAAAGGTATGAAGAAATGTCAGGAAATAACTGAGAGTGCTTTAGGCAGGAAGATGAAAGTACTGGCCCGTCCAAGTGGGAAAAACAATTATGTAGTTGCTGCCCGAGCTCTTGACGATGTCGTATTTGTTGCAGCTGAAAGTAACACAGATATGGGTTCACCTTTCAATATAACCTTTGATGATGAAATTAATTTAAAAAATATAGCTCAATATCGTCGATTTGTAGAATCTACCCCTACACTTGCTCAGCTATGGCCAAATATCAGTGCTGCAGCCACTTCTGAAAATTTTGCTTGGCTTCATGATTTCAGTCATGGACCTGAAAATCTTCAATATGTTCTTGATTTATTTGCTAAACTAAATGATGAATATGGGAAAGACGGTAATGACTGCATTTGGTTTGCGACTTTAGATGAAGTCTATGAGTATAATTATTTTCGTAATAATTGCATTATTGAAAAGAGTATTTCAAATAATATTTTAACATTGAAATTTGCTTGTCCTTCTTCTGATTTGCCTAATGAACTAATATTTCATCGTGATTTTTCTATCATATTGAAAGGTGCTGTACCATTATCTACTGCTGATATTAGTATAGGTAAGAATGTGTATGGTTTATCATTGGCAAGACAAAATACAGGTGACTGGCTGATAAATATAGACTGCAATAAATCACTGTTGGATAAATCAGAACGATATACTTCTATTTATGAGAAAGAGCGAAGTGTATCAGCTAAAGAAGATGCTTTGTATTTTGTGAATCAATTAAACGACAATTTGAAAAAGACTTTTAAGAGTAGATTTGAATAAAAATCCATTGTAGATTTACGGATAAGAGATATTCTCCTTATCTTTGTCTCATAACCAAGAGCTTAGTGGCAACCTATGTTGTCATCGAGCTCTTTTTTTATGTCCTTTTCGCAAGGGAGTTGCAAAATTACCTTTGTGTCGGACAAATAGGTGGTTAGTAGTATATTTTAAGATAAAGAATAGAATGGAAGAAAAAAGTTTTCATCAGTCCGTTGCTGGATTGTTTGGCCCAATAGCTGGCAGTTTTGTCATGGACAGCTTGCAGTTGATGATACCATGGCTCATAGCCATGTTCTGTGTGGTGGTTTGTGATTTGGCAACAGGAGTAAGAAAAAGCTTGTTGATGAAGGAACATGTACGTTTCAGTCGTGCATGGCGTGCGACAATGGGAAAGATGGTTACTTATTTTTCTTTCGTGGTAATGGTGGTGATGGTGAATAAAGCGGCAGGTGGCTCTTTTCATATAGATACTTATGCGTGTTTGTTTGTCTGCTTTATAGAGGGATGTTCGATCATCAGTAATATATTAAAGCCAAAAGGATATAACTTTAATCTGGCGGCCGCTATCGGTGTGTTTGCAAAGAAAGTATTTAGTATGGAAAAGGAAGATGTAAACGATATAATTAATAAGGAGGAAGATAAATGAGAACAATTGATGCAATTATCATCCATTGCTCGGCCACATGTGCCGGGCAGGATCTACGGGCCAAAGACATTGATCAGATGCACCGGGCGCGTGGTTTTAATCAGATTGGTTATAACTTTGTGATTGACCTTGATGGGACTGTGGAGAATGGACGCCCTCTCTCTATCGACGGGGCGCATTGTAATACTAAAGGATTCTCGAATGTGTCATACAACAAACATTCGGTTGGTATCTGTTATATTGGTGGTCTGGATGCAAACGGGAAAACAGCCGATACCCGGACGCCTGAACAGAAGGCCGCACTTCGAGAACTGGTTGCCAAACTTTGTAAGGAATACCAGATTATTGAGCTTCTTGGTCACCGGGATACATCGCCGGATCTTGATGGTAGCGGTGAAGTAGAGCCGGCAGAGTATATCAAGGCGTGTCCATGTTTTGATGTACGTAGTGAGTTCTCTAACTTTCTCTGTAATGTAGTTGTACGGCCATGAAAAAGTTGCCTTGGATATTACTTATATTACTGGCAGTGGCTTGTGTAGTGGCTTGGTTCCGTCCGCGCGAGCCTCTCCCGGCAGAAATACATACCGAGACAAAGGTAAAGACCGTCGTAAAGGTTGATACGTTACTTATCTCTGCACCTATGGCTCCTCTGTTGGTCTTCCGACTAACAGATACTATGCGTATCGGTGACACTGTTGTTCATCGCGAGCAGGCTTATTACGAAGATAGTCTTTATCGTGCATGGGTGAGCGGGTATCGTCCGAAACTTGATAGCTTGATGGTGTTCCCTAAGACGGTGTATCAGACGGTGACGAATGATATTTACCACACCATTGCACCTAAGAAGAAGCGTTGGGGACTTGGCTTGCAAGCAGGATGTGGCTTTTATCCTGGCCAAAGTGGTTTTTATGTTGGGGTTGGAGTGAGTTATAATTTGTGGCAGTGGTAAAGAAGTGGAAGTCATCTTTTAACGATAAGAGACACCTCAAGTCGAAAGATTCGAGGCTTTTTAATGTTAATGATTAAACTTCTAGTATCTTTGCGAAAAAAGATATTATGAAAGTAAAACAGGAATATGAAAGAATGCCAGCTAATGAAGTCTGGAATATAATAGTAGCCTATATTAATAAGAATAAACAGTTTTTATCTACTACTGGTATTAAATACAATGCCAAGGTAATAAATGATTCTATAGAATACAAAGGTGGCAAGGAAGGAAGTAATAGAGCCACGGAAGGAGAATCTATCAGTAAGAATCAATTTATTTCCGCATTCAGACAAGCTCGCGATCTGGAATGTATTAACACCCAAAAAGTCAAGTCGTTCATTAACAGAAAGCAAAGCCCATTTGTAGGTCTTCTAAAGTCAGTTGGTATTATTGGATAAACATTGGCTATAAGATATTATTAGCTTCTATATATACTGTCATTGCTTTTATTGTTTAGGTGATCTATAAACTTACCATACTTTTTTTGTTTCTAAATTTTACGATTATGAAAGAATATGTTGAGAAATACATAAATGAGTTACATACTGATAATCACCGTTATTTGTCTTGGGAACATTGTTACAAGGCATTTGGTAATTCTGAAAACTCAATTGATTATTTGGCATTACATCTTGCTTTCTATTTAGCAAGTTGGGGTATGTATAGAGGTTCCACGACCTTGCTTAAGAAAGATTATAAAGTACATTATGAGGTCGTTAAACTAATTAAACCAGTAGCTTTAAATAGAGAGTCTATTAAGAGCTTAACAGAAATACAGGGGTTAATGCATAAAATATTCCAAGAATATGATAAGGTTAGCGTTAAGGCTTCAAAGACTTTGCAAACAAAGATCTTGTTAGGTACTTTAGGTTGTTTTCCTGCATTAGACCGCTTCTTTATAGATGGATGGAATTTAACATTTGAATCGAATCCAACTGATGAGAATATATTTAGCTTTGTTCAAGAAAATATTTCAGAAATTGAAAACTGTCAGAAGATTATTGGTAGGAATATGATATACCCTCCAATGAAGATTGTAGATATGTATTTCTGGCAAAAGGGATATGATAAATATCTTGAAGGGAAAAGGGCAGCCGAATAAGCTGCCTTTTTCTTTGCCTTTTCCTAGCTATGATTTACCTTTGCGACAAAAACAATATGGAATTTAATTATGACGAAGAAAGCGTGAACGCCTTAATAAAATGGGCTGAGAACGCACAGCTACCTAAAGAGGTAGTACTTAGTGAAGCTGAACATATTACTGACACCAGTATTTATGTTAGAGCCAATATCAACGACATTAAACAGCATTACCCGGATGGATTTTACAATCCGGCCATTACGCGTCTGTACAGGCTGAAGGAATTTGTAGAAGGGGCGGCTGAATAAACCGTCCCTTATTCTTATATATAGGAGGCAATAAAATATCGCCTTTTGAGTACCAAGCTCATCAGCGCGCATCCACATCTCTTGCTTGGTCTTCATGTGCTATTACTAATGAGCTTTTAAAAAGTTTAGTCCAGACACAAAAAAAATGAAAAATCCCCATAGTAACCCAACTACGGGGATAGTATCTGAACCACAATTACCCTTTCATCATCATGATATCTGCTCTCATCTCGATGTAGTCTTTATATTTTTCGGGGTTGTTCACGTAATCGATCACCCGATTGATTGCTATTTCAGCTTGCTTTTGCTTGACTTTTGTATAGAACCTGATAATTCCTTTACTTTTATCAGAATGCCCAAGACAGTAGTCTATTACGCCATCTGGGATGCCGAGTTCGGAAGCGAATTGGGCAAAGGTTTTACGTGCGGAATAGAAGCATAGTGTTTGCTTGATTCCTAAATGGTTTTTCAGTTCCCTCATACAAAGATTGATATACTTCTGTAAATTTGAATACGTGTAAGAATACCCTAAATCCAGCACGCCTTTTTTATTAATATACTTATTTATTATAGTTCTTGCTTCTGGATGTATCGGTATTGTAATATTTGCTTTTCCTGTCTTTGCATGTAGTGTTTTAGTTCTCTCGAAAGAAAGAATGTCTGATGATAGGTCTACTGATAATAGGTCTTTCAGATTTATCCCGCATAAATAGAAAGATAGTAGAAGCATATCTTTTCCTAAACTAATCCTCTTCCCGTCTAATTCGGTATTTCGTATTCTTTGAAACTCCTCTATTGTTAGATCGCACTCCTTGGGTTCGGCAGTCGGGATTTTGGTATAAGCAAAGGGATGTACATCTTGTTTAAGAATGCCGGCTTTGATTAATTCGTTGATTCTTGCTTTCAGGTGAGTTAGTCTTAATCCTATATTCCCATTGGCGTACCCCTTTCTCATCATCCATTTTTTGAAATGTTCTATTAATAATGTGTTGACAGCAGGGATGGGAACATCTCCTTCGGCATTGGTAAATATACGGATCGTCTCTTGGTTCATTTTTGCATAGCTTTCTCTTCCTTCTACTTCAAACTCTGCAATACGCTTCTTCCAATATCCAATAAAGGAAATATGAGATGGCTTTTCTTTAGAGATAATTATTTGTTTGATCTGCATAGCAGAGAGATACTCAATGTTTTCTATGGAGTCAAATTTCTCTTTATATTGTGAGAATACAAACTCTAATCGTTTGTTCATTACACTTGCATCTTTGCGATATGCGACCTTTCCATTTTCGAATTCTGCGATATCATCCAATAGAAAGGTTGTTTTGATGTAAGCCCGCTGTTTCTTTTGGGAGATACAGACTAAGATCGGCAGTCTGCCATCTTGTTCCTTAATGGAACTTAATACTGTTAATCTGATTGTTGCCATAAGCTGAATAATCAAACACAATTCTACTATACAACTTTAGCCATATATATTTGCAGAAATGTGCTTTTTTTTATTCAGATGAGACTTTTTAGAAGAAAAAACGCTGATTAAAATATTTATAATCAGCGTTTTACTGTTGAGCCGCTAGCCAGACTTGAACTGGCGACCTACGCGTTACGAATGCGTTGCTCTACCAACTGAGCTATAGCGGCAACGGCTTTTTGTTTTACGGGGTGCAAATTTACAGCTTTCTTCGAAACTACGAAAAGAAAAGAAGATTTTTTTGAGAAAATCTTTCTTAAAGCTATTTTTGAGGTCTGTTCTGTCATTTTCCTTCTAAAAAAATTGTTTTATCAATATAAAAAATACATCTTTGCAAAAGTGTATATCAACCTAAGATCTGACAATAATTATGAACCTAAAAGTTTATTATAGAAATCTTTCATCCCGCATTGCATCTAAATGGACGATTTTGGCTATTGATATCTGCTTGGTTGTGATTTCTATGCTTTTAGCATGCATACTTCAATTGGGAGTTTCTTCTATAATATATAAGGTATCATTATATATATGGATGATTTTATTCTCGCTTTCTTGTAATCTGTGTTTCTTTTCTGTCTTCCATACCTATGTTGGAGTTATTCGTTTCTCTTCGTTTGTGGATATTTACAGAGTGTTTATATCTCTTACAATAAGCTATGGTTTATTGGGTATTGGTAATTTTTGTTGGTCGGCTTTTGGATTTGGAGAAACATTACCGAATGGGATTGTCTTTATAGCATATATTCTCAATTTTACTTTTATGGTATGTCTGCGCATTTTAGTGAAAATGCTGCATGAGGCTTTATCTTTTGATGATCGGCACTGCGTAAATGTATTTATTTATGGCTTTCGCGGGACAGGAGTAAATATAGCTAAATCGATGCGGGTCAGTCGAAATAATCATTATCGTGTATGCGGCTTTATTTCAGATGAACCTTGGATGATAGGTAAGCATACAATGGGGTGTAGGGTTTATGCTAATAATAATAAGTTGTTTGAGCATTTGAAAAGAAAGAATGTACAAACGGTTGTTGTGTCACCAGATAAGCTGGCAGATTTAGAATCATCTGGTGTAATGGAGCGAATGTTGGCCCAAAATATTCATGTAATGACAGTACCACCCTTAAGTAACTGTCTGGATGACGGGATTATAAAAGATATTCATATAGAGGACTGGCTTCGTCGTGAGCCTATCCAGGCTGATATCCGAAAGATTGCTGCTTATATTGAAGGGCATCGGATATTGGTGACTGGTGCTGCAGGTGCTGTGGGACGTGAAATTGTTCGTCAATTGGCGGCTCTGAATCCTTATCAATTGATATTAGTTGATCAGGCTGAATCTCCTTTGTATGATGTTCAATTGGAATTATCAGATCATTGGAAGAACCTTGAAGTAAAGGTCCTGGTAGCGGATGTTGCTAATCGTAGTAGGATGGAAGCTATATTTAAACAGTATATGCCACAGTTGGTCTTTCATGCAGCGGCTTATAAAAATATTTCTATGTTGGAGGATTATGCTGCTGAAGCGTTGCAGGTTAATGTTTTAGGTACTAAAAATATTGCAGATTTGGCGATTAAATATAAGGTGTATAAATGTATGATGATTTCTACGAATCATGCTCTGTCACCAGTTCATGTAATGGGATACAGTAAGCGTTTGGCTGAAATCTATATGCGGGGACTTTCGCAAAAAATCAGGCAAGAGGAGCTTACTGCTAAATTATTTGTAGTCCGCTTTGCGGATGTATATCCGGAGGCTCCCCGTAGTTTGATGACCTTACCGGAAGCTTGCCTACTGATATTGGAAGCAGGAAATCTTGGTGAAAATGGAGGTATATATGTCTTTGAGGATGAATCGGCGGAGGAAACTGAAGCTACATGTTATGACAAAGTGAGGAGAAGCAGGGAAGATATTGCAGGAGTTGATAAGGTCTGTAAACAGATTGATTCTTTAGTTGAAAAATACGAATCGGGTGAGCCTCTGACAATAATTAACGAAATGAAAAAAATAATTTCATGTATTGCTGAACATCCGGTAGAGGTCTGAGCTCTTGATAGAGACGGTTTTAAAATCTTTTTCCAAAATTTAGATGTAAAATAAATGGGCGTTATAAAATAATATGCTACCTTTGTGCCCGATTTATATTAATTATAGGAATTCTAAAGATTAATCAAATATCTTATGCGCAGATTAATAACACTATTCTTTTTAATTTTCGTCCTTTCTGGAGTGGCTATGGCCCAGCAGATGTCGGATGATCAGGTTATTCAATACGTAAAGGAAGCAAATAAAAGTGGAAAAAGTCAGAAGCAGATAACCACAGAACTATTGCGTAGAGGGGTGACCAAAGAGCAAGTTAGCAGGATACAACAGAAATATTCGGAAAGTAATACTGTAAGTAATAAATCCAATGAAATGCCTTCTCAATTGCGTCAACGTACTTTAGTTGATGATGGGGGAGGGCAGAGAAGAACTACTGACTATTCAGAAGTGGGAATGCTTGATGAGACTGTAGGGGGGAGAGTAGATAATAGGGCTGATAATACTGCTACTACAGATAATGCTTCTCAAATTTTTGGTCATGATGTATTTACAAACCGGAATTTAACGTTTGAACCGAGTATTAACCTGGCTACTCCGGTGGACTATCGTTTAGGACCTGGCGATGAGGTTATTATTGATGTTTGGGGTGCTTCGGAGAATACAATTCGCCAAAGTATTTCACCTGAAGGAACTATTCAGGTGAGCGGGTTGGGACCTGTTCAATTAAGTGGAATGACTGTAAAAGATGCCAATGCATATTTACAACGTGAATTTTCAAAAATATACTCAGGAATATCAGGAAGTGAACCTACCTCTCAAATAAAGTTGACTTTAGGGGATATCCGGACTATACAGATTAATATAATGGGTGAAGTTGCTGTTCCTGGAACATATACATTATCCTCTTTTTCCTCTGTTTTCCATGCTTTGTATCGTGCTGGCGGTGTTAATAAAATTGGTAGTCTGCGTAGTATTAAGGTAGTTCGCAATGGCAAAACGATTGCTGATCTGGATGTTTATGATTACCTTATGAAGGGTAAGATGAAAGATGATATCCGTCTTCAGGAAGGAGATGTAATTATAGTTAACCCTTATGAATCTTTGGTGCGAATAGCTGGTAAGGTAAAGCGCCCGATGTTCTATGAAATGAAGCCAACAGAGACTGTTGCTACTATTTTGAATTATGCTGGTGGCTTTACTGGAGATGCTTACAAAAAGGCAGTTCGTATTATTCGTAAAAGTGGTCGCGAACATCAGGTATATAATGTAGACGAAATGGATTACTCTGTTTTCCGTTTGGATGATGGTGACTCCATTTCTGTAGATGCCGTATTGAAGCGTTTTGAGAATCGCGTAGAAATTCGTGGTGCTGTTTATCGCTCTGGTTTATATGAATTGAGTGGGACAGTAAATACTGTAAAGCAATTAATAAAGAAAGCTGAGGGATTAAGAGGTGATGCATTTTTGAATCGTGCACTTTTAGATCGTGAGAATGAAGATTTGTCTCATGAGGTAATTGCTGTGGATTTAGGTGGTTTGCTTAAAGGAACTGTAGCTGACATACCATTGCAGAAAAATGATATTTTATATATACCAAGCATTCATGACCTGAAAGAGGAGGAGACTATCTCTATTCATGGTGAAGTTGCAAATCCGGGTACATTCCTCTTTTCTAAGAATATGACTATCGAAGATTTGTTGGTTCAGTCTGGTGGCTTATTGGAAGCAGCTGCAACTACAAAGGTTGATATTACCCGTCGTATTAAGGATCCGAAGAGCACTTCTTTTAGCAGTGTTTTAGGAAAGACTTATTCATTTGATATTAAAGACGGCTTAGTAGTAGGTGGAGAAGGAGATTTCCACTTGGAACCGTTTGATGAAGTATATGTTCGCAAGAGTCCTGCATATCGCAAGCAGCAGAATGTAGTTGTTGCAGGGGAAGTACTCTTCGGTGGCAATTATGCTTTAGTGAAGAAGAATGAGCGTTTGTCTGATTTGATTTCAAAAGCTGGCGGAATTACTCCGGATGCTTATGTAAAAGGTGCGCGCTTGATTCGTAAAATGACGGAAGAAGAACAACGCCGTCAGGCCGATGCTGTTCGGATGGCTCGAATGGGAGAGGGAAAAGACTCTATTTCTGTTGAGAAGCTGAACATATCAGACACTTATACTGTTGGTATTAATTTGGAGAAGGCTATCTCTAATCCAGGTAGTGATTTTGACTTGGTTTTGCGTGAAGGGGATGTTTTATTCATTCCTGAATATATTAATACGGTAAAAATTAGTGGAGCGGTTATGTATCCCAATACTGTATTGTATAAGCGTGGTGAAAGTTTACGTTATTACATCAATCAGGCAGGTGGTTATGGTAATCTGGCCAAGAAGAAAAAAGCTTATGTAGTATATATGAACGGTACGGTATCCCGTCTGAAATCTCGCGATAAAAAGGCTATAGAGCCTGGCTGTGAGATTATTGTTCCAAGCAAGGAAGAAAAGAAGCGGATGAGTACTGCTGAGATTTTAGGTATGGGTAGCACAACCGCCTCCATTGCTGCTATGATTGCAACCATGGTTAACCTCTTTAAGTAATAGAAGTTATGAGTGAAGAAAACAAACTGAATACAACTCCTCAACAGCCGGAAGAACAAGAGATCGATTTAATAGAACTTGCTCAAAAGGTGTGGGCAAGTAGGAAACTGGTTTTCAAGGCGTGTGGATATGCTGTGTTGGTGGGACTGGTTGTAGCATTCAGCATCCCGAAAGAATACTCTACAAGTGTGACGTTAGCACCAGAGACTGGTGGTAAGTCGGGTGGAGGTAGTATGGGGGCATTAGCGGCTATGGCAGGTATCAGTTTAGGTGCTTCCAGTGGTGAAGATGCTCTTTCACCGGAACTCTATCCTGATATTGTAAGTTCCACTCCCTTTCTGATTGAACTTTTTGATGTAAAGGTGAAGGATCAGAAAGATAAGATTGATACAACACTTTATGCCTATTTGGACGAGTATCAGCGTGGACCTTGGTGGGGAGCCATCACTTCAGCTCCTTTTAAAGCATTGGGTTGGGTGATATCTTTGTTTAAAGATAAAGAAGAAGAAGGTGTCGCTGTTAAAACAGATCCATTCAGATTAACCAAAGATGAAGCTGCAATTGCAACTGCCTTGAGCAAACGTATTTCTGTTTCTGTAGATAAGAAAACAGGTGTTACGACTTTGTCGGTTACTATGCAGGATCCTTTGATTTCAGCTTCATTGACAGATACGGTAATGCGTTGCCTGCAGAACTATATCACGGATTATCGGACCAATAAGGCGCGTCATGATTTAGCTTTTACAGAGAAACTCTATAAGGAGGCTAAAGATAATTATACTGCTGCACAGTCAAAGTATGCATCTTTTGTTGATGCTAATCAAAATATAATTTTGTTAAGTTATCGTGCTGAACAAGAACGCTTGCAAAATGAAATGAATTTAGCATATAATGTGTATACTCAGGTTGCTCAACAATTACAGATGGCTAAGGCTAAGGTGCAAGAAATTACTCCGGTGTACACGGTTGTACAGCCGGCATCAGTTCCTTTGCGTCCGGCGAAACCCAATAAAGTAATGATTCTTATCGGTTTTATTTTCTTAGCTGGAGTAGGTAGTGTAGGTTGGATTTTATTTGTAAAGGATTTATTAAAAGGATGGAAAAAGCAAACAACAATATGATGATGGATGAAAATGCGTGTTGCTGGTATATTGTATATACGGCACCGAGATTGGAACGTAAATTGATGCAGCACTTAAATGTTGCAGGGTATAAGACTTTTTGTCCTATGCAAACAATATATGTAAACTGGAATGGGAAAATGAAGGAGATTATTGTTCCTTTTTTCTCAGGTTGTGTTTTTGTAGAAGGAGATTTGAAGGATATAACTCCTATTGTAGCATCTCAGAAAGCCGCTTTTTTAGTGGGTACTGATGGCAAAGAACTTTCTATTGTGTCAGATAAAGCAAACCTTTCAAGTAAGTTTGCTCAATTGTTGAAGTAATGATGAAGCTGATTTCGGAAGAACTATTGGACGGGGTAACTCATGATGCTCAGGAGAATTCTCGTTTACGAATGAATTATAATTTTCATGAGTCTTTAGATGCACCTATTCACCGTCTTCTTAATGCTCTGGAGCCGGGAACTTATCTCCCTCCTCATCGTCATGTAGATAAGGAAGAAACTTATATTGTTCTGCGCGGAAGTCTGATAGCGTTTTTCTATGATGATATGGGCAATGTGACGGAAAAAGTTAATCTGAATCCATCAGCTGGAATGTATGGAGTGGAAATTCCTTCCGGTACTTGGCATAGTATTGTAGTTTTAGAGTCTGGTACTGTTATCTTTGAAATAAAGAGTGGCCCTTATAAGCCACTTCCGCCAGAAGATGTTGCGCCATGGGCACCTGCACCTTCCGATGTGGAAGGCGCGGCTATATTTATGAAACGAATGTTGGAGGTCTAGTTTGTACCTTCAAACATTCGACTTCGTGCCAACATGCATGCCCCAACAATACCCGCCTTGTCTTTTAACTTAGAGGTTGTAATGACTGAGTCTTTATTGACGAGGTTTAGAGAATACTTTCGTACTGCTGTTCTGATGGGTTGGGTAATGTAATCTTCAGTCAGAGATAATGTTCCTCCGATTATTACTAATTCGGGATTGAAGATATTTATAAGTCCTGCTATTTGTTTACCTAATTTTTGCCCTATTTCTTCTACTATTTCAATACATAAGAGGTCTTCTTTATTCACCGCAGCTATAATTTCATCCAGTGTTATTGGAGTTTCCATATTTACCCGGTTGGATAAAATTGAATTTTCTCCTTTTAGTATCCGTTCCAGCAGAGTACGATGTAGGGCAGATCCGGAAGCTTCTGTTTCCAAACAACCTTTTTTGCCACAATGACAAATAATCTCATTGTCAAATGTATTCACATGCCCAAACTCTCCGGAAAATCCTGACTTTCCTTTATAAATTTTTCCGTCTATAATGATTCCGATTCCTAATCCCCAACTGATATTAACGAAAATAATATCTTTCTCTCCTTTTACACATCCTTGCATATATTCTCCATATGTCATGGCGCGTGTATCATTATCAATCGTTACAGGATAACCGAGTCTTTCACTTAATACATCTGCGAGGGGACGTTCTTCAAAATTAAACTGACTGAAACTATATCCCGATTCAGGATTTACTCTTCCTGATACGTTTACATTAATATTCAATATCTTTTCCGTATCTATCGGGAGTTTTTTTATAAAATTGAGAATCAGATTGCAAAGTTCGTTCATTCCATCTAAGGAGTTTTCAAAATTATAAGGTATATCCATTTTAAGTTCTACCATATCGCCTTTGAAATTTATTAATCCAATATTGATAGAGAATTTCTTAATGTCTACTCCTATGAAATAGCCTGATTTGGGGTTTAGTCCATATAAGTTAGGATGTCTTCCTCCGCTTGTTTCCAGTTTGCCATAATCGTTTATGTATCCTTCGTCATACATTTCTCCAATTAGTTTAGTAACTGTAGGAACACTTAAATCCAGTTCTTTTGAAAGATCAGGAATTGTCGAACTACCATTATATATATAATAGGTAATAATCCTTTTTTTAATGAGGGCATTTTTAGACCCCATTTCTATTTCTTTTAAAAACTGCTGATACATATATCTTGTTAATTTCATTATTTACCACAAAGATAATTAATATTTTTATTAACCTCAACCTTTTATAATGGAAAAGAAAGCATTTGTTCTTTTATGATTCAATTCATGCTTAGTATATTAAGCTTTATCCCACCTCGTTTTTTATATTTAGTTCGTATTCATTTCTCTTTTTTCTTTATTAAGGGCTAAAAATAAGGCATGATTTAATGAAATACTGATGAAAATAAGATTTTAATAATAAAATAATTTATTATCTATTGTTTATTTAATAAATATATCTATATTTGCATCGTATTATAAACAAGAAACGCTTTATAATAATAAAACTTAAACACGCATTCAATAGGTTAACATATATAATATACAGAAAGGAATACTATGAAAACAAGTAACCGCAGAGAATTTTTAAAGAAAGTCGCTTTAACAGGAGCTTCCGCTTTGGTAGCTCCTGGACTGCTGGCCACTGAAGCAATGGAGAGCACTTCATTTGCTTCAATACAGAAAAGCGATGGTCGGCTTATTATTCCTAAAGAGAATGGGTTAAAGATTACCGGGACTTTTTTAGATGAAATATCACATGATATTCCTCATCAAAATTGGGGCGAAAAAGAATGGGATCAAGATTTCCGGCACATGAAAAATATAGGAATTGATACTGTTATCATGATCCGTTCCGGCTATCGTAAGTTTGTCACCTATCCTTCTAAATATTTATTGGGTAGAGGATGTTATATGCCCTCTGTTGATTTAGTAGACATGTACCTTCGCTTAGCGGAGAAATATCAGATGAAGTTTTATTTTGGTCTGTATGATTCCGGAAAATACTGGGATACGGGTGATTTGTCATGGGAGATTGAAGATAACAAGTATGTGATCGATGAAGTCTGGAATCAATATGGTGAAAAATATAAGAGTTTTGGTGGCTGGTATATAAGTGGTGAAATCAGTCGTAAAACCAAGGGGGCCATTGATGCTTTTCGTGCAATGGGAAAACAATGTAAGGATGTGTCTGGTGGTTTACCTACTTTTATTTCTCCTTGGATTGATGGAAAGAAGGCTGTGATGGGGACTGATAAGTTAACTAAGGAAGATGCTGTTTCAGTTCAGGAACACGAAAGAGAATGGAATGAAATATTTGATGGAATCCATGAAGTGGTTGATGCGTGTGCTTTTCAAGATGGGCACATTGATTATGATGAATTAGATGCCTTCTTTACAGTAAATAAAAAGCTGGCAGATAAATATGGAATGAAATGCTGGACGAATGCGGAGACATTCGATCGTGATATGCCTATAAATTTCTTGCCGATCAAGTTTGATAAGCTTAG
>ERZ791919.357-NODE-357-length-51701-cov-37.772625_pt1 | contig 51701 bp, 33 predicted proteins | sample MGYA00510137_ERZ791919 | MGnify/ENA primary metagenome ERZ791919 (study PRJEB30046, sample SAMN00792059) | human gut metagenome | study: EMG produced TPA metagenomics assembly of the A metagenome-wide association study of gut microbiota in type 2... | reverse complement strand
CGGGAGCCGCATTTCTCAGGGCTTCCACATCCTCGCCGGGGTTGCCGACGGCGCAGACGTTGACCAGGCACGGAACCTCGTCGCCCTCTGCATAGAACTGCGCCAGCAGCGTACCGGCAGCAGTGGATTCACATTCAAATTCCGCCTTATCCGTTTCGTAGGTGAACAGGATATCGCCAACGGCGACCTGATCGCCCACATTCTTTTTCCATTCACCGATCACGCACGATTCGACCGTAATACCGGCCTTCGGCATCAATACGCCTTCTGCCATAAATTTTTCACTCCTATATCTTCAATAATGGATTTACTTGTTGGCCAGCAGATATTTTTCTGCCTCTGCGCTCCACAGGCCGTTGTGGCGCTTGGTGATCTCCGCCAGCTTTGCGAACAGCGGGTCGGTCTCGCCGAGCTTCTCAAAATCGGCGATGGCCGTCAGCGGAAGCTCGATCTGCGTGTAGATCAGCTTCTTGCCGCCGCGGATATTCGGCAGGTTCAGCGTCGTATCGACAACGGCGTTCAAGCCGCCGATGTGGGTGATCATTGCGGCGGGGTTGATCTTGCCGGAGGTCATCATGTCGATGGCCTCGCGCATATCGCTGGTATTGCCGCCGGAGGTGCCGACCACATGGGTGTAGAGATAATGGACGTTGTACCAGTTGAACTCGGCCTTGAATTCCTTGTTGGTCGGGCCTGCGAAGAAGTTGAGGCAGCCGTCGTAGCCGAGGATGTCGCCCGCCTGCTCAACGACCGGACGCACCGGCGCGAAGCAGATCACGTCGTCATAGCCCGTGCCGCCGGTCAGCTCACGCAGATACTTCGTGTCGCAGCCGGGCTTCGCGGTGTTGACGTAGTGCAGCTCGATGCCAAGCTCCTTGGCGTGCTCAACGGTGTAGATGCTCTCCGCTCTGGCCAGTCTCTCGTCGTCGATATCGGTGACGACCAGCAGGCTGGGACGGCGGTCGCAGTGCAGCGCGTAGTCGATCGCGCCGAGGCCCATCGGGCCGACGGAAGCGAGAAGCGCCATCTTGCCGCCCTCGACAATGCCCATCTGGTGCTCGTAGGAGCCGGCCTTGGTGTGGTACATGGCGTGGAACGTGCCGATGATGCAGCTCATCGGCTCGGACAGGGAGCCGTAGAAATAAACGTCGGAGTTATACGGCAGCAGGCAGTCCATCAGCAGCGTTTCGATGGGAACGTTGCCATACTGTGCGTCGCCGCCGCAGTACTGATAGGAATAGCCGGGAGCCATCTGGGAGCCTTTGTAGAAATGGGCGGGCTGAATGGCGAAGCCCTGGCCGGGCTTGTACTTGTTCTTCCAGTTCTCGCCGACCTCCTGAATGACGCCGCAGAACTCGTGACCGACAATGGTCGGATGCTCGGCGACATCGTCGGGAACGCGCTTGTGCTCCGCGCCCTCGACCGCCGCCTTATAGGTGCTCATGCAGATCGAGTCAGAAATGATCTTGACCTGTACGTCGTCCGGGCCGACCTGCGGCAGCTCGATCTCTTCCAGACGAAGATCCATCTTTCCGTGAATGCGAACAGCTTTCGTTTTCATATTCAGACTTTCCTTTCTGTCGCTTCCGCCTGTGCGGAGCATGATTTCTGTAAAAATGGGATTATGTTGTATTGTTTGGATTTGACCTTATTGTACCGCATACGCCAAGGTATGTCAACGTCAATTCCCCATTTTTCATGCGTGATTGCGTTGTTTTTTGTGGAGATGCAAAAAGGGGCCTGCGCATATACGCAGGCCCCTTTCCGGTCATTCCGATTTTGCGACCGCCTTGACGATCCGCGCGATGGCGGCGCTCAAAACGGCGTTGACGCCGAACTCCACAAGGAAATTGACGCCCGTCAGCACAACAAACACATAGTATACCATGTCCGTACCGCCGGCCCACGTCTCAAGCGAGGAACGCAGCACCGTCGTCATCGCCAGCAGGAAAATGCCGGTGTTTACGACCGGCGCGCTCATCGCGGCAAGAACGCAGCCAAGCGTCTGCTTCTTCCGCAGCGCGCGGTAGACCAGCCCGGCCACCCATCCGGCAGCCGTCGCCTTGACGAAGCAGGTCAGGATCGTCCATACCGGGCTTGCCTGAATCAGCGCCTGTGTACCGGCGTCGTAGCCCGTCAGGCCGGCGACCGCCGTGACAAGCCCGAAGATTGCCCCCAGCAGTGCGCCCGCACCCGGCCCGTAGAGCACAGCGCCGATCACGATGGGCACCAGCGTCAGCGTGATCGGGATCGGGCCGACCTTGATGTTGCTCGCCACGGTCTGCAAGACGATGACCAGCGCCGCCAGCAGTGCCAGCGAAACCATTCTGACTACGGCTGCATGATTTTTGTTTTCATTTGTACGCATAAAATACCTCCAGCTGTCGCTCCGGCACCTGCGTCCGGATGCAATGCCATATTTGCAGGGGAAACGCCCCTGCGTCCTATTTATAAACACCGTTTGCACGGAGTTTATCGTGTTTTATCCCTACTGGGGCGGAATGCCTCCGGCGGCGTGTTTCGGATGCGCCGGAGGCGCGGTGCGATATTGCGCGCCTGATAAATCAATTCGTTACACCGTGCGTTTTGTCGTTCCGTTTCCGTCATCCGAACACCCTTCGGGCGGGCAAGACAATTTCTGCTTTCGTAAATTACAGTACGGTTAATATTTCTGCTCAGCAGATCTCCTGTTCCAGCTCGTCGAATTCCGGCGAGGAGAAAAACTCACCAAGCGACATATTCAGGCCGTCGCAGAGCTTTTTGATCGTTGTGATCGATATTTCCCTTCTGCGCGCATCCACCATACTATATACCGTGGACGGTGTCAAGCCGGAGCATGTCGCAAGCTCATTCAAATGCATGTTTCTTTCCTTGCAAATTCCCTGAAACCGACGCACAACTGCATCCTTAACACCCATCATAACCACCTCTGCGGGATTTTCGAAATTCGTAAGACATTCCGGTTCAGGCGGCAGAAATATTCACCGCACTGCAATTCTGTACAGCGCGAATCCTGCGCTCCGCCCGAAGGGCGTTCCTTGACGGACGCACTTCGGGAAATGGAACGCAGGATCAGCCTGTCTTTTCTGCGCGCAAGCGCTATTCCGCTCTCCGGCGTCTCTTTTTTGCATACTTTTTTCTGACAAGCCAGAAAAAAGTATGCCGCCAGAGGATTCCTCCTTATGAGAAGGAAAGCTGGGTTGAGCCTCAAATTTATGGGATCTCCTCTTCCACCGGCGGGTTGAGCGGCGTTCCGTCCTTCATGGCCTGCCACTGCTCACGGGTGATCAGCATCTGGCGCGGCTTCGAGCCTTCGAACGGGCCGACGATCCCCTTTTCCTCCAGCTCATCCATGATTCTGGCCGCGCGGGCGTAGCCGAGCTTGAGCCTCCGCTGGAGCATCGACACGGACGCCTGTCCGGTCTCCAGCAGAACCTCGACCGCGGCGGGCATCATTTCATCGCCCGCGTCCGCCTCTGGCTCGTCCATCGCCGCAGAAGCGGCGGCCGGACTGCCCTTACCGCCCTGTACGGCGCGGCGCTCGATGTCCTCCTGAATTTCGGCAGAGTACTGCGCCGAATCGTTCTTTTTGATGTAATCCACCACGCTCTGCACCTCGGCGTCCGTGATGAAGCAGCCCTGCACGCGCTTGGGCTTGCCCTGACCGAGCGGCGCATAAAGCATATCGCCTTTACCGACCAGCTTTTCCGCGCCAGCGGTGTCGAGAATGATGCGCGATTCCATCGCGGAGGCGACGGCAAAGGCAATTCTCGACGGGATATTGGCCTTCATCAGGCCCGTAATGACATCCGCAGACGGACGCTGGGTGGCAATGACAAGATGCATACCGGCAGCACGGCCCATCTGCGCCACGCGGCAGATCGATTCCTCGACCTCCTTTGCGGCGACCAGCATGAGGTCAGCCAGCTCGTCGATCACCACGATGATCTGCGGCATTTTCTCCTGCTCCTCCGTCGCTTCCGCGATCTTGTTGTAGGATTCGAGGTCGCGCACGCCTGCATCTGCCATCATGCGGTAGCGGCGCATCATTTCCGTCACCGCCCATTGCAGCGCGCCCGCCGCCTTCTTCGGGTCGGTCACGACCGGGATCAGCAGATGCGGCACGCCGTTGTAAACGCCAAGCTCGACCATCTTCGGATCGACCATGATGAGCTTGACCTCGTCCGGCTTCGCCTTGTAAAGCAGCGAAATGATGAGCGAGTTCATGCACACCGATTTACCGGAGCCGGTCGTACCGGCGATGAGCATATGCGGCAGCTTCGCAATGTCGCCGATGATGCGGTTGCCGCCGATGTCCTTGCCGACGGCAAAGGAGATGCGCGACTTGCTCTTGCGGAATTCCGGCGAATCGATAACGTCGCGCGCCAGCACGACGGAGACGATGCGGTTCGGCACCTCGATGCCGACGACGGAGATCTTGTCCGGGATGGCCGCGATGCGCACGCCCGACGCGCCCAGCGACAGCGCGATGTCATCGGCCAGATTCGTGACCTTCGACAGCTTGATGCCGCGGCTCAGTTCCAGTTCATAGCGCGTAACGGACGGGCCGCGCGTGACGTTGATGATGTGCGCCTCGATCCCGAACGACTGGAGCGTATCGCTCAGCCTGTCGGCGTTCTGGCGCATTTCCTCCGTGCCGTCCACGGAGCTTCCGTCGCCGGAGCGCAGAAGCTCGACCGGAGGATAGTGATAGATCATGAGCTGCTCGCCGGTCACGATCTCCTGTGCGATCTTCGCTGCCTCCTGATGCACCTCTTCCTTTTTAATAGACTTCTCGTCCGGCGCGGGCGCGGTGATCGGCGGCAGCGGCATGACCGGTGCCGCCTTCTCTGGCAGCATACAGACCGGCTCCGGAAGCGGCTCCTCCACAGGCTCCGGTGCTTCCGCAGCCTCTGTTTCTTCTCCGTCAGCGCTCCGATTTTCAAGGATCAGCGGCGGGAACTGGTGCGGAAGCTCCTGCGGAGCCTCGGCGGCCTCCGGCCTTTGCTCCGCTTTTGCAAGCTCCTCCTGACGCAGCGCCTCCAGCTGCTTTTTGTAGTCCTTCACAGGCTTTGGACGCTCGGCCAGAATGTCCGGCCCCTGCTCCGCCGTCTCGGCTGCTTTTTCCTCCGCAGCCTTGCGGCGGCTGTTTTCCACAAAGACGTCCGGCCGAACCGGCGCGTTCTTCTTTCCCTGCTTCCCGGCCTCCGGCTCCGCGACCGGCATGGGCGGGTCGTCCACCGGGAGATCAAATTCCGACATGCGGGAGCGCTTGCGCTCCGTGCGCTCGATCTGCTTCTGCGCCACATGATTGACGATCACCTGCGCCGGGTCGGGATGCTCCCGCTGCGGCTCGGCATATTCCGCCCTTGGCCGCTCCCGGATGGCGGTCAGGATGCCGCCGATGGTCATGTTCAGGCAGGTGATCAGCTCCAGCAGCAGCGCCGCCAGCAGCACGATCGCCGCGCCGATGCGGCTGATAACGGCAGACAGCAGCTCCGCGAGGAATCCGGAGAGGATGCCGCCGCCCGCGCCGGAAATGCCGCCGTCCCACAGCTCGCCGAACATCTCCCACGACCATTCCAGCTCGCTGCCGCCGGAAAAAACGTGCGCCAGCGCACCAATGGTCGCCGCCAGCAGGAACGCGCACGTCACGCGCAGCGCAACGGGCCGTCCGTCATGCAGCAGCAAAATCAGGAAGCCCAGCAGGAAGGAAAACGGCAATATGTAGAAGCCCGCTCCGATCGTCCCCTTGAACAGCGAGGCCATCAGATTCAGCACCACCGCGTTTACATGGAAGCAGCACAGGACCGTAAAAATTCCGAGGAACAGGCACACAAATGCACCGATCTCACGCCGCACCGGACGCGCGGCCGCTTTCTTTCCGCCTTTACCGCGCGCGCTGCTCTTGGAGCCGCCGCGCGCCGCGTTCTTCGCGGCCGTCGATTTTTTCTTTTGTTTTTGTTCTGCCATAGCTCAACCTCACGCCACAAGTGAAAGGATCAACGTCACCAGACCCGCACCCCAGCAGTAATAGGCAAAGCTGCCGAAGCGGCTGCGCTGCACAAGGATACGCAGCAGGCTGATGGCCAGAAAGCCGGAAATGAACGCCGCCGCGACGCCTGCGAGATAGACCGGCAGCATCGAAGCGTCGATACCGGCCTGCACCGCGTCGATCAGCGTCAGCAGATTCGCGCCCAGCACAGCCGGGATCGAAAGCAGGAAGGAAAACTTCACGGCGAACGAACGCTCAAAGCCGCAGAGCATTCCGACGGCGATGGTCGTACCGGAGCGTGAAAGGCCAGGAACGGTCGCCGCGGCCTGTGAAAGACCGACCAGCATGACCTCCGTGATGGTCGCGTTCTTCTCGGTCTTGTTGCCGTGGCCCATGCGGTCCGCCGCAAACAGCAGCCCGCCGGTCACCAGAAGCGCAAAGCCGATGAAAAACGTATTGGTATAGAGGGATTCGACCGCATCCTTCACGAGCACCGCCAGCACCAGCGGCAGCGTCGCCAGCAGGATGAACAGGATCATCCGCCGCTTGAGCGGATCGGGCTTCTGTCCGCGCCGCAGCTTTTTCAGATGCAGCATCGCAAGCCCTTCCGACGTCAGCCCCGCGATCTCCTTCCAGTAGGCAATGAAAACCGCGCCCAGCGTGCCCAGATGCAGCAGCACGTCAAAAAACAGATGCTCCTCCACGGAGCCAAGCCCCAGAAAGCTCTGCAATACCGCCAGATGGCCGGAGCTGGAGATCGGAAGAAATTCCGTAACTCCCTGCACCAGTCCCAGTAAGATCGCCTGCCATACGTTCATGGACACACCCCCGGTTTCTGTGATCGTCCGGCAGGCCGCAGAGCGTCTGCGGCTTGCCATAGATTATTATATTAGCACATCTCCGGGAATATTTCCATACTTTCGTTTCATTTGTAACCGTCAACCCCCCGCGCATAGACAGGGATGCGACAATAGTAGCGGAATGTTTTGCAGCATTCCGTTACTGTCGTTTACTGGAGGATATCAAGATGACAAGCGCAGAGTTGACACGCCGCGCGAAGCTGCAGGAGTGGTCGGCACGGATACAGGATTGCCGGAGCAGTGGCCTGTCTGCACCATGCCCGTATGGGCTTTGCCGTCGTTGCCAAATTCAGCGTGAACGCTGGAGAAGGCGAATACGTCACCGAGCACCGCGTCTACAAGGGCAGCGATTGGGCGGGATGCGGAATATCCCACCGGCTTCGTGCAAGAGCGCTTTGAAAAGATCACTTCCATGCATATCGAAAAGGTCATGGACGGTATCCGTGAGAACACCACTCGCGTCTGGAATACGAAAGCCTATCTCATGGCGGCGCTGTTCAATTCCGTTTCCACCATCGACAACCACTATGCCATGCTGGTCAATCACGATTTTCACGGCGGCCCCTAAAGGCCGTCATTTTTCATGTCCGATTCCGGGAGAAAGGATTTGATACCGATGAAACGCCGCCAGGTATTGCAGGGCGGTCTATGACGCGGGCTTTTCGCCCGTCTGCCCCGCGCTGTTTCTGCCGCTGTTCCTGCGCGATGAGATTCCGCAGGAGCATCTGCGAAAGCAGCCTCCTTGTCTTGAGCGGCAGCGTATACCTGCGGTGAAGCTGATCGGACATGACCGTGCCGCTCATGTTTTTCTCGACACGGTATGCAGACATTTTGTGGACCTCCGTCTTTTGAAAACGCAAAACCTCCGCGCATTCCGTCTGGGTGGCCGGATTTTTTGATTTGCTACGATCAGCACAGCCCGCCGGCAAGAAAATTCCATCCTGCGCAGGCAGGCTCCCATAGCCGCGCACAGGCGTGTTTCCCTCAAAAGCACAGCGTTTATTTAACATAATTTAATTTTATGTAAATAGTTTTTTGAAAAAAGTTTGGTTTTCTTGTTTACATAACGGTTGTATTTTCCGGGTTTCTGATGAAAAATGGTGCACTCCCGCGCAAAAATCCAATATTTATCGTTTGAAATGGAGCGAAGGAAGCAGAATTCTGTCATTTTTCGGCCATAACCTACAATCTTCTGCAAAAAGGTAGAAATCCGGAAAAAGTTGATGTATAATGTTCACATACCAACGAACAGGGAGCGTTACTATGAAACGCAGCGCAAACCGGCGGCGAAGTCCCGCAGCCGAGCAACGAAAAAAGCAGCGCAGAGAGCAGCTTGTCAAATTTCTGCGGCTGAATACATGGCTGGTCCTGCTGGCGGTGCTGGTGCTGATCGCGCTGATCCTGCTGATCCTCGTTCTGGCCGGAGGCCGGAAGGCCCCCGGCCAGGAGCAGGAGCCTGCCGCCACGAAGCCGTATGTCCGCGCATGGCTCTGCGCCGACACGCCGGAGATCGCCTATTACGACGCCGACCTGAAGCAGTCCGGCACGGTTGCCCGCGGCCGGCAGGTCACCTACTCCACGACCGACAGCTTCGAGCGCGGCGGCGTCACCTATTACCTGACCTATCTGGACGTGCCGCAGTACGGCTACATTTCCGAGGAAAACCTGACGGCGCAGGAGCACGCCGTCGTCCAGGAGCGAAAGATCTACGCGCGCACGCCGCAGAATCTGCGTAAGGCGGAGGACAGCATCGAGCTTGGCACGCTGGTCGAACAGGGCACGGAGCTGACCGTGCTCGGCTACGACTATCTGACAAACGGCATCGTGCATCTCTACCACGTCAGCTCGAACGGAAAGACCGGCTACATCAGCGGCAGCTATACCGCCGCGACCTATGAGGACTCGATGGAGGTCTACGACCGCTTCGGCGTCTACATGACCCACGCCAGCCGCGAGGACCGCTACGGCGGCGGCGATGCGGGCAGCCTCTACTACTATCCGACCGAAAAAGCCAGCTTCGCGGACAACGTCATGCCCGAGCATGTCTACGCTCTCTATCTGACCTGTGACCCCAAGATCATATCGGAGATCGACGAGTATATCGCCTACGCCAAAACGACGAAGATCAACGCCTTTGTCGTCAACATCATCGACGGAACGAGCGTCGGCTACCCCTCCAGCGTCTATGACGAGTATTCTCCGACGACCGGAAAATACGCCAACAATACCTTCGAGGAATACCAGACTGCCATTCGCAAGCTCAAGGACGCGGGCTTCTACGTCATCGGCCGTCTGACCACCTTCAATGACTCCTTCTTCGTGACCGATCACCCGGAATACGGCATCAACGACAAAAACGGCGAGCCGCTGTATATTGCCAACAGCTACTGGCCCAGCGCCTTCTGCCGCTATGTCTGGGAGTACAAGGTCGCGCTGGCAAAGGAGGCAGTGGAGAGCATGGGCTTCAACGAGATCCAGTTCGACTACGTCCGCTTCCCGGACGGAGCGTATCAGTACGAAAAGAACGGGAACATCGACTACCACAACACCTATGACGAAACCAAGGCGCAGGCCATACAGCGTTTTCTGATGTACGCGGTGGAGGAGCTTCACGACCTCGGCGTATATGTCAGCGCCGACGTTTTCGGCGAGACAAATAACCCCTATGTCACGTCCTACGGTCAGTACTGGCCCGCTATCAGCAATGTCGTGGATGTGATCAGCGGTATGCCCTACCCTGACCACTTCGCGCAGGACGGCAATTACCGCCCATGGGAGCATCCCTACGAAACGCTGCTCGACTGGGGTGAGAAGGCTGCCCAGCGTCAGGAGGAAACGCCGAGTCCCGCCATTGTCCGGACCTGGATCCAGGCCTACGACGCCATCAAGGTGCCGTACAACACCTATGGCGCAGAGGAGATCGCGGACGAGATCCGCGCGCTGAACGAATCCGGCCTGACCGGCGGCTTCATGGCGTGGAACGCCTCGTGCAGCCTCGAAAAGCTCCGGAGCTTCCAGCCCGCCTTTGATGCGCTGGAATGAGCGTCTCCGCCGTTTTCCGGCACGATCCGCGCGCTTCGCTTCAAAAGAACAAAGACCGGCCGTATGTCCCGCCAGAATGCTCTGGTTCGACATACGGCCGGTTTTTACGCCTTGTCCATTATGCTCTGAACGAAATCCAGTGCGGTATCCACGCTTCCGACCCGGTATCCGGCGGAAGCATGGACGATATGGCGCGGACGGTCGCACACCAGAAGCAGTGGCAGCCGCTCCGGCTCCACATAAGCGCTCCGCGCCGCAGGCTCCGCAGAGTCTGCCGTAATCCAGACCTCCGCCTCCGGAAACGCAGCCAGTACGCTCCGCAGCTTCTCATTTCGAAGCGCCTGCCGCCCGCGCAGAAGAAGCCTTAATCCCGCGTTCAGACTCCGGATGCGGCTCCGCCGCTCCAAAAGCTCGTTCAGCAGATGCTCCGTCGGCTCCCGGCCCTCCTCCAGCCATATCAGCAGCGTCGGGTGCTCCGTCAGCGCGGCCGCCGGCGCAAGGTGCCCATCCATATTCACTGCCTGAAAGTCTGCCAGTGTAAAATCCACGGCCAGCTCCGCAAAGGAGACCGGCTGCTTCCGCAGCGATACACTTTTCGTCTCTCCGGTCTCCAGCCGAAGCTCCAGGCGCGCCGCATGCAGATTGCCATTCGGCAGGCGGTTGTCCGTCAGGATACGGTAAACGCCCGGACACAACGGAACTGTCCGCCGATCGCCGTCCCACTGGCCGGAGATCGTCCGTGAACGCCACGCACCGTCCTCAAGGTGCGAAAGTCCAAAATCCGTACCGGGCCGCCATGTTTCACCGGGCTGCTTCTCGAAGCAGAGCGTCGCAGCAGCCGTCCGGCCCGCCTCCGGCGACCGGAAGCGTCCCTCGGAAAAATACTCCGCGGCGCCGCTGGCCGGATCGAGCCGCGCCGCGATCCCAAGCGTGCGGCAGACCGCAGCAAACAGCAGCCTCTGAGAACGCGCATCCGCGCAGCGCAGACGCATCGCCCCGGCTGGCAGCGTCACCAGCTGCCGGTACTCCGCCTCCGGCGTCTGCCGAATATTTTCCACGATCCATTGCCAGATCGCCGCCGGATTTTCGCGGAACGCCCGCTTCTGCGCATCGGAAAAGCCTGCGATCAGGCTTCTGCGCCAGCAGGACAGCGGCTCCGTCCCGATGCGTGGGCTGACGATATAGCGCATTGTAAACGCATCCTCCGGCGAAATATCCGCACAGCATTCCAGCGCCTCGTGCAGCACCTCCGGGCGCACGTCGCGCATATCCTTCTCGCTCAGCGTCCGCAGCAGCGCAAGCTTCGCCTGTGCAGGATCGGCCGTGTTTTCCAAAAATTCCGCGATCTCTTCAAAATTTCCACAGCCAGCCCGCAGGAATTCTTCCGCCTCCGCGCCATAGCCGCTCTGTCCGGCAATTTTCCGCGCCCGCGCCGCATCGAACGCCGCTTCCGTCCGGAGGCGGCGCTTTTCATTTGCCGCCGCCAGCTTCTCTGCCGCACGCGCCTTCTGCGCGGGCGTTGGCGCTTCCCGTGTAGGCATCCGCTCCTTTGGAGCGCAGATCTGAAAGTCCGTCCAGCGCCCGGCGGGTGCCTCCGGCTCCGCCAGCGTCAGCTCCAGCGTCTCCTGTGCGGCGGCACACAGCCGCTCGCAGCAAAGTCCGTTTTTCCGCGCCTGTACGATCAGGTCGCCATAGCCGCAGCGAAGCCGCGCCGTCCCGGCGTCGTCCGTCCGAACGACCGCCGCCGGAAACACCTGCGATTCATTGAGAATTCCGAATGTGACCTCCGCTCCGGCGGCGAGCCGCCCATCCGGCTCCCGCACCTGCGCCGTGAGCATCCGCACCGGCGCATAGCGCGCGGTCTGATTGAGAAACGTGACCGCGCCGTCCACGGAGATGATCTCTTCATCTGCCGCGGGCGTTCCGAAGCAGCGGCTGTGTACCAGCAGCGCGCGGCTGGCCGCGCCGGTAAACCAGCCGCAGTCCAACGTTTCCTCCGGCTCACACGCACCGAGAAAATGCCATGCGCCGTCGCAGAACACCTCGACCCACGCATGATTGTCGTCGCAGTGCGCCCAGCGCGGCGTATAGACCTGCCGTGCTGGAAGACCGGCTGCGCGCAGCGCATTGACGGCAAATGCGGATTCCTCGCCGCACCGCCCAAAGCCGGAGCGCCACGCATCCAGCGCGCTGATCGTCCGGTCGTCGGTCGAGCGGTAGCAGACCTGCTCCGCGTTCCAATAGTTGACCGCCAGCGCTGCTTCACGCGCGGAAAGCCCCTCCACGCGATCCCGCAGCTGCGTATAAAAGAGGCCCCGGCAGTCGCAGAGCGCCTCCTCGTTCACGCGCGGATGGAGCACATAATTGAGGAACAGCGTCTCCGGCAGCGCCTTTGCAAGAGGCGAATGCTCCCGCAGAAAAAGCCCATGCTCGGCGCAGGCCCGGAACAGCGCAAAATCATAGTTTGCCCAGTCGCTGAGAGGGCTTGCGGAATAGCACCACCGCGTCAGCAGCGCACAGTCCGGTGAAAGCGCGGAAAGCTGCTCCTCCAGCCACGCCTGCGTCTGTGCGCCGGCCGCCGCATAGCGGACTGCGAGCCGCGCCTCCATCTGCCGCTGTTCGCCGTCTGAAAGTCTCATGCCTGCGCTCCTTGTGCAAGCCCGTGGACGATCTGCGCGCACGCGCGGAATTCCTCCTCGTCCGTCTGCCAAAGCTCATACTCCGAGAGCGACGGCAGGCCCATCGCCACGGTCTGCTTCCGGTAGCGCATCCCGCTGTCGATCACGCCCTTACGGCCGGTCGTGTGGAACACAGCAATGCCGGTTCGGTCGTGGATCTCCTGAATGTTCCACTTTTTGACACCGCAGCCCGCCATAATGTCGATCCTTCCGTCCGCACGGCGGAAAAGCTCCTCCAGAAGCTCCACGCCCGCCAGTGCGTCCTTCTGTTGGCCGGACGTGAGAATGGTCTTGCAGCCGAGCTGCACAGCCTCTTCCAGCGTCCGGAAGGGGTCGCGCGTCATGTCGAACGCGCGGTGCAGCGTCACGTCCATCGTACCCGCACAGTCCATCAGCCGCCGCATTTTTTCCATATCCAGATCGCCATCCGGCGTCAGCGCGCCGATCACAACGCCGTTCGCGCCAAGGTCGCGGAACGTCTGAATTTCCTCGCACATCTGCTCCATTTCCGCCTCGCTGTAGAGAAAATCTCCGAAGCGCGGGCGGATCAGGACGTTGATTTTAACGGGGATATCCCGCGCGACCTGCCGGAACAGCGCCGGGGACGGCGTCGTTCCGCCGATCACCAGATGGGCGCACAGCTCCAGCCGGTCTGCGCCGCCAAGATAAGCCGCCTTACAGGAGGCATAGGAATCCACACAGGCTTCGATCAGGGGCGTATTCATGCGTTCTCCTCCTTCGTTTCAAAAAGCACCTGCGCCAGCTGGTAGAGCGTGCTGACAGCCGTTCCGGTCGCGCCGGGAACCTGATGCTGCCAGACGATGCCGCCGTTGTCCGCCGTCCCGGCAATGTCCAGATGGAGCCATGGGCGGCCTTCCGCGAATTTTTTCAGGAACAGGCCCGCCGTGATCGCGCCGCAGCCGTCCTTGCTGGTGTTGCGGACGTCGGCATAGTCGCTCTCGATCAGCTTTTCATATTCCGGGTAGTCTGGGATGCGCCAGAAGCGCTCGCCGGAGCGCTCCGCCGCGCGCGTCAGGCAGTCATAGAACGCATCGTCATTCGCCATCACACCGGTCGTCACATATCCGAGCATCGCCCAGATCGCGCCGGTCAGCGTCGCTGCGTCCACCAGATGCGTACAGCCCTCCTTTTCAGCGGCCCACGCGAGGCCGTCGGCAAGGATCAGCCGTCCTTCCGCATCCGCGTTCAAAATCTCAATGGTCTTGCCGGAGAAGCTGGTGATCACGTCGCCCGGCACCATGCTCGAATCGGAAATACGGTTTTCACACGCGGGCACGACCGCCGTCACATTGACCGCCGCACCGTTTGCAGCCAGCGCGCGCACGGCCGCCGCGACCGCCGCACCGCCTGCCATATCGCCCTTGATCCCGGCCATGGACGCCGCCGATTTGATGCAGTAGCCGCCCGTATCCACCGTCACGCCCTTGCCGACGAGGCCAAGCCTCCGGCTGCTCTCCGCCGCGCCGGTGTAGCGCAGGACGACCATCGCCGGGTCCCGACCGCTGCTCTCGCCGACGGTCAGAAGGCCGCGCAGGCCAAGCTTTTTCAGTGCCGCCCGGTCATAGATCTCCGCCTCGATGGGCAGGCCGTCGGCCATCGCGGCCAGCCTCCGCGCCAGCTCCTCCGGCCAGAGCAGATTCGACGGGCAGTTGACCAGATCGCGCGTCTCCATGATCGACCGCGCCAGCTCCCACGCCTTTTTCATTTTTTCGCTTCCGGCATCTGCGCCCGTGAAGCTGCACGCAAGCTCCGGCTCCCAGCGTCCGTCCAGCGCAAATTTCTTCTGATATGCGCCGCCGCAGACGCCCTCAACCGCTGCAAACAGTCCCTCCTGTCCCAGCTCTGACGCCGCGTCCAGCTCGAACGAGCAGGCCGTGCATTCCAGCTCCAGCGCCGTCTTGACGGCCTTGCCGTAAAGCTCCTTGCAGGCCAGCACGTCCCGACGGTCTCCGCGCCCGACGCGAATGGTATAGCTTCCGTCCGCATGGGTCGCATATCTCGTTTTCAGATACTCGTCGTTTGTAAAGATCACGTCAGCCTGAATCTGTTTTTCTGTCTGCTTTTCCATATTCAGCGGCTCCCTTCCCCGGCGCGGCCGGTCGCATTTTTGTCCGTTCATTTATTATCGTATATCCGGGCTTCAAAATCAAGCGCTGCGCGCAGCTTTCCGCCTGCATAGACGCACTGGACGATGACGACGCAGGCGCGCCCTCCTTGCTGCTTTTCTTCCTTCCGATGTGCTTCTGCATATTGCTATTACGCGCAGGATCGTATATAATAATTTCGTCAAAAGTTCGGAATTTTAGAAGATTCCATCGATATTTCGATAAAAATTACATATTGGAGGAAGAAAATGACCATATTTTTGCTGAACAAAGAAGTGGATCTGGATAAAAGCGAGCTTCTTCTCTCGCTTCCGTTTGCCGACGCTTCCGATCTGGAGCAGCTGGAGCTTGCCAGCGGAAGCTGGGGCATCGAAAACGGAGCGCTGGTCGGTCGGTTCCGCGGAAACGGCGGCGGTATCTGCTACACAAAGGATCGCTTTCCCGGCGATATTCTGATTGACTTTTATGGGACTATGCTGTCCCCCTGCAACAACGACCTGAATTTTGTCCTGAAAGCCGAAGGCTGGGATTATGAACGGAACGACGCCGCGCGCGGCTTCATCGGCGGGCTGAACGGCTGGTACGACAAAAAGGCCGGATTTGAGAAATACCCGCTCTGCGACACGCAGGCGCTCGTACCCTTTGCAGCAGTGTCTGACCGCGAGTATCACATTCAGGCCGGTTATTGCAAGGACACGCTGTTCCTTGCGGTCGATGGCCAGCTGCTGGTCGAAATGCGCGACCCGGCCCCGGAGGAATTTGCCGGATTTGGCCGGATCGGACTCGGGACCTATTGCTCGCAGATCCGCTTCCGCGATCTGAAAATCCTGCGTCCGTCGTGGCGCTCTGTCACCCAGAGCTATCAGGCAAACTTCTAAGGAACCTCTGAATAAATCCCCGACCGCGGACGACGGATCTTTTCCGCCAATCCTGCGGTTTGAAAAACGAGAAATACATACAGTATTCCCACGTTTTTCAAGCCTTGTCTTGACGAAAAATCTCTCGCCGTCCACAGCCGCTGATTTAATCAGAGCTTCCCTAAACTGTAACATAAGATCGGGGCTGCCGCAGATCTCTGCGGCAGCCCCTTTCGTTTATTCTACGTTTTCACAATATCTTTGCAGGATCGCCGCGACCTGAGCGCGCGTCGCAAGGCCGGACGGGTCGAGCTTTCCGTTCGCGCCGTTGATCAGCTTCATACCGCAGGCCCAGCGCATCGCATCGAGCGCGTAGCCGCTGACGCTTGCCGCGTCGGAGAAGCTGTCCAGCGAGGCCGACGCCGTCACGCCCTTGTCCTGATACTTTGCGTACCGGTACAGGATCGCCGCCAGCTGCTCGCGGGTGATCGGGTCTGCGGGGCCAAAGGCCGTTTCGGAATAGCCGTTGACGACGCCGATGCTTGCCGCCCAGCGGACCGCCTCCTCATAGTAGCTGCCGGAGGCGACGTCCTCGAAGCGCATTGCGTAATTGACGACGGGCTTTCCGGCCTGACGCCAGAGGATCGTCACGATCATGCCGCGCGTTGTCGCCGCATTGGGGCTGAATTCGGTACGGCTCGTACCGCTCATCAGGCCGTTCTCGTAGACGTAGGCGACTGCATCATGATACCAGTCGTTTTTGCTGACATCCCGGAACGGATCGTCGCTCTTTCCGCCCGTTCCATTTCCCTTGCCGGGCCGGACCGGCGCAAGCGTGGGCTTTTGCTCCTCCTGCCGCTTTTGCAGTGCGTCGATTGAATCGCGCAGCGCCTTGCCCGCCTCATCGACCTCGTTCTGACGATCTGCCGCGGGTGCTTCCGCCAGCAGAGCCTCCGCCGCGCGGATGGCCTCCTCCAGCACCTTGACCGTTTCCTCGGTGTAGGCTGACGTGTCGATCGACTTTGCCTCGGCCAGCGCCTCGTTCAGCGCGGATAGATCCGCATCCGGAAGCGTAAACGCACCGTCCAGCAGGATCAGGCTGCCGAATTTCTCTGGATGCCGTCCGCTTGCAATGCCGCCGTAGTATTCGATGAAGTAGCGGCTCCACTGTCCCGGCTCCTTGCCCTCGGTAATCGCCTCGTCGCGGTCGTTGACCACGATGTCAAAGCCGATGGTCTTACCGGCAGGGGCCTCACTCAGGCCAAAGAACTTCGACCACGAGATCGTCAGCTCATAGGTCGTCGTCTGCGTCTGCTCGTCGCGCGTGATGGCCGCAGGCAGAAGATTCGTGCTCATGGCCTTCCCCTCGCGGGAGCCGATGGTGTCATTGTCCATGAACATCCGCACTTTTCCGTTGTACCGGCCGATGGTGAACACAAAGTAACGGGAATTGTCGGTGCGGTCGGGCGCAAAGCCGATCTGGAGCGAATCCCAGTCCCACAGCTCGTCCTTATTGAGACAGTCGAACTGCACGTCATCGGTGACATCGACCTTCAGATAGAGGTTGTTTTCATCCCACGCGAAGCGTGCGTCCGCAGCAAGCGACTCGCCGCGATCCGTTCCCTCCTTGCCGATGGCGGCAGCCCTCTGCCACTGGATCTCCGTGCCGTCCGTCTTGATGGCTGCGTTGAACGTCGCCTGAAGGTTATACACGCCGCCGGCGCCGTCCGTGCTGACGTACACATCGACCTGCGCGTAGGTCTGCCTCGGCGACAGCTCGCCCGGAAGCGTCTTTACCGGGAAGTAGAGCTTCCGGCGCTCACCGGCGGCCAGCGTGACGGACGGGATCTTCTGTCCGTCGGGAAGCAGACCGGCCGTCGTCGTATCGGCAAAGCGCATGTCAAACGTCTGCTGTGCATCGGAAATATTTTCGATGGTCAGCTCAAGCTGCCAGCCGCTTTCGGTGTAGACGGTGTCCGCGCTGAGCACGGCGTAGTTGCCGATGGGCAGGCTGTCCACGTCGGTGCCGTAGACCTTACGCGACTGCGCTGTGATTGTGATGCGCGGCTGTGCACCAGACGGATAGGTATTGCCGGAAAGCTCCACGTCGTATACGCCGTCCACGCGCACGCTGGACGCGGTATCCGCCGCTTCGCCCTTTCTCGCGCCGAAGTCATTGTTCAGGACCTTCACGCGCTGCGCGCCGTTGATATAAAGCGCATAGTCGGTGCAGCGCTCACGCACGACGTTGCCCTCGATCAGGATATCCTGATGCATCAGATAGGCCGGGTCGGATGTGACCTGACCGTCGCCCGCAATGGCGATGGGCGAGCCCTTGGGCTGGTTCTTGAAGAAGCCGTTGTTTTCCAGCAGGTTGTCCGTGATCTCCAGCTCCTGCACATAGCCGCACTCGTTCCAACCGTCGTCGATCTCCGGCCGGACGAGGATCGCCGCCATGCCCGTGTTGCGGATGGTGCAGTGGCGGATCGCGCCGCCGGGCGCCTTGAGCAGGAAGCCGCGTGCGCGCGTCGTATCGACAAGGCAGTTGTCAAACAGGAAGCCCGCACCATTCGCGGAGAGGTTTTCGATCAACGTGCCGCTCTTGATCGTCACGGCCTGATCGAGCGTCAGACGGTATACCTGATACCCGGCGCTTTCTACCGCCTCGACCTTGGCCGTCGCCAGAAGCTCGCCCGCGCGCGTGAACAGCACCGCCGTATCGCCCACGCGGAATTCCGCCGGGAGGCCCTCATAGTAGTTATCGCCCTTCTTATAGGTGATCTGCCGAGTCTCGGCATTCGCGCCGGTCACGCAGCCAAATTCGCCGCTGATGTTGGTCGCGTCGTCGGTCATTTTCTCGAACAGGCAGTTCACGACCTGCGGGCCGCGGCGCATATTGGTGCTGTGCGTCGCGTCACAGGTGGACAGCAGCGGCTGCGGGCCGCGCAAACGTCCCTCCGCGTCCGTCCAGATCAGACCGTCTGCGTATTTGGAGGTATCGAAGCCCTCCGGCAGCACCGGCGCGGCTTTTGTGGTGATCGCAACGCGATAAAGCTCCGTGCCGCCCTCGCCGTTGCGCTCCTGGAAGCCGAAACCCGCGCCGCTGATGATGCTGAAATCCTCAAAGCGCACACCGTCGCAGTCCGTCAGCACCACGACGCTTGTACCGCTGCCGCGCAGTGTGATCTTGCCTCCGACCGCAAGCTCCCGGCTGTTGGCGCTGCCGAACGTACACTTGTGTCGGCCGTCGCCGAGATATTCTATGCTGGAGAACTCGATATCCGCAAAGGGCACCGTCTGGCCCGGATGGAACGCCTCCACATAGCGGGAATCCGCGGGATAGTATTTTTCGTCCGTCAGATCGGGCAGATAGCCGGGGTCGGTCTGCGCGATCACATACTCGTCGGTCCTTTCGACGATGGTCGCCTGCCCGTTGGCATTGTTGATATGGCTGATATACATGCCGAAGACGCCGATGTCCTTGCAGCCGGACATGGTAAAGACATTTCCGGAATAGGACTTGAATTCCACATCCACGCCATAGGCGTAGACGTCGTAACTCTCGATCCCGGCCAGCGCCAGCGCGTCCGCCGTATACAGTCCCGGCGGCACGATGGCATAGGTATTGCTCCGCGCCGAGACGTTGAGATAGCGCTTGAGCGTCTGCACGCCGTTTTCTGTCCGCACGCCGGTCTTATGGGTCATGCCCGTAAAGACCTCCACGTTCGTCTTGGGCAGCAGGTCCTCATTGACGCCGTTTTCCTTGCGGGCAGTCGGGTCAAACAGATCGTCGCCGTAGGTATCGGTCGAGCCGCTCGTATTCACCGCACCAGAGAATGTGTTCCCCTGCATCAGCAGATACGAAACGTTCCGCGCCGAGGCGCCTCCCGCAACGGTATTTTTTACCAGCGCCAGGCTGACGCCGCCGTCCGCAGAAAGGCTCCCGGCCTCGTTCATCAGAATGACGGTATTTTTGCCGTTTTTCGCGGTAATTGCACCGGTCGTCCGGTTGAGCGCAGCCAACGTGTTCACGAGATCGTCGCCGAGATCAATCTCGCCGGTGACTGTGTTGCTCTGCACCACCGCGTCGCTCGAATGCAGCTTCACAGCCGTACCGTTCGCGGAAAGAATGTTGTTCATCACGAACGCGCCGGTGCTGCCGAAGTCCTCAACAGAAGCCGCACCTGCGGCGGTATTGCGGATAAAGCTGCCGGTGACGCTGGCTTCGCTTCCCTCATGCACGACCGCGCCGTTTGCAAACGCGCCGTCGATGCGGCAGCCGCTCAGGCTCAGCGGCGTTCCGTTCGACGTGTGGACGGCATAGCCCGCCGTGCCGGTGATCTGCACGTTCTGGAGCGTCAGGCCCGCGCAGTTCCATGTATTGACCGCTGCCTCCGGCTGTACGTCGGAGCCGTCCCACTTGGAGACCTCCAGTGTGAAGTTCCGGAGCGTCAGCGCAGCGGAGGTACCCTCGACAAAAATCGCAAAGCGTCCATCCGCTTCCTCCGTCGGCCATTCCCACGCATGGCCGCTGGGGCTCATGCGGATGCAGATGTTTTGCAGATCGTAGACCGTCGGCTCGGAAATTCCGCCGAAATAGAGGCCGCCATGATCCGTGAGCTCATAGACCGCGCCCGCCTCCAGCTTGCCGCCGGTGATGCGCTTCATCAGCTCGTCCGCTGTGATTTTGTAGACCTTTGCGTCTGTATAATCGCGCGCAGCCGCCGGGAATGCGTCGTCCTTCAGGCTGCTGCCGGGCGTAGGCATCCTGCGCATCTCGGCCTGTCCCTCCTCAATGCCGGGATCGTCAAAATCGATCTCGGCGTAGTCAATTGCGGGCGAAAGCGACAAGCTGTCATGCCAGTTGTTGGCCTCGCCGCGGTTAACGCGAAAATAAATATATTCGTTCTTCTTGACGCTCAGGAGCATCGGCTGGAAGTCCACCTTGCCGCCGTTCGGAATGTAGGTCAGCGGCAAAAGGTCGGTGACGATGCCGTCACTGGACAACTGCACGCCATAGTAGCAGCCGTCGCCCGCGTCGGACGCGCCGGTGCTGTCCGCCAGCCACATGCCGTCCTCCATGTACAGCTTCAACGTGCCGGTGTAGGGCGCCTTGAACGCGATGATCGCATCATACATGCTGCCCGGCAGAAGCTCACTGTTGAACATCTGCGGAACGTTGTAGCTGTCGAGATCACCCGAATACCACATTGCCCAGTCGCTGTAATAGGCAGGCAGCTGTGTCGCCTCGTTCTCGCCGATCGGCGCATAAAGATAGTACCAGTTGTCCTTGCCCTGCGTTCCGGAGAACTGCTCCTTGTAGGAATAGTGCGCCTTGCTGGTGAACTGATATTCCTTATCCAGATTTGCATCATATTCCAGCGAGGTATATTCCGCCGACGGCAGAATATTCAGACCGTATTCGCTGCCGCTTTCCATGAGCGAGGCCCGGATGTGGAATACATCGCCCGCTCTTGCAGCGGAAACAACATCGTCCAGCTTCAGGACCGTGGTTTCCCACGCCGCCGCGTCGCTCTGGACAATGTATGAACCGGTCTCTGGCCAGATCTGGACATTGTTCTTGTAGACAGCCAGCTTGATCTGGTTGCTGCCCTCGCCCTGCCAGAAATCCGCGTAGTCGAAGCGGAGCTTCAGAACGCCGTCGCGCGGTGCGAGATAGCTCAGCGCAACGTCTTTGCCGTTCGCTGCCGGACTCAGGCAGACGGCATTGCAGACCCACTGATCGTTTTTGACCCCGGCGTCCACGGTAATGACGCCGTTTTCCCACGGGATCTCCATCGCATCGGAGCCGTCCAGCTCACTGTTCGGATTTTCGGAATAGAAATAGCGTGCGTTCGTCCACTCCACGTTCCAGCCCAGCTGATTCATGCGGCGGTAGGTATCGCCCTCAGCCGCATTGAAGCGCCAGCCGTTTCCATGGTCATAGGTGTTGTCGCCCGAGCCGTTAAACGGGATCGCGTCCTTCAGCGTGGCCGCCTCCGGCAGCGCCAGCGCCGGGTCGTTGCCCGCGTCATAGGTATCGTTCACATACGCGACCGTCGGCGACCAGTAGATCTGATCGTCCAGCTCGCTGCCGTTGCAGTCCATGACGAAGTAGAGCTTCTCCCCTGCCTGAATGCAGATCTCATACGGCTGGAACTCATATTCATGTCCGTCCGTGCCGTCCGCGCCTGCGCTGCCGCCCAGCAGCTTCCAGCGTTCGCCGACCGGCCAGACCGGGATGATCGTGCCGGACTGGTTGGACTTATAGACCGCGATGCGCATACCGTTCGGGCTTTCGCCGCCCCATTCGCTGGCGTCCCACCACGGAACGTAGATCTTCGCAGCCGCCGCGATCGAGATCGTGCCGCTCTTCGGCGCGGTATAGATCATAGCGGGCATTTTGCCGCTGTACATGATCTGGCCGTCGCTGAAGAAGTGCGAATTGCCCCAGTAAACAACTGCGGCGTCCGGGTCATAGCTGCCGGAAACGCCGGTCGTGACCGCCCACTTCTGATAGGACTCGACGGAAACGTAGTACAGCTCGTCCATGACGGTAAAGCTCGTCGTACCGGCGGGCGCCTGCGCAAAGGCCCAGTTTCCCGACGGCGTGTAGCTTTGCAGCTTGTCCGTGCTCAGTCCGTCCGTCGCGGGATAGTGATCCCACGGGCTGTCCGGCTTGCTCAGATCCTCCGCCGGATCGGCTGCCAGCGCGCCTCCCGCGCATGACAGCGCGAGCACCAGCCCAAGCGCAAGCGACAGCAGTCTGGTCAGAGCGGAACGCTTCCGCTTACTGCCGCATCTCTCTCTTCTGATATCTTTTTTCACTCTCTCCTGCCTTTCCGCCGCTTTCACGGCTGTTTTTATTTTCTGACCGGCGTCACTCCTTGATGCCGCCGATCATAACGCCCTTGACAAAGTGCTTCTGCACAAACGGGTATACGCACAGGATTGGAATCGTCGTGACCACGATGGTCGCCATCTGGATCGCCTGTGAGCTGACCTTCTGCGTGTGGTCGCGCATCATCTGCTTGGCGATCGCGGAAAGGTTGTTGCTCATGCTGATAAGAACATTGCGCAGGTAAATCTGAAGCGGCTGAAGCTCGGTCTTGTTGATGTAGAGGAACGATTGATACCACTCGTTCCAGCGCTCCACCGCGTAGAACAGGAAAAACGTCGCCATGAACGGCATGGAGATGGGAACGATGATCCGGATCAGGACCGTCAGCTCATTCGCGCCGTCCAGCTTCGCCGCCTCAAGGAGGCTGCTCGGCAGAGAGGCAAAATAGTTCTTCATGATGATCAGGTAATAGGTGTTGATCGCCGTCGGCAGGACCATGACCCAGATGTTATTGACCAGTCCCAGATCCTTGGTCACCAGATACGACGGGATGACGCCGCCGCTGAACAGCATGGTGAACAGGATCAGCTCAAGAAAGAAATTCCGTCCGATGAGCGTCTTGCGCGAGAGCGCATACGCGCCGGTCACCGACAGGAGCATGTTGAGCGCCGTGCCGACGAACGTCACGAACAGTGTCACGCCAAGAGAACGGTAAAACGCCGGGTCGTTGAAGATCGTCTGATACCCCGTCCAGTCGAACGTATAGGGCAGCAGATACAGCGGATGCGTCGCGTAGGTGACCGTATTGGAAACGGACACGATCAGGACGTAATAAAACGGGTACAGCGTGACGAGCGCCATCAGTCCCAGCACGATCAGCAGCACCACATCAAAGGCGGAGGTGCGGTTATATTGATTCAGCGTGCTTTTTTTCTGTTTTTTCATGGTCAGCTTCTCCATATCCTCTGCGGGCGCTCAGAACAGCCCGCTTTCACCTGCCTTTGTCACAGCCTTGTTGCAGACGGTCAGCATAATGACGCCGATGACCGACTTGAACAGGCCGATCGCCGTCGTATAGCCGTAATCCAGACCGCCGGTAATGAACGATTCGCGGAATGTGTAGGTATCCAGCGTATCCGCCACGTCGTAGACCGGTGCGGAATAGAGATTGAAGATCTGGTCGAAGCCGCCATTCGTCAAAATCGCGCCGACTGCCAGGATCAGCATGATGCAGATGGTGCTGCGGATGCCCGGAAGCGTGACGTGCCAGATGCGCTGCCCACGGCTTGCGCCGTCCACCGCCGCCGCCTCATAAAGGCCGGGGTCAATGGAGGTGATCGCCGCCAGATAGATGATCGAATCCCAGCCGACCTCCTTCCAGATGCCGCTGATCCAGATAAAGGCACGGAAGGCCTTGGACGAGGTGATCGGCGCGATGTTGCTGACGCCAAGCGCGGAAAGGATCTGGTTGACCGTTCCGGTCGAGCCGAAAATGTTCATCAGCATACCCGCCAGCACGACCCACGAGATAAAGTGCGGGAAGGTGACGATGGTCTGCACCGTCTTTTTCGCCCACTTGAGCCGAAGCTCGTTGAGCGCGATCGCCAGCAGGATCGCGCACGGCATCTGGAACGCAATGCGTCCAAGGCTGAAAATGATGGTGTTCTTGACAGCGCGGAAGAACAGCGGGTCGCTGAACATCTTCGTGAAGTTCGCAAGGCCGACCCATTCGCTTCCCCAGAGTCCGCCCTTGTAGCTGTAATCCCGGAACGCAAGCGTCACACCCGCCATCGGCAGATAGCAGAAAATGATGTACCACGCAAGCACCGGCACCAGCAGCAAATACAGCAGCCAGTCGTTGCGCATCTGCTTCAAAACGCGCGAACGGCGCTCCTTCCAATTGTTTGACATGAATGTGTTTCCTCCTTTGCCGCCGGATCCCTTTGCCCACCGGCGTAATGGCTTCCGGCAGCTCTCCGCAGCATATTTCTTTACGGATTTCATTGTAACAAAAATTTTTTCCGTTGAAAATGTCCGTTTATCTTCATTTTTCGGATAAAATCTCAATATTTCCCCCATCCAGCACCGAAAAACTGAGAAAAATCCATATACCTGAGAAACGGACAGAAATACATGACAGACCGTATGCCGCTCCGTTGTGCCGATTGCACAAAAAAGGCTGAAAGCGTCCGCCTACAGCCCTCCCAAAAAATCTTTTTACCGCGTTGCACACAAAAATCGACTGTGTCTGCGCCCGCTTGACAATGCCGGGAACAAACGATATAGTTACACTAAATTGCGCCCTATCGCAGCCAAAAAGGAGGATTTTCCATGCGAGAAATATTTCCGCTCAACCGCGACTGGCTCTTTATCCGGGAGGCCGCCGCGCCGTCCGCGCAGCCCGAGACCGTCGAGCTGCCGCACGCAAACACGCTTCTTCCGTACAATTACCTCGACGAAACGGCGTACCAGTTCGTTTCCGTCTATACCCGAACGCTGTACGCGCCGGAGGCATGGCGCGCGCGGCGCGTATTTGTGCGCTTTGAGGGTGTGATGGCGTATGCGGAGGTTTTCTGCAACGACGCGCCGGCCGGCGCGCACAAGGGCGGCTATACGCCGTTTACCGTGGAGCTGACAAGTCATCTGCGCATCGGCGCGGAGAATACGCTGCGCGTCCGCGTGGACTCGACTGAACGACCGGACATCCCGCCCTGCGGGAACGTGGTCGATTATCTGACCTACGGCGGCATTTACCGCGAGGCCAGTTTGATCGTAACGGAGCCGTCCTACATCCGCAGCGTTCAGGTCAGCCCCCGCATGGATGATACCGGCGAAACGGCGCAGGTCGCCGTCCGCCTCGGCGAGACGCTGTGCGCGCCTGCCGAGCTGTGGGTGCAGCTGACGGGAAACGGCGAGGATCGAATTGCAACGCTCCGCCTCCCGGCCGGGGCCGATGCGGCGGAGGCCGAATTTCCGCACGCCGAGGCGCTCCGTCACTGGTCGCCGGAGGATCCGGCGCTTTATACCGTCACAGCGGAGCTGTATCAGGGAGATCTGAAAATCGACGCCGTCAGCACGCGCTTCGGAATGCGCTTCTGCCAGTTCCGGCCGGACGGCTTTTATCTGAACGGGAAAAGGCGGAAGCTCCATGGACTGAATCGCCATCAGAGTTTCCCCTACGTTGGCTATGCCATGCCCACGCGGGTGCAGCGCCGCGACGCGGAGCTGCTGAAGGAGCTCGGCGTTAACCTCGTGCGAACGAGCCACTATCCGCAGAGCACACACTTCCTTGACCGCTGTGACGAGCTTGGCCTGCTGGTCTTTGAAGAAATTCCCGGCTGGCAGCACATCGGCGACGAGGCGTGGCAGGATATTTCCGTGCAGAACGTCGAGGAAATGATCCTGCGCGACTACAACCATCCGTCCATCATTCTCTGGGGCGTCCGCATCAACGAATCGCCGGACAGCAGCGCCTTTTACCGCCGCACAAATGAAACGGCGCACCGCCTTGACACGACGCGCCAGACCGGCGGCGTCCGCTGCACCGCACGCGGCGAATTTCAGGAGAATGTGTACACCTTCAACGACTTCACCCACAGCGGCGGCGAGAAGATCCTCCGCACGCGCGAGGAGATCACCGGTCTTGCAGAGCCGGTGCCGCTCCTGATCACCGAGAGCAACGGCCATATGTTCCCGACCAAGCGGTTTGACCCGGAGGACCGGCTTGTGGAGCACGCCATGCGCCATCTGCGGGTGCTGAACGAGGCGCTCAGCCGCAGCGATCTGGTCGGCGAAACGAGCTGGTGCGCGTTTGACTACAATACGCATGCGGAATTTGGCTCCGGCGATAAAATCTGCTATCACGGTGTCTGCGATATGTTCCGCATTCCCAAATACGCAGGCTTCGCGCTCATGTCGCAGCGTCCGCTTGCAGAGGGCGCCGTTCTGGAGCCGCTCTCCGTCGTATCGCGCGGTGAACGAAACGGCGGCGGACTGATTCCGATCTGGATCGCCACAAACTGCGACTGCGTCCGGGTCTATAAAAACGGCGTGCTGGTCGGCGACTTTTTCCCGGAGCATTCCATGTTCCCAAGCCTCCCGCACCCGCCGGTGCGCATCAATCATCTGATGCCGCAGGAGCTGGAGCTGCCGCTGCCGGAAGCGCTTGCTGCGGAATTCCGCAGCTTCATCGCCCGGCGCGCGGAGGAAAACATCCTGCCCGATCTTCTGCCGGAGGACTATCCGTGGCTGGAGGCGCTGTCGCTGAAGGCCGGGCTTGCGCGCGGCGCGCTGACAGACCTTCTGTTCGCCCATGCGGGCGGCTGGGGGCAGGAGGGCAATCACCTGCGCTTCGAGGGGATCGTGGGCGGCAAGATCGCCGCCGTCCGCGAAGCCGGGGAGATCAAAGCCTTCTCCCATCTGGAGCTTCTCGCCGACGCGCCGGTGCTCAAGGCAAACGGAGACACCTATGACGCTGTGCGCATCGTCGTGCGCGCGCTGGACACGGACGGCAATCTCTGCCCGTTCTACGCGGCGGGACTTCGCATCCAGACGGACGCGCTTCTCTCTGTGCTTGGCCCGGAGCAGCCCGCGCTCATTGGCGGCTGCACCGCCTTCTGGGTGCGCACACGCGGCAGGACCGGAAGGTCTGTCATTCGCGTCGAAAGCGGCGGCAGGGCGTATGCGCTTCCCATCACCATCGAATAAAAATCGCCGCGGCGGACGCATTTGGGTCCGCCGCGGCTTGCGTCAGTTGACAAGGACAACCACGGTTTTTCACGGGACAAAACAACGTCTGGCGTCGTTATCCTCGTTGGCAGGCGGCAAAGTCAAGAACGATAACGCCGCAGATGGCGCTCCAGTCCGACCCGCAAGTGCGGGTGTCCTTGTCAACTGACGCTTCCTTTTATGCTCACAGATCGAACCAGCGGATCTCGTTTGCCGCAAGAGACAGCGGGAGATGTCTGCCGTCTGTGGTATGTACCTCCGTCGTCTGCGGCTCGTAGGTGTTGTTCACCACGCAGTATTTTCCGTTCTGCGGGTAGGCGTGCACCTCGACACAGTAATTTTCCGAGAACCACGTATGCAGCATCGCCTCGGCATGGCTGCTCCACAAAATTGCGCGGTGCAGGAGTCTTGCGTTTTCAAAGCTGTACGGCAGGCCGGACAGGTAGACTGCGCGCCCCTTGCCGTATTCGTGTACGGCCATCTGCACCTCTTTTTCACGCTGCACGAGAATTTCCGTGCCGTCCAGCGCATAGATGCTCTTTTTGCCCTCGCCGAAGTTCACCTCGCCTGCGCAGTCGGCCAGAATGAAATGGTTCGGATGTTCGTCCCAGTTATACTTGTCATAGCCGAGCGTGAAGCCCGTCTCCTTCTCCACGCCGAGCACCGAAGCCAGCTGGAGATAGTGTCCCTGATACTGGTGGCCGGACGGCTCGCCGATACCGATCAGGCCGCCGCCCTCGGCGACGAAGCGGCGGATGGCCGCAGAAACGTCCGCGTCCTCCCATACTGCGCCGCCGGTGTGCGCCGTGTCGCCGTCGCCGATGTTGAGCAGCACGTCCACACCGCGCAGTGCGTCGGGGTTCTCCTTCAAATCATCAAAGCTGAGGAACCGCACGTCGAACGCCGCGCCGGAAAGCGCCTCAATGACACCCGCATAGGAATAGTTCTGTTTCTGATAAAGCGCGTGGTGTACCATATGGCAGCCCCATGCGCGCATCTTTCCCCAACAGTTCAGAACGGCCGCGGTCTTGAAGCAGTACGGCGTCGTGCCCTTTACGTTCTTATACAGCTCTCGAAACTCATGACAGACGCTTTCGACGTAGTCGATGAAGTCCGGGAACTGGCACGCCAGCTTCAGATAGCCGCCGTAGCCGATGCGGTCGATGGGCTTTCGGAGGATGGCGCGCCGCGCCGTGACCCAGTTTTCCTTCGCCTCGCGCACAGGGTCGCCGCCCGGATGGAACGTATCCGGGAAGAAATACGGCAAAAACCGTCCCTCGGTATAGCGCACGCCGGGAATGTCGGCGATCAGGCGGAGCGTCGAGCCATTACCGACGGAGCCGACCACGCTGTCAAGGCCGATGCCCGCGAACTCCGGCATGAACGGCTCCGTGCCGATCCAGTGATCGCCGAGGAACATCATGGCCTCCTTGCCCAGCTCGTGCGTGATGTCCACCATCTCCTTGGCGAGCTTCGCGACCTCGCGGCGCTGGAACGCCTGAAAATCCTTGTATTCTTTGCTTGGCACGCGGTACTGGTTGTTGTAATAGCCCTGATCGATGATATACTCGGGCCGGAATTTGTATCCGGCCTCTTTTTCAAACTGCCCGAGAATATACGGCGAGACGGACGCGGAATAGCCGTACCAGTCGACGTATTTTTCCCGGCAGAGCTCGTCAAAGACGAGCGTAAACTGGTGGAAGAACGTTGTGAAGCGCAGAACATCCACATAGTCGTGCTCCCGGATGAAGCGCCGCAGGCGCTCCATGGTAAAGGCGTGCGTTTTCGGCTGGCGCACGTCGAAGGTGATCTGGTGCTCGAAGTTTTTCCAGCCATTGACCACGGCGTTATACATATGCACCGGGTCCCAGATGAGATACGCGAGGAAGCTCACCGTGTATTCGTGATACGCCTCCGGCGCGCCGATAACAACACAGCCGCTTTCCGCGTCATAGCGCCACGCCTCCGGCGGAATCGGCTTTCCCGTGCTGCGGTCGACGACCTCCCACCAACGGCGGATATCGTCGCGCGTGTTGACCTGCATCAGCTCGGGACTGATGCCCTTCATGAGCGGAATGGCCAGCGGCCCGTCCTGCGCGGTGTAAAAGCCCGTCATGATGTAGCACTGCTGCACCTCCTCGGGGTGCGCCCTGGCCCAGTCGTTATCCTTGCGGGTCGTGTAATAGGTGGCGTAGACCTTTGCGCCCGTATCGCGCAGCTGCTGCGGAAAATCCGTGCCGTCGCAGTCGCGGATGGCGTCCGCGCCCCAGCGCTTCATCAGTTCCAGCGTCTGCGGCACCACGTCCATATCCGTCGGGATCGTCACGCGGCCGGTCATTTTTTCTCTCATTTTGCTTCTCCCCTGTCCGTTTCATCGCTTTGCTCCAGCAGCGCAAGCAGCTGCGCATAGCCTTCGGCAAACACAGCCGGATCATCGTTATAGGTGCTGTTATTGGTAAAAATGCGCGCGATCAGCGCGTCATGCGCGGCCTCGTCACATTCCCGGAGCATGGCCAGCAGCGCCGCATCCTCCGCACCGCGCCGGGACGCTTCGAGGCGCATGCTGAGCAGCGGCCTGTCCTCGCCCGGATAGACGAGAAAGCAGTCTCCGCACGGAAAATTCGTCCCGATGCCCGTGTGGTTGGGGCAGCTCGTGCCCTGGAACGGGTCCATCCCCTCCGGGAACTGATTGAAGCCCCAGTGCAGATGGCCGCCGATGCGGTTCGCCGCGCAGCCCCAGAATAGGAGCCGCCCGTGCAGCAGCGGCTGATCGAGAAAGCGATTGAGCCAATGCCCCTCCGGCGAACAGCAGACGTAGGTCCACACCTGCTCATCGAGCGCGATCAGCCGCGCAAATGCCTCGCGTCTGCGCTCAAAGGCAGACGTGACCGGCACCCAGATATCCACGCCGCCGTAAAACGCGTCGCTGTCCACCGCCTCGATCACGCGCACCCCCGGCAGCTGGCGGCGCAGGATATTCGCCGTCAGCAGATATTGTCTCCGGCGCGCCTCCAGCGTCTGCGCATCGCGGTAATGCACGTCCGGCTCGTCGTGGATGTGGAACACCACGCGGTTTTCCCATCCGTTTTCCCGCAGGAATGCGGCAAGCTCCGCGACGAAGTGCGACATCTGCGCATACCCCTCCGGCGAATCCACCGCAAGCTCCGGCGCGAAAATGCACTTGAAGGTATCCGTATACATATCCGGCATTCCATCGGGCAGAAAGCCCCGGCTGAGCAGCGGTCCCAGCTCGATGGTCTGCATACCCTCGGACAGGAAGCATTCGATCAGCGGCTTGAGATCGTCAAACGTAAATTCCAGCGGCTCGCGTGAGCGGACGCAGGCTTTTCCGTCGAATTCCAGATAGAATATCGTCTGGTGTGTGCGGCGCATGGCCCGCGCGTACTTGCGCACCATCGCAATGTACTCCGGAGTGCCGTCCGTCACATGGTGGAGCCGCCGGATCGCGTCAAGGCTGAACCAGTTCGTGACCGGGAATGCATCCTGCGGCACGCGCACGCCGTATACGCGCACATCCAGCGCGCAGCAATATTCCCCCTCCGCACACTGCGCGCGGAGCGTCAGCGTATAGGTTCCCGGCCTGCACTGCACATCCGGGCAGAGGCAGAGATAGGCGGCCGCAAGGCTGTCCTGCGCACGGATGCAGCCATCCGACACCTCGATCAGGCAGTCATAGACCCAAAACGGCGCCAGCCGCGAGGCGTAGTCCGGCTTCTGCGCCGGACGCTGCTCGAGGACCATCGCGCCACCCTGCTGCGTGCCGTCGCCGGTATTGTACTCCACCGGGACTGCGCGCATGGCGTAATATTCCGCCGCAAAGCCGCCGCCCTCCAGCGTCAGCCGGATAGCCTCGCCGCCCGTCCGAAGCAGCAGCTGGACGCCCGGCTTTCCGTCGAGCGGCAGATCGATATGGAGCCGCTCCGGCAGCGCGTCCAGCGCCATATCCGGATAAAAAAAGACCTCCTGCGCGCTCAGCGCGCCGTAGAAAGCAGGTTTGCTCATAAATCGCTCCTTTAAACAGGGCACAAACCGCAGCTGCGGTTTGTGCCCAAACTTCCGTATGTCTGGAACTCAGCCCTGATAGCCAAGCTCCTTTGCGGTGTCGTTGACCTGCTGGATGATATCCTCAAGACCGGCGGCCTTGTAGCGGTCAATGATCTCCTGCCACATTTCCTCGACCGGACGGTCGCCCGTCATGATCGTCAGCATATCGTCGCCGAGAGACAGGCCAAAGTCCGTGCCCATCGAGACGAAGATATCGGTGTAGCGGCTGTCAAACTCGGGAACGGGCGCATTGCGCGCATTCTCGATGCGGGCCTCCGTGACCGCCAGAATATCCTCGGGAATCAGAGAGATGTACTCATACGGCTCGACCGGCGTCCATGCCACCAGGTCGTGGAACAGGTTGATGCTCGGGAAGACCGTTCTGGCGTCCGGACTTTCCTGAACATACTTGCCGTCCACGATCTCATAAGTCTCGCCCTCTACGCCGTAACGGCTGAGCATGACGCCCTCGTCGGAGAGCAGGTAGTCGTAGATCTGAAGGATGCGGTCGAACTTCTCATCATCAACCTTCGATGAGAAGTAGGATTCGCTCCATGCATAGTCCCACATCCAGTAGTAGGCGTTGCCGTCAACGCTGGGCATCAGATCGAGACACTTGACAACATCGGTGTAGTTCGTGCCGTTGACCTCTTCCCAGTACTGAATCATGCCGTCCCACGGACCTGCATAGCCGGTAGCCAGCATCGCGGCGCACTGGCCGTTGAGGAACTTGTTGTATGCCTGATCGTTGGTCGCAAGCGCGATATCAGCCTCGATGGTGCTTTCCTGATACATGTCGCGCAGCAGCTGCCACGTCGCGACCGCGTCGTCGCCCAGGTTCTTGCCCGCGAAATAGGCCGGGACATAGGTACCGTCGCCATTGTCGACCCAACGGAACGTATTGCCGCCAACGACTGCCGCAGGCATGCTGTAGGTGAAGAACACGCCGACCAGATACTCCGGGCCGCAGGCCGTCATACCCTGAATATTCTTGCCCTCAGGGTCAGCCTTGATAATCGCCTGAATCATTTCGCGGAATTCGTCCCATGTTTTCGGCTCCTCGGTGATGCCGGCCTTCTGGGCAAGATCCCAGCGGTAGACGATGGAACGGTCATCGACCGTTTCTGCCTGCTCTACATAGGTCTGACGGAAAATGCAGTACATCTTGTCGCCGACCATGCAGGTGTCAGACTCAGGGCTGTCCAGATACTTGGCAAGATTCGGATATGCGGACAAATCAGACGGGATCTCATGCAGCAGCCCGTCGTTTGCCCATTCGGCGAACGTCGCCGTGGTACGCACGTCGGACGCGAAGATGTCGGGCAGTGAATCGCTGGAGGCCCACAGCTGGAATTTCTGGTTGTAGTCATCCCACGTTACGTTGACCGGCTCAAAGGTCACGTTGAATTTTTCCTCGATGGTCTTGAGGACGGTGTCGTTCTCGCGGTTCGCAAGCGCGGCGTCCACATCCCAGTAGCCCACCGTGATGGTCAGGTGCTCACTGTTCTTTTCCGTGTCTGCGGCGGGCGTGTCCGCTGCGGGGGTATCCGATGCCGGAGTATCCGCCGCGGGGGTGTCAGCCGCGGGCGTCTCGCCCTGCTTTGCGCAGCCGGCCAGTGCTGCGAGCAGCATCAGAAGACTCAGCAGCAGCGCAAGCGCTCTTGTACTTTTTTTCATTTCCTCCTGCCTTTCTGCCGCGCGCTCTGCGCGGCCTGCATTTTGATCTGCGGACGGCGCGGCGTGCGCTTTCATCCGCCCTTGTACGCTGTCATTATAGCAGAAACCTGCGCCCGCGCAAAATGAGCATTTTGTGTGAGTTTTCTCCGCACATTCTTTCTTTTTTTCATTTTTTGCATGCGCACTGAAAAACGTCCATATTTCTGAGAAATGGACAAAAATTTTTCACAAGCGCTCCAGCGGCCTTTTCAGTTGCTTTTCACAAATCGTCGCGCAGGCCGTTGCAAGTTTTGCCGTTTTGCCTTAAAATAAACAATACATTATGGCAAAACTGCGCAGGAACGGATGGAATATGCAATGAGAAAAACGGAGCGCGCCGCGCGAAGCGTAAAAACACAATTTCTGATCTTTCTGGTGACGCTGTTCGTCTTTCTGCTGATCTTCTGCATTCTTCTGATCTACACGGCCACGCAGGCCATGCTGTCTGAAAATCTGCAATACATTCAGGAGGATCAGACGGAATTCCAGACTGCGCTGAACGAGATGTCCAGTCAGGCCGCGACCGCCGCCAAGCGCATCCAGTACGATACCGCATGCCGGACGTTCCTGTCCGCCACACAGTGGAATCAAATCTCTCCCTCGCTCATCCGCGAGGTCAACGCAGCGATCGGCGCGGCGCAGCTTGGTGACAGCATGCTGGCGGAGATCGCATTCGTCAGCGACCTTGTCAACTGGTCGAGTCTCTTTCTTCCGTCGCAGCTTGCCGAAATGCAGCAGGCAATGCCGGAGAAACGGGAGCTGGTTCCGCTCGGCATCTACACGCCCGGCAAGCCGAGGAGCGCTTCGTATTTCGTATTCGGTTATCGTTATTATATCGGCCGTGACCGGGATGCGGCGCTTTTCCTCTCCGTTGAGCTTACGGGCGCCGGCTCGCAGCTTCCTATTTCGCAGATCCCGGGCTGCCGCTTCATTCTGACGGACGCCAAGCAGAACGCCTGCCTGTTCGGCACGGATGACCGGGAGCTTCCGGAGCGTCTCGGCGGGCTTCAGGAGAAGGCTGCCGCCGCAGACGGCGGGCTGGTCCGCACGAGTCACTGGCTGGTGCAGTGCACGGAGCTGCCGCAGATCGGGTGTACGCTTCTGTGTGTCGTAGACCGGTGGCAGAATCAGCCGTCCATGAGCATTTCCTATCTGATCACGGTGATTTTCCTGCTGGTATTCGCGGGGCTTCTGGTGTTCGGCATCGGGATGTTCTACCGCAGCGTCATTTCGCCGCTCAACGAATTCAGCCGCACCATCGCCGTGATCCGTGAAAAGAAGCTGCGCAAGCTGGACGAGCCGCTCGTTCTCAGCGGCTGCTCGGAGCTTCAGGCCGTCGGCCGCGATTTTTCCGAGCTTCTGGTCTCCATCAATACGCTGACCGGCGAGATCTTACAGAAATCCAATGCGCTCTATGAGGCGGAGGTGCTGCGCCAGAGCGCGGAGCTGGATATGCTCCGCAGCCAGATCAATCCGCATTTTCTCTATAACACACTGGAGCTGATCCGCGCGATGGCCATCAAGGGCGACATCGATCATGTCTCCATGATCACGAGCGCCATGGGCAAGATCTACCGCTACACGGCCAAGGGGGACTCCCTCGTCCCACTTGCGCAGGAGGTCGAGATCGTCAAATCCTATATCAGCATCCAGCAGGCGCGCTTTGAAGGGCGCATCACCACGCTTTACAGCATCTCGCCGGAGGCGGCGCAGGTCCCCGTGTTCAAGATGCTGCTTCAGCCGCTGGTGGAAAACGCATTTATCCACGGGCTGGAGTCCCGCCCGTCGGACGGCACGCTCTATCTCGGCGCAAAGGTGGAGGGCAATATGCTTTCCATCACCGTCCGCGACAACGGCGCCGGCATCACGCCGGAAAAGCTCGCGGAGCTGGAAGCGCGCTTTTCCGCAAGCGAGTACGACACGTCCGAGCATCTCGGCCTGGTCAATATTTCCGCACGGCTGCGCCTGCAATACGGCGACGCCGCCGGACTGCACATCACCGGCGCGCCAGGCGACGGCACATGCGTGAGCATCTGCATTCCTCTCTCCAAACGCCCCGGAAAGGAGTAAACCATATGTTTCAAGTTCTTCTTGCCGACGACGAGCCGTCCGTGACCGACGCGCTCCGGCGCTCGATCAACTGGGCCGCCTGCGGGCTGGAGGTCGCGGCCGTCGTGACCAGCGGAGAGGAAGCCCTCGCCTGCATCAATGAGCGTCCGATCCACATCGTTATTACCGATATCCGCATGGCAAACACCGATGGGCTTTCCCTCTGCCAGCAGATCTCCCGCATGAATCGCGGCATTCAGACGATCATTATCAGCGGCTTTGCCGAGTTCTCCTACGCGCAGAAGGCGCTGAGCTACGGCGCGCTTGCCTACTGCCTCAAGCCGCTGGAATACGACGAGCTCAAGCGGCATTTGCAGCGTGCGGTGCATCGCCTGCGCGAGGCGTCGCATCTGCCCGACCACGACGATCTGCTCGACGCGCTGCAAAACGGCGACGTTCCCGAGCTGCGCGCGACGCTGCATGAGCTGGGGCTTCCGGGCGATGCGTTCTATGCCGCCGTCTGCGTCGGCAAGGCGGTCTTCCCCATGCTGCCGTCCGGCTGCATTACGCTTCATCTGGGCTATCGGAAGGATGCGTATATCAGCGCGGAGCCGTTTTCCCAGCAGGGCGTCCGTGCCTACCTTTCCGACCCCGCAAGCTGCGGTCTGAGCTATACCATCAGCGCGGTGAACGCTGCCGTTCTTCCCCGCACCATCAAAAATCTCAGCAGCGCCGCCTTCCGCTTCTTCATCACTCCCGGCCGCAAGCTCGCGCCGGAGAAGCAGGAGGATCATGCAGCCCCCTATCTGCGCGAGATCGCACGTGCCGCCGCGCTGGGCGACGCCGTGCGCACAGTGTCCCTTCTCGACAAGCTGCACGGCCCCGCAGGCCAGTCCTTCACGCTGCATTCGGTCTGGCGGCTGTATTCGATCCTGTTTTCCTGCGACGCCTTCGGCGCGTCGCTTGCGCCGGACGATATCTACAGCCCGGAGCAGCTGGTGTTCCGGTATCAAAGCTTTCCGGAGCTGCTGACCACACTGCGCGAGCGCATCTGCGCCGGCGCGCCGATCTCCAGCGGCGAGGGGCTTTCCAACGCGGGTTTTTTGCAGATGATGCGCTACATCGACACGCACTATGACCGCCGCCTGTCGCTGAGCGAGCTTGCGAAGGAAATGAACCTGAACGCGAATTATCTCAGTCAGGTGTTCAAAAAGGAGACCGGCAAGACGTTTTTGAAGTATATCACCGGGCTTCGCATCGAAAAGGCCAAGGAGCTGCTCGACTCCGGCGATTACTCCATCAGCGACACCGCCGCCGCGCTCGGCTTCAACGACTACTTCTATTTTCTCAAAACCTTCAAGCGCGTGACCGGCCTGACGCCGAAGCAGTACCGTCACGGCTACACCGCAGAGGATGTCGCGGCGGGCGAGCTGCCGGACGAGGACGACGAGCTGGATGATGAATAAACGATGTGCCGCAGAGCAATGCTCTGCGGCACATTTTTATATCGGACGGGATACGCCGCCGTTTTATGCGTCAGACCAGCGGCGTTTTGGCTTTCCGGTTCGGATCGGTGCAGGTTTTTACGGTCGGGCTGTCTGCCAGAGACTGGCACACGCGGAAGCCGGTCAGGTAAATTTCACCCGCGTCGGCGCACGTTTTTTCTGTCCGCACACCGATGACCGGGTCGTCCGGCCACGGGTTTTCCACGATCATGCGGAACTGCGTCGTGCCGTCGGGCTGCAAAAGCGGAAGCGTCGCCGCAGTGACCTCGGCCAGCGCCGCGTCCAGATCGTAGCAGTCCCACTCGCCGTCGCGCACACGATCCCATTCACGCGCCTGATTCATGATGTTGACGCCGTAGACCAGCGGGATCTCCAGCGTGCGGCCGCTTTGGAACGAGATCACATACTTTCCGATCTGATCTTTTTCCGCCTGCATCGGCGCACTGGTGATATAGACGTGCTCGCGCCAGACAGTCGTCATGTGCATAAATTCCAAATGCGGCACGCAGAGCGTATGCGCGTTGTGATAGCGGTACAGCTCCTCCATTGCGGCCCTTTGCAGCACGTCGAAGCAGTCGTCCGTGTAATCCGTCCGCCAGAGCAGATACGCGCCATAGACGATCGACAGCAGAACGCCGTTTCGCTGCATCGTGACCAGCTCTGTCGTCGTCCAGTGCGACGGCGCGCCGCCCAGCGCACCGGCCTCCACACGCGCCTGCCAGTTGACCATCCCGCGCGGGTCCCAGTTGCCGTAGGTCATATCCATTCCGCGCGAAAGGAACCGCTGATCGTGCGATTCGCGCAGCGCCCAGTACCAGTTGTGCGCGATGCAGTCGCGCGGGATACGGTCGAGTGCCGTCCACGTTGCGGGAATATGGTCTACCGTGCTGCGCGAGCAGCGGCAGACGCGCTTCGCGCCGCCAAGCCCCTCGCCCCAGCTCGTGATGTGGTTGAGCATTTTCTCCGACCAATACATGAGGCGGATGCCGCGCTGCGCGAGATAATCATGAATTTTCGTCAGGTCCTCCGCCAGAAGCTCGCCCGCGTCGCGCTTGCGGCAGGTTTCGCAGACGCAGATGCTGTAAATTTCATCGTGGCCGACCTGCATGACGCGCGGCTGGAACACGTCGATGACCTCGTCCATCACGTCGAACAGCAGCTTGTAGCTGTCTGGATTCGACGGGCAGTAGGTGTCGGGGAACGGGTCGTAGCTGCGCTCGGCAAGCTCCGGGTGCGCATTGAGCAGGTAATCGGCGTGACTCAGCGACGGCACCTCCGGAATGACCTCCATGCCGCGCGCGCGGCAGTAGGCGATCAGCTCCCGCACGGTATCCTGCGTCAGCCAGCTCCCGCCGCCGTTTTCAAAGTGGATGGAGTTTTTCACCCATCCGAACATATTCTGCACCTCGTCGGCGCGCTCGGGATAGCGCGCCATTTCACGGCAATAGCTCTCCCAGCTTTCGTTGATCTCCGGATGGCGCTTGTATTCCATCGCGCCGCCGACCTCTAAGATCACGGTATTGTAGCGGTAGTACAGCAGCATGTCCACGATCCGGTAAAACGCGTTCAGGCCGTCCTTCGGCGGCAGATAGAGCTTCAATCCGCGGAACGGGCACTGCGGCGCGGCAAAGCGCAGTCCGCCGGAAATTTTACCGCCGCCCGTCTGCGCGTCATGCAGCAGCTCACACGCGGCATAAAGCCAGCCGTTTCGCGTATTGGCCCAGATCGCAAGTGTGCTCCCCTCGCCCAGCACCGCAAACGCATCCTCGTTCTCAAGCGTCTTTTCCTCCATGCCGGCTTCCAGCAGCTGCGCGCGGATTGCAGGAGAAAGGCCCTCTTTCAAAGCAAGCTCCGTCCAGCTATCCGCACCCTCGCCTGCAAGAGACGCCGTCTGCTCCAGAATTCCGCGCAGGACCGCATCCTCCATGCCTGCGGCGGCCGTCGCAGAAAGCGCTTTCTTTTCGCCCGGCTGTACGACTCGATTCAGTCCCAGTTTCAGATCCATCGCTTCTCTCCCTTTCAGATCCGGCAGGTGTCTTCCTGCGCAAGCAGGCGGATAAACAGACCGCCCTGCACCGAGCGGTGCATCATGTAAAAATACTTTGCGGTCTTTGTGCTGTACCAGTCGGCCATTGGCACGCGGCTCTCCATTTCGTTGAAATAGCGCCACACCGGCGTCATGAACGCCTCAAATTCCGCACTGTCCTTTGCCAGAACGCCCGTCCACGCCTGCCAGTCCGACTTGGACGTGCTGCCGCGGCTGTCCAGCGGCGTACCGTAGCGGTTCGTATACTGATGATAGGACGCGAATTCGTCCGCAAGCTCCTGCTCGGTAAACAGTCCGGTGCCGAACAGCTTATCCCAGACGATGTTGTATTTCAGGCTGAACGTGTCCGGCTGGTCGAAGGCCAGGCGGAAGCTTCCGTCGCCCTTTGCCGCGCGGCTGACCCAGCTGCGCGCCATGGTGCGCGCAGTATCCCGATAACGTGCCGCCGCTTCGCTGTCTCCGGTTCGCGTCAGCAGGATCGCCATGGACGCAATGCCCATGATGGCCTTCAGGCCGAGGTTGCAGTTATGCGCCAGATGGCGGAAGAAATCGTCGGTGCAGATCTGGTCGGCGGGGTCCTCGCCGTGCGCGATCAGATAGTCTGCCCACTGCGCAAACAGCGCGCGGTTTTCCGCAAACAGCTTCGTACCCGCGCCCGCCGTGACGGCGGCAGCCGCCATGACCAGCATATTGCCGCATTCCTCGATCGGCATCTGGTGGCTGGGGTCGCTGTGCGCGCAGTAGACCTGCCCGTTGACCTGCGGATAGCAGCCCACGTCATGCGGCGCAAATTCAAACGGCCAGTCGGCGCTTTTCGCGTAGTGCAGGATCGGCCGGAGCATGCCGTTTACAAGCTCCGGGTTATAAAGGAGGTACATCGGCATACTGGGATAGCTGACATCCGCCGTCGCGGCGCAGCCGTTGGACAGGCACTCCTTCGAGATATACAGAAGCCCGTCCTGCTCGTCCTCCACCAGCTTATGTGCCGCCATGACCTGCCGGTATGCAAGCGTCAGCATATCCGCGTAGATCTCGCCGCCAGCCTCCGTGGCCTTGCGCGTGAGCGTCTGCGAAAATTCCCGCTCCCGCGCGCAGAGCGCAGGATACTCGGCGAATGCATCCGCAATTGCCTCTACGATGGTCTTTCCGCTGCGCTTCCAATAGGCCTTCAGCGGCTTTTTGAAGTATTCAATGCTGTCGATATCGTCGTAAGCAAACGCGAACAGCGCGTTTCCTTCCGAAAGCGCAGCCTCCGCCGTCACAAACGTCTCGCCCTTGACCTTGCGCCAGCCGGCTTTGCCGTTCTGCACGCAGAGGTAGAAATAGCCCCAGTCGATGCGCGTATCGTCGCCCGCGTTTTTCAGGATCGGCTGCGTCGTGCCGCCGATCTTCACGGCTTCGATCCCGCTGCCGCAGGACACGGTCTCCACCGTGACCGGCTCCTGCCGCGCCGTATCGAGGCAAAGCTCCTCGGACGCGCTGAGCTCCGCGCGAAGCGCGTGCGCGTTCCCGTCCAGCGCCTCCGTCCGGAGCGCCAGATAGGAGACCGGGCGGCTGCACAGCAGCAGATCGTCGGCAAAAACGGGCGTAAAGAAGCGCGCCGTCAGGCGGACGCCATGCGCCTCAAAAACATATTGCGTGGCAAGCGCCGTTATTTCCATGGAAATCTGACGCATCGGGACGCCTCCGGCCTCTTCGCCGCCCATGAAGCGGTATTGCTCGCCGTCGATCCACAGCATGCCGTTGATGGTGTTGCAGTGGCCCGTCCAATGACACGTTGCCGCCTCGTTGAGTGTATCCCGGCAGGACCAGACGCTGAAATAGGGATCGACTGTGATCAGGGGAACTGCAGGTGCTCTGAGCTTCATAAAATATCCTCCATTTTCTGAAAGGTAAGTTCTTTTTCTCATTTTGATTATAGCAATCGGAAAAGTCGCCGTAAATGGAGGAACCCTTGCAAAAACTATGGAAGAAAATCAGGCCCGCGAGAGGGCCTTTGCGGCTCTCCGCCGACCGGATGCAGCCGCGTCGCCTTTGATGCGCAAAAGCGCCGCTCTTTCGAGCGGCGCTTTCGGTATCTCCTGATATGGTTGCTTAAAGCATGGCCGTCATGGCGGCGGTCATTTCCCGCACCATTTCCTCCGCGCGCGCCATGCTGTCCGCGCGGGCGGTATAGTAGAACTTGATCTTCGGCTCCGTGCCGGACGGGCGCAGAATGACGCGGCCATGCTCGCCGAGCGTCATGAGGATCATGTTCTCCGTCGGAAGGCCGGTCGGACGCTGCTCGCCGGTCGCGCGCACGGTCTCAAAGCCCGCGCGGAAGTCGGTCACCGCCGTGACCGGGAAACCGGCCAGCGTCTCGGGCGGCTGCGCACGAAGCTCCTCCATAAGCGCCATACAGTGCGCCTTCTGCTCCTCCGAGGTGAAATTCACGTTCTGAAGGCCGGTCGCAAAGTGACCATAGGTCTCGTACAGGCCGTCCATGACCTCGCCGAGCGTCTTTCCCTCGAGCTTGTACGTCGCGGTCATTTCCGCGATCAGCGTCGCCGTCACGACGGCGTCCTTGTCTCTGGCGTAATCGCCCTTGAGATAGCCGCAGCTCTCCTCAAAGCCGAGCACGAAGCGCTCCGGGTGGCCCTCCTGCTCCAGCGCGAGGATCTGACCGCCGATATACTTGAAGCCGGTCAGGACGATGCGCATCTCACAGCCATATGCCGCAGCGATCCGCGCGGCCAGCGGGGTCGAGACGATGCTCTCCACTGCGACAGGCTTCTCCGGGAGCTTTCCGGCTTCCTTGAGGCTGCGCAGAATATAGTCGAGCAGCAGGCAGCCCATTTCATTGCCGGAGAATTTCCGATAGCCTCCGGCGACGGGAATGGCGGCCGCGATGCGGTCGGAGTCCGGGTCGGTGGCCAGAACGATGTCCGGATGGACCTGCTCCGCCAGCTTATAGTTCTCCGTGAAGGACACGTCGTTCTCGGGATTCGGGATCGGGCAGGTGGGGAAATCGCCCGATGGACGGCGCTGGCTCTCCGGAACATGCAGCTCCGCGCCAAGGCGGGTCAGCATCTCGGTGACAGGCTCGCTGCCCGCACCGCACAGCGGCGAATAAACGACCCGCAGCGCAGCCTTCTTCACATTTTCGGGATGGATGGCCTCCTGCGCGATACGCGCATAATAATCCTGCCAGAGGCTGTCCGGGATATAGGTCACAAGGCCCTGCCGCATGGCCTCCTCAAACGTGAGCTTTTCCGGCTCAAACAGATCGATGGTCTCGATCGCGGCGCTGACCTTTGCCGCCGGCTCCTGCACCATCTGGCCGCCGTCGGCGCCGTAGCACTTGATGCCGTTATACTCCTGCGTGTTGTGGCTGGCGGAGATCACGATACCGGCGCTGCAATGCAGATGGCGCACCGCATACGACAGCATCGGCGTGGGGCACAGGCGGTCGTAGAGATGGACATGGATGCCGGATTCCGCCAGCGCCGCTGCGCAGATCTCCGCAAAGCGGCGGGAATTGTGACGGCAGTCATAGCCGATGGCGCAGCTCTTCTCCCCCGGCTCTCCGGCGAGATAGGCCGCGAGACCGCGCGCCGTCTGGCGGACGGTATAGGTGTTGAGATTGGCAATGCCGACGCCCATCACGCTGCGGATACCGCCGGTGCCGAAGGTCTGCTTATGGCCGAAGTGCGCTTCGATCTCCGCAGGATCGTTTTGAATGCGTTTCAGCTCCTCCAGAATTTCGCCGTCTGCGTGTGCAAGCCAGCGTTCGTATTCCTTTTGTGCAAATTCATTCATCGCTATCGCCTCCGCGTTAATTTCTGGCATCAGTATACCACACCTTTGAAAAAAACAAAAGACATCTTTTTGCAAAATCGGGATGCACGCCGCCGGAGCCTCCTGCAGCGCTGTCCGCTGCGCGGCGGGCTTGACCGGGCACGGTGGCTGTGCTATCCTTATTTTATAAGGATAGCACAGCGGCGGCGCGGGATCGTCCGCCGAAAAACGGAGGACGGTCATGGCGCTGGCAGAGCTGCTGAACATTCAAAGAGGCCTAACGGCGATCACCGGCAGCGGCGGAAAAACGACGCTACTCTATGCGCTGGCGCGGGAGCTTTCCGCCGAAGCGCGCGTGATCGTCTGCACGACGACGCACATTTACCCCCCGGACGGGCTTCCGATCCTGTGGTCGCCCGACCGGGAGGCGCTGCAAGACGCCTTCCATAAGGGAAATACGCTCTGCGTCAGCAGCGGGATGGAGCGCGGAAAGCTGCTCCCGCCGGGGACGCCGTTTTCCGTGCTGACAAGCTGCGCGGACTTCGTCCTTACGGAGGCCGACGGCTCGCACGGCCTGCCGGCAAAGGCTCATGCGCCGCATGAACCGGTCATTCCGCCGGAGGCCGGTCAGACGATCTGCGTTTTCGGCCTCTCCGCACTGGGGCGGCCCATTTTGGAAACGGTACACCGGCCGCAGCTCTGCGCGCAGAAGCTCGGCGTTTCGGAGTCTGCGCTCCTGACGCCGGAGCTGGCGGCTCGGCTGCTCCGGCTGGAGGGCGGTTTCACGCGCGTGCTGCTCAATCAGGCGGACACGCCGGAGCGTGCGCAGCTGGGAGAAAACATGGCGGCGATGCTGGGCTGCCCGGTCTGCATCGGCTCGCTGCAAAGGGGGATTCTCAAATGCTTGTATTGATCCGCGGCGCGGGCGACCTCGCCTCCGGCGTGGCGCTGCGCCTCTGCCGCGCGGGCCTCGCGGTCGTTATGACCGACCTGCCGCAGCCGACCGCCATTCGTCGGACGGTCTGCTTCTCACAGGCCATCCGCTTCGGCGAAACGACGGTGGAGGATGTGACGGCCGTTCTGGCAAAGACGCCGGAGGATGTGAAAAAGGCGCTGCTTGGCGGGAAAATTCCCGTTCTGGCCGACCCGGAGGCGCGCTGCCGCGCGTGGCTGCGGCCGGACGCGCTGGTTGACGCGATCCTTGCAAAGAAAAATCTTGGAACAAAGATCACGGACGCACCGATCGTGATCGGCGTGGGGCCGGGCTTCTGCGCCGGACGGGACTGCCACGCGGTCGTGGAAACGATGCGCGGCCATACGCTCGGGCGCGTCATCCGAAACGGCGAGCCGATCCCCAACACCAACATTCCCGGCCTGATCGGCGGCTTTGCCGGAGAGCGCGTCCTGCGCGCGCCGGATACGGGCATTTTTCATCAGCTCCGCGAGATCGGCGATCTGGTCGTCTCGGGCGAGACCATGGGCGAGGTGAACGGTCAGCCGATGCGCTGCACCATCTCCGGCGTTCTGCGCGGCATTCTTCCGGACGGCACAGCGGTAGTCAAGGGCATGAAATCCGGCGACGTCGATCCGCGCGGGGACGTTTCGGCCTGCTATACGGCATCTGATAAGGCCATCGCCATCGGCGGCGGCGTATTGCAGGCAATTCTGGAATACTCCGGAGCGCTGCGGCGCTGCGTCGGAAGCAATGCACTGGGCCTTTGAGGCAGAACAGGGAGGAAAAGAATATGAATCGTTACATTCTGGCTCCGGACGACCGCATCCGCTGCTTTTTGCCGGAGACCGGCGGGAGTGCCGTGATCGAGGTATTCTGCGGGCGGAGCGTGATCTATTTCGATGCCGCGCAGATCGAGTCCGCGCAAACCGTCCATGGGACGCCCTATGCGGGCGAAAAATGCGACGCGCTGCGCTTTGTCTGCTCAGACGATCTGCTTGGCGCAAAGCACGAGGTCTACATTCCCGCAGAGCACCCGGACTACGCCGCGTTTACGGAGGAACTGCGCCGCGATGCGCCGGAGCTTTCGTTGGGCGAAGAGCTGCAGTTCGTGAAGGAGACCTGCAATCACGACGGAAAACGGTGAATAATCGCCTCCCTTCTGCACAGAATAGTGCGCAAAGGGAGGCGAACGTATGAAAAAACGCAGAAAGCAGGAGCCGGAGGCCGTTCGCGAGATCATGGAAGAAGGCCCGAGCTTTACCGACCCGCAGGGCAGCTGGACAGGCAAGCCCGCCGACGAGCTGGACGAACCCGTGCAGGACGCGGACGATCTTTGACGAATACCTCTAAGGCACCGTACAATTCGGCAAGCAGATTCGGTAAAGCGCGCAGATGCAATTGTGCGGTGTTGCCCCAATAAAGAAAAGGCCGTAAGCGAGTGACCAGTTCGCTTACGGCCTTTTCTTAAATCAAAATGAGGGGAAAATGAAAAAGTGCATATCGCTTCTTGCATCATTATAGTATCAAAGGGTTATTAAAAAACATAGCGGGAAGATATGAAATATCTATTAAATCTGAGAACAAATTGTGTACGATTATGTCAACAGCCCGTCCCGGCGCGCTTCCGCGCCGTTTTCGCTCTCAGGCTGTCGCGCCCTCCCTTTTTCCGCGCTTCTCCGCGCGAAGGGCGGCGAAATAGAGAACACCGCAGGCGAGTGACCAGTTCGTCTGCGGTGCTTCTAAATAAAAAATGAGGGGAAAATGAAAAAGTGCATATCGCTTCTTGCGTAATTATCTTACCAAGGGGTTATTAAAAAACTTAGTGAGAAGTTATTAAATAAGTATGAAATACCAAAATAATTTCCGCTGCAGGATTATGTAAACATAAATCGTTCACAAAAATGTTACCGTTCTGACGCAATTCCCTATTGACAAAAAACGGGGATAGGCTTATCATGTGGACAAATGAAGTTAGCACTCTCGTGTGCAGAGTGCTAAAAGGAGGCATGAAGCATGAATGCTGAGAAATATACACAGAAATCTCTGGAGGCGGTCAAGGCCGCCCAGGAGCTGACCATACAGAATCAGAATCAGCAGATCGAGCAGGCCCACCTGCTGGCCGCGCTGCTGCGGCAGGACGGCGGACTTGTTCCGCAGCTGCTGAAAAAAATGGGCGTCACTGTGGAGAGCTTGGACGCCGCCGTGTCGAAGGAGCTTGAGAAGCTGCCCCGCGTGACCGGTTCGGGCCGCGAGGCCGATAAGTTCTATGTATCGCGCGCGGTCGATGCGGCGTTGAATCAGGCCGAAAAGATCGCCGCCGACATGAAGGACGACTACGTTTCCGTCGAACATCTGCTGCTCGCGCTGATCGAAGCGCCGGACAGCACGCTCAAGGAGCTTTTCCGCACCTACAACATCACCAAGGAGTCCTGCTTGCAGGCGCTTCAGACGGTGCGCGGCAACCAGCGCGTGACGACGGATTCGCCGGAGGACACCTATGAGGCGCTCTCCAAATACGGCACCGATCTTGTCAAGCGCGCAAAGGAACAGAAGATGGACCCCGTCATCGGCCGTGACGACGAGATCCGAAACGTCATCCGCATCCTGTCCAGAAAAACGAAAAACAACCCCGTTCTGATCGGTGAGCCGGGCGTCGGCAAGACTGCCATCGTCGAGGGCCTCGCGCAGCGGATCGTTGCGAATGAGGTGCCGAAGTCCTTGCAGGATAAGACCATTTTCTCGCTGGATATGGGCGCGCTGATCGCGGGCGCAAAGTACCGCGGTGAATTTGAGGAACGTCTCAAGGCTGTCCTGAACGAGGTCAAGAAGTCCGAAGGTAAGATCATCCTGTTCATCGACGAGCTGCATACCATCGTTGGCGCGGGCAAGACCGAAGGCTCGATGGACGCCGGCAATCTGCTCAAGCCGATGCTGGCGCGCGGCGAGCTGCACTGCATCGGCGCGACCACGCTGGACGAATACCGGCAGTATATTGAAAAGGATCCCGCGCTCGAGCGCCGGTTCCAGACCGTTCTGGTGCAGGAGCCGACCGTCGAGGATACCATCGCCATTCTGCGTGGTCTGGAATCGCGGTATGAGGTGTTCCACGGCGTCAAGATCACCGACAACGCCATCATCGCCGCCGCGACGCTCTCCAACCGCTACATCACCGACCGCTTCCTGCCGGACAAGGCCATCGACCTCATCGACGAGGCCTGCGCCATGATCCGCACGGAGATGGATTCCATGCCGACGGAGCTGGATGTCATCAACCGTAAGATCATCCAGATGGAGATCGAGGAGGCCGCCCTCAAGAACGAGGACGACGAGCTGTCGAAGGGCCGTCTGGCCGAGCTTCAGAAGGAGCTGGCTGAGCAGCGCGACAAATTCAACACCATGAAGGCCCAGTGGCAGAACGAAAAGAATGCCATCGGCCGCGTGCAGCAGCTGCGGGAGCGCATTGAGAGCCTCAACCGCGAGATCGAAGCCGCACAGCAGAATTACGACCTGGAAAAGGCCGCAAAGCTGATGTACGGCGACCTTCCCGAGGCGAAAAAGCAGCTGGAACATGAGGAAAAGCTTGCACAGGGCAGCAAGGAATCGAGCCTGCTCCGCAACAAGGTCACCGAAGAGGAAATCGCCAAGATCATCGAGCGCTGGACGGGTATTCCCACCAGCCGTCTGATGGAGGGTGAGCGTGAAAAGCTGCTGCGCCTGCCGGAAATTCTGCACAAGCGCGTGATTGGGCAGGACGAGGCTGTCCAGTGCGTTTCCGACGCGATCCTCAGAAGCCGCGCCGGCATTCAGGATCCGAACCGTCCGCTCGGCTCGTTCCTGTTCCTTGGCCCGACGGGCGTCGGCAAGACGGAGCTTGCCAAGACGCTGGCCGAAGCGCTGTTTGACGACGAAAAGAATCTGATCCGCATCGATATGTCGGAGTACATGGAGAAGTTCTCCGTGTCGCGTCTGATCGGAGCGCCTCCCGGATACGTCGGCTATGAGGAGGGCGGCCAGCTGACCGAGGCGGTACGCCGCCGTCCGTACAGCGTCGTTCTCTTTGACGAGATCGAAAAGGCGCACCCGGATGTGTTCAACGTTCTGCTTCAGGTGCTGGACGACGGCCGCATCACCGACTCGCAGGGCCGCACGGTCGATTTCAAGAACACCATCATCATCCTGACCTCCAACCTCGGCAGCCAGCAGCTGCTTGACGGCATCGGCCCGGACGGTGAGATCACCCAGAGTGCGAAGGACGCCGTGGAAGCGCTCCTGCACCACACCTTCCGTCCGGAATTTCTCAACCGTCTGGACGAGATCGTGTTCTACAAGCCGCTGACCAAGGAGAACATCACCGGCATCATCGATCTCCAGATCGCCGCGCTGAACAAGCGTCTGGCTGACAAGCAGCTGCGCTGCGAGCTGACGCCCGCCGCAAAGCAGTATGTCATCGATGCCGCCTACGATCCGCAGTTCGGCGCCCGTCCGCTGCGCCGCTATGTGCAGCATACGGTCGAGACACTTCTTGCCAAGAAGATCGTCGAGGGCAATATCCAGCCCGGCGCAAAGATCACCGTGGATGTGGAAAACGGTGAGCTTGCGCTTCGCTGATCATACCGGAAGCACAAAAGTGCCGCGTCTTACGACGCGGCACTTTTTCTGTCTGGACACACAGATTTGACAACTCCGCCGCAACTGCCGGACATCGGCGGCACATCCGTGTGCTAGGATGCGTACAGAAGCCGAGGAAGGGAGCATTCAAAATGAAAAGCACACCAAGATTCCTGTGCGCGCTGCTGGCGATATCACTTATGCTGACGCTCTGCGCTTGCGGCCGGGAAGCGCAGAAGAAAAGCGCCGCAGATGTACCGCCGGCACAGGCCGATCCCGTTCCGGGGCAGGCAAGGGCCGTCTTTGCACCCAGCACCGATTTCATAAGCGCGGAGGACGCAGGCGCCTATGTCTATGCACAGCTGCCGCTTGCGGGATACCGGGTGCACGCTGTTCTGCCCGCAGACGGAGATCTCGTCTATGCGATAGCGACCCGATGCGACGCAAACGGGCTGTTCCTGATCGGCGAGGACGGCGTCATTCCGACGCAGATCGTCCAATATGATCTGGAAGCACAGCAGAAAACCGATTTTTGTTATCAGCCCGCGCTCGACGGCGCGCGGGACGCCGCAATTTCCGCCGCGGCGCTTGGCGCGGACGGCAGCCTCTGGTGCCTTGCCTGCCGCTTCTGGCGGGATGGGGAAACGCTCGTCAAAGACTTCACGCTGGAACGGGTGGATGCGGACGGGACGGTCTCCGAGTCGATCCCGCTGGACTGCCCGGAGGTGCGCTCTGACCCGGAGCTTTTTGTGAACAGCGACGGAAGCTTCCTGCTCCATACGCCGGAGGACGGGATTCTCACCGTCTACGACACTTCCGGGCAGCAAACTGCGCAGCAGTCTGTGGAACTGCTGACAGACCCCATCGCAGCCGACGCGGACGGTCAGGCGTGGCTCTGCACAGACACGGAGGACAGAGCGGCGCTGCAAGCCGTGGGAAGTGAAAAACAGATTCCCATCTCCGGCGTCACGAACGGCCTTCCCACGCTCTGCTACGGCACGGACGCGCCGGGCGTGCTTTACACAGCGGATTCTACGGCGCTTTACCGCGTATCGTTAGAGAACGGAGCTACGGAAAAGCTTGCCGACCTCTCCGCCCTCGGCGTCCGGGGCGGTCAGCGCTTCAGCCGCACGGCAAATGGCTGCTTTGTCTTTACGGACACCTCCACCGACATTCCCGTTCTTGCCGCGCTCTGCCCCAGCTCGTCCGGCAGCAGGCAGAAAACCGTTCTGACGCTGGCGACTGTGACCCCCGATTCGGAGGTCCTCGCGCAGGTAAGGCGCTTCAACCGAAGCAGCGCCGACTATCATGTGGAACTGCTGGACTTTTCCGCGCTTCTCGACTCCGGCAGCTATGCGGATGTGTTCACCGTCTGGAATACGGCCATCATGGCGGGCGATACGCCGGATATGATCGATCTCTCGAACCTCCCGTGGCACAGCTTTGCCGACCGCGGGCTGCTGCTCGATCTCAATACGCTTTTGCCGCAGGAGGCGCTTCTGCCGTGGCTCTGGGACGCGCTCTCCTACCATGGAGGTAATTTCACCTTTCCGGGCTGCTTCACGGTCGAAACGCTGGTCGGGAAGCAGTCGCGACTTGGAAATAAATCGAGCTGGAGCGTTGCGGAATTTCTCAAACTGGCCGAAGCGTCCGCTATTCCCATGTTTTCCGGCATGAGCCGCGAGCTGTTCCTTTCCTATATGGAGCAATATTTTCTCGACGCATTCTGGGACGAGGAGGCGGGAACGTGCCGCTTCGATTCGGAGGAGTTTCATGCGCTGCTGGACTATGCCAATACGCTGACCGCGCCGGAGGAGCTGGGCTATGATCTGGAGGATACCATGCTCCTGATCCGGCGGGATCTGGCGCTGGGGGAGCCGGTCACCCTGCGCAGCGTGTCGCAGCTGCATCAGATTGAGGCCTATACCGTCGGGGAGCCGGTCGCGTGGATCGGTTGGCCCGGAGAAAGCGGCACAAAGCTCTGCCCCGCCGCCGAGCTCGCCGCATTCAAAGACACGGCGCATCCGGACGGCATATCGGAATTCCTGCAATTCCTGCTCTCCGAGCCTTGCCAGGCGGCGTTCAGCCGGTTTGCGTTTCCAATGACGGTATCCGCATTTGAAAGCGAAATCACCGCAGCGATGGAACCGCGAAATACAAACGACTCAGATATTGCGACGGAGTTCACGGTAGACGGCACGGTCTATCCGATCGTTCCGCTCTCTGCGGAGGATGCCGCGCGGTAACAGCAGAATACTCTGTAAGCATTACCTGTTCCTCGACAATGCCTGTATTTTGTATTGCTTTGCCGGCAAAATTAAGAATAGCCGTGGAACTTATGGCGTCTGTATTCAACCGCGTATATGCTGTAACCTGAAAAGAATCTTTTGCCAAATCTTGGGCAAGCTCTTTACTAACATAAATAAAATATCCGTTGCTTTCTTTCGTATTATTCAAAACACCTGAAAGTGTATATTCTGCTTTCTGTCCTGTTCCAGTCAGGTCAATAGAAATTGTATCGCCAGTCTGATAGGATTTTCCTAAAAAATCAAGGTAGTTCTGGGGGAGCATAATCTCATCCGCTTTCTGCGGCACACTTCCCTGAAAAGTTTTTTCTTCCTGATGTAAAAAATAATCTTCATTTCCATAAGCAACAGTGATTGTTTTATTTTCAACATAAAACACACCTATAGCGGAATATTCGCCAACCCATGTAATATTTTCGTTTTGATGCAGCTGAGCCGTTTGTTCGTCTGTAACTCCCAAAATGCCAATCTGCGCTTTATTCCTCTGTGTGTTCTTGAATTTCTCTTGTGTACCTGTTGATATTAGGAGAATCGAAAAAACCATACAGACAGAGATGGCGATTGTCAAAAGCAGAAATGCCTTGTTTCTCTTATCCGCTTGCATACTCCTACCTGCCAATTTTTTTACAATGGCACTTGTATCATTTTCAAAAGGCCATGTCATAGTCTGCCACCTCCTTACTCCACAATCTTGCCATCCTCAATGCGGACAATCCGATCTGCAAGGCGGGCTATGTCGTTATTGTGGGTAATCATCACAACAGTCTGCCGGAACTCCGCACTTGTGCGCTTGATAAGCCCCAGCACCTCGGCGCTGGTCTTGCTGTCAAGGTTGCCGGTCGGCTCGTCGGCCAGCACGATAGCCGGTTTGGTAATCAGGGCGCGGGCGATAGCCACACGCTGCTGCTGGCCGCCGGAAAGATTGTTCGGCATATTTTTCAGTTTATCTTCCAGCCCCAGCAGGTGAACGATCTCGTCCAAAAACTTCTGATCCACCGTGTCCCCGTCCAGCTCCACCGGCAGGACGATGTTCTCATACACATTCAGGATGGGAACAAGGTTATAGTTCTGGAAGATAAAGCCGATGTTGCGGCGGCGGAAGATGGTAAGCTGTTCGTCGTTCATTTTTGACAGTTCTTTGTCCCGGACAATCACATTGCCGGAAGTAGGGGTGTCCAGCCCGCCCATCATGTGAAGCAGGGTGGATTTGCCGCTGCCGGAGGTTCCCACAACAGCCACAAACTCGCCGTCCTCCACGGAGAAGTTCACGCCGTCAAGGGCGCGGGTGATGTTCGGCTCTGTGCCGTAATACTTTTTCAGATCAATCGCCTGTAAAACGCTCATACTCAAAACTCCTTTCAAGGCTTTCTGCCTGTTGATAAGGGTATTGTAAAACCCAAATGTCCGCGAAATGTTACAGCGGCCAAAAAATTTCATTGAAAATCAGGGTGAAATGTTACAACGCTCGGACATTTCAAAAAAATTTACGGCGGCAGCCGGAAATGGCCGTCCGCCGCGTTCTATTTTGTAGGCAGCATAATGGAAA
>ERZ791919.356-NODE-356-length-51935-cov-6.981727_pt1 | contig 51935 bp, 44 predicted proteins | sample MGYA00510137_ERZ791919 | MGnify/ENA primary metagenome ERZ791919 (study PRJEB30046, sample SAMN00792059) | human gut metagenome | study: EMG produced TPA metagenomics assembly of the A metagenome-wide association study of gut microbiota in type 2... | reverse complement strand
ACTATGCATATGAAACTATGGGCATGTACATGAAATTATTACTATGCATATGAAACTATGGGCATGTACATGAAATTATTACTATGCATATGAAATCATGGGCATGTATATTTTACTATGTATATAAGAAGCACATAAAAGCTGTATTGGTGAATTGTTTTACGGAAAAGGGCTAAACAGTCTGGTAGTTTATGGATGTCAGTGTTGGATGCACTAATCCAATATATTTTCATGGGAAAGGGGGCTTAAGAAAATGAAAAGTGATGACAAAAACATATTACGTGAGGTGCAGAAGAATAGCCAGATGGCGATGCAGGCCATTGACTCCATCGGCAGTAAAATCTATGATGATACATTAGCGGTGCAGGTGGCGAGGGATAGCATGAGATATGGAGAGATCTATAACCGGGCAACGAATGAATTGTTACAGGGAAAAGCAGAGTGCTACAAGGAAACCGGATATCAGGAAATGATGCTGCGTGGGGCAATTAAAGCGAATACCATGCTCAATTCCAGCACCAGTCATGTAGCAGAACTTTTAATTCAGGGAACGAACCGTGGATTGACAGATATGTGGAAGATTATGAATCATTGTGAGAATGCAGGTGACCGTTCCGTGGAGATTGCTAAAGAACTGATGGATTTTGAAGAAAAGAGCATTGAAAAGCTGAAAGAGTACTTATAAATTTATTACAACTGACCAGAGATTTTTTTGAATATTTTTCACAAAATTTTACCACAAATTTTTAACACTTTAGTGTAAGAAAATGCTTGAAAGGAAAAAAAATCTGATATATAATAGCAACAGATTGAGAAAGCGGTGTACTATAGCATAGATTGTATACAAGGATACCGTGCCACAACAAACATTTAAAGGAGGACATGACAATGTCATACGTTGATGAAGTTTATCAGATGGTCGTAGAGAAAAATCCTGCACAGCCGGAATTCCATCAGGCAGTAAAAGAGGTACTGGAATCTCTGAGAGTTGTTATTGAAGCAAACGAGGAGAAGTACAAGAAGGATGCTTTATTAGAGAGAATCGTTACTCCTGAAAGACAGTTGTTATTCCGCGTTCCATGGGTAGATGATAAGGGACAGGTTCAGGTTAATAATGCATATCGTGTACAGTTTAACAGTGCAATCGGACCTTACAAGGGTGGTTTAAGATTACATCCTTCTGTAAACCTTGGTATTATCAAATTCTTAGGTTTTGAACAGATCTTCAAGAACTCATTAACCGGACTTCCTATTGGTGGTGGTAAAGGTGGTTCTGATTTCGATCCTAAGGGCAAGTCAGACAGAGAAGTAATGGCATTCTGCCAGAGCTTTATGACTGAACTTCACAAATATATCGGAGCTGACACTGACGTTCCTGCAGGTGATATCGGTACGGGAGCAAGAGAGATTGGTTTTATGTATGGTCAGTACAAGAGACTGACAGGTCTTTATGAAGGCGTACTTACCGGTAAGGGCTTAAGCTACGGTGGATCTTTAGCAAGAACAGAAGCTACCGGATATGGTTTATTATACTTCGTAGAAGAAATGTTAAAGTGTAATGGCAAGGATATTGCAGGAAAGACTGTTGCTGTTTCCGGAGCAGGTAATGTTGCGATCTACGCAATTCAGAAGGCACAGCAGCTTGGTGCTAAGCCTGTTACCTGTTCGGATTCCACCGGATGGATTTATGATCCGGAAGGAATTGATGTAGAATTACTGAGAGAAGTTAAGGAAGTAAAACGTGCACGTCTTACCGAGTATGCAGCAGCAAGACCGTCCGCACAGTATCATGATAAGAAGGCAGAAGGAACCAACCAGTGGTCTGTTAAGGTTGACATCGCTCTTCCTTGTGCAACACAGAACGAACTGAACCTTGAAGATGCAAAGACACTTGTTGCAAACGGCGTATTTGCTGTAGCAGAAGGTGCGAACATGCCTACTACGATGGAAGCTACTGAATATCTTCAGGAGAATGGTGTTTTGTTTGCGCCTGGTAAGGCCTCCAATGCAGGTGGTGTTGCTACTTCCGCATTAGAGATGAGCCAGAACTCAGAAAGATTGAGCTGGACCTTTGAAGAAGTAGACAGTAAGCTTAAGGGAATCATGGTTAATATCTTCCATAACCTCGATGATGCAGCTAAGAAGTATGGCATGGAAGGCAACTATGTTGCCGGTGCTAATATTGCCGGATTCTTAAAGGTTGCAGATGCTATGACAGCACAGGGTATTGTATAAATTTAATAAAGAGTGCCCGGAAACGTTATGTTTCCGGGCTTTTTTGATATTCTTATATAATAAGAACAGGGAATATGGTCGAAGAAGAATATGATTCATACTATGGATTCTGAATATCCTCTTTCAATCGGGTCGAAAAGCTCCGAAGACATGAAATAGTCTCATAAACACACAAATGACAACAGAAGGCGTCCGGTATTTAACAGATAGAGATAGAATAAAACAGAAGAACTGGAAATCTGATTCAGTTATAATGTGGGAAATTTGATTTGGTTCATAAATAAATATAGAAAGATTGATGTCTGTATATGCACATTTTGTATTTCTGCAAGGATGCAGAGGGGAATATACATGAAAATTCTGTGTGCAAGACACTATATTTAGTATAGTGCATAGATAAATAAAAAGCAAGATAAAATACATATTTATGCAAAAAATGTAAAAATTGAGAAAATAGATTTTTTATAAAGACTATGCTATACTATACTACATTAATAGAAAGATGTGAGGTACATAATGAGAAAACAATCAAGAGGAATTAAAAAACTTGTATTATCAGCAATGTTTATGGCAATCGGTCTGGTCCTTCCATTTATAACAGGTCAGATTCAGCAGATCGGAAGTATGCTGCTACCCATGCATATTCCGGTTTTGTTTTGTGGGCTGATCTGTGGATGGCAGTATGGGGCAGTTGTGGGATTCGTGCTTCCGCTGCTGCGTTATGTACTGTTTGGCATGCCGCCGATCTTCCCGACCGGTGTCTCCATGTCCTTTGAGCTGGCTGTATATGGAGCCGTTATTGGCCTGAACATGCAGCAGTTAGGTAAGAGAAATACAACCGATAGCGGTAAGAATTATGTACGCAATCTCTATCTTGCACTCATTGGTGCAATGTTGGCAGGACGGATAGTATGGGGACTTGTCCGGTTTATTCTTGCACGTGCAACCATGCAGCCATTTACCATGGAGATGTTTATGGCAGGTGCATTCCTGACTGCAATACCAGGAATTATTGTACAATTGATTCTGATACCGGGAATCATGGCCGCACTGAAGCGTGTCGGAGTACTGAATGCAGATGGAACCTGTCAGGAACACTAAAGAAGCGGAGAATGTGATTGAAGTATGGGGAAAACAGGAATTATAATTGAAGGCGGTGCCATGCGTAGCATTTATGCAGCAGGTATTCTGGATTATTTTCTGGAACAAAAGATTGAAATACCGAATGTGCTGGCCGTATCGGCAGGAGCCTATGCCGGGATGAATTATGTATCCGGTCAGAAAGGAAGAGTACTGGAAGCTGTAATTAAGCCATTAAAGGAGTATAAATATCTTGGAATTGGTACCTTTTTTAAAAAGGGTACCTTCTTTGATATGGAATATTTATTCAATGAGATTCCGAAGAAAAAGGTTCCATTTGACTTCGAAGCGTTTCTGAATTCTGCCAAACATTTTTTGATCAGCACGACGGATTGCATTACCGGAAAGTGCATTTACCATGATCAGTTTCATGATCAGGATGAATTCTGGAGAATTTGTAAAACGGCGAATTCACTTCCCTTTATTGCAAGGATCACTCCCATTAATGGAGTGCCGATGCTGGATGGTGGAGTTGCAGATGCCATACCGGTGAAGAAAGCTTTGGAAGAGGGATGGGACAGGCTAATAGTGATTCTGACCAGAAAGGAAGACTATCGTAAAAAATATCGCCCGTTATATCAGTTCTTTGTCCGGCGGGTTTATCGAAAATATCCGGAGTTGGTACGCGTTTTGGAAGAACGTGCAGATACTTATAATCAGAGTCTTGAATTAGTGAAAAGGTTAGAGGAGGAAGGAAAAGCGCTTGTTTTCCGTCCAACCAGAATTGCAGTCAAAAATCAGGAAACTAACGTAGAAACATTACTTTGTTCCTATGGGCAGGGATATACGGATGCGGAGCAGAGGTGTGAGGAGATAGAGAGTTTCCTTACTACATAATAAGGAGGTAACCATATGAATGTAGAGAAAACCTTGGAACAGCTGGATAATTTGCTTGTACAGCACAGAACGAATGAAATTGAAGGGTTTTTGCTTGGAAAGATTGAAGAATCGGCAAGCCAGGGAGATATAGGCTCCCTGATTACTTTAATGAATGAACTTATTGGATACTATCGTGAAAACGGAGAATATGAGAAATCTCTGGCTTATTGTAAAAAGGTGCTTCAGGTGGCAGTTGAGGCTGGTCTGTCCGGAACAATTCCGTATGCAACCACACTGCTTAATGCGGCCAATACCTGCAAAGCAGCCGGCCTGTTACGCGATGCGATGATGTATGATGAGAAGGTACGTGAGATTTATATCCATAATATAGAAGATAGTGATTTCCGTTATGTTAATTTGTATCATAATATGGGATTGCTTTTCCAGGAGATGGGAGACTATGAGAGTGCCTGTGACTGTATGGAGCGGGCCTTATCCATTGCAATGCTGTATCAGGAAGCGAGAGTGGAAATTGCGATTGTTTATACGAGCCTGGCAACCTGCCAGTTAAAGCTGATGCGTTATCAGGAGGCAATCGGGAATTTACGTCATGCGTTTGCACTTTTTGAGAAGGATGAGGAAAGGGACTATCATTACAGCGGAGCACTTTCTGCAATGGGAGAAGCACAGTATCTGGCTGGAAATATGGAAGAATCAGCCTATTATTATGAACGGGCTCTTAGGGAGATTGAAAGAACGGCAGGACGAAATAAGGCGTATGAAATCACCCTGCGGAATCTGAATGTTGTTCAGAAGCAGTTGCAGGATCTGCCGCAGGAAAGTATTCATTTTCAGAATGGATTGGAGCTTTGCGAGAGCTTTTATAAAGAGTATGGAATTCCCATGATCCGTACGAAGTTTCCGGCTTATGAAGGAATGATTGCGGCTGGTCTCGTGGGAGAAGGATCGGAATGTTTCGGGTTTGACGATGAAGTATCGAGAGATCATGACTTTGGACCGGGCTTTTGCTTATGGCTTACAGATCAGGTATATGACGAAATCGGCGAAGCTCTTCAGGAAGAATATGATAAGCTGCCGGATACCTATATGGGGGTAACCAGAATCGAGACACATGAGGCACGCAGGAGTGTCGGAGTGTTCCGTATTGGTGAATTTTATGAACAGCTGATTGGACTTACGGATGTGCCAACCACACAAAACCAGTGGTTATTTTTAGAGGATTATCAGCTGGCATCAGCGACGAACGGAAAGGTTTTCCGGGATGATTTAGGCGAATTTACCAGAATCCGGAATGGAATTTTGAAGTATTATCCGGAGGAGGTCCGAATTAAGAAAATTGCAAGGGAAGCAGCACTGATGGCGCAATCCGGACAGTATAATTATAACCGGATGTTTGGACGTGGTGAAAAGGTAACAGCTGATATTGCTTTGGCAGAGTTTCTGAAGCATACCATGTCGATGATCTATCTGTTGAATCGGAGGTTTGCTCCTTTCTATAAGTGGATGCATCGTGGTTTACGGGAGATGAAGGTGCTTACGGAGATCCGGGATATTCTGACGGCTCTTGTTGAACTGCCCAATGGAGATGAACGGATTCCGGATATGATTGAGCTGATTGTGGCAATGATCATTAAGGAGATGAAGAAACAGGGACTGACGAGTGGCGAAGATAATTATCTGGAGCATCATACCGATAACATTCTTCACAGCATTCCGCAGAAGGATCGAAAGGAACAGAAGGAAGGTTCTTTTCAAATGGCACTGATTAATGAAGTGATCGGACTGGAATGGGAGACAGCAGGGAATCCGGTTGAAGGACGCTGCTTCCGGAAAATGGAGAGCTTTGAGGTGTTTGCCATGTCAAGGCAGAGTATCTATGGAAGCTGGACAACAGAAATGTTGAAAAGCCGGATTCATGATCTTCGGATGATGAAGGATAAGGGGTGGAATCCAGAGATTACTCCAGTGAAACAGGAGATTGCAGAAGAAATCATGAAGGTCTGGATGGACTGGCTGGAGGAACTGGCTGTCAGATATCCAAAGTCAGCTGATTTTTTGCGAGGAGCGTTCCTTTCTGCTGAAATTCCTGTTTCTCCGGAAGAATGCCTGCAGGCAGAACTTCTTTCTTATTCTGATGAAACGCTGGATCTGTATGGAAAATTTATTGCACAGCTTTGTGAGGAAGGAAGAAATCTGGCAGAAGTGACGATACATAAGCTGGCCTTGTACTGTGGTTCCGGTTCTTTGGACAAATTTGAGGAAAGTCTATAGAAACGAAAGTTACGTAACTGTTCAGTACCTTCACAGTTACGATGCAAAATCCATTCCAAATCGGCTTCGCCGATGGGATTTTGCATTACTGAATCATTTTCTTACGGTCTCAGCAGTAAATGCTTCGACCTGTACTGAATAGTTACAAATTTACAATAATGATTTGAGGGTAAGGATAAAATGGAAAAAACAAAATCCTATGAAATCGATATGTGCCATGGGCCTTTGTTTCGAAAAATACTGTTATTTACGCTGCCATTGATGCTTTCAGGTATATTACAACTGTTATTTAATGCGGCGGATGTTATTGTGGTTGGACAGTTTGCCGGTAATGAGGCATTAGCGGCAGTGGGTTCTACGAGTGCATTGACCAATCTTCTGGTGAATCTGTTTATTGGATTATCGGTTGGTGTCAATGTGTTGGTAGCACGGTTTTATGGTGCACAACAGGAGCAGGAAGCGCAGGAAGCGGTTCATACTGCAGTTGTAGTAAGTGGTCTTGGCGGTATTTTGCTTGCTTTTATAGGAATTGTACTGGCACAACCACTGCTTCAATGGATGGATACACCGGACGATGTCATTAGTCATTCCGTGCTTTATATGCGGATCTACTTTGTGGGAATGCCGGTGATGCTGCTATATAACTTCGGAAGTGCAATATTAAGAGCAATTGGGGATACCAGACGACCATTGTATTTCCTGGCAGCCGCAGGCGTGATTAATGTTATTCTGAATCTGATTTTTGTGATCAATTTTCATATGGGGGTTGCGGGCGTAGCGCTTGCAACAATTATATCCCAGTGTGTTTCAGCAGCATTGATCATGCGTTGCCTGATGAAGAGTGAGGGCTGTATCAGGGTAGAATGGACGAAGCTTCGTATTCATTGGAAAATGCTTGGAAAGATTGCACAGATCGGACTTCCGGCGGGAGTCCAGGGTGTGCTGTTTTCCATATCCAATGTACTGATTCAGTCATCGGTAAATTCCTTTGGATCAGTAGCTATGGCCGGGAATACTGCTGCACAGAATATAGAAGGGTTTGTGTATACTTCAATGAATTCGGTGCATCAGACAGCCGTGAGCTTTACAAGTCAAAACCTTGGCGGCAGACAGTATGGAAGAATCAATAAAATTTTGGCAGAGTGTATTTTATTTGTAACGGCGGTTGGACTGATTCTTGGCAATGGTGCTTATCTGTTAGGAAATCAGATCCTTGGGATCTATTCTTCTGATCCTGAGGTCATTGCTTATGGACTGGAACGGTTATCGATTATTTGTACCATGTATTGCCTGTGTGGAATTATGGATGTACTGGTGGGATCCATTCGGGGACTTGGCTATGCAGTGATGCCGATGATTGTTTCCTTAATGGGAGTATGTGTTTTTCGTGTGGTTTATATTTATACGATATTTCAGTGGAGCAGAACCTTACAGACGCTGTATATTTCCTATCCCATTACCTGGACGTTGACGGCAGCCGTTCATGTAATCTGTTTCGTGATTGTGCGAAGAAAGTATGATATAGTATAGATTATAGTTAACAGGATAGCCAAGAAAGGGAACACTTATGGAAAAAGCAGATAGTTATCAGGTAAGAAAACTGAATCCGAGGAAAGAGTATCTTATTCAGGTGCCAGGGTCGAAAAGTATTACCAACCGGGCGTTTTTGTTAGCTGCGCTATCCGGTAAGAAGTGTGTATTGTCGGGAGTCCTGTTTAGTGATGATACAAGAGGCTTCTTAGACTGTCTGATTCAGCTTGGATTCCGGATAGAAATCAAGGAAGAAAAGCAGAAGGTGACCATTCAGGGTACGGATGGCAGGATTCCAAACCCGGAGGCATCCATCAATGTAAGAAGTGCAGGAACAGCGGCACGGTTTCTTACGGTTGCACTGGCTTTTGCAGGTGGTAATTATTATCTGGATGCATCCGAACAGATGCGTAAGCGTCCGATGGAGCCGATACTGAAAATATTAGAGAAATTAAATGTTAAATTTAGATTCAATAACGAAGAATATCATTTTCCCTTTGAACTGTCTTCGCAATTTGCAGAAGATGAAGAACAGAAAGATAAAATACAGAAAGATAAAATACAGAAAGATAAAGTACAGAATGATAAAATACAGAAGATGGAAGCGGAAGAAGGTAGATGCCGGAATGATGTAGAACAGGAAGAGAATGAGATGAGTGAAATCACTATTGATACGAATCTCAGCAGTCAGTTCGCAAGTGCCTTACTGATGGCAGCATGCCTCCTTCCAACGGGATTAAAGATACATCTGACCGGAAGCAGAACCGCTGGATCCTATATTAAAATGACACTTGCTATGATGAAGCAGTTTGGCATTCGGGTGGAACAGACGGAGAATTGTTATGAGATTGCTCATCAGGAAGGATGGGGGCTTACGGAATATGAAGTTGAGCCGGATGTATCGGCAGCCTGCTACTTTTATGCCATGGTTCCTTTACTGAAAACAAGTGTTATTGTTAAGGGGGTTCAGGAGAAATCCTTACAGGGAGACATTCAATTCCTGAACGTATTGGAACAGATGGGATGTCAGAAAGAGAAGACGCCCGAAGGAATACGGCTGACTATGAAGGAGCCGGAAATGCATGGCGTGGATATTTCGATGAAGGACTTTTCGGATCAGACGATGACACTGGCTGCGCTTGCACCTTTTGCAGACCGTGTTACCAGAATTCACAATATCGGACATATCCGTTTTCAGGAATCGGACCGGATCCGTGCGATTTTGACAGAATTGCAGCGAATGGGAGTTCGGTGCGAAGAGGCTCCGGAGATTGACGGAATTCAGATTTTTCCGTGGGGGAAAGTTCCTGAAGATCATATTGTAGCGGAAGGTGAAAGTACAATAGAATGTGAAAGTACAACAGAAAGTAAAAGCGCAACAGAGAGTGAAAGTGCAGCAGAAAGTAAAAACGCAGCAGAGAGTGAAAGTGCAGCAGAAAGTAAATGTGTAGCAGAGCGTGAAAGTATAATAGAACGTGGAAACATAACAATAGAAACCTACGATGACCACCGGATGGCAATGGCGTTTACGCTTCCGGGATTAAAGACGGGAAATATAGTGATTAAGAATCCGGGATGCTGCCGCAAAACATTTGAAAATTATTTTTCGGTAATTGATTCCTTATATCAGTGTCATTGAAGCATGGGGAAGATAAACATTTACAGAAGTAAATGGATACAATAATAAGTAATTGGATAATTTCATAAGAGGTGCTATGGAAGAGTATTGGGATATTTTTTCAGAGGAACAACAGAATAGAGAATTGGAACGGGTACTGCTCGTCGGAGTAGATACGGGAGAAGAACAGAATTTTGATAACTCCATGGAAGAATTGAAACAACTGGCGAAGGCGTGTTTCATGGAACCGGTTGGGACGGTTACCCAAAGAATGGAATTCGTGCATAAAGCACTTTACATTGGAACCGGAAAGGTACAGGAAGTACGGGATGCTGCGCAGGCTTTGGATGCGCAGCTTATTCTAATTAATGATACCTTGACGCCTTCCCAGATCAAAAACCTGCAGAATGAATTAAAAACACCTGTTATTGACCGGACAACCCTGATTCTCAATATTTTTGAGATGAGAGCCAGAACACGGGAAGCCAGGTTGCAGGTAGAAACAGCCAAGCTGCAATATCTCCTGCCGCGTCTTGTTGGAATGCATGAGGCACTGACCAGACAGGGAGGAACCAGTGGCAGTATGAGCAGCCGTGGTGCCGGAGAGAAAAAGCTGGAGCTTGACCGTCGTCACATTGAGCACCGTATCAGTGAACTGCGTAAAGAACTGGATGCCATTTCCAGAGAACGTGAAACTCAGAGAAAGCGCAGGGGACAATCCAGAATTCCTCTGGTAGCATTGGTTGGCTATACGAATGCAGGAAAATCGACCATTATGAATCATATGGTCGAACGGTTTGTAGGGGATGAAGAGAAAAAGGTGCTGGAAAGGGATATGCTTTTCGCAACACTGGATACGACAATCCGGCGGATCAACACCGGAAATAATCAGGATTTTCTGCTAACGGATACAGTCGGGTTCATTCATAAGCTTCCACATGGTCTTGTGAAGGCATTCCATTCGACATTGGAGGAAATTAAAGGAGCAGATCTGCTCCTGCAGGTCGTGGATGTTTCTGACCCCGGGTATCAGGAACAGATGGAGACTACGAGAGAGACCCTGCGGGAGTTGGAGGCTGGAGATATTCCCATGCTGATTGTCTTTAATAAGGCCGATCGGCTCACGAATACAGCGAATACGACCGGGAAGCCACGGAACCAGATGGAGCAGGAGCAGAAACTACAGAACCAGAAACTACAGAACCAGAAACTACAGGACCAGAAACTACAGGATCAGAAATTGCAGGATCAGAATCCACAGAATCAGATGCTGCAGCTTCACAAGACACCGGATCAGGAAAAAGAATTGCAACAGATGTCTTTGGGGGAAACCACATATCCGAGAACAGCAGGAACGAATAAGATATACATCAGCGCAAGGCAGCCGGAATCCATCGAATTACTGGTAAAGGAAATTATCCGGAGAGTTTATGCAGATTATGAGGAGGTTCGCTTGCTGATTCCCTATGACAAGGGCAGCATTGTTTCGTATCTGCAGGAAAATGCACAGATTCTGGAACAGTCCTATGAACCTGAAGGAACACGGCTTCGTGTGAATTGCCATCATGCCGATGCCGGGAAGTATGAGCAGTATGTTGTGAAGTGAAATTGAAATTATTAATGAACTGAGTGAACAGTGAGAACCGGAATGGTTTATGTGCTGAAATCGTTGATCATGGTAGAAGTTGAGTTAACGGAATCATTGATGAATTTATAGCAGCTGTATGAAATGAAATCACGAATGAACAATAAGAGTTACATGTAAAGAATGTAAAGCTTAAGAACATAGAAAGACTAAAATATAGAAAGATTAAAATATAGAAAGATTAAAATATAGAAAGATAAGGAAGATCAGGGATATCAGGAATATGGAAAAAGAACGCTTGAATAAATATCTGGCATCCTGTGGCGTCTGTTCACGGAGAGATGCAGACAGTCTCATTGATCAGGGACTGGTTACGGTGAATGGAAAACCCGCAGCCATTGGAATGCGTGTCTCGGCAGAGGACTCCATTTTAGTGCGTGGAAAGAGCATTCATGGAAAGAATGATAAAGTGGTTCTGGCCTATTATAAGCCGGTGGGAGTAACCTGTACGGAACGGGATCGCTTCGCAGACAGGAAAATTACGGATATGGTAAGGTTCCCGGTGAGAGTGACTTATGCAGGGCGCCTTGACAAGGATTCGGAAGGACTGATTCTTCTCACGAATGATGGTGAGCTGATTAATGCCATGATGAAGGGGAGTGCCGGACACGAAAAGGAATATATCGTAAAGTTAAATAAAGAAATTACAGAGGATTTTATTCAAAAGATGGGAGAGGGAGTCTGGCTTCCAGAGTTAAAAATAAAAACCAGACCGTGCAAAGCTGAGCAGATCGGCAAGTTTACTTTCCGTATCATACTGACCCAGGGAGTCAACAGACAGATACGCAGAATGTCGAAAGCACTTGGGTATGAAGTGAAGGAACTGAAGCGTATTCGTGTGGTAAATATCGAACTTGCAAAGTTAAAAAAAGGAGAATATCGACAGATACTCGGGGCGGAATTACAAGCGTTATACGATGTGGTCTACCAATAGAAGAGATCTATGAGGGATTGTGACCCAAGATCTTGTTAGGAAACGACAAATAGAAAAACAGGTTTCATTTTATGAAAAAGAGTAGAAATCGAATGAGAACGGGAATTATGAAATAACCGCCTGAAAGTAAAACAGAATGACTTGCAGGAAAACTTGCAAAATTCAGTTTGCATAAGAGATATAATTCTTATTTATATTGAAGTAACTATTCAGAACCCCATTCGTAAAACCGTTGCTAACGCAACTTGAGTTTTACTCATGTGGTTACTTCGCCATATAAATTATGCCAAATGTCCTTACGAATGTGCGCATTCGACGTCCATATTGTCATAATTTGCATGGCTCTGAATAGTTACAAACTGAAGTATAAAAGAAAGAGATTGTCAAAATGGAAACTAAGAAGAAACGAATTGAAGAGCTTGTCGGAATTTTGAATGAGGCATCCGGTGCCTACTATCAGGGGCAGGAAGAGAAAATGTCAAATTATGAATGGGATGCCATGTTTGATGAACTGACGGCATTAGAACAGGAAACCGGTTATATTCTTCCGGATAGTCCGACGCAGAATACCGGAGCAGAGGAAACGGGAGGAAACCGTGAACCGCATGAATTCCCTGCGCTTTCCCTTGCGAAGACCAAGCAGGTCTCCGAGTTGAAAAAGTGGGCAGAAGGGCGGGATATCTGGCTGTCATGGAAGCTGGATGGCCTGACACTGGTTCTTACCTATGATAAAGGGAAGCTTACGAAGATTGTAACCAGGGGAAACGGTGCGGTTGGAAATAATATTACTTTTTTAAAAGATGCCATTAAGGGATTCCCCTTAAAGATTTCCTATCAGGGGCATATGGTTGTCCGTGGAGAAGCAACGATTTCCTATACGGATTTTGAGATGATTAATGATCTGATCGAAGATGATGATGAGAAGTATGCCAATCCGCGAAATCTTGCCTCCGGAACCTTAAGCCTGGATGATCCGCAGAAGGTAAAGGAACGCTGTGTATATTTCCATGCATTCACATTGGTTTACCGTGAAGAAGGAATCCGGTCTTTCGGAGAGCAGATGGATTATCTGGATAAGGAAGGATTCCTTACAGTTGAACGGGAACGGTGCAATGAGGACAGTCTGGATGAAGTGATTGCACGTTGGACGCATAAGGTTGAGAGCGGGCAGATGGATATTCCGGTGGATGGACTGGTCATCTGTTATGATGACACCGTGTATGCTGCTACCGGATCGGTAACCGGTCATCATGCGACACGTGCCGGATTTGCGTTTAAATGGGCGGATGTTTCTGCAACGTCAAAGCTCCGCTATGTAGAATGGTCCTGCGCTGCATCAACAATTTCTCCCGTAGCTGTTTTTGAACCGGTGCAGTTGGAGGGAACGACGGTGAGCCGTGCTTCCCTTTGTAATATCAGTGAAATGGAGAGACTTGGAATCGGAGAAGAATGCACCCTGGAAATTATTAAGGCAAATAAGATTATTCCGAAGTGCATTGCAGTAAAGGAGGCAAAAGGCTCTTTCCACATTCCGGAGACATGTCCTGTATGCGGTGCGCGGACGCAGATCCATATCAGCAATAGCGGGACGAAAACACTTCATTGTACGAATCCGGATTGTACCGCCAGGCAGGGAAAGAAATATACCAGGTTTGTAAGCAAGTCCGGAATGGATATCGATGGCTTATCAATTCAGACTATGCTGCGGTTTATGAATGAAGGATTTGTACATGAATTTGCCGACATTTATCATCTGGGACAGCATGCTGAAACAATCCGCAATATGGAGGGATTCGGAGATAAATCCTGTGAAAACCTGTTGAATGCGGTTGAAAAGAGCCGGGAAGTGAAAGCGGTGAACTTCATATATGCGCTCTGTATTCCCATGATCGGCGTCGATGCCGCCAGGAAGATCGTAGGAAGTGTGAGCTTTAATGGATTCCTTGAGCGGATGAAGAACGGACAGGGATTTGAAGATGTTGACGGAATCGGACCGGAAAAGTCTGGTTCTGTCATGGAGTGGTATCAGATTGCGAAGAATAAGGAAGCCCTGGAACACCTTTTGCAGGAGGTTCGTATTATACAGGGGGAAGCTGTCAGTGCGGAAGGAGGTACCTGTGCCGGGCTTATCTTTGTAATTACCGGTGATGTACACCGGTTTAAGAACCGGGATGCATTTAAAAGCTATGTGGAGCAGCAGGGAGGAAAGGTGACCGGAAGCGTCAGCGCAAAGACAAACTTCCTTATTAATAATGATTCTGAGTCCTCTTCAGGCAAGAACAGGAAAGCAAAAGAACTGGGCATTCCGATTCTGACCGAGGATGAGTTCATAGAAAGGTTCTGACGGTATTTATCCACTGATAAACTGCCAAAGGAGATCTACTGATAAACTGCGCCAAAGGAGAGGTTGTCAAAAGAAGAGAAAAGGACTATGATTAGTAGTATCGCATGCCAGAGGCAATGACAGCCAATATAACAGGGAAAGGAAATATGTACAATGCCGATTAAAGTACAGAACGCATTACCTGCAAAAGAAATTTTGGAAAATGAGAATATATTTGTTATGGATGAAAATCGTGCCATGCATCAGGATATTCGTCCCTTAAAGGTCTGTATTCTGAACCTCATGCCAGTGAAGCAGGATACCGAACTGCAGCTGTTACGGGCACTGTCCAATACACCGCTGCATGTGGAAGTGACGTTTATGAAGATGAACAGTCATATTTCCCTGAATACGCCGATTCAGCATTTGAATCGCTTTTATAATACCTTTGATGAACTAAAGAATAAAAAATTTGATGGCATGATTATTACAGGGGCACCAGTGGAGCAGATTCCGTTTGAAGAAGTAGATTACTGGCCGGAGCTGTGCGAAATTATGGACTGGGCGAAGACGCATGTAACGTCGACCTTCCATATCTGCTGGGGAGCACAGGCCGGTCTGTATTATCATTATGGATTAAAGAAGGTATTGCTGCCTAAGAAATTATTCGGGGTATACCATCATAAGGTGATGAACCGCAAGAATCCGCTTGTTCGTGGATTTGATGATTATTTCCTGATTCCACACAGCCGTCATACGGCAGTTCTTTCCGAAGATATTCATCAGTGTAAGGAACTGACGGTTCTTGCAGAGTCTGAGGAAGCCGGTGTTCTGCTTTGCATGAGTGATGGCGGTAAGGAGATTTATGTCATGGGTCACCCGGAGTATGACCGTTATACACTGCACAAGGAATATGTGCGTGACAAGGAAAAGGGGCTTCCGATTGATGTGCCGAAGAATTATTATCCGGAGGATGATGATACGCAGAAACCCTGCCTGGAATGGCGCGCGCACTGCAACATTTTGTATTCAAACTGGCTTAACTATTTCGTATATCAGATTACACCGTACGAATTATAATAATATCAGTGAGCAGAATATCTAAGAGAAGAAGTATTCTGCTTTCTTAATTAAATAAAGATAAAGACTGTTTAAAGAGCTTTGGTATTACCAAAAAGGAGGGACCGATCATGTGTACAGCAGCAACTTATAAAACAAAAGACTTTTATATGGGAAGAACTCTGGATTATGAATTTTCCTATGGAGAACAGATCACGATTACGCCAAGGAAATATCCGTTTGCATTCCGGCATGACGGAATGCCTGATACACACTATGCGATCATTGGAATGGCACATGTGGCAGGAGGGTATCCGCTTTATTATGATGCGGTGAATGAAAAGGGACTCGGTATGGCCGGACTTAACTTCGTAGGAAATGCGGTCTATGCAGAGGTTCAGGATGGAAAGAATAATATAGCACAGTTTGAATTTATTCCGTGGATTTTAAGCCGGTGTGCAGATCTGAAGGAAGCAAAAGAAACACTTGCTGACATGAATCTTGTGGGAACTCCGTTCAGTGAGCAGTTCCCTACAGCACAGCTTCACTGGATTATAGCAGATACGACGGGAGCCGTTGTGGTTGAAGCTGTGAGAGACGGTCTGAAGGTATATGATAATCCGGTTGGAGTGCTTACGAATAATCCACCTTTTGAAATGCAGATTTTTAATCTGAATAATTACATGCATCTTTCGGAAAAGCAGCCGGAGAACCATTTTGCAAAGGAGGTTCCGCTGCAGGCCTACAGCAGAGGTATGGGAGCATTGGGAATGCCGGGGGATCTGTCATCCATGTCCCGGTTTGTACGTGTGGCGTATACAAGAATGCATGCAGTATCTGGAAAGGGAGAGGAGGACAGTGTCGGACAGTTCTTCCATATTCTGGGATCGGTAGAACAACAGAGGGGGTGCTGTGAGGTGACGGACGGAAAATATGAAATCACGATTTATACCTCCTGCATGAATGCTTCCAGGGGAATTTATTATTACACCACTTACCAGAATCATCAGATTACGGCAGTGGACATGCACAGGGAAGATCTGGACGCAGAAGAATTAATCTGTTATCCGATGAAAGATGAAGAAACATTTGTATACCAGAATTGACGGATAACTATTCAGTACAGGTCGAAGCATTTACTGCTGAGACCGTAAGAAAATGATTCAGTAATGCAAAATCCCATCGGCGAAGCCGATTTGGAATGGATTTTGCATCGTAACTGTGAAGGTACTGAACAGTTACATTAACCGAATCCCTTGAGAAATATAATAAATAAGAATGTTAAAAACCGTGGCGGAAGCCACGGTTTTTCTAATCACGTTTTTCATCAGGTACATGCGGACGTTTGTGGGATTTTAATTTCATAAAGTCCAGAATGTCTTCTTTGTCACGCAGATCCAGTAACTGAAAATAATATAAGAGCAGACGTTCATCACGATTGAGGTATTTCAATTTGTTACGAATTTGTGGATCGTTGGTATATTCAACAAATGCCTCGATTTCATCAGGACAATTCATGTTCGTTGGTTGTATGGTTCGTGCAAAATCCATATTAATATTATAGGTGACTACTAAATTTAAAAGGTTCTCCACCGGAATTCCATATAATTTGGCAAGATTGTACAGGGAATTAACAGGTGGAGTGATCCGCCCGGTTTCGTAATGTGAGTATGTCTGACGCGTAATGTTTAAGTGCGATGCAACAAACTCCTGGGAATAGTTGCAGGATTTACGCAGTTCTTTCAGATATTGTTCTAATGTTCGGTTTTTATTTCCTGTGATCATCCACTTTCCTTTCTGTAGATTTCTGCCGGCCCATCGGGGCTCAATGTTATGATATGTATAGATTCCAAACCTCTTGATCTCTATAGTATCCGAAAATGCCCCTCTAAAACATACAAAAAGCACAATAAATATCGAGAAAAAAGAAAATGCACTATAAAAAGTGTATAAATTTTCGTGAGAGGATAAAATTGAACATAATTTATAAGATTTTATCGTAATAGAATTTATTTTCATGCAAAATATGTCTTGAAAATATATTATTAATAGCATAATATATTATAGGAAGATATTAAAAATAGCATACATATAAAAGGGAAAAGGATGAAAATATGGATCTGATTGATATTCATTGCCATATTTTGCCTGGGGTTGATGATGGATCCAAGTCTATGGAGGAAAGTCTTGCAATGTTACGGATTGCACAGCAAAATGCTATCCGTACTATCATTGTCACACCACATAATAAACCTGGACGACACAATATTCACATCCCCAGTATGAATGTCTATATTAAACAACTACAGGAGCAGATGGGCAGAGCCGGATTGTCAATTGAACTAATCGGAGGAAATGAGCTCTATTATCGTATGGAACTTGCACAGGAGCTGCATGGTGGCGTGGCAAGGACGATGGCGGATTCCAGATATGTACTTTTGGAATTTGCTCCAATGGATGATTACGATTATCTGCGTAATGGTGTCTATGACCTTTTATCTGAAGGTTATTTCCCGATTATAGCACATGTGGAGCGATATCAGTGTCTGGCAGATCATGTTGAACGTATCAAAGATCTGACAGGAATGGGCGCGTATATTCAGGTGAATGCCGGAAGTGTAATGGGTAATGTGGGGTTTGGAATGAAGAGCTTTACACGAAAGCTGTTAAAGCAGGAGCTGGTACATTTTGTGGCAACAGATGCACATGACACGAAGAAACGGGCACCGGAATTAAAGAAATGTGCGGATTATATTGTTCACAAATATGGGAATCAATATGCTGAGGATATTTTTGTGAATAATCCGGAACATGTTATACGAAATGAGATTCTCTGATGAATCCTGTCAGATGATTAATGTGAGAAATTACCAAGGAGAACTTCATGGAAAATCAAAATGAACGTGATGAAATAGAAATTGATCTTGTGGAGTTGTTTTATGTCCTGTGGGGACATGTGTGGCTGATCTTAAGTATCGGTCTTTTTTGTGCGCTCAGCTGTTTTGCTCTAAGCAAGTTCATAATTGCTCCGACGTATAAGTCTACAACCAAAATATATATTTTAAATAAGAGCGACAGTTCTTCTGTTACCTACAGTGACGTGCAGCTGGGGACACAGCTTACGAAGGATTATACGGAGCTGATCAACAGCCGTTATGTATTGGAGGCTGTGATTCAGGAGCTTGGTTTAAATATGGAATACAAAGATCTGCTTAAGAAGATCGATGTAACAACGCCGAGTGATACGCGAATCGTTTCGATTACCGTAGCGGATCACGATCCGGTGCAGGCGATGAATATAGCGAATTCTGTAAGAGAAAATGCAAGCACCCATATTCAGAATGTTATGGACATTGACGCAGTTAATGTAGCAGAGACGGCCAATATGCCAACCGAAAAGGCATCCCCGGGCTGCTCAAAATGGGCACTTATCGGAGGATTGCTTGGATGTCTTGGAATCAGTGCAATAATTCTGATTCGTTATCTCATGGATGATACGATCAAGTCGTCGGATGATATTGAGAAGTATCTGGGCTTAAGCACACTGGCACTGATTCCCATGAAGGAAGATGAGGTCAATTCCAAAAAGAAAAAGAAGAAGCATAAACAGAGTAAGTAAGGTGTTAAGGAATAACGGGATGATCCCGGATGGGATCACGAAGGAAACATAGAGAAGCACGGGAAGATAAGGAGAATGACCATGGATGAGTTAACCATGCAGCATGTATCTTTACGATTTGATAAATCTGAGGATTACCGGATTAAAGAAGCATTCAAAACATTGCGTACCAACATTGAATTCAGTGGCGCAGACTTGAAGGTAATCGCCGTAACCAGTTGTACTCCGAATGAAGGAAAAAGCTCGGTTGCCATGGAACTTGCCAAGGCTTTTGCGGAGGCAGGGAAACGGACTCTGCTCATCGATGCCGATATGCGTAAGTCTGTATTAGTAGGGAGATACAAAACAGGTGCAGTGCGCCTGGGTTTGACTCACATTCTGGTGGGACGGGAGAAACTGAGTGATGTGATCTGTAAAACAAACTTCCCCAAATTATACATGATCTTTGCAGGCCCCGTTCCACCTAACCCCAGTGAGCTTCTTGGCGGAGAAAATTTTGAAAGCCTGATTAATAAAGCAAAGCAGCTGTTTGATTATGTGATTGTGGATACTCCACCGCTTGGGAGTGTAATTGATGCAGCAGTTGCTGCCAAGAAGTGTGATGGAACCATTCTTGTTATTGAGAACAATGCGATCAGTTATAAATTTGCACAAAATGTAAAAGCACAGCTTGACAAGACAGGAAGCCGTATCCTGGGTGTCGTTCTTAATAAGGTGGATATGAGTACGAAGAGTTATGGTCATTATGGTAAATACTATGGCAAATATTATGGAAAATATTACGGACAATACGGAAATGAAGGCGGACATACGAAGATAACAGATCTGAGCAGGCAGGGAGCGGAAGAAGCCGGAGCAGAAGCAGGAATGCGTGCTTCAAGAAAATTAACCGAGAAGCATCCGATGGATTCGACAGTAGAAGAAAGTGCAGAATCGGATCTGAATCTGGATGAGATGCTGGATAGAGGTTCTGACTTAGAAGAGATAAATTTGTAGTCTGAACTGATTTGAAAAGATGCGCGAACAGTATATGCTGTCGGAAAAATTACAGCCGGAATAAATGTGACAGAGGAATAAAAGTATGAAAGACAGTGGAAAATGGGCAGTTGTTTTTACCGTTTTAAATATCATATTGATTACCGTTTGTGTGGTGCTGCTGCTTAATAAGGACAGGAAACCGCCGGTAATTTCTTTTTCCGGAAATGACCTGATTTATTACAGTGGCATTGACAATGAGAAACTTCTGCAGGGAGTGAGCGCTGCAGATGCCAAGGACGGAGATGTTACAGACCGGATCGTAGTAGAAAAGATTGTACAGAATAAGAATGAAAACCGAGCCGTTGTTTATTATGCGGTAACAGATCTTGACGGAAATGCGGCGAAAGCATCCAGAGTGTTTGAAGCAGTAAACGAAGCTACCGGAGATGCTATGAAGGATATCGGAATGGCAGGATTTGACGGAGACATGGATGGGGCGCTCCCGGGTGAGCCGGAGGCTTTGGAACACGTAGATGCACAGGAAGAAGAGCTACAGGCCACAGCAAATGCAGAAGATACGAAGGAAGAGGATACAGAAGCTGAAAGCTCTCCTTCCATATCACCGACACCGGATATAGAGGAACAACGCCGTAAAGAGCAGGAAGAGGCGAACCGGAAGGCACAGGAAGAGGAAGAGCAAAGACAACAGGAAGAAGCGAGGAGACGGCAGGAGGAGGAAGCTGCTGCCAAGGCCGGAAATCCGAAAATTATCTTAAAGAGTACTACCGTAAATGCGACCGCCGGACAGCTTCCGGCATGGATTGATGCGGTTGGGAGCTTTCAGGATGATAAGGATGGATATGAGACATTATTTAAAAATCTGAAGGCGTCCAAATATGATGTCAATGTCAGGGGAGATCATGCCGTAACGCTGACGACGACAGACTCTGATGGGAATGTGTCAGATCCGGTGAGTGTGACGGTGCATGTGAAGTAATCATTTAAGACAGATGGGTGAAGAATTGTGGGTAACATGTTGACGAACAAGAAAAATAAAAGAGACCGTGTGGCGAATCTGGAAAAGTCACAGATTTTGAATCCGGAAAAGGTGAAGCGCGATAAGAAGCGCAAGCATAAGGTGATTGCGTTGACGGTGCTTGCTTCGATCACGGGACTGCTTGCGGCTGCATTTGCGACGTTCCTGATTGTGGGAGCGATTGGTAAGGCGAATTTGCGCAGCAATGTGATTGCAGCACCGAAGCTTGAAAATGCACCGGTGGTGATTGAACTGCAGCCGACCGAAGAAGAAGCTGCCGGCTGGAAAGAAGGCTGGGTGAAGTATAACGGTCAGGTTTATGCATATAACGAGGATATTCTGACATTCCTTATCATGGGAATTGATAAGACGAAGGATGTGAAGGAAGTAGCGGAAGGAACAGACGGCGGACAGGCCGATGCCCTGTTCCTGGTGGTATTGAATCCTCATGACAATTCCTTAAGTGTTATTGGAATTAACCGGAATACCATGACGGATATTTCCGTTTATGATAATAACGGTGCGTTCGTGAATACGATCAAGGCACAGATTGCTGTGCAGCACGGCTTTGGAAATGGTATGGAGGAGAGCTGTAATTATCAGGTGAATGCCGTGCAGCATCTGTTCTATGAAATGCCGGTTCATGGTTATGCTGCCATTAATATGGATGCCATCGGACCACTTACGGATATGGTTGGAGGAATTGATCTGACCGCATTGGAGGATGTAAAGAGTGTGGATGGTAAGAGCCAGCAGATCGTGATTAAAGAAGGAGAGCAGGTTCATCTGGACGGAGATCTTGCTTATGCCTACGTAAGGGATCGTAATACAGATCAGTTCGGATCGGCAGATAAGCGTCTGGAAAGACAGAAGCAGTTTATTACTGCATATTTGCAGAAGGTCAAGCAGAAGACCAAGGCAGATATCGGATTTCCGATTTCTGTATATCAGGCAGTAGCTTCCAGAGTGGTCACAGATCTGACTGTGGATGAGATGACTTATCTGGTATCGATAGCAAAGGATTACAGCTTTGATGAAAATTATCTTTATACCTTAAAGGGAGAAACAAAACAGGGAGACGTATTCGAGGAGTTCTACGTGGATGAGACCGATCTATTTGAATTGATTCTGAAGGTCTTCTATGAACCGGTAGAGCAGTAACTGCAGATAACAGAGAAGTACAGGCATAACAAGTACAAGCATAAGAAGTATAAAGGATATTCAGAAAACAGCAAGAGGTATCAAAAGAAACCAACAATGAGATGTGTAAAAGATTCAGGAATCAAAAATCAGATCAGACAGAAAACAATAAGTAAATTAATGACGGTAATCGTGAGTATCCTGCTGATATTGGGAACATTCAGTGGATGCGGATCATCCAATACAGACAGCAGTGGGGATACAACAGGAACGGAAGAACAGACATCAGAGAATACATCAGAGGAAGAAGAGAACCGCACCGGACTTTTGTTTGAAACAGCGAAGGACGGACGGATTGACTTCACGGTCTTGCAGGAGGAAAATCCGGAGATCTGGGGATGGCTTTATATTCCGGGAACGGATATTGACCGGCCGCTTTTGCAGAGTGCCACATCGGATGCTTACTATCAGGATCATACGGCAGACGGACAGGAAGGAGAGGCGGGAGCTCTTTATATCGAGATTCCCAATCAGACAAACCTCTGTGACTTCAATACCGTGATTCATGGAAAGGATCAGAAGGACGGAGATCTTTTCTATGAACTGCATAAGTTTGAAGAGCCTGACTTCTTTAATGAGCATGAGGCACTTTATATTTACACACCGGATAATGTATATACCTATAGTATTTATGCTGCCTACTATGATGAGGGCAGTGATATTCTGCGAAGATACGACTATACCACCTATCAGGGGTGCAATGCATATCTTGCGGATTACTATGACCGAAGAGACATGACTATGAATAAGAGGGATGGCTGGGAGGACATCACAGCCGGACATTTCCTTCTGACACTGGATGGAACAACAACAGGCGACCGACAGTTCGTTGTGATGGCAGGACTTGTAAATGCAGGCGTGGCAAACATGGACCGTATGATATTCGATGGAACCGACTTCGTATACGATTTTGAGGACGAAGAGTAATGTATTGATATCTGCATCGAAAGATGTTGATATAAACCACACTTAATTTTGCAAGAAGGGAGGAATTGGTCCAATGAAGAAACTTATTGCATTAGTATCTGCAGCAGCAGTTCTTGTAATGCCTATGGCAGTATGCGCAGCTCCTTCACCGTCAGCAGGTGCAGTAGTAGCAGCATCTACACAGAGCGCACAGAACAGCGCTGTTGAAACAGCAGCAGCTGAAGTAAGCATGTCTGTTGGTGAATACACAAACAATGCGATTGTATCTACTCCCGGACTCTCTGCAGCTGACACTTTGCCAGTAGGACAGGGCGGAAAGATCATCGTTAATGGTGTAGCAACCAATATGACTGTTATCTTAAGAAAGGTTGACGCTGCAACCGTTAAATCTGCTAAGACAGCAGCAACAGGAAAGATCCTTAACCTCGTTAATGCGAAGCTTCCTGTAGCAAAAGGAAACACTGTAACCGTTAACTTCTATGTTAAAGGCTTAGCCGGAACAGAGAATGTTACTGTATTACAGCTTGTAAATGGTGAATGGGTTCCGGTTACCGTTAAGGAAATCAGACTCGACCATATCGTACTCGACCTGACACAGTCCGGTCCTGTAATGTTCGTTCAGAACTAATAATCTGAACAAAATTTAGAAACTAGTTTTTATCAAAAGTGTGGGGATTTGTCTGCGCCGGTTCCCACCGGCGCAGACGTTAAATAAAAAAGCTTTAGATCATGCCGGCTACTTTCTATCCGTGTTACCCTTTTCACGGATACAAGTGATGTCTGCAGGACTTTGACAGGTATAGATTTAATGTAACTATTCAGCCCCCATTCGTAAAACCGTTGCTAACGCAACTTGAGTTTTACTCATGTGGTTACTTCGCCATATAAATTATGTCAAATGTCCTTACGAATGCAAGCATTCGACGTCCATATTGTCATAATTTGCATGGCTCTGAATAGTTACCAAAATAGTGAGAAATCTTCTGAGTAGTATATGCTTCCTGAAGTTTCGAACGATCATAAAGAATGACTTACGTCGGGGCTGACACCGTGGCAATGGCGAAGCTGTATCAAAAAATCGGGAGCGAATTTATCATGTGGTACGTTATACAGACAGTAAACGGACAGGAGCAGCAGGTATGTACCTGGATTAATCAGAGGATGGATCAGACATTATTTGAACGCTGCTTTGTACCGTTGTATGAAGATGTCTGGCGCAAGAAAGGCGTTGGACACATCAGTGTCAGGAAAACCTTCGCCGGTTATGTGTTTATCAAGACCGACCGTCCGGATGAAGTATATGAAGAGCTTCGGAAAATTCCCAAGCTTGCGATTATGTTGTCTGATCAGCTGGATCAGAACAATCAGAAAGAAAAGACCTTTATCCCTGTGAGCGCGGAAGAAGAACAATTCTTACGCAGCATTTACATGGATGGAATTATGAGGGTCAGCTATATTGAAAAGAATTCAGAAGGAAAGATAACCAGTATTATTGGTCCTTTGGAGAAATATAAGGACTATATTGTAAAACTGGATCTTTCTCACCGGAGAGCCGTTGCAGAAATTCCCTTTTTCAAGCAGGATTGCAGAATGAAGTTTGGTCTGTGGTGTGAAAAGGATGCAAAGATTCCATGGATTGAGGAAGAAAAGCGACTCCGGAAGAATCATATAGAAGAAGTGTGTCGTGTAGGAGAAAAAAATGTCACATCTACCACCGGTTTGCAGCCGGGGGATTCTGTCATCAATATTCAGGGCATCTGTGGGGATCAGGCTTTGAAGGTAATTGGTGTTGATGAACGGAAGAGAATTGTCAACGTAGAAATGAATCTGTTTGGGGAAATATTCTCGGTGCAGATGAACGTTGATGATGTGGAGAAGACGGAAGAAAAGGGGAATCCATAATGGAACAGAAGATTCTTCAATCCAAAAAGAAACTGGAGAATCGGATTCTGATCCGGTTAGTTAAGTTTTTGGATGTGTTATTTGTCACAGCTATCTTTGGCTGTATATGGATGAAGTTTTATTCAAAACTCATTTCAATACCCTATTATAAAAAAGGAAATTATCTGGTTATTGCGCTGTTTTGCGTTATGTATTATCTGTTGGCGCACTTGTATCAGGGATTCATGATTCATTTAAGCAGAATATCGGAAATTATCTATGCACAGGTATTATCTGTGATTATCAGTGATGGTCTGATGTATCTTGTTACCATGCTGCTTATGAGAAGGATTCCCAATATTCTGCCGGTTCTGCTTGCCGTTATTCTGCAGTATCTGGTGATTTGGGCATGGAGCAAAGGTGCACATAAATGGTATTTTAAGACTTTTGAAAAAAGTAAAACCATTCTGGTATGGGATGAACTCAAAGGACTTGAAAGCCTGATCAGTGAATATGGTCTTGACCGGCGTTATGAGATTATCGATACCGTGAATGTGGAGCGGGTAGATTCCGAATATCTCGAGAGTACCTTGACAAAGGCGAAGGTTGTTTTTCTGTGCTGCATTCACAGCCATGAACGCAATCAGATCGTGAAATATTGTGTAGAGCATGATATCAGTGCATTCGTTATTCCGCGAATCGGGGATGTCATTATGGCCGGGACCCAGAGAATGCACTTGATGCATTTACCAATGCTATTGGTAGACCGGTATGATCCTAAACCGGAATACTTATTTATCAAGCGTTTTTTTGATATCGCATTAAGCGGGATCGCTTTGATTGTACTTAGTCCTGTTATGTTGATCTTAACTGTTTTGATCAGGCTCGATGGAGGAACGGCACTATATAAGCAGGTGCGTCTTGGAAAGAATGGAAAAGAATTTAACGTATTGAAATTCCGTTCCATGAGAATGGATGCAGAGAAGGATGGAGTTGCAAGACTCAGTACCGGTGATAAGGATGACCGTATTACGAAGGTCGGCCATTTCATCCGTGGCTGCCGTCTGGATGAGCTTCCGCAGCTTATTAATATTCTAAAAGGCGAGATGTCTATTGTGGGTCCAAGACCCGAACGACCGGAGATTGCAGCAGAGTATGTGAAGGAATTGCCTGAATTTAGTCTTCGTCTGCAGGCCAAGCCGGGACTCACCGGTTACGCACAGGTGTATGGAAAGTACAATACCACACCGTATGACAAGCTGCTGATGGATTTAATGTATATTGGTAAGCCAAGTTTGGCAGAGGATATCAAGATCTGTTTTGCTACGGTGAAGATCCTGTTTATGCCTGAAAGTGCGGAAGGGGTTAAGGAAGGACAGAAGACAGCGATGGGGGAAAGAGAGAGTTGCAAATGAGGAAAGTGCTTTTGGTAACATTTTCAGATAATGCAGATCATCAAGATACGCTGTTTGGGATGTACGAGGAGATGAAAAAACAAAGTGAGTGGGACGCTTACCTTCTCTGTATTAAAATGCCCAAAGTTGCGCTTCAAATTTCTGATCATACATGGTTAGTAGATTGTCCGGAACGTCCAGGGGTAACCAAGAAGACTTTTAATCTCCCTTTGTTGTTTTCAATTGTTTATCGTATTCGCAAAGAGCATTTTGATGCAATTTATTTTGAAAGCCTCCATACGTGGAATCTTCCAATTATGATGATGGCTGGCAAAATCAAGACCTATCAGGTGATTCATGAAGTCATTCCACATGAGGGAGACAGGCATATTAGGATGGTTGATCTAATGAATAAAGCTGTGGTGAAGTTCGCAGATACAATTGTTCTGCGTAATAAGACCTATATTTGTGACTTGATTGACCGTTATGGCATTAGTGCTGACCGGGTAAAGTATTTAGAACTGTGGCGCAGGTATCCAGGATATACCACTCCGGTACATAGTGGTCGAGTTTTATTCTTTGGAAGAATTAATCCTTACAAGGGGGTAGATAATCTATTAGAAATTGTTCGATTGTGTCCCGATATTCAATTCGATGTAATCGGACGGGTTGATCCACAAATGCAGGATATCGTTTGGCAGCTTGCAAAAGAAAAAAATGTGAAGTTAAACAATGACTATGTAACAGATGATGAAATGCGTGAAGCATTTATCAATTGTGATTGGGCAATTGTTCCGTATAACTCAGCTTCGCAGTCGGGCATCATTATTGATGCATATAAGTACAGTCGTCCTGTTATTGCTTTTGCTGTTGGTGCAATTCCGGAGCAGGTAGATGCAGAGAAGAGTGGGTATCTTGTAGAAGCAGGAAACAATGAAAAGTTTGCAGGCAAGCTGAAAGAAGTCATGAAGTTAAGTAGGGATAGGTATGATGCGATGAGTGGATATGCTTATCAGTACGGTAGCACGAAATATGCAACAAGCGGTGCTGTAGAACGATTTGTTGAATTGTTGGAGGATAAAAATGATTATAACAAAAACACCGTTTCGGATGTCTTTCTTTGGCGGCGGAACTGATATGGAAAGTTTCTTCAAGGAAAACGGCGGCGCAGTGCTTTCTGCTACTTTCGACAAATACTGTTATGTCAACGTTCGGCACCTGCCACGGTTCTTTGATTACTCAACAGAACTTTCCTATTCGAAGATCGAGCGAGTTACAAATGTAGATGATATTCAGCATCCTGCTATTCGTAATGCTATGAAGATGCTAGATATGCATGAAATACGTCTTACATATGAAGCTGATCTTCCGGCTCGTTCTGGTTTGGGAACATCCAGCTCTTTTGCGGTCGGTATGTTAAATGCTTTTTATGCACTTAAGGGCAAATATGCAGATAAGAAAAAGTTGGCAGATGAAGCCATTTATCTTGAGAGAAATCTTTGCCAGGAGGCAGGGGGCTGGCAGGATCAAATTGCAGCATCTTTCGGTGGCTTTAACCGGATTAATTTTAATGCGAATGGATATGAAGTGTTGCCTGTAATTATTTCACCTGAGAGAAAGAAACAATTGAATCAGAGGTTAATGATGTTTTTTACGGGATTTACTCGCTTCTCGTCGGATGTCCAGAAAACAAATGATGCGGGAAAGCAGGGAAAGACGACACAGTTCAAAGAAATGTTGGCTTTGGTTGATGATGCAGAACGTGTGTTGACTAATAAGAATGCTGATCTAGATGATTTTGGTCGAATGCTCGACCATACATGGAAGCTAAAACGGCAGACGGGAACAATGATATCTACTAACAGTATTGATGAATTGTATGAAAAAGGTATGACTGCAGGTGCACTTGGAGGAAAGCTACTGGGTGCTGGTGGTGGAGGGTTTTTGGTGTTTTATGTGCAACTTGAGTATCAGAACTCTGTTCGTAAGGCAATGCAAGATTGTCTGTATGTTCCATTTGAGTTTGAAGATGGAGGTACACGAGTGATTCATTATACACCTGAGACATATGAACCAAAAATAAATTGATATAGGTATATGATATATGAACCGAATTAAGAGATATTTAACACTTCTTCGCATTTTATTGTGCGGGGGTATACAAGAGCCACCTATTTAAAGAAAAAACACTATTTTAGCAAGTGGCGTTACTTTTGTAAATTATGATATTACAGCATTAATGTTTCAATATATGGATAAGAATACGAATTTTCAAGAACGTAAGGCCCCCATCTCGATCGGCAATAATGTTTTTGTGGGCGCGAACAGTATAATTCTATATGATGTGAACATTGGAAATAATGTGATTATAGGAGCTGGTAGTTTTGTGAATAAAGATATTCCAGATGGAACTGTTGCAGCAGGTGTTCCTTGTAGAGTAATAGGAAGATTTGAAGATTATAAAGAAAAAATACAAACAAAGAACTCACAACTAACCTTGTGAATAGAAAGATCATTAAGAAAAAGTTCGTGGTGAATTAAAAAGGAAAATGAAGGTAAATATAAATTATGTTTCAACTGCAGTAGCAATTTGGATGCTACAGTTTAATTATTTTATAGGGATGAGCACGTATAAATATACGGGAGTTGGCAAAACGTTTGAAAATGTTTGCCTTATTGTTGCGATTATAGCAATCATTATCCATTACATATTTGACAAAAATGTAAGGATTAAGAAAAGTAGTTTTGTATTAATTTGTCTCCTTCCTATAATGGCATTTTACACAGTGGCAGCCACGAGTGGTGGAACTATGATAAAGATGCTGATGTTTGCACTGTCATTCAAAGGTATACCTAAAAAGCAAATATGGAAATACTACTATAAGTCAACGATAACAGCACTTTTTTTTATTTTTATCTCATCATGTTTAGGAATTATAGAAAAAACTAAAATATTGAAAAATGGAACTTATGCATATGGATTTGGTTTAAATCCCAATATTCTTGCAATTGCCATTTTTTTTGTTTTAATTATAAGGTTATATCTTTTAGAGAAAAAAACTAAAATATGGTGGGAAGGAATTATCGTAGCAATAATAATAAATGAAATTATAAAATGTAGATCAGCAGTTGTGTTATTAGCTCTGTTAAGTTTAATTATGTTTTTTCACATAATGAGAAATATAGATATTAGAATTTTGGCATGGGTGGGAAGCATCTTACCTGTAGCTATGAGTTTTTTCTCAATATTTATTGCGCAAAATTTTGACATGAATAATACCGATTGGCTCAGAGTAAATCGTTTTATGTCGGCGCGCCCATATTTATATCATTTATATTATATAAACTTTCCAATTAATTTATTTGGAAATTATTTTGATAAAACAAACTATGGGGCTATGGACAACACTTATCTAATGTTGTTATTTAGATACGGAATTTTTATCTATGTGATTTATATGATTATTTTTCTTATAACGGTTGCAGTTGCTAAAAAAAGGCAAGATAGGTGGTGTTTATATATAACAATTATATACTTTGTATATTTTTGCATTGAGTATTCACCAAGTATCATGAATCTAAATTTTGTTCTTATATATTTTTGGTTGGAATTTTGGGAAAAGAATTCTCATATTAAGAGGGGCAGGATACATGACGATAAGTGTTATTATTCCAGTATATAATACGGATAAATATATCAAGTATTGTATTGAGAGCATTCTTACACAAACAATAAAAAATTATGAATTGATATTAATTGATGATGGATCAATAGATGAGAGTGGAAAAATATGTGATGAATATTCAAAAAGATATTCAAATGTTTCTTTTTTTCAGCAAAAAAATAAGGGAGTTTCAGCAGCAAGAAATTTGGGGATAAAAAAAGCAACAGGAGAATATATTGTTTTTGTTGACTCCGATGATAGGGTAGAACCCAATTATCTGGAAATACTTCTAAAAAATATGGTACATGGAGGAATGTCTGTATGTAGGTTGGAAAAAAATGGCGTTATTCAAACACAAAAAAGATTGAACACACAGTATTTAAGTGTGGCTCAGGCACAGATTTCAGTATTTTCGTACGATGGGATGCAAGGATTTCCAGTGACAAAAATGTTTGATCGAAATCTGATAATGAAAAAAGGTATTTTTTTTGATGAAACAATCGGAATTTGTGAGGATGTTCTATTTGTAGTTCAATATCTTAAAAATACATATGGTTCCATTGCATTTACGGATGCTATTTTGTATCATTATCGAAAAACAGGTGAAGGCTCTACAAATATAAGATATAAAAAAGGAGTTAATTTGCAAAAAAGACAGTTAACAGAATTTAATGCTATTAATAGCTGTCGAAATTATTTGATTGAGGATCCGTTAGTCGAAGATGCTTGGGCTCAAAGAGGAGTGAAAGGAGCAGTGACCGACTTACGTGCGATGACTGCAAGTGGTGAAAGGTATGTAAAAGAATATGCCACAAGGATTCAATATATTAGAAAAAACCTATATAGATATTTAAAGGGAAATATTGGAGCAAAAAGTGCAAAGTTATCTGCTATATTATGTGCAATATCGCCGAAGTTAGAGTATGTCAGTTGGAAAGTGATTAACGAAGGGATAAAGGGGTTATGAGGAAAGTTGGTATTACAACATTATATCATAATACAATCAATTATGGTGGTGCATTGCAGGCATATGCGCTTCAGAAAAAAATTGAAGAACTTGGATGTGATTGTAAGGTAATTGATTGTTATGTTACAACCGGACAAAGTAAGATTGATAGATGGAAAGCGCTTGGCTTCAAACGAGCCATACAGATTTTAGGAATGAAGATCATGTATAAGATCAAAATGAGGTTTGATCGAAAAATGTATAATGGAATGCAACAACGTCGTGTATTGTTTAGCGAATTCCTCCATGAAATTCCCCACACAAAACCTGTCGATGTTAAAAAAATTGATCAATATCGGGATGAGTTTGATATCTGTGTGACGGGGAGTGACCAAGTTTGGCATCCTGGAATTTGGAATGAAGCCTATTTGCTTCGCTTTGCTCGCAATAAGATATCTTATGCGGCAAGTATTGGAGCGATTGGGTTTACAAGTAATCAGGCCAAAGAAATGCAGGAAGCATTGAGGGACTACACTGCAATTTCAGTTCGTGAGCATGGTGCAGTGCAATTAATTCAAAATCTTGCACCTATAAAAGTATATGAAGTGTTGGATCCGACATTACTTTATACGGCACAGGATTGGGAAAAATTAATGTGTCCAGTTGCAATTAGAGAGCCATACATTTTTATGTATGCAGTTGACAATCATCCGATGTTCAGGAAACGAGTTTACGAATATTGTAAGAGTAGAAAAATTCAGTTGGTCACTATTCCATTTAACCAATCACATTATAAAAACTCCGATATGAGGTATACAGATAGACCATTGTATGCTATTGGTCCTAAACAATGGATTTGGTTAATAAAAAATGCTGAAATGGTGTTTACTGATTCTTTTCATGGTTCTGCATTCTGCTTGCAATTTAAAAAAGATTTTTGGGCATTTGAAGCACCATGCGGTGAAGAGGTTGTGGCAGAGACAAAGAGAATATATAGTTTACTATCTAAATTTGGATTACAAAATAGAATTGTTGATTTTGATGATTTTCCAGATATGGAAAAAGTGCTTCAAAAGATTGATTATCGAAGTTTAGATCTACAAATGAATATGTTAAGAAAAGAGTCGCAGAAATTTTTGGCGAAAGCGATTAAAGTATAAAATGAGAAGTAGCACAAAGCAAAAATTAATAGTGAATATCTCATATGGCTTTGTAGCCAATATGATTTCAATGGTTTTGGGGGCATTGTCGGTATTGATTATTCCAAAGTACATTGGTGTAAGTGACTTTGGTTATTATCAATTATATCTTTTCTATATCGGCTATGTGACGATTACGGCGTTGGGGCTTCCTGATGGTAATTACTTAAGAATAGGTGGACAGAAATTTTCGGAGCTTGATTGTCAAAATCAGAGTGCGCAATTCTGGTTGATGTGTGTATGCCAGACGGTTCTTTACCTGCTTTTAGCTATAGTGTTTTTTTTTGTTAAAGATAAGGACAAGAGATGGGTTCTGCTTGCAGTTTGTTCAGGTGCAGTCATTGTTCAGGCAAGATATTATCTTTATTTAACACTTCAAGCTACAGAGCGAGTAAAAGAGTATGCGGTGATTGTTATTACAGAGAGGCTGATTTCTGTGGCAATCAGTATTGCATGGGTTTTAATAGGCTACCGAGGATATAAAATGATCATTGTGCAGGATATATTAGGACGAGGAATATCCCTTGGTTTAGCAGTTGTATATTGCCGAGGATACGTTTTTGTGAAGCCACAATGGACACGGGCAGTATTAGACGAAGCATATGGCAATGTGAGAATTGGTATAATGGTTTTATTTGCAGCATTGTCAGGTTCTATGATTGTTGGAATTGTCCGGGCAGGTATTGAAAACCATTGGGGAATAGAAGTATTTAGTAAAGTATCGCTTGTTATCAGTATTTCTAATATGGCGACACGATGTATAAATGCAATTAGTATTGTAATGTTTCCAACATTGAGAAAACAAAAAAAGGAAAATCTTTCAGATATTTATCTTAAGATGAATACTTGGTTGATGACGGTGATATTTCTTGGACTAATTTTTTATATGCCTATAGCAACATTGATTTGTATGTGGCTTCCCCAATATGCCGATAGTATAAAGTACGCCGTAATTTTGCTTCCAGTTTGTACATATGAGTGTAAAAATGCAATGCTTGTAACTACCTATCTGAAAACATTACGAAAAGAGAAGGTATTGTTGATAAGTAACGTTGTAGCAATTGTCTTTTCTTTTTGCGGTATGGAGATAACAGTTTATGCTATGGATAATTTGGAACTAGCAGTGGCTGTGATTCTTGGTGCCCTTATTTTACGTTGTGTAATAGGAGAATTCTCAATAGGAAAAGAGTTGAAGCTTGTACTAATGAATGTTGCATTTGAGGAAATGTGCATGGTAGCGATATTTATTGTATGTAATTGGTGGTTGGGTACAACAGGGGTTACAATATATGCAGCACTTGTAGGTATCTATATTTGGAGGAAGAGAAAAATACTTTTTAATCTAATTAAAAAATGAGGATGATTTAATGATTGTGATTGATGATGTTTCTAAGTGCTGTGGATGTGAAGCATGTGTGCAAAGATGTCCAAGAGGCTGTATTGAAATGAAAGCTGATCATGAAGGTTTTTTTTATCCATCTGTTGATACTTTACAATGCATTGGATGTGGAGCTTGTAATAGAGTATGTCCCATACAGAATGGACAAAGTGAAATCAGTAATATAGTACCAAAGGCATATGCTGCATTTGCACAAGATAGTGAAATAAGAAAAGAGAGCTCGTCAGGAGGAATTTTTACCGTTTTGTCAGGTCAGATTATAAAACAAAATGGCAGGGTTTTTGGAGCAGTGATGTCAGAGGATTGTAAAACTGTTTTTCATGCTAAGGCACAAGACTTGCCAGAGTTGGTAGCAATGCGTGGTAGCAAATATGTCCAAAGTAGAATCTTAGATACCTATGTGAGTGTTGAAAAAGAGCTTAAGAACAATAAAATAGTTTTATTTTCAGGGACACCATGTCAGGTGGAGGGGCTTAAAGGATATTTAGGTAAAGAGTATGAGAATCTTGTATGTGTGGATTTGATCTGTCATGGTGTTCCGAGTCCGAAATTATGGAAAAAGTATGTAGAGTATAGAGAAAAGTGCACAGGCGCACGCGTTAAGAAGATTTGGTTTAGATTTAAAAAATACGGATGGAAAAGGTATTCTGTATTATTTCAATTTTCAAATAATGCGGAGTATGAAAGTATTTTTTTGAAGGATGTATATGGTCAAATGTTTTGTCAAAACATTTGTTTACGACCTGCGTGCTACCAGTGTAATTTTAAAAGCTTGCATCACAAAAGTGACATTACTTTGGCTGATTTTTGGGGATGTGAGAATATATGTCCAGAACTAGATGATGATAAAGGACTTTCATTGGTGCTAGTGCATTCCGATCGGGGTTCTAAATTATTGGATTTGATATCACCATATGTAGTGACGAAGCAGGTAGATGAGCGTTGGATTAATGAGAACAAAAAAATAATTCAACCTACTGTTAAACCCGCAAATCGAGATAAATTTTATGAAAAGATAGATCAAAAATCAATTAAATGGTTAGCAGTGAAATACCTACCAATTAAAGGGAAACTTCTAATGATTATTCCGATTTCAGTACAGGAACAAATTAAAAGATTGTTGAAATAAGAGAGGATAAGTTGAGGCTTTAAAATATGATTACATTCAGATACGAAAGCTATATTGTAGTAGACAAAGAATAATCATGTTTAGAACGTATGATTGTAAGAATTAAGTTGAAACGAGGTTTTTACAAAAATGAAAACAGTAATAATGGCAGGCGGAAGAGGAACACGGATTTCCTCTGTGGCTAGTGATATACCGAAACCAATGATAAAAATCGAAGGAAAGCCTGTTTTGGAGCATGAGCTGGAGTGTCTGCGTGACCAAGGATTCACAGACATTATTTTGACTGTTTCTTATCTAGGAAACATCATTATGGACTATTTTGGGGATGGTTTTGGAATCTCTCCGGCAACAGGGAAACCGTTCGGCGTCCATATTGAATATTATTTTGAAAAAGAACCGCTTGGAAACGCAGGTGCACTTTTCAAAATTAAGGACAAGTTGGATTCGGACTTTTTACTTTTGAATGCGGATGCCGTGTTTGATGTAGACTTCAATCGTTTTGTTGTATTTCATAAACAGCATGGCGGGTTAGTTACACTTTTCACTCATCCAAATAGTCACCCCTATGACAGTGGTTTAATTATCGCAGACAAAACGGGAGCTGTTGATCAGTGGTTGGCAAAGGAGGATGATCGCCCAGAGTATTACCATAATCGTGTTAATGCTGGACTTCATGTGATCAATCCAATCATTCTGGAACAGTTAGGAACTGATGCAGACAAGATTGGCACAGAAGGTAAAAATGGTAAACCTATCAAGGTTGACTTAGACCGTCAACTTCTTAAGTCACTTGCAGGTACTGGAAAGATGTTCTGTTATGACAGTCCCGAGTATGTGAAAGATATGGGCACACCAGCTCGCTATCACTCAGTCTGTGCGGATTACAAGGCTGGACGTGTTTCTGGGAAGAATCTAAGGAACAAGCAAAAGGCAGTATTTCTTGATCGGGATGGAACCATTAATAAATATGTAGGTTTTCTGCGGAATATCGATGAGTTTGAACTTTTGGATGGCGTTGCGGATGCAATCAGAAAGATTAATACTTTGGGGTATTTGGCAATTGTTGTTACGAATCAGCCTGTGATTGCCCGAGGAGAAGTGTCTTTTGCTGAATTGGAAATAATCCACAACAAGATGGAGACTCTTTTGGGTAAAGAAGGCGCCTATTTGGATGCAATCTATTTCTGTCCTCATCATCCGCATAAGGGATATGAAGGAGAACGCCCAGAGTTGAAACTTGATTGTGGTTGCCGTAAGCCAAAGCCGGGAATGCTGCTAAAAGCAGCCACAGATTTTAATATTGACTTATCAAATTCCTGGATGGTTGGTGATGGAGAAAATGATATCAAAGCAGGAAAAAATGCTGGTTGTAAAACTGTTTTGTTGGGAACGGAAGACTATGGACAGGATTATTCATTTTCTTCATTAAGGGAGTTCGTAGAAGTACTGGAGAAATTACAATAATGATGGAGCATGAACAAAAGAAATATATAGATTTACTTATGCAACGTTATCCTGCATTAGAAGTGTGTAAGAAGTCTATTATTGAAGGTTATCAGTTAATAGAATCAAGTTATTCACATGATGGTAAATTGTTAATTGCCGGAAATGGTGGATCGGCATCGGATTCTGAGCATATTGCTGGAGAACTTATGAAAAGGTTTAACAGGCCAAGACCGATTCCGACAGAATTTGCAAATAAGTTGAAGCAAATTGATCCGGTTAGGGGAGAACAATTAAGTAATAATTTGGAACGAGGTTTAATGGCGATTCCTTTGGTGGCTCATGAGGCACTGACAACGGCATACATCAATGATGTCGATGGAAATGGTGTATTTGCTCAACAGCTTTATGGATACGGAAGACGGGGGGATGTTTTTCTTGGAATCAGTACGTCTGGAAATAGTAAGAATGTGATAAGTGCAACAGTAGTTGCAAGAGCCTTAGGGATAAAGGTAATTGCATTGACTGGTAATACAGGTGGAGAACTTGCTAAGATCGCCGATGTAGCAGTGATCGTTCCGGAAAAGGAAACCTATATGATCCAAGAGCTTCATATTCCTATATATCACTGTTGGTGTTTGATGTTGGAAGAATATTTCTTTTGATGAAAAAAGAAAGATATGATTTAAAGGATGATTGATAGAGTAAAAGTATATTAATTAGCTAGCCAGATTTTTTTAAATTGTAGATAAGATGTAAGTGCATAGAGAGCTTACGGGCGCTAGGGCAGGGACTGCAAGTATAGTCTACATAGACAGAAATTTACAAGGAGGTGAAAACTTAATGCTTCAGGATGAAATCAACTATAAAGTGTCAGAACGACTTAAGGAACTTATGGAAGCGAAGGGTCTGACTAAGGCAGGACTGTCACAGAAGGCAGGAATCAGTGCTTCCAATCTTTATAGTATTCTACGGGGAGATACAATTCCTAACATATACACACTGATACTATTGTGTCAGGCAATGGATGTTTCTCTAGCGTTTTTCTTAAAGCCGATAGAAACGAATAATGTGGCAGCTAAAGAATCTGAATGGACGCAGTATGCAGATAGGCTTTCAACCAAAAATCAACAAATAATAACAGCCGTGATCAATGTTCTTTTAAAATATCAGTAAATAATTAATGTTTATAAATTTGCAAACTACAAAATAACAATTGATATTACAAAAAAAGAGAGACATATAAATTGAAAATAATAGGTATATTAGAATATAGAGGAGAGGGAAGTGATACGCTGCGGATTCTTAATTTCTGTGGGTGTATCACTTATTTGGATAATGAAAAATAATGATGTAAACGAAGCAATAGAAAATTTCGCAAGCCATGCACAGACTAACTGGATGGTGGATTTTTATCGTTCCTTAATTCAAGAAAAAAAGGATGGCAAGTGGGATATCCTTATACTGGTTACCAGAAAAGGGTTTTGGATATTTAAAATTATTACGGATTGCTATGGTATTGGTGTAGATATAAAGGAAAATTATATTTATACAGATCGCTATCTGATGAAAACCTTAAATCCTGCATTTATTAGAGGAAAGAGAGTATGTCTGGTAGATGATACCGTATCAAGAGGGTATAGTCTTTTCCATCATTATTGTGTGATAAAATGCCTGGGAGCAAAAGAAATATATCCATATGTTTATGCAATAAGTACTGAGTTTCCGGGAAAGCTGGATGGAGAAGAAGCACAAATGCAGAAAATTGCATCGGAAGTATATAAAGCAATGGATAAGCAGGGTGATAAGGATATCCCGCAATTGTACAATTCGTTTCTTGAAAGTATTCGTGGATTTCGATATATGTCACAGGATAATATTTCAAGATTGTGTTTGGACGAGACGGAACTGTTTCAGAAGCTTTTATGCCCAATGGTAGTGAATCTGCCCATGCTGGTAAGCAAGCCGGATGGTGAGGTAATGAAAGATGAATTTATATTAGACGGCGCTCTCTATACGAGGCTTTGTGAGGGAGACGGGCAATGGACATATGTTAATAATATATATAGCTGTGAAAACGGGAAACCGGAGAATGCTGATCAGGTAAGAGGATACCTTAATTGTGATGTGATATGTGATTATCTTTCCTTCAACAATCCATTGGTGGAAAGATTAAAGAGTTCTTTCCTGCAAAGTATGGTGATTAAATGTAAATATAATGTGGATTCGAATGGACAATATCATATAGTATTTACACCGTTTGCTATTATACGGTCAATGGAGAAGGAAGAATTAAAAAAAGTATTCAGGGTTCTGATTACAGATGAATCAGAATATAGGAACAAACTTGAGGAAAGGATGAATGTGACGGGAGAAAAAGATTTTGCGTGGACGGCTATGTTCCGTGCGGTCATTTATATATTAAGTCGGTATGTTGGGGATAAATTCAGGGAATATCTTCATGCCATAGGCATTTCATCTGCAGAGTATGATCAGAAAATTGTGGTATACAATAGTGATCCGGAATTCATCGATGAAATTAATCGTATGGATGTTATATCAAGATGTGATATGCTGATAGGGCTTGATTTGCATGAATATCAGAAAAAGAGCATAAATACAGACAGTAACAGCTTACCTGCTGCTACAATGCCGGATGTATATGAAGCTGTACATCAGATGGTAATGAACGATTCTATGGAAAATAACGAAAACGGTAAATCATGGGATGATTGCCTGGAAATAGATGAGCTCGAGGAAAGGCTTGGAGGACTTTTTACATTTAATTCTTATGGTCAATTTGAAGAGTATGTTACACGGATTATACTTCTTATGCTTGAGATCAGCGTGTTTGGTAATTATCTGAAGGTGGATCAGGAGAAGATATGTCGTGGATTTCGTCATGGTGAAAATTCAAAGCTTTTGTTGCCGGAGAGAGGAGTTCTTTGCTATATTCTGGCAGAGGCTTTATATATGATGGCAGGGAAAAAAAACTATGAGAAAAATCTGGGTGACTTCATGGAAAAGGCAAAAGGGAATCTTGAAACGGTAGGAATCCTGTCAGACAATCAAAAACAGCATATGGATGCATTTAAAAGTTATTCAGATTATTTTATTCGACATGTTCACGAACCGGAGTTCTATATTCTCGGTAAAGAGTTCATATTTGCTCATTTGAATGAGTTGGAAAGAGATATACAGGATCATGCAATATGGTTAGTAGAAAATACTGAAGATTCATGGGAGGAAGAAGCATATGGAGAGGAATGAGCTCTGGAATTTAATTAATAAATTTTGGGTTGATTATTGCAGGCTGTGTCATTTATATGCAATTACGGATTATCATAGTGTACAATGGAAAAATATGAAATTGCTTCAATCCTGTATTTTTTTGCAAGCTCGATACCGGCAAGATAAATATGTGGATGGTATGTTGGATATGGATATAATAGGTGCGGAGATTGAAGAATTCGCAGTAATTGATAAAACGACTTCCAGGTATTGCTTAAAAAGATGGTTTCCATCACTTGTTGATGAGGAATCATCTTTTTTTGAATTCAGCAAATTATTATGGATATATGATCATGAACTTGAAGAAGACGATCAATTTATTTTTGCCGAGCTTATGATACCTATGCTGGTATCCTATTATCTGAAACCGTTGGATTCAAATGAGAATGCAGTGATGAAGAAATGGCTCATGGACTATTGCGGCTTGAAGGACATAAAATCTTATGAGAAGCAGGAGCTTAATATTAAGCTTGGAGAAGTGCAGGATACAATATTTAATACATGGGAAAAATTGCTGGATAAATATTATGCAAATTTGTATCTTGGAAGAGGCAGATATGATACAAAAAAGGATTTTAAGTTTTTTTTAGAAAATGAATGTAAGCCGGCGATACATCAGTATGTACAAAACGAACTGAGGGCAGGCACGGGAAAGGGAGAGGAGGACAAGACAAGTGATAAGGGAGCAGAAAAATAACATGGAGCTTAAGGTGTATAATCATATGACAAACTATATGGTAAATGATGAACAGGGTGGTTTAGGCGCTGCTTCCCAGGCATCCTGCTATATAGAACACCTGTTCGAACTGAAATGCAGAGCAATTCGTCAGGGAGCAAATATTCTTAATGAGTGGAGAATAAGAAAAGAAAGCTATTGTTCCTACACGGCCACTACTATCTTTGATTTTCAACATTATAGCCGACACGATGCAAGTCATTCCGTAAATATATTAAATTATATTGAAATGTTGTTGGGGAGAGAGCGTGTTGATATGTTATCGGTAGCAGATTTGTGGGCGTTATTGGAATGTGCCTATTTTCATGATATTGGGATGACATTCACACACGATCAGCTGGTAGAAATGTGGGATAATGATGAAAACTTCAAGGGCTATTTATATGATATAGCTTGCAGTGATGATCTTGATCTGAAACATGCATATGATTACTATAAGAGGATCGATGATCTGCTTAAAAGATTACCAAGGAAAGACAATACAGTAGGTGGGGTAGAGGGAGAGTTTATGGATAGCTGGCCGGTCGAACTTCAGAAATATGTTCGACTGATAACAACGGAATATATCCGTAAGCATCATTCGGCGAGAAGTAAAGCAAAGATGAAGGAGATTAATGAGAGGTTTGGAGAATCTGCACTCATTGGATTTATTCCGGAACGATTGTACCAGATTGTAGCCGAAGCTTCTTATCTGCATAATGAAAATTTTGAAGAGATTTTTAACAGATTATCTTATAGTGAGATCGGATTTGATACGGAAAGACTGCATCCGCAATTTGTTGCAGCCATGCTGCGGCTTGGAGATCTGCTGGATATGGATAATAATCGTTTTGACCAGAGAGCACTTGAACACTTTGGTGTTCTTCCCTATTTAAGCAGTCTGCATTATAGGAAGCATAGATCATTAGCACATTTTGAAATTACAACCAGAAAAATTGAGGCAAAAGCAGTATCAGAGGATGAGGATGTCTGTGCAGTGACGAGCGGATGGTTTTGTATGCTTGAAAATGAAGTGGAGCATCTGATTTGTGACTGGAACAGGTTAGTACCAGAGGAACTACAGGGATGTCTTCTCCAGAGATGTGATGTGAAAACATATTATGGAGAAACATTATATAAAACAGAATTGGCGAAGAATTATAAGATTGAAAAGAAGCGGCTATTGCGTCTGGTCGCAGGATTTAATTTATATGATTCTCCTATGGATTGTCTGCGCGAATATATACAAAATGCGTTGGATGCAAGCAAAATGAGAATTTGGATGGAATTGCAGAACGATAGAATCCCATACAGCAGCAAGGTTGAAGATCTTACTCTTATCTGTCCATATGATATAAAAAAGAGCGTATTTGAAGAATATTACATTGAAATCGGTTCGTGGGTTGACATGGAGCACCAGGTGGTATTTATCCGAATTGAAGATAATGGCATAGGCATGGAGAATGAATGTGTGGATGGGTTGTCTGTCGTTGGTAAAAGCTGGAGGCAGCGTTCTGTATTTAAAGGACAGATTTTCAGTATGCCGGACTGGTTAAGACCAACCGGGGGATTCGGCATCGGATTGCAGTCCGCATTCATGCTTACGGATGAAGTAGTGATATATACGAAATCTGAAAATGAATCTACGGGCTATGAAATCCATCTGTTCTCTCCGCAGAAAAAGGGTAATGTGACAAAGCGTAGAATTAAGCGAGGGAAAAATGGTACCAGTATTTTATTCAGGATAAAGCTTGTGGATATTTTTAAGTATATCCGTGAGGCTGATACACTGGACGTTGCGAAGAAAATGGGTAAACAGATTCAACAGGATGAAAGCAGCGCTTTGCATGACAATTTATCTCTGCGCCTGAATTTAAAGTTTGATACCGATATTTTTTCAGAAACTACAATTAAGGAAATGGTAGATGATTTTCTGGAATATTACATCAAAAAAAATGTACCAAACATATTGGTTCCGATCCGGGTCTGCAGGGATACAAGGAAAGAAAGTGTTCAGCAAAGAAAACAAATTATTAGTACATACCGGAGTCCATATGCTTCACAGGATGGTGGATTTGGCTATTCGGATAATGTTACGATTAATCCGTTGGGAGACTGGACAGAAGGTATCATTGATGGAAGGTCCTGTATATATCAGATTTCGAGTGATATGACAATGCGTATCTGGGATAAAGATGACAACAGCAGCATTTGTATTATGGGATGGCCTTCATTATTGAAAAATTTAAAACAGGAAGAAATAGAACTGCTCAATCCGGTGTGTTATAAAAACGTACGTGTCAGGAATGGTATTTCACCGGAGATGAAGCTGTTGCTTGAAGACTTTCTTGCAGTGTGCATTGATGTAATGGGCAGGAGTACGGAAGAGGTTCTTGATGTTCAGAGAAGTAGTTTTATGCAAGGCTTTCATATTGAAAAGCTAATGAACAGTTATCTTAGGTTTTACATAAAACAAATTTTTAGATGTCTTACGGAAAAGAAAGTGAGCAAAGAGACAAATTATATATCCATGCTGGATTTTGTCCTGCTTGCAATAAGAATGCTTGGAACAGAGGAAGCATTAGCTATTCCTGAGCTTTGGAAGAAGAAGGAATATGTGCCTAAGGATATTAATATGAAGCAGATCACTAATGGAAATATTTGTAATGTGAGTGCTTCAACGGAACAGGTACTTAGTAATCTGATCATGCTGCTTTCACCGGAAGAATCCCAGAAGAAAGAGGATAATTATACCTTTTTTGCTATGCCGATGACAGAAGGAACAGAAGAAGATACTTATAGCCTCGTATTACCAGAGCTGAAGGATGGTGATGAACTACAGAAAATACAGGAGAGTCTGGTAAAGGACGGAACCTATCTGTATGTATTACCACCTATTTGTAATATGCTTAGAAAGATGAGTAACCGATTGGACATGCATATTTTGCGGATTACAGAAGATCCTGAGAACAGAATATACTGTGCCGTTAAAAACATTCGCAAATTAACGGCACATGAACCACAACAGGTGATAACTGAGGAGAAGCTTTTATACGAAGTATTCCAATTCGATGAAAGGGAGAGGTATGTAGGAAAAAACATTAGTTGTAAACCGTATGACTCTTTGAAAGTTAAATATATGCCTGGCGATTTACAGGAAGCAGGGGAAAATAATGAGTACCTGATTTCACCGATTAGCCGTGCGTTATTTCAGCAGGTATTGGAGGCAGCAGAGGTAAACCCGGCTGAAAGTAAGATAAATAATTTAAACAATGTATCAGGGACACAGATAGATAAAACCAACAGGAAGGACAGCGTGGAAAATGTCTCTAAGTATGGGGTCAACAGGTGGTTTACCAAGAAATCCTTTTTGGAAATTGTTCATAAATCTTTAGAATATGAATTCATAATTAATTGGGTTTATCAAAACCGCTGTGCAGAGAACGATACTGATATTACCAAAGAAAGAATTCAGGCTGTGTATGATGAAATGCTGGAGGCGATGTACCAATACATATTTTTTCGTAAAGAGTAGTAGAAATATTTGGTCATATGTATGGTCAGAGTGGAAGACTATGACCTTATGGATGAAAGAAAGCGTATCTATATTGAAAGAAAGACTGAAAAAGTTTGGTATGCATTCACACTGATTCAGGAGTGAGCAGGTGGTCTTGCTCTTTTTTGAGATGATCATAATTTCGGGCAAGATAACTAAGGGAACGATCTGGCTTGTTTTGTGCAAGTATTTGCAATTCCTCCCATGTCTTATTGTTGGGGATGGCATGATATGCCATCCCCATAATTATTTATACAGGAGATTATGCAAATATACAATAAAGTTAAAAATATGACAAAAATCGGGGGAAAGCTGACATTGGGATGGATAAGGAAAGTGGACAATCGTATAATAAATATAATGGTAAAAGCTTGATTAGTAGCAAGATTAGAAGATCAACAAAGAAAACAAGAAGCGTGGGGGTGAAAAGGTGAAAAAAGAAGTAACTGTGGATATACGAATGAAAATTGTGGATGAAGCATGTGCTATGCAGTATTTAAGTAGCTTGCCTGAAAGCTGGGTGTATATAAAGAATTTGAGTAGGATAGAGGAAGAAAGGCAAGTGGAACAAGTTACTACATACACAAAATTTAAGGTGAGAAGTGTGGATATTGAACGCCAGACAATATTGATATATGGAACAGAAGACATTGACAGGCTGGTAATTGATAAGAATTTAATTGCCTCTTATCAAATGACCCCGGTAATGGATGAACTATATATTCCAATAGTTACAGATAATAATAGTATAGATATATATATTAAAAAATATATACCCAATATTAGAAATCGTTTTGTCGAAATTTTACAATCAACTCAAAATCTTATAATAACCGAAGGAAAAACTGATTGGAAGCATTTAAAGAGAGCGTTATCTTATTTTCAAAGTAATGGAATATATAAAGATATTAATTTTGCATTTTTAGAGTCTGATGAAAGAGAAGGGGGAGAAAATATATTATTAAAATTTCTTGACTTTGATCGGCAATTTTATAATCCCAATATAAAGATCTATATTTTTGATGCGGATGTGGACGAGGTAAATAAACAGCATGAAGGAAAAAGGTTTGTGGATTGGGGGAATAATGTGTATTCATTCATTCTTCCGATTCCCGATAATAGAAGGGATACTCCATTAATAAGTATTGAAAATTATTATACGGATGAAGACATAAAGATATATGATCATAATGGCCGTAGACTATACATGAATCATGAGTTTGATCCAGAGACGGGGCTGCTAAAAGATAATACAAAAATATTTGATACACAGCATGGAAAACATAAAAAGAAAGCAGGAAATTTCATTATTGATGATCAAGTATTTTTGGTGCCGGAAGAAATCCCAACATGTGATGAAAATATTTACAAAATAACGCAGAACTGTCCTAATATTGCTTTGACCAAAAATCATTTTGCGGATTATATTTTGAAGGCTGAAAAACCGTTTGACAAAGTCTGTTTTGATAATTTTAGGCTGGTTTTTGATATTATCACTGAGATACAGAACCGTTCTAAAAATAATAATACAAAGTATGAAAATTTTACTGATGAGAAAGAAATTGCTCAGGGTGCATTTATAAAAACATTTGATAATGGTCTGAAAGTGCTAGAAATATATGTAAGAGAAACGGAAAAAACTTTAAATATTTGTAAAAGTGGATTCTTTTCCGTAGAACCTAAAATTGAAAAGGATACCTATACTTTCAGACTTATTCTTCATGGTGACACTATAGGCAGTTTAAGTCTCCAAATTCAATTAAGTATAGAGCTATTAGAGTTCCTACATGATAAAATAGATAATCAATATAATAGAATAGAACTACATTTTGTCGATAATGATCATATGGAAAGGGTTATTGAAGTCTTAGCAGATGATATTGCAGGAGGTTGTATTGATAGGGAGTTATGCAAGTTGTACGATTGAAATTGGCTCATCATTTTCTGACGCATATACATATTGGTTCCAATCCGGGGCTGCAGGGATACAAGGAAAGCAAGTGTTCAGCAAAGAAAACAAATTATTAGTACATACTGGAGTTTATATGCTTCACAGGATGGAGGAGGAAAATGAAAGTTTCAATTATTGGAAGTTTTAGAAAATATTATGATGAAATTAAGAAAATTATAATGCTTCTTAATAAAAATAATATTGAGGTATTGTCTCCTAAATTTTCGAATATAACGCATTCTGTTGAGGACTTTGTTATATTTGCATCGGATAACCAACAACTTACACCGGCTCAGATACAGACAGATACGTTGAATCGAATTTTAAAATCGGATGTTGTATATGTTTTTGATCCGAATGGATATATTGGTAGAACGACATGTTATGAGATTGGAGTATTAAGAACAACCACGATACCACTGTTTTTTTTGGAGAATCCTAAAGATTTACCTATTGTGGTAGCAAGGGAGGAAGTCATGAATCCTTCTAAGTTGGTTTATACGTTATTGAATGATAAACAATTCGTAAATGAAAATAGAATTACAATTGATAAGAATAAAATTGTGAATGAAATGCGTGTAAAAAATATTGTAATATGTGGAAGTATGGCCTTTTATAACAGAATGATAGAAATATCAGAGTATTTGAAAAGAAGAGGAATACCGGTAGTAATACCGAGAGAGGAAAATGAGGAAAGAGAGGAATTAACAGAGGAGCAGTTTAACAATTTTAAAAGAAAAGTATCTAATCAATATCTGGCCAAAATTAGGGAGAGTTCAACATATGCAATATTAGTGTTAAATGAAGAAAAGAGGGGTATTTTGAATTATATTGGCGCAAATACTTTGGTTGAGATTTCTATGGCATTTTGTTGGGGGAGACCTATATATTTATTTAATGATTTGTATGAGCCATTGAATGATGAATTGATAGCCTGGAGTGCTATTGGATTAAAAGGAAATTTAGATATTCTTATTGAAAATTATAAGAAAGATAAATATTTTTTTACTGATATAAACTCATCAATTGGAGAAGACAATCAATTAGAGTTAGGTGATATCGATGAACATTTTTATCCATTATCTAGATAGGGAATTGCTGGATATTTATGTAACGGGAAAATACTCAGAACAAACGCTTAAAAAAGTTAAATTTAGTATTAAGCTTGCCTTATTATTAATAGGGCAAGATGAATATGTCTATATTCCGGCGTCAAATTATTTTGAGTCCAATTTGGCCCAACGTGCTTTAGAAGACTTTGGGGATATTATTGATTTGAATTACATTAGGTTGGTGTCGAGTTCTAGTACCTTGAAGGGATTTGTGAAGAAAAAAGAGAAAGTATATCCTTCATATTATACAAAAGAACAAGTTTTAGAGGAAAGAGAAAAAATATTAGAAAAAAATGTTCCGGGAATTTGGACACCTCGCAAGAATAGTGCAACACTTGATATCATCTCAGACTGGAATAATAATGTGGATAGTACATTATGGAGTGGACTTTATACAATTAGTAAATATAGAAAAATCGACTCTTTTGAGAAGGATATGGCAGAAATTCCTAAACGATTAGCTCAAAAAGCATTTATTGTTAATTATGTATATCCTAAATTAAAAATCAGCTCGGAGAATGAAGATAAAGCTAAAGAAATTATAAATAAAGTTATAACGCAATCTTATATTAATAGTTTCCTTAAGGAATTTAATGCAGTATGTTATAAAGATATTTTCCTTTTGCCACAAGCAAACGATATATTGCCTACTGGATATGATCATATTAGTTATGAAAAAATATGTAGGAAGTTAGTTAGTATACCCTACAATGGTCAATCTCTATATTCATATATTGATGATTGTAAAATTGATAAACTGCTTCTATGGAAAGAAAAGGAAATTATTCATGATTTGTTTGAACATAGGGAAAATAAAAATATAATAATGCCAAAGGAGAAAACAAGAGAAAAAATGAGAACTTTTATTGTACATGGACATGATGAAGAAGCTAAATTATCCTTAAAAAATTATATTCAGAATACGTTGAAGATGGAAGAACCTGTTATATTGGCAGAGAAAGCATCTAAGGGATTAACTATCATTGAAAAATTTGAAGAATATGCCAAAGAATGTAAATTAATATTTGTATTGTTAACACCAGATGATAAATATACAGATAACAATAATTACCGTGCAAGGCAAAATGTTATCTTTGAAATGGGTTATTTCTTAGGAAAATTGGGAAGAAAAAGTGGACAGATTATTTTGTTGTATAAAGGGAAGTTAGAACTTCCAAATGATATATCTGGAATTATATATATCAATATTGATAATGGAATAGAAGCAGCGGGTGAACAAATACGTAGAGAAATTGAAAACCTGGAAGAACAAAATTGATAGAAGTATTTGAAACAATTATTTTCAAAATACAGAAGAGCGCAAAAAGTTAGAGATGAATTTGCTAGGTGCTGCAGAGTTAGATGAACCTTGGATTAATATAGATCTCAGTTGTTTTAGGGAGTAAAAGCGAACTTATGAATAATTACCAATACACAATAAAGGATAACACTATCCGGGCAGTAGGATGTGAAAAGAAAATAGTAGTATTTGATATTTCTAAATGGAAGCCTGAGAATTTAAATTATTATCGAACTCTTTTGGCGCAAAAGCGAGATATGGATTATGCAAAGGCGTATTTAAATCAGATGTTTTTCCGTTCTGATACATCCTTAATTGATGGGGCATTAATCAATAGTGCAATGCAGTTATTAATAAAATGTTTTACCAACCCATCTAATAAGGGGCGTCGTCGTCTTGATCATAAAAAGGTTTTTGGCACATATGCAAAACAAATTGGAGAACAGGATTTAACAAGTCAGTTTGCTCATATATATGATGCAAGAAGGACCGTAATATCACATGATCAAAAAGATTTTAAAGAGAATATGGTTGGATTGGTTATAAATCGGAATACCGGAGAAGCGGAAGATATTGCGGAAGTTACTATCAGAACAGAATATTTATATAAGCAAAATCAAGAGGTTGTATTAAAGATGGTGACGGTTGTTGAAAGCTATCTGGACGATCAAATTGAACAACAAAAGAAGTTAATTATTGATGAATATAATAAATGCGTTGATAAACCTCAGCTTGCTGTTATGAAATGTGAGAATATGCCAATGACTACATCGTGGTGAGGAATGTATTATAAAATATATTCAGAGTTTGAGAGTAATATTTAATTATGCTTTATGTAAGCACTCCACAATAATAAAATATATAGCAGTGTTTTGATACGCAGATGCCTTATGAGGTGTTCTTCAAAGAAGACGAAAAGAATTATAGCTACCATGATGTCCACCATGAATTATCATCGTAGACTTGATAGAAATAAGTACTCTGGGTTAAAAACACTCCGGCAACATCCAGCTAATAAACAATTCAGATAAAGGTAGTGGCAATACACTCCAGTCGAGTAGTCAAGCTACAGAAAAAATCAAAAGTCCATAGTGTCTGAATTGTATTGAACCACGATATTAATAGAAAGGGAATGTGTGATAATTAACTTCCTAATTATCATACAAGTACAGAATAATGATTAGTATATGTTTATTTACAAGCTAAGTTTTTTTTATATGAAAATTGCCCCTAGTAGAGAGAGAAAAGTTTTATTTATAAGGAAAAAACATTGCGATATGGGAGAGGAATTATTTTGACTAGAGATGAAAAGTTTGTTGAATCAGGAAAAAGAGGAGAAGAACGAGTAGGAAATGAATTAAAAAAAATATGTGATGGCAAGTACATACATAATGTGTTGCTTCGCTATCATGGTTTTATTTCTGAGATATGTTCGGTAGAAATTGATTATATATGTATATTGACAAAATATATATATGTAATTGAGGTGAAAAATTGGAATACTATTACAAGATATGATTTAAGCAAAGATGAATACCATGTATTAATTAATAAAAAGAAGCGACATATTAAATCCCCTATTTACCAAAATGCTATGCATAGAGAGATGTTGAGCCAACTGTTAAATATAAATCAAGATAGAATCATATGTATAAGTGTAATATGTACTGATGATGATTCAGCAAATCAATATGTTCGCGATCGTAATCCTCCCAAAATAAAGAGGAGTCATGTGATTAGAATTGAGGAATTAAGTAAAAAGATAAAAGAATATGAAATGGTTAATAAAAAAGAATTAGATGGATTAGAAAATATTTGGAGTGATATTGAGCGAGCAAATTGGTCTGCAGAAAAAAAATACCGCGATGAACATGAAGAATATTGCCAAAAAGTAAAAGGCTTTGCGAAGCGAAAACTCTCTTTTCCTCAATTTTTACAATGTAATGAATGTGGTGGAATTATTGTATTAGGAGAAAAGGATGGAAGTTATTTTGGTAAATGTATAAATTATCCCAATAAATGTAAAAGAAAAACAATACCACAACAGGATTTTAAACGATATATTGTACCAGAATGGTATAAAGAAGGAAGGATTATATACAAAATGTCCATTGTAGAATATGAAAATATGATTAAGAAAAAGCAAGCTGAGCTTGAAAGCATAGAGAAACTTGTTCATGAAATAACTTTGGAACCGGCATATGAGAAATATAAACAATATGAGGAGATGAAAACTTTAAATAATACGTTGGAGAACAAAGTATTATATTTGCAGGAAGAGAAGCAAAAGCAGGAGGAGAACATAAAAAAATTACTAGAGATAGAGCAAAGTATGAAGGAAGAGTTAAATTCATTGCAATGTGAAAAAGATTTGCTGGAGGGAAAATATCAGAAAACAGTACAATATAAAATTAAGAGTATAATTCAGCGAATAGTTGGAATATAAGGGGAGTATCCTAAAGTTGAGGGTGCGGACAAAATTCTGGACTACTATAGGGCTCCAAAGGGAGCCTTTTTATGTATTCAAAAGAACAAAAGGATATTGCACTACGGATATATCATTAAACAGAGTCTGTAACTGAAACTATTAGGATTCCAGGGTATTCAACACGTAGAAATCTGTACACATGGATTGGTGAGGAAAATACCCCGCCCAAAACAAGGAAAGAATACCCTGTAATTGATAATCCTCCTCGCAATCCTCCATTAGAAGTAAAATAAAAGCTGACTTGAAATTTTAAATTCCAGTGCACAGGTAAATTCCGCCGGCCACATTCAAAAAATGTGAAAAGTTTACTTCCAGTCTGACAGCAGATTTTTTAATGAATTATCGGTTGAAGCGTATCAGCTTGGGTGTCAGATTGACCTCGTCAGGGGTAATCCGCCTGAGCTGAAATGCTTTCAGGGTTTCTTCTCCCAGAGTTTCCAGTGCCACATCGTAAGGGGTTCTGCCCTGAAGACTTTCTCTCGGGGTGGAATTGATATCAGGATAAAATTCTGAAAAGAAAGTGGAGATGGAGACTAAATTTTCAATAGAGTTGATTGGTGATGGAAAGGAATCTATATTTGGATAAGCTGATTAGACGAAAAAATAATGGTATGATAAAGGTAATTACCGGAATCAGAAGAAGCGGTAAGACCTATTTATTATTTGAATTATTTTATGATTATCTAATCAAGTCAGGAGTTGCTCAAGGGTGAGCAGGCTCCTTTTGCGAAGCAAAATTTCAAATGAGCCTGCGAATTTGTTACTGGAACGAGGTACGAGTGAACAGTAACCTGATAGGTGGAGTAGAATTCTGGATGTTCGGGAAATAAGGTATAATCCAGAAGTCCGATTTGAATTACGGGATGAGTGGACGGATATAATTGGTTGCCTTTACATGGTTTTCACTTTCAAAAAATAAAAAAATTTGTGTTTTTGAAATTGGCATCTTGTATATACTATTAGTGAACAGTATAATAAGTACATAGAAACGGTTTCGAGAAATGAAAAAACTTCAATTTTTGAAAGTGGGTGACATATGAAAACAATCACGAGAGTAAAATATCTCGATAGAATCATTGAACTGAATGGCACTCCTGACATCAAGATCATC
>ERZ791919.352-NODE-352-length-52461-cov-38.341812_pt1 | contig 52461 bp, 46 predicted proteins | sample MGYA00510137_ERZ791919 | MGnify/ENA primary metagenome ERZ791919 (study PRJEB30046, sample SAMN00792059) | human gut metagenome | study: EMG produced TPA metagenomics assembly of the A metagenome-wide association study of gut microbiota in type 2... | reverse complement strand
TCGGGTCGTCCACCCCGGCCAGCACGATCCGGCAGCCGCCGCTTTTCAGCACGCGCCAGCTGTTGCGGAGGCGGACGACGCCGCAGCCGTCCAGCAGCGCGAACAGCTCCCGGCGCTGCGCACCGTCCATGACCCACTCATGGTTTCCCGTGACGTAAAAGACCGGCGCCAGCGCCGTCAGCCCTTCGAGCAGCGGCTCCAGCGCGGACAGCTCCGTCAGCTCGTCGGCAAAATCGCCCGTCAGCGCAATGAGATCCGGCCGCGCCTGCCGCACGGCCCGCAGGAGCCGCGCATCGTCTTTTCCGAAGCGCTTTCCATGCAGGTCGGAGATCTGCACGATGCGCATTCCGGAGAACGCCTCCGGCAGTCTCCGCGAGGTGATCGTATATTCTCTTGTTACAATGGCCGAATTTCCGAGCCAGCCCGCCGCCGTCAGCGCGGCCAGCGCCGGCAGCAGCCATTTCCCGCAGCGTCCGGCTGCGGACGCGGATCCTTTCTTCAACGGCAGCGCCCCCTTCCGGCACTACTCTACCACAGCGTGCGCGGGAAAGAAAGGAAAAATTGTCCTTCCGCCCGGAAATGCCGCCTTCGCGGCGGCGTTTCGTCCCGAAATCGTAAATTCTTGAATTTTACGTTGTGATATGAGCGGCATGATGCTATAATAGCAGAAAAAGAAACGAATATGGATGTGTATCTGAAGTGAAGTACGGAACCTGGGCCATTTCCGGCCCGAAGAACGACGCAGAGGTCGAAGCCCTGCGTCAGGCTGGCTTTTCCCCGATCACAGCCGCGGTCTTATGCAGCCGCGGCTATCATACGCCCGAGCAGGCGCGGGAATTTCTCTCCTGCGGCTGCGCGCTCTCCGATCCGTTCGCGCTGCTGGACATGGAGCCGGCGGTCGCGCGGGTGCAGCGCGCGCTGGATACGAAGGAGCATATCTGCGTTTTCGGCGACTATGACGTGGACGGCATCACGGCGACCTGCCTGATGACGGAATTTCTCCGTGAGCGCGGCGGAAACGTGACGAGCTACATCCCGGCGCGTCTCGAGGAGGGCTACGGCCTCAATGAAATTGCCATCCGCTCTCTGCTGGAGGCGGGCGTGAGCCTGATCGTCACGGTGGACTGCGGCATTACCGCAAACAAGGAGGCGGAGCTTTGCCGCTCGCTTGGCATCGATCTGGTCGTCACCGACCATCATGAATGCAAGACGACGCTCCCGGCGGCCATCGCCGTCGTCGATCCGCACCGGCCCGATCAGCCCGACAACGCCCAGCACGATCTGGCGGGCGTCGGCGTGGCGTTCAAGCTGGCGGCGGCCATCTCCGGCGACCAGACGTCGCTGCTCGACCGCTTCGCGGATCTTCTCTGCCTCGGCACCGTCGCGGACGTCATGCCGCTCACGGGCGAAAACCGCGCCATGGTGGCCCGCGGCCTCAAGGCGCTGGCAAAGCCGAAGCGCGTCGGCATCGCCGCGCTGATGGCGGAATGCGGTGCGGGCCGTCAGCCCGTCACGGCAGGCACCATCGGCTATACGCTGGCCCCGCGCATCAACGCTGCCGGCCGCATGGGACAGGTGAACGTTGCCACGGAGCTGTTCCTCACGCACGACGCGATGCGCGCGGCGGAGCTGGCGCAGCAGCTGTGCCGCCTCAACCGCCACCGTCAGGAGGTCGAATCCGAAATCTATCAGGACGCCGTCACTATGCTTTCCCACGGGAAGGCCCCCAGCGCCATCGTCCTTTCCGATGAAAAATGGCATCAGGGCGTCGTCGGCATCGTCGCCTCGCGTCTTGCCGAGGAATACAGCTGCCCGGCGTTTCTGATCTGTCTGGACGGCGATAAGGGCAAGGCGTCGTCGCGCTCCTACGGCGGCTTCAATCTCTTCGGCGCGTTACAGGCGCTTTCTCCGCTGCTGGAAAGCTACGGCGGACACGAGCTGGCAGCGGGCTTCACCATCCGCCGCGACCAGATCGCGCCGTTCCGCGCGGAGATCTGCCGCCGGGCGGAGGAATTTTTCCGCTCCGACGCATGCAGCACGGCGCTGCATGTGGACTGCGAGATCCCGCCGCAGCTGCTGACGCTGCGCAACGTCGAGGCGCTCGACGAGCTGGAGCCGTGCGGCGCGGGCTGTCCGAGGCCAGTGCTGTGTATGCGCGGGCTGACGATCTCCGAGCTGAGCGAGGTCGGCGGCGGCAAGCATCTGCGCCTGCGTCTCAGCCGGGGCCGCGACAGCTTTCAGGCCATCTTCTTCTCCTCCACCGCCCAGCGGGCGGCGGTCGGACGCGGCGATCTGGTCGAGATCGCCTTCACCCCGCAGATCAATGAGTTCCGGGGCATCCGCACCGTGCAGCTCAACCTTGTGGATATCCGCCCCGACGAGGGCTTCCGTCTCCGTGCGCGCGAGCAGGCGGCGCTTTACGCCCACCATGCCGCCGGAGAGGCGCTCTGCCCGGACGACGCGGCGGCCATACTGCCTGAGCGGCAGGACTTCGTCGATCTCTGGCGCTATCTCAGCGCGAACTGCGTCCGCAGCAGCCTCACGGAGGAGCTTGGCTGCCTGAGCCGGAAGATCGCCCGCGCAACGGGCCGCCCGTGCGAGCCGGTGCGCCTGCGCGTCTGTCTCGACGTGCTGGCCGAGCAGCGGCTGATCGTTTTCGAGCAGCATCCGAAATCCGTACATATCACGCTCTGTCCGAACGGCCGGAAGGTCGATCTGACGCAGAGCGGAATCCTCATACACCTGAAAGAGCAGAAGGCAGGTAAATAAATGCAGACAAAGGAAGAACATTACCGCTCCATGATCCTCGCCGTCCAGCGCTACGCGCCGAACGCCGACATGGATCTGATCGAGCGCGCTTACCGCTACGCCGACGGAAAGCATAAGGATCAGCTTCGCAAGTCCGGCGAGCCGTATATCATCCATCCGCTGGCCGTGGCGGAGATCGTGGCCGAGATCGGCCTTGACTCCGACGCCATCGCCGCCGCGCTGCTGCACGACTGTCTGGAGGACACCGACGCAAGCTTCGAGGAGATCTCCCGCCTCTTCGGCGAGACCATCGCGGAGCTGGTCGAGGGCGTCACCAAGCTGACGCGCGTGCAGTACTCCACCATGGAGGAGCAGCAGATGGAGAATCTGCGCAAGATGTTCATGGCCATGTCCAAGGACATCCGCGTCATTCTCATCAAGATCGCCGACCGCCTGCACAATACGCGCACGCTCCAGTACCAGAGCCCGGCCAAGCAGATCTCCAAGTCCATGGAGACGATGGAGATCTACGCGCCGCTGGCGCACCGCCTCGGCATGCAGAAGATCAAATGGGAGCTGGAGGACGTTTCGCTCCAGTACCTCGACCCCGACGGCTATCAGCAGATCATCGACTATCTCGAAAAAAACGAGAAGAGCGCGACGAGCTTCATGAACGCCATCCAGTCGAAGATCACCGAGCGTCTGGCCTCGGTCGGCATCCACGGCTCGATCTACGGCCGCGTCAAGCACACCTATTCCATCTACCGCAAGATGCGCGCGCAGAACAAGACCATCGACGAGCTGTACGACCTCTACGCCTTCCGCGTGATCGTGGACAACATCGCCGACTGCTATAACGTCCTCGGCCATATCCACGACCTGTTCAGCCCCATCCCGGGCCGCTTCAAGGACTATATCTCCACGCCGAAGCCCAATATGTACCAGTCCCTGCATACGACCGTCATCGGCTCGCAGGGCATTCCCTTCGAGGTGCAGATCCGCACCTGGGAGATGCACCAGACGGCGGAATACGGCGTCGCGGCGCACTGGAAATACAAGCAGCACACCGGCGACGGCTCGGAGAAGGAATTCGAGTGGGTGCGCAGGCTGCTGGAAAACCAGCAGGACGTGGACGCGGACGACTATATCCATTCCCTCAAGGTCGATATGTTCGACGACGAGGTGTTCGTCTTTACGCCCAAGGGCAAGGTCATCTCCCTGCCCTCCGGCTCCACGGCCATCGACTTTGCCTATGCCATCCATTCTGCCGTCGGCAACTCCATGATCGGCGCGAAGGTCAATAACCGCATCGCCAGCTATGACGAGCCGCTCCACAACGGCGATATTGTTGAAATTCTCACCTCCAAATCCGCCAAAGGCCCCAGCCGCGACTGGCTGAACATCTGCCGCTCCAATCAGGCGCGCATCAAGATCAAGCAGTGGTTCAAGAAGGAAAAGCGCGACGAGAATATCATCCGCGGCAAGGCCAGCTTTGAATCGGAGCTGCGCCGGATCAGCGTCGATCCCGATATCCTGCAAAATGACGACGTGCGCAGCGCCGTCCTCAAGCGCGTCTCGTTCGAATCGCTCGACGATATGTACGCGGCCATCGGCTTCGGCGGCATCACCGCTGTCAAGGCCGTCAACCGCATCAAGGACGAGCTGACGAAGGCCACCCGCGCCCAGAAGGAGCCGCAGCTCCAGATCAAGCCGCCCGCCGCCCCGGCGTCCAGCAATTCCGGCGTGATCGTCGAGGACATCGGCTCGTGCATGATCAAATTCAGCCGCTGCTGCACGCCCGTCCCCGGCGACGACATCATCGGCTTCATCACCAAGGGCTACGGCGTCTCCATCCACCGCAGGGACTGCCCCAACGCGAAGCAGGCCGCCGACCCGTCCCAGTCCGGGCGCTGGGTGCGCGTGACGTGGGCCGAGCAGCCGGACGCGCTCTTCTCCACCTCTCTGGAGCTGGAAACGAAGGACCGCGACGGCATGATGCTCGATATTGCGACCGTCCTGACGAGCCTGCGCGTGCGCATCACGGAAATGACGGCGCGCAGCCTCCCCGGCGGCGTCGGCATCCTGAACGTCTCCTTCCCGGTGCATAACCTCACGGAGCTGGATAATATCCGCGCGCGTCTGCGCGGCATCTCCGGCGTGGTAGAGGTCCGCCGCGGGTCGAATTAAGTGCGCCAAATGGCGGCGGGATGCCTCCGGCGGCCATATCTTTTCCCTCTTGCGGGAAAAGATATGGAAGAAAAGGGCGCTGGGAACGCGAAATAGCGCTTACGCGCCTGAAAACAAGTCGTTACGTTGTGCGTGCTGTCGTTACACCGTCTGTAGTCCGAACGCCCTTCGGGCGGCGCATTCAATTTTGTATACGGAAATGTCCCGGCGCGGCAAATATTTGACGTATGAAACGCCGTAACACCTTCCGAATTCCATACGTCAGATATTGACCGCACAAAAAGTCATCTCAGCAGAAATTGTTCTGCCCGCCCGAAGGGCGTTCCTTGCGGGACGCGCCATCGGTGAATGGCATACAGAAACAAAATGCCTTTTCAGGCGCGACAGCGCTATTTCGTTCTCCAGCGTCTCTTTTTTGCATACTTTTTTCTGACAAGCCAGAAAAAAGTATGCCGCCGGAGGCCGTTTCCCATGCGGGAAAGAAAGCGGGGTTGAAAGCGCCCCCTACGGAAGCATTCCGTTAAATCATCGCCCCTCTGTGGGCAGAAAGGTCCCTTTATGAAAGCAGTTCTCACCCGCGTGCGCTCCGCGTCCGTCTCCATCGACGGCGAGCTGCACGGATCCATTGGGCAGGGCTTTCTGATCCTGCTCGGCATCGCACCGGAGGACACGCCGGAAAGCTGCCGCAAGCTTGCGGAAAAGTGCCTCGGGCTTCGTATTTTCCGCGATGAAAACGACAAAATGAACCGTTCGCTTGCGGACGTCGGCGGAAGCGTGCTGGTCGTCAGCCAGTTCACGCTTTACGGCGACGTGAGCCACGGCCGCCGCCCCAGCTTCATCGGCGCAGCCCGGCCGGAGACGGCGATCCCGCTCTATGAGCAGTTCCTTGCCGAGTGCGAACGCCTCGGCTTCCCGCCGCAGCACGGCGAATTCGGCGCATACATGCAGGTGGAGTCCGTCAACGACGGACCGGTCACGCTGATCGTGGACACGAAGGACCTGAAATGAGCCGCGCCGCCCGCGCGGCAAAAAGCCTTTGAAAAGGAGCATCCTATGAACATCATCACCCTCCCGCTGGGGCCTCTGGAGACGAACTGCTACCTCGTCTGCGAGGACGGCGTCTGTGCCGTGATCGACCCCGGCGCGTCCGCGCAGAAAATTTTTGCCGGGATGCAGGCCGCAGGCTGCCGCCCGGCGGCGATCCTGCTGACGCACGCGCATTTTGACCACACGGGCGCGCTCCGCGCGCTGCATGAGGCGCTGCCCGCCGTTCCCATCTACGTCCACCCGGCGGACACGGACGAAACGCGCAACATGAGCCACGGGAATCTCATCTACACCGACACCTATGAGGAGGGCGACACCGTCCGCGCCGGAGCGCTGGAATTCACGGTGCTCGAAACGCCCGGCCATACGCCCGGCTCCGTCACCCTGCGCTGCGGCGGCGCGCTCTTCACCGGCGATACGCTTTTTGCCGGCTCCTGCGGGCGGACGGACTTCGACGGCGGCAGCGCCGAACAGATGCGCGCCTCGCTCCGGCGGCTCGGCCAGCTCCCGGGCGACCTTTCGGTCTATCCCGGCCACGGCGAGAGCAGCACGCTGAGCTATGAGCGCCGTCAGAATCTGTATCTCAGAGAGGCGATGCGTCCATGAAGCTGTATCTGAAAGGCCACAACGAGCGCTATCCCGTCGAGCAGCTCCAGATGCAACTCTTCGGCGACCGCCCCACGCAGTTTGTCGAGACGCCGTTCTCCGGTGAGGACGGCGCCGTTTCCACTCTCCACGACGGAAGGCTCTACCGCACCGCGACCGCAAAGATCACGCTGGACGGCAAGACCGCCTCGGCCTCGCGCCGCATCCGGCTCGAGCAGGCGGACGTGCGCATGACGCGGCGCATTTTGCAGCAGAGCTATTACCTTGCCGCCGTGCAGCTGCTGCCCGAGACGCCGCCATGGGGCGCGCTGTCGGGCGTGCGGCCAACGAAGCTCGCCACAAAGGCGCTCCTGAGCGGCGGCAGCGAAAAGGACGCGGAGCGGATGCTCCGCGACGTGTATTTCGTCACGCCGGAGCGGCGGCGGCTGTGTCTCGACGCCTCGCGCCATACGCTCGAGGCCGCCCGGCTGCTTGAGCCGAACGACCTTTCGGTCTATATCGGCATTCCCTTCTGCCCCACGCGCTGCGCGTACTGCTCGTTCGTGAGCGAATCGGTCGAGCGCTTCGGGGAATTTCTGCCGCCGTATCTCGACTGCCTGCTCCGCGAGATCGAATACACCGGCGCGCTGCTGGCCCGCTCCGGCTGGCACATCCGCAGCCTCTACATGGGCGGCGGCACGCCGACCACGCTCTCCACGCCGCAGATGGCGCGGCTGCTGGACGCGATCCGCGGGAGCTTCGACCTCTCGCGCTGTCTGGAATTCACCGTGGAGGGCGGACGGCCCGACACGCTCGACCTTGAAAAGCTGAAGGCCATCCGCGCGGGCGGCGCGACGCGCATGTCCATCAATCCCCAGACCATGTCCGACAGCGTTCTGCGTGCCATCGGCCGCCGGCACACTGCCGCGCAGACCGTGGAGGCGTTCCGCCTCGCGCAGGAGGCCGGCTTCGACGATATCAACATGGATCTGATCGCTGGTCTGCCCGGCGACACGCCGGAGTCCTTCGCCGCCTCGGTGGATCAGGTGCTGGCCCTCGGGCCAAGCAACGTCACCGTCCACACGCTGGCGCTCAAGAAGGGCGCGGATCTGTTCCAGAAGCGCGTGACGCTTCCGACGCGCGCGGATGTGGCCGAAATGCTCTCCGCCTCCGAACGGCAGCTGCGGGAGGCCGCGTTTGAGCCATACTATCTTTACCGTCAGAAATACATGTCCGGCAGCTTTGAGAACGTCGGCTGGTGCCGCGCGGGCTATACCGGATATTACAACATATACATGATGGAGGAGCTGCACAGCATCCTTTCTCTCGGCGGCGGCGGGATGAACAAGATCAACCTGCCTGCCGGCGCGCTGGAGCGCTTCCACAACCCCAAATATCCGCAGGATTACATCCAGCGGATCGACGATATCCTGCGTCAGAAGGACGAGATCTTCCGCCTTCTGGAGCAGACGCGCGCCTGAGCGCGCACGCCGCAGACTGCTGCGGCGCGGAAGGAGACTTTATGGATATTCTGTTTTCACACGTTTCCATCGTGACGATGGACGAGCGGATGTCCGTCTGGGTGGACGCCTTTCTGGGCGTCACGGACGGCAGGATCGCCTACATCGGGAAAACGGCGCCGGAGGAAAAGCCGGAGCGCATTCTCGACGGCGCGGGCATGGTGCTGATGCCGGGCCTTGTCAACTGCCACACGCATCTGCCGATGTCGCTGCTGCGCGGCTACGGCGAGGAGCTGCCGCTCTCCGAGTGGCTCAGCCGGAGCATCTTCCCGCAGGAGGAGCGCATGGACGCGCGGAGCGTCAAGGCGGCGGCGCTGCTGTCCATCGCCGAGTGCCTGCGCTTCGGCGTGACCTCCGTCAGCGATATGTATTTCTGCTCGGACGCCGTCGCCGAGGCCGTCGCGGAATCCGGCATCAAAGCCAATCTCTGCCACGCCGTCACGACCGACCGCACCGACGATTTTGACCCCGATACCGACCCCGACTTCCGCGAAGCCGAGGCGCTCCACGACAAATGGCACGGCTATGACGGCGGCCGCATCCGAATCGACTGCGGCATCCACGCGGAATACACCTCGACCTATCCGGCGTGGGAGGCGCTCTCGAAATACGCGCTGGAAAACGGCCTCGGGATGCAGCTGCACCTGTCCGAGACGAAGCAGGAGCAGGAGGACTGCGAGGAGCGCTCCGGGCTGACGCCCGCGCAGCTGCTCGACTGTCACCACCTGTTCGACGTGCGCACGCAGGCCGCGCACTGCGTCCATCTGACGCAGGAGGACATGCGCCTTCTGGCGCGGCGGCGGGTCTCCGCCGTCCACTGCCCGGTGAGCAATCTCAAGCTCGGCTCCGGCTGCGCCGACGTGCTGGGGATGGTAAAGGCAGGCATGAACGTCTGCCTCGGAACGGATTCCTCCGCGTCCAACAATAACCTCGATCTTTTTGAGGAGATGAAGGCGGCAGCGCTCATGGCGAAGGCTGTGTCCGGTGACGCCTCCGCGCTTCCGGCCGAGGCCGTGCTCATGATGGCGACGGTCTGCGGTGCGCGGGCGCAGGGCCGCGAAAAGGAATGCGGTATGCTCAAGACCGGCATGGACGCCGACCTGATCCTACTGGATTTCAACCAGCCGCACCTGATTCCGTGCCACAATGTGCTCTCCAGCCTCGTCTACGCCGCCTCCGGCCATGACGTGGCGCTGACGATGGTGCGCGGTAAGGTGCTTTACGCCGCCGGCAAATACGCCACGATCGACATGGACGCCGTGATGCGCGAGCTTCACGACTACGCCGTCCCGACGGTCTTTGCCGACGCGCATCCCGACGCAGAGGAGGCCGCGGAATGAACGAAAAGAAGGTTCAGAAGCAGACATTTTTGCAGGGCACGGCAGTCCTCGCCATGGCGACCATTCTGGTCAAGCTCATGGGCTTTCTGTTCAAGACCCCGCTCAACAATATCATCGGCTCGACCGGCTTCGGCTATTTCAACACCGCCTATGACGTTTACAACGTCCTGCTCATGATCTCCACCACGGGTCTGCCCGTGGCCATGAGCCGCATGATCTCCGAGGCGCAGGCGCTCGGAAATGAGGCGCAGATCAAGCGCATCTTCAAGACGGCCATCTATGTCTTTATCGCCATCGGCGTGGCCGGAAGCCTTGTGATGCTGGTGTTCTGCCGCCAGCTCTCGGTGATGGTCACGAACAGCGAAAATTCCTGGGCGGCCATCGCGGCGCTGGCGCCGTGCGTGCTGCTGATCTGCCTGATCTCGGCCTACCGGGGCTTCTTCCAGGGCCAGAGCAGCATGACCCCCACCTCCGTCAGCCAGATCTTTGAATCCATCACCCGTCTGGTCGTGGGCCTCGGGCTTGCGTGGCTCGTCATGGAGCTGACCGGCGAGCGCTTCGTCCATGAAAACGGGATCGTCCTCGAGCCGGGCCAGTCCGTCACGGATTACGGCGACATCACGCTTGCCGCGGGCGGCGCGATCCTCGGCGTGACGCTCGGCTGCCTGATCTCGGTGATCTATCTGCACGTCAAATACCGCGGCGCAGGCTCCGCGCTGGCGGACGCCGCCGGAACGCCGAAGAGCGGACGGGCGACCATGAAGGAGCTGCTCTCCATCGCCGTGCCCATCACGCTCGGCTCGGCGGGCCTTCAGATCATCAACCTTTTCGACACCATGATCTATATGCGCCGTCTGGAGCTTGGCCTCGGCTGGAGCGTGGAGATGGCGGAAAACCTCAAGGGCGTCTACAACTATCAGCAAACGATCTTCGCCCTTCCGTGCGCGTTCATCCCGACGATCACCATCGCCTGCATCCCGGCCATCACCGCTGCCCTGACGCGCAGGGAGCTTGACAATGTGCGCGCGACGGAGGAATCCGCCATCCGCACCATGGCGCTGGTCGCCATGCCGTGCGCGGCGGGCCTGTTTGCCATGGCGGAGCCGGTCATCCGGCTGCTGTGCACGTCCTACACGCCGGAGCAGCTGGCCGTGGCGACCAAAATGCTCATGATCCTCGGCGTGGCCGTCATCTTCAACTCCCTCGTCCTGCTGTTCAACGCCTTCATGCAGGCGCATGGCGACGTGACCTCGCCGGTCATCAACATGTTCATCGGCGGCATCGTCAAGATCGCGGTCAACTATGTTCTCGTCGGCATTCCCGAGATCAACATCGTCGGCGCGCCGGTCGGGACGCTGGTCTGCTACGTCGTGATCACCGTGCTCAATTACTTTGCCCTGCGCCGCTGCGTCAAGGGAAATCTCCCCATTTTCCGCAACCTGATCCGGCCTCTGATCGCGTCCGCCATCATGGGCGCGGGCACGTTCATGGTCTACCGGGTGCTGCGGACGCTGCTGCCCTCCGGGCGGCTGGCGTGCCTGGCGGCGCTGCTGTTCGCGGTGTGCCTGTACCTCATTCTGGCCGTCGCGCTGCGCTGCATCACCTATGAGGACTGTATGTTTCTTCCAAAAGGAGAAAAAATCGCAAAAATCCTCCGGATCCGGGAAAAAAATTGAATTCCCCCTTGCGAAAGAGAATGAACTATGATAGATTTTATTAGCAAAGACCGCTATGACTTTGACGATCTCGTCCGGCTGGTCGCGCTCCTGCGCGCACCGGGCGGCTGCCCGTGGGACGGCGCACAGACGCATCTTTCCATCCGGCGCAATTTTCTGGAGGAGGCCTACGAGGCCTGTGAGGGCTTCGATCTCGACGACCCGAAGCGGATGTGTGAGGAACTGGGCGACGTGCTTCTGCAGGTCCTGTTCCACACCGATATCGAGCGCGCCGCCGGGCGCTTCACGCTGGACGACGTGTGCGACGGCGTGTGCAAAAAGCTCGTATTCCGGCACCCGTTTCTCTTCGGCGAGGCAACCGGCGAAAGCTGGGAGGAGCTGAAGCAGCACGAAAAGGGCCAGACGACCGTGACGGAAACGCTCGACGGCGTGGCGCGTTCGCTGCCCGCCCTCTGGCGCAGCGAAAAGCTCCAGAAAAAAGCGGCAAAGACCGGCTTTTCATGGGAATCCGTTGAAGAAAGTCTGGATAAACTAGACGAAGAGACGGCGGAGCTGCGCCGTGCCGTGGAAACAGGGCAGGACGCGGAGGAGGAGCTTGGCGACGTGCTGTTCGCGGCGGTCAGCGCTGCGATCCGGCTAAACGCCGACCCGGAGCAGGCTCTGCACCGGACGTGCGAAAAATTCATCCGGCGCTTCGGCGCCATGGAGCAGGCCGCGGCGGATGCCGGAAGGTCCCTTTCCGAGCTGACGCGGGACGAGCTTCTCGCCCTTTGGGCGCTTCAAAAGCAGGCGGAGCATTCAAAAGCATAAGATCAACCATCATTTATACGAAAAGAGGAGCTATCATGAATAAAACGGAACTGATCGCAGAGGTCGCCAAGAAGTGCGGCCTGTCCAAGAAGGATGCCGAGAAGGCAGTCAACGCTACATTTGACACCGTGACCGACGCGCTGTGCAGCGGCGAGAAGGTCCAGCTCGTCGGCTTCGGCGGCTTCGAGACCAAGACCCGCGAGGCGCGCATGGGCCGCAACCCCAAGACCAAGGAGTCCATCGAGATCCCCGCGACGACCGTCCCCGTGTTCAAGGCCGGCAAGGCGCTCAAGGACAAGATCGCAAAGTAATTTTTGGACACACCGCCGTGCCGTCGCAAGACGGCACGCTTTTTATCACAGCCCGGCGGACGCTCCCGCCGGAGAACAGGAGGAGCCGGAATGCGTCTGGACAAATACCTGAAGGTCTCGCGTCTCATCAAGCGCCGCACCGTGGCGAACGAGGCATGCGACAATACGCGCGTGAGCGTCAACGGCAGGCCCGCGAAGGCCTCCTATGACGTGAAGGTCGGCGACCGGATCGAGATCCAGTTCGGCGCACGGACCGTCGCGGTCGAGGTCCTGCAGGTCGCGGAAAACGTCCGCAAGGACGACGCCGTGGGCATGTACCGCGAGATCACGCCCTGAGCCGCACCGCTCTGCGCACAGTTGCACGGAAAATGGCAACTGTGCGCTTTTTTTCGTGCATGGATGAGGGGAACTCCCCAAAAAATCTGCGGACGGCGGCCAGAAAGGCGGCGGCGTCCGCCCTATGGAGGTATTTCTATGACACGAACAGAACGCTTGCAGCTCTGCCGCTGGGCGCCGGAGGACTTCGTCAGCCTCGAGCAGGTCAACGAGAATTTCACCCGTCTGGACGCGGCGGGCGGCAGCTCACAGGACGCCGCGGCAACGCTCCGCTACAACCTCGCGCATGAGGCGCTCCAGCACCTGCACGACGGCTGCGCGCCGGTGCGCCAGAAGAATCTGCTGACCGCCGACTTCACAAAGCGCACCGGCCAGCTCGGCGCGCTGCACCAGCTCCAGAACGTCTACGGTACGCCGATGCTCATTCCGTCAGTTGCGGAGACGTTCTCCACCACGGTCGAGGATACGCCGGTGCTGCTGGAAAACTCGCACATTCTCTGCTCCTTCACACCCTCCGGCTACGGCTCCGTCAGTGCCGTCACCATCGGCAATTTTACCGGCGCGAGCGAGCAGGTCGCCGTCAATATTCTTGAGAATGGTCAGGTCGCGGCCACCTCGGAAACGCGTGCCGTCGCCAAAGACGCCGGTCAGACCTTCCCCGTCTCCCTCGACATCGCGCCGGATCGAACCTATACGCTCCAACTGCTCCGCCGTGATGCGGAGGGCTATGCGGCGATCTCCGCCTCCGGCGCAGTCTCGGTCACATTCACCGGCACAGTCTATGAGACCGGCTATTTCGCCACCAAGCCGCTGCCGCTCGGCGCGGGCGGCGTGTTTGAGCTTTGGGTCTATTATACCGGCCCGGCTCCCGCCGCGGCCTACAGCCTCGACGGCGGCGGTCATCAGGCCCTGACGCCGGCCGGGACCGGCTCCGGCGTCAACAGCGACGGCGAGGCTTGCAGCCTGCTGCGCTTCCTGATCCCGGACGCCGCAGAGAAAACGCTCAGCCTGCGCTTCACGCTCAGCAGCAGCGCCACGCTCGTGCGCGAGTGCTGCGGTATTCTTCTTTGATTCTTGCGTTTTGGCCCGCTGCACGCGCAGCGGGCTTTTTTGCGCCAGAATGGCGAAGTTTTTTGCGGAAGGCTTCCGAAAGGGCGGTATTCAGCCCCTTTTTCTTTGCGCGGCAAAGAAAAAGCCGCTGGCGGTAAAAAGAAAACGGCAAAGGGGGATTTGCGTCGGAACAAACTCCACATCCCTCATCCTGTCCGCCGCTTGCGGCGGACAGGCGTCGTCCGTTCCGTTGTTCCTCCTTTTCCCACACGAATCGCTTCGCTGGATTCGCGTGGGAGCCCTCGCCCCTTTGCAATCCCCTTAAAACGACCAAGAAGGGGGCTGCGGCCCCCTTCCTTGGATTTTCCCCGGAGTTTGGTTTGTGCTGAAATCATTTTTGGATTTGCAAAACGCGGTACAAATGCGTATTTGCCAGACCGGCGTGATAGTCGAAATACTCTGCGTTCGTTTCGGTCGTGTCTTGCGTGGAAGCTCGTTTGTGCGCGATACGCAGTGCAGCCCTTCTAAAAAGGTCGGCCTTTCGTTTTCCATACGTCAAATATTCAACGGGCGTAAATGAAACGACTCGCACTGTGTATCGTGCGCTCGGGAAACCCGATTAAACGGCCGCCCGAAGGGCGTTCCTTGCGGGACGCGCCATCGGTGAATGGCACGCAGAAACAAAATGCTTTTTCAGGCGCGTCAGCGCTATTTCACGTCTCCAGCGCCCTTTTCTTCCATATCTTTTCCCGCAAGAGGGGCTGGAACCAAATTGCAACCCAGCGCAGCGGTTGCAATTTGGAGAGGACGAGCAGCGAAATGTATGAGTTCTGCCGCTTGCGGCGGAACGAAGAATATGGAGCTTGCGAGGACGAGCCCGCGGAGCGGCGGCCGCTGTGCCGCAAACCACACCGCGCCTCCGGCGCATTCGAAAGCGGGGTTGAATCCTCTCCACATTTTTCTTGCGTATACGTCCCGCTCATGGTATGATGGAGCTTGCAAACCATTTCATACCATTCTCACCCGCACTGCGGGCCGTTTGAAAGGCGGTTTTTATGACCTATCAGATCATTTCGGACAGCACCTGCGACCTCAGCCCTGAGCAGGTCAAAAAATATAACATCCATCTCATGCCGCTGTACGTCCAGCTCGGCGACAAGACCTTCCGCGACGGCGTGGACATCCATCCGGACGACATCTACGCGCATGTGGCGGCGGGCGGCGACCTTGCCGCAACGGCGGCGGTCAATCTGGCGGACTATGTACAGGTCTTCTCCGAATACTCCCGCAAGGCGGACTTCGTGATCCACGTCACGATCTCCTCCGATTTTTCCTGCTGCTATCAGAACGCCTGCCTTGCGGCGGCGGACTATGACAACGTCTATGTCGTCGATTCGCGCAACCTCTCCACGGGCCATGGTCTGGTCGTGCTCGAGGCCGTGCGGCTGGCGGAGAGCGGCATGGAGCCGAAAAAGATCGTCGAGACGCTCAACGAGCTGACCGCGCGCGTGCGCGCAAGCTTCATCCTCGACCGGCTGGAATACATGAAAAAGGGCGGCCGCTGCTCCGCCGTGGCGATGCTCGGCGCAAACCTTCTGAAGCTGCGGCCCTGCATTCAGGTCAAGGACGGCAAAATGGGCGTGGAGAAAAAGTACCGCGGCAGCTTTGAGCGCTGCATCCGCGACTACATCACCGACCGTCTGGCCGGGCGGGACGATCTTGACCTGCGGCGCGTGTTCATCACACATTCCGGCGTCAGCCCGGAGATCGAGGCGCTTGCCGAAAAGACCGTCCGCGAGCTTCAGCCCTTCGAGGAGGTCTGCATCACCCGCGCCGGCTGCACCGTCTCCAGCCACTGCGGCCCCGGCACGCTCGGCGTGCTGTTCATCGAAAAGTAAAGCACAGCCCTTGCCGGAGCATCCAGCCATGCTCCGGCATTTTTTCGCCGCGCGGAGATTGCAAAAGCGCATCCGCATTGCTAAAATAAGCTCATGCTTTCAGGGCAATGCTCGCCGGAAGGCTCCGGCGAGCATCCGCACAAAACCACGGGAGGGATCACCATGAAATTTGAAGCCGGAAGCTTTGACGCGGCCGTCATCGGGGCCGGTCACGCTGGGATCGAGGCGGGCCTTGCCTGCGCACGGCTCGGACTGCACACGGCGGTGTTCACGATCAACCTCGACGCCGTGGGAAATATGCCCTGCAACCCGGCCATCGGCGGCACAGGCAAGGGTCATCTGGTGCGCGAGCTGGACGCGCTGGGCGGCGAGATGGCGAAGGCCGCCGACCGCTGCTGCATCCAGTACCGGATGCTCAACCGCGGCAAAGGCCCCGCCGTCCACTCTCTGCGCGCGCAGGCCGACCGCCGGAAATACCAGGAGGACATGAAGCACACGCTGGAGCGGCAGGAGCGCCTTGAGCTGATGCAGGCCATGGTCACGGAGATCGGCCTCGACGAGCGCGGCGCGGTCTGCTCCGTAACGACGAGCCTCGGTGCGGTCTACCGCGTGCGCGCCGTGGTGATCGCCTCGGGCACCTATCTCGATTCGCGCGTCATCATCGGCGACTGCGCCGTTTCCTCCGGCCCGGACGGGATGCAGGCCGCCGTCGGTCTGACCGACTGCCTGCGGCAGATGGGCCTGCGGCTGCGCCGCTTCAAGACCGGCACGCCGCCGCGCGTCAACCGCCGGAGCATCGACTTTTCCGGCATGGAGCTTCAGCCGGGCGACGAGCATCCGACGCCCTTCTCCTTCCGCACCGAGACGGCGCCGGAAAACCGCGCCGTCTGCTATCTGACCTACACCAATGAGCATACGCATGAGATCATCCGCGCCAATCATGACCGCAGCCCGCTTTTCAACGGCATGATCGAATCCGTCGGCCCGCGCTACTGCCCGTCGATCGAGACAAAGATCGACCGCTTTCCGGACAAGCCCCGCCATCAGCTCTTCATCGAGCCATGCGGTCTTGGGACGGACGAGATGTATATTCAGGGCTTTTCCTCGAGTCTACCGCTCGACGTGCAGCTGGAGATGCTGCACTCGGTCGCAGGACTGGAGCACGCGGAAATGATGCGCCCGGCCTATGCCATCGAATACGACTGCATCGACCCGACGGAGCTTCTGCCGACGCTCGAATGCAAAAAGGTCCCCGGCCTCTACGGCGCGGGGCAGTTCAACGGCTCCTCCGGCTATGAGGAGGCCGCCGTGCAGGGCTTCGTCGCGGGCGTCAACGCCGCGCTGAAGCTCAAGGGCGAGGAGCCGTTGGTGCTCCGGCGCTCCGACGGCTATATCGGCACACTGATCGACGATCTTGTGACGAAGGGCACGAACGAGCCGTACCGGATCATGACCTCGCGCTCGGAATACCGCCTGCTCCACCGGCAGGATAACGCCGACCGGCGTCTTTCCGGCATCGGGCGGCGCATCGGCCTGATCTCGGAACAGGAATATGCACAGGTTGTGGAAAAATACCGCGCCGTGGACGCGGAGATCCGGCGGCTGGAATCGACCGGCGTGCCGGAAAGCCCGGCGCTGAATGAAATGCTGGAACGGGCCGGCACCGCGCCGGTCCATGGCTCCGCGCGTCTTTCCGATCTGGTACGCAGGCCGCAGATCGGCTATGACGATCTGGCTCCCTTCGACCCGGAGCGACCGGAGCTTCCGGCGGCTGTCCGCGAGGCCGTGGAGATCGGCATGAAATACGAGGGCTATCTCCGCCGTCAGGAGAAGCAGGTCGAGGAGTTCCAGAAGGAGGAATCGCGCCTGCTGCCGCCGGAGATCGATTACGCACACATCGAGGGCCTGCGCGTCGAGGCGCGGCAGAAGCTCAATGAGATCCGCCCGCTTTCCGTCGGTCAGGCCAGCCGCATTTCCGGCGTTTCACCGAGCGATATCGCGGTGCTGCTTATTTGGCTTCAGCAGCACAAATGAGCTTTGCGCCGGAGGCACGGGTTTTGCTCCGCAGGCCCATTCCGTATGCGCCGATGGCGCGGCTCAATTCTGAGCGCCGTCACCGCCGCTCCGCGGGCCATATCTTTTCTGTCTTGGCAGAAAAGATATGGAAGAAAAGACCGCTGGACGCCAAATAGCGCTGTCGCGCCTGAAAGGCTCGTCGTTCCGTTCTGCGTTTTGTCGTTACACAAGCCGTAGAATCGGGTTTCCCAATCGCACGATAGGCCATACATGTCGTTCTGTCTGCGCCCGTTGAATATTTGACGTATGGAAGTCGAAAGGCCGTCCTTCCTGCAAGGGCTGCGCTGCATATCGCGCACAAACGGACTTCCACGCAAGGTACATTCGAAACAATCGCAGAGTATTTCGACTGCCACGCCGGTCTATCAAAGACGCATCCGTCGCGCGTTTGGACAATCTGAAAACAAATTCCGCACAAACCAAGCCCCGGGGAAAATCCAAGGAAGGGGGCCGCAGCCCCCTTCTTGGTCGTTTTAAGGGGGTTTGCAAAGGGGCGAGGGCTCCCACGCGAATCCAGCGAAGCGATTCGTGTGGGAAAAGGAGGAACAACGGAACGGACGAGGCCTGTCCGCCGCAAGCGGCGGACAGGATGAGGGATGTTGAGTTTGTTCCGACGCAACTCCCCCTTTGCCGTCCTTTCTTTCGACCGTCAACGGCGCTTTCTTTCCCATGCGGGAAAGAAAGCGGGGTTGAAAAGCCCCTTTTCTGACAAGCCAGAAAAAAGTATGCCGCCGGAGGCATCCCGCACCATCGGTGCAAAAATCAGGAGGTTTCTATGTATTTCGATTCCCACGCCCATCTGGACGACGCCCGCTTTCAGCCCGATTTTGACGACATTCTCGCCCGGATGCGGGAAAATGGCGTCACGGGCATGATGAACATCGGCTGCGACCTGCCCTCGTCCGAGCGCTCCGTCGCGCTGGCCGAGCGCTACGGCTGGATCTGGGCCGCCGTCGGCAGCCACCCGGACGACGCAGACCATGTGGACGAGGCGCGCATCGCGCGCTACCGCGCGCTCTGCCAAAACCCCCGCGTGCGCGCCATCGGCGAGATCGGACTGGACTATCACTACGAGGATATCCCGCGCGAGATCCAGAAAAACGCCTTCCGGATGCAGCTGGCGCTGGCACAGGAGCTTTCCATGCCGGTCGTCGTCCACGAGCGTGAAGCGCACGAGGACGGTATGCGGATCATCGATGAATTCCCGGAGGTAAAGGGCGTGTTCCACTGCTATTCCGGGAGTCTGGAAATGGCGAAGGAGCTGGTCAAGCGCGGCTGGTACATCGGCTTTACCGGCGTCATCACGTTCAAAAATGCCCGGAAGGCCGTCGAGGTGGCCGAATGGCTCCCGCTGAGCCGGACGCTCATCGAGACAGACTGCCCGTATATGGCGCCGGAGCCCTACCGCGGGCGGCGGTGCGATCCGTCGATGGTGCCGCAGATGGCAAAAAAGATCGCGGAGATCAAGGGCCTCGCGCCGGAGGCCGTCGCGCAGGCGACCTTCCGGAACGCCGTGACGCTTTTCCGGCTGGACGCCGCCGGGGTTTGAAAGATTGACAGCTATGGTATACTGAAGATGTATGAAAAACAGAAACGAGAGGTTTTTATGCTGAACTTTCACGCACCATCCGCAAAGGACTATGAGTGGATCCATCCGATTTTGTACCGCGCGGGCCTGCCCGGCGCGGACTACACCTTCCAGAGCATGTATTTCTGGGAGTGCTACTACGGCGAGGTCGGCCTGGCCGAGGGCTTCGTCACCCAGCACCTGACGCAGGACGGCTTTGAAATTTATCTCTATCCCGCCGGTGAGGGCGATGTCCGTCCGGCGCTGGAGGTGATCTTCGCCGACGCAAAGGAACGCGGCGGGAAGCTCCGGCTGCGCGGCGTCACACAGGACAGACGCGAGGAGCTGGAGCGGCTCTATCCGGGCAAATTTTCCTTCACGCCCTACCGCGATTCGTTCGACTATATCTATACTGTCGAGGAGCTGACGGAGCTGCACGGCAAAAAGCTTCAGGCCAAGCGCAACCACTGCAACCGCTTTGAGATCGACCATCCGGACTTCCGCACGGAGCCGGTCACACCGGAAAATCTCTGCCGCTGCCGCGAGATGGTAAGCAAATGGTATGAAATTCACGAATGGAACGAGCAGATCGAGCAGGAAAAGACCGCCATCGCGCGCGCGTTCGACTGCTTTGAGACCGCCTCCATGGACGGCCTCATGCTGATCGAAAACGACGAGGTCATCGCCTTCTCGATGGGCGCGCGGATGAACGAAAAATACTACGATGTGTGCTTTGAAAAGGCTTATTCGGCCATCAACGGCGCATACGCCATGATCAACCGCGAATTTTCGCGCTGGATCTCACAGAAATATCCCGAGCTGGAATTTCTCAACCGCGAGGACGACATGGGCGAACCGGGCCTGCGCAAGGCCAAGGAATCTTACCAGCCGACCGTTCTGCTTGAAAAATTCAACGCCGATCTGACGGAGGAGCTTTGATGCGCTATCAGAAAACGCATTCGGACGATATCCCGGAGCTGACGCGGCTCTGGAAGCAGGCGTTCGGAGACTCGGACGAAGACATCGCCCGCTTTTTCCGCGACCTGTTCCCGGCGGCGACGGGCTTTGCCGCGCGCGACGGTGAAAAGATCGCCGCGATGTGCTTTGCCCTTCCGCAGCAGCTGAGCTGCGGGGATACGGTGCTTTCGGCAGCGTATCTCTACGCCGTGGCGACCGATGAAGGCTATCGCGGACAGGGTCTGTGCCGCGCGCTGCTGGCCTTTGCGGAAAAGGAGCTGAAAAAGCGCGGCACAGACGCCGTACTGCTCGTTCCGGCAGACGAAGGGCTTGCCGCGATGTATGAACGGCTCGGCTATCACGGCCCCGCGCGCATTCGGAAGCCGTCGGAGGCAAAGGAAGCCCTCGGCGCGGCGGAAAGCGTCCGCCCGGTCGAATACGCCGGTCTGCGCGAGACGCTTCTCTGGGACGTGCCGCACGTCCGCTACGGAAAGCAGCTGCTCGAATATGAGGCCGCAGAGGCGCAGCTTTACGCGCTCCGGCTCGGAGCCATGCCCGGCTGCGCAGCCGCCGTCCGTCAGGACGACGGGACGATCCGGGTGGACGAGCTGCTGCCCGACGCGCGATTCCTGCCCGCGCTGGCGCAGGCGTTCGGCAAGGGGACGTACCTCCTGCCGCAGGAGCCGTATGCCATGTGCAAATGGCTGACGGAGCCGCCCGCCGGATGGGAGAATATCTATCTGGCCTTTGATTTTGGATAAACGAAACCCAGCCGGCGGCGCCGGCTGGGTTTTTTGTACCGCGATGGTGGTGCATTTCATATGCGCCGAAGGCGCAAGTTGTCTCCGACGGCCCATTCTTTTCTGTCTTGCCAGAAAAGAATGGGGAGAAAAGAGGCGCTGGGGACGCAAATGGCGCGGTCGCGCCTGAAAAAGCATTTTGCTTCTGCGTACCATTCACCGATCGTGCGTCCCGCGAGAAACGCCCTTCGGGCGGCGCATCGAATCGACTTGATATGAAATGTCGTACTGCGGCAAATATTTGACGTATGGAAGTCGATAGACGATATTACAATAAGCTCTGCCGCACAGAATGCATCCGAAACAGCCGCAGAGTATTTCGACTACCACGCCGGTCTATCAAAGACGCATCTGTAGCACGTTTTGCAAGTCTTAGTCTATCGCCGCACAAACCAAACTCCGGGGAAAATCCAAGGAAGGGGGCCGCAGCCCCCTTCTTGGTCGTTTTAAGGGGGATTGTCAAGGGGGCAGGGTTCCCACGCGAATCCAGCGAAGCGATTCGTGTGGGAAAAGGAGGAACAACGGAACGGACGACGCCTGTCCGCCGCTTGCGGCGGACAGGATGAGGGATGTGGAGTTTGTTCCGACGCAACTCCCCCTTGACTATTCTTTCTTTCGACCGTCAACGGCGCTTTCTTTCTCATACGAGAAAGAAAGCGGGGTTGAAAACGTCTCTTTTCTGACAAGCCAGAAAAAAGTATGCCGCCGGAGGCATCCCGCGCCATCCGGTGCGGAATTTTTCTATTTTCCAAACAGAAGCAGCATCATCGCCGGGACGCTCACGACCGACAGCAGCGTCGTGAGAAACACGCCCGCCGAGGCGGTCTGGCTGTCGGCATGGCATTCATAGCTGAGAATGGTCGTACTGGTGGCGACGGGCATGCAGAGCGTCACGACCGCGACGCCGAGCATCAGCTCGTCCTTGAGAAACAGCCGAAGCACGAAAAACGCAATGACCGGCAGCAGCACCATTTTGATCACCGCCAGCGCATAGACCCGCCAGTTGGTAAACACCGTTTTGACCGGGTACATTGCCAGCGAGCAGCCAATGATGAGCATGGCCAGCGGTGAGGTCAGCCCGCCGATCATGGAACAGATCTCGCTGACCGGCTGCGGCACGCGCAGCCCGCTGAGATAGATCACGTAGGCGAGCAGAGAGCCTGCGACGCAGGGAATTTTGAAAAGCCCCCAATGGAAATGGAAGCGGTTTTCGCCCGTGATGGTCTGCGCGCCGTAGCTCCAGCAGAGCAGATTAAAAAACAGGACGAAGATCGTGACATGGAACAGCGCGCCTTCTCCGAACAGCGCGCCGACGATCGGATAGCCGATGAAGCCGATGTTCGAGAAGATATACATGAAGCGGTACAGTCCCCCACTCTCGCGCGGGACGCGCAGAAGCTTCGGGATCAGGAAGCTCGTCCCGATCAGAAACACATAGCAGCCGACCGCAACGAGCGTCAGCTCCAGCACCTGCAAATTGGTCATAAGGCGCTGCCCCGTCATGACCGACGAGAGCGCCAGCATCGGATTTGTGAGCTTTGCGACCAGACGCGACACGGCGCGGTTGCTGTCCTGATCCATCACGCCGGTCTTGCCGCAGACAAAGCCCGCGATCAGGACGGCAAACAGAATCATCATTTTTTCAAAAAGCGCGGGGATATTCATGACATGGGGCCTCCGGTTTTAATAATTCAGCCAAAGCAGTTAGGACAGGGCTTATAGCCCAGCGATTCCGCCAGCTTCCGGCTGTAGGCCCAAAAGCTCTTCTTTGCGAACGCGGAACAAGCGTAACGGTGATAGACGTTGCTTTTATCCTTCTCGACGAAAACGACGTAGGCGTCAAGAAATTTGGACTTTTCCTCGAGCGAATTTTGATTTTCCTTCAGCTTCTCGTTTTCCTTCTGAAGCGAATCCAGCTCCTCGGTCAGCGCGTCCTTTTCTTCCCCGGCGGTCTTTGCGTCCTCCTCCATCTGGGAGAGCTGCTCCGTCAGCGCGTCGTTTTCCTGCTGCAGGCGTTCCAGCTCCGACTTCTGAGCGTTCAGATCATACTGGCTCTGCGTGCTGGCGTTTTCCGCCTTGGAAAGGCTGCTTTGCAGCGCGGAGATCTCCTCCTCCCGCGCAAGAAGCGTCTGCTTCGCCTCCGAGAGCGCATCCTCCGTCTCCTCCAGCATTGTCTGGACGGAGGCGTATTCCTTTTCGCGCGCGTCCAGCGCCTCCTCGCGCAGGCGAAGGCTCACCCGCTGGGAATGCGCATTGAGCAGCTGCGCAACGATCACAGCCAGCGCTCCGGCCGCCACAAGGCTGAGCACGATCAACGTGACCAGAATGCTTTTCGGCAGGCGCGGCCCCTGCTCCTGACGGCTGCACGCCGCGCACAGCTTCTCTCCCTCTTTGGCCGGACGGCCGCAGCGAACACAGTTAGCCATGTGGAGTCCTCCTCTCGAGTAACCAAGCTCTGATTTTATCGTATCATGCGGTTTTTGGAAAGTAAAGCGGGAAAATTGTCCCGCGTTCTTGCGATTTACAAAACAGAGCGGCTCCGCGCCGTCCTGCGGTAGGTACTCTGGACGACGAGCAGCGAAAAAACGCCGAACGCCAGAAACACCAGATACGACGGCGCGTAGCTCCCGCAGGCGTCGGCAAACAGGCCCGGCATGAACGAAAAGACCAGCGCGCCGAGGCCGTAGCCGGTCTGGAACAGGCGGATCACCTCGTCATAGCGCTTCGCGCCGGAAAACGCCTCCGCCCAGACGGGAAGTCCGACCGTGCTCATCGGAACGCCGAAGCCGTAGAGTACGGCGGCGGTCAGCGCCAGCGGCCTGCTCGCAAGGACGGAGAGCGTGCACAGGATCAGCCCCGCCGAAAGGATCGCGCCGAAGATCCAGTTTGCGCGCTTTGCGCCGAGCAGGTCGCACGCCTCGCCGTAGACGCACTTTCCGAGCATCAGCGCGAGGCCGAAGATCGAGACGCAGAGCGCCGCCGTGCTCTCCGGGATGCCGTCGGTCGTGAAAAGGATCATCATATGCGTGAAGCCCGGCGACGCGATGGCTCCGAGGAAGCACATCGACACGAACAGCGCTGTCCAGCGTCCGCATGAAAGCTCCGCGCCGCCGGAGGCGGCTTCTGTATTTTCTGCCTGCACCGCTGCGCCGTAGGCCGTTTTTCCGCAGCCCTCCGGGCTTTCGCGCACGAGAAGGAATACGATCAGCGTCAGCAGCAGGCTCACGCCCGCCATGACGTAAAAACAGACGGCGAGGGAATATTTTTCGATCAGCGCCGTCATAAGCGGCGAAAACAGCACGGCCGCAAGGCCCGTTCCCGCCGCGCAGATGCCGAGCGCCAGCCCGTGCTTCTCCCGGAACCAGCGCGTAATGAGAATGGAGACCGGCACCATCGACCCGAAGCCGTAGGAAAGCCCCGCGACAAGACCGGCCAGATAATACGTCCAGAGCTGCTTTGCCGCGCCGAACAGCACGAACGCCAGCACGCCGAAAAGTGCGGCGGCCGCCGTCCCCCAGCGGTAGCCAAGCCTTCCGTAAAAGCGCGGCATCAGCGCCATGCACCCGAGATAGGCCGCCGCGCGGACGGTCGTGATCATCGAGGTCTGCGTATTGGTAAAGCCGTTCTGCGCGAGGATATACGGCTGCGCGACGGAAAATGCGTTGACGGCCAGCCCGCCGGAGACCAGAAGCAGCAGCGTGCACCCGGCACAGATCGCCCAGGCATAGTGCGGTTTTCTCATTTTCCGCCATCTCCCTCTGCTTCGAAGTATACCGGAGGAAAATCGGCCTGTAAAGGCGCAGCGCCGAACTTTCCGCATTTTTCTTGCAAAAACGGCGGGAAGGCGATAAAATCAGAAGCAGAAAAACGCAGAAGCATGATAAGCTTCTCAGGAAAACAAGGAAAGGACTTTTTCTATGGAAAGACTGCCGTTCGTCCTGCGCTTCGGACAGGAGACCGCCCAAAAGCCGCTTTCGGACGCGGAGCGTGAGACGCTTTTGCAGACGCTTGCCGCTGCCGGAGCGGAAAACTTCTCGATCTGGCAGATCGAGGATTTCTGGTTCTGCTACGGAGAGTATTCAGAGCTTCGCGGCGCCGAAGCGGCCGCGCAGGCGCTGTGCGCCGTCGCCGGGGCGGAGCTTTTCGCCGCGCCGGGAACGCTCCCGCTCATGTATCACTGCATTGGACTTGTCCGCGCGGACAAGTCGCACATCCGTCACCGCGTATTCTCCACGAGGCTGAAGGAGGGCTGCGCGGCGGAATACAAGCGCCGCCACGACGCGCTGATCGAGGCGCGGCACGGCGTTCCGTCGCCCGGCCCAGACAGTAATTTCACGATCTGGAACGCAAACGGCTATATCTTCGGCTATGACGAGATCGACACGGCCTACCGGCCCGATCCCTCCCTGCCGCAGAAAACGCCGGAGGAGGAAAAGGCGGATACGATCGCATGGGAGACCCGTCAGCTGGAGATCATGGACTGGCTGACCGACGACGTGGACTGGCTCACGGGTCAGAAGCACGCCCCCTCGCGCTGCATCTTCCGTCAAAATGTCTGATCGGCTGCCGGTTTTATACGGCAGAAGCGGAATTTCTTGCAAACGGTGTCCAAAAATGGGCACCGTTTTTCTATTTAATTGTATCTAACCTTGAAAACGCGGGCCGGGTGTGCTAAGATTAGGGTGCTGAATTATACGCGCGCGCAGCCCTGCCGCGCGATACGGAAGAGAAGGGAGCCGGTACATGTACTCCTCCGCCTATGTTTGGGCCAAGGTGCTTGGCCATATGGAAAACCGTCTGACCGCCGCCGTCGTATCCACCTGGTTCGACGACGTGGAGGTCGTTGAGCTGACGGATACACGCCTTGTTCTGTATTCTCCCTCCGACTACCGGAAGGAGATCATCCTTCGCCGGTGCGCAGATTATATCAAGGACGCCATGCGCGAGCTTTTCGAAATGGACGTCGAGCTGGTCGTTCTGGGCGAGGATGAGATGGCGGCCTACCGCCAGCCGGCCCGCAAAAAGCCGGAATTCATCGAGTTTAACCCGCAGTTTACCTTCGACCGCTTTGTCGTCGGCTCGTCCAACCGCTTCGCGCACGCGGCGGCCCTCGCCGTGGCAAACAATCCGGCGGAGACGTATAACCCGCTGTTCATCTACGGCCCGTCTGGCCTCGGAAAAACACATCTGCTGTACGCCATCGCCAACGTGATCCATGACCGGCACCCCGACTACAACATCGTCTATATCAAGGGCGACCAGTTTACCAACGAGCTGATTGCCGCCGTCCAGGAGGGCAAGAACATCGAGTTCCGCAGCAAATACCGCGGCGCCGACCTCTTCCTCGTGGACGATATCCAGTTCATCGCCGGCAAGAACTCCACGCAGGAGGAATTCTTCCATACCTTCAATAATCTCTACGAAAGCCACCGGCAGATCGTCCTGACGGCCGACCGGCCGCCCAATGAGATGCTCCGTCTGGAGGACCGCCTCAAGACCCGCTTCGAATGGGGCCTGATCGCGGATATCCAGCCGCCGGATTACGAGACGCGCATGGCCATCATCAAGGAAAAGGCCATGAGCTACGGCATGGAGCTGCCGGACGACGTCTGCTCCTACATCGCGGAGAATATCACGACGAATATCCGTCAGATCGAGGGCACGGTCAAGAAGATCCTTGCCTATAAGGAGCTTGCCAATATGGTCATGGACGTGCCGCACGTTTCGCGCGCCATCAAGGACATGTATAAGGGCAAGGCAGAGACGCTGCCCACGCCGAGCCTCATCATCAGTGAGGTCTGCCGCTTCTACTCCATCGAGGAGGAGACGCTCCGCGGCACGCTCAAAAATAAGAGTACCGCCGAGGCGCGGCAGGTCGCCATGTACCTGATCCGCAAAATGACCAATCTGAGCCTGCCGGATATCGGCCGCGAGTTCGGAAGAGACCACTCTACCGTCATTCACGCGCTCAATAAGGTCGAAAAGATGCTCCAGGATACGACCTCCGGCATTCAGGATAATATCCGTGATATCACGGCGAACGTCAATAGTAAGCTCTGATGCTGCACCGAAGCGGTGCGGGATCGCTTCGCGGACATACTTTTTTCTGGCTTGTCAGAAAAAAGTATGCAAAAAAGAGACGCCGGGGACGCGAATAGCGCTTACGCGCAGAAAAAACTTGTCGTTCCGTTCTGCGTTTTGTCGTTACACCGTCCGTAGTCCGAACGCCCTTCGGGCGGGCCGCAGAATTTCTGCCGTCTAAAATCTTGCTGCGGCAAATATTTGTGCCTGCAAAATCGAAAAGTATCTGCCCTGAATCCGTACAGAGGCTTTCAGGTTTTGCCCGTTTCTGCTCGGCAGTCTCTATTGGCTGCGGAAGAGAAACGAGCCAAGCAAAAAAGGCCAAAGGTTAGAGGCTCAGGCGCGACAGCGCTATAAAATCGTTCCAGCGGTCTTTTCTTCCATATCTTTTCTGCCAAGACAGAAAAGATATGGCCCGCGGAGCGGCGGATGCGGCTTCGCAAATTGCACCGCGCCTCCGGCGCATTCGAACTGCACCTCCGGAGGCATCCCACGCCATCCGGCGCAAAAAAACTCCCCTTCCCGGGGCTTCTTTTACGCGCAAAGTTATCCACATGTGGATGTGGACTGTTTACAAATTTTCTGTTCACAACTGCGCAACAGATGTTTCACAAAACTGCCTGTGGACAGATCTGATCTCCGCGCACATTTACCTGTGGACAAATAACCGTTGAAAACACTGGGCAAAACCCGGTTTTCCACATAAAATTTCCCTACTAACAACTGCTACTGCCTTTTCTTCCTATCTCTCTAGAGAGAAAGGATCTATCTTAAGATAAAGAGGGTGCCTGAATGAAATTTACCTGTGAAAAAGCGCTGCTCGTTTCGGCCATCTCCGTGGCCTCCCGTACCGTCGCGCCGAAGAGCGCCATTCCCTCACTCGAGGGCCTGCTGGTGAAAGCCGGTGTGAAAGTGATGCTGACGGGATATAATCTGGAGACGGGCATTACCGTCGGCGTTCCCGCCGACATTGCCGAGCCTGGCGAGTGCATCATGCCCGCACGTCTGTTCTTCGACATCATCCGGAAGCTGCCGGACGACGAGGTGACGGTCAGCGTGGACGAGAGCTTCCGCGTTTCCATCCGCGGCGGCATTTCCTCGTTTACGATCACCGCCATGACGGCGGAGGACTATCCGGAGCTGCCGGACGTCGAATCGGAAAAGGGCATCCCCGTGCCGCAGCGGGAGCTGCGGGAAATGATCTCCGGAACGATCTTCTCTGCAAGCGAAAATATGGCGCGTCCGATCCATACCGGCTGTCTGTTTGAGATCGCGGACGAATCCGTGACGGTCGTGGCCGTGGACGGCTACCGTCTGGCGCTCCGGCGCTACATTCCCGAGCAGCCGCTCGAGCGGACGGTCAAATTCGTCGCGCCGGCGGCGGCGCTGAAGGAGGTCGAGAAAATTCTCGACGATACCGACGATCCCGCCGTGATCTACCTCGGAACAAAGCATATCCTCTTCATGATCGGCGACGCGACGCTCGTCTGCCGCATTCTGGAGGGCGAATTCCTCGACTGGCGGCGCGTTCTGCCGCAGAACAATCCCATTAAGGTCGCGGCCAACGTCCGCGAAGTGACGGATTCCATCGAGCGCGTGAGCCTCGTCATCTCGGAAAAGATCAAAAGCCCGGTGCGCTGCACCTTCGGACACAACACGGCGGACTTCCGCACGACCTCGACCATCGGCGAAGCACATGATATGTGCTCGACCGCCGGAGACGGCAAGGATCTGGAGATCGGCTTCAACAGCCGGTATCTGCTCGACGCGCTGCGCGCGGTGCCGACGCCGGAGGTCTCGCTCGAGCTTATCAACGGCCTGAGCCCCATCGTGCTCAATCCCTGCGACGGAAGCGGCAAGTTCAGCTACATGGTGCTTCCCGTCCGGCTGAAGGCAGGCGAATGATATGAAGGTCAGAGTTACAAAAAAGCAGGAGCATGTGGAAGAAATTCCGATCACCACGGAATTTATCAAATTGCAGGACTTCCTGAAATTCGTCAATGCCGTCGGCTCCGGCGGCATGGCCAAGAATCTCATTCAGGAGGGCGAGGTGCAGGTCAACGGAGAAGTCTGCACGATGCGCGGCAAAAAGCTGCGTCCCGGCGATACGGTGACGTTCATGGGCAATTCGTGGAAGGTCACGGGAGACGCGCATGAGGCTTGACGCACTCACGCTCTATGATTTCCGAAATTATGCGCACCTCGAGGCGCAGTTCGTGCCGGGCGTCAATCTGATCCTCGGCGAGAACGCACAGGGCAAGACCAATCTGCTCGAGGCCGTCGCGTATTTATCCACAGGCCGGAGCTTCCGCACCGCGCGTCCGCAGGAGCTGGTGCGCTTCGGGGCCGATTTTGCCGATCTGAATGCGGAGCTTTTCTCGGCCGGGCGTCAGCAGACCGCTCGCGCCGTGATTTTCGCCGGAAGGCGTCCGAGGCAGATCTACGTCGGCGGGGTCAAGCAAAAGACCGCAGCGGCCCTCGACGGGCTTCTGACGACGGTTTTATTCTGTCCGGAGGAGCTTCAGGTGCTCAAGGGCGGTGCCGCCGCCCGGCGAAAGCTCATCGATACGGCACTGTGCCAGCTGCGGCCGAACTACGCCCGCGCACTGGCGGAATATACGAAGCTGCTCGACAGCAAGAGCCGGATCCTGAAGGACTGGCACGAGATGCCGTCGCTGCTGGAGCCGCTGCCGGAATTCAGCCTGCGCATGGCGCAGGTGGGGGCCGTCATCGTGTCCTATCGCGCGCGCTATCTCAAAAAGCTTGCCGAAGCGGCAGCGGAATATCATTCCGAATTTTCCGGCGGTCAGGAACGGCTGACGCTCTCCTATCAGACCGTCTCCACGATCGATGATCCGTTTGCCGACCAGAAAACGCTTTTCGAGCGCATTTTTGAGCATCAGAAGCGCCATGAGCGCGCGGAGATCGACGCCGGACAGTGCCTGACCGGCCCGCATAAGGACGATTTTGAAACGTTCATCAATGACCGGCCCGTCAAGAGCTACGGCTCGCAGGGCCAGACGCGCACCGCGTCCATCAGCCTCAAGCTTGCCGAACGCGAGCTGATGCGCCGGGATACCGGCGAAGAGCCGCTGCTGCTTCTGGACGACGTGCTCTCGGAGCTGGACGCCAAGCGGCAGGACTTCGTGCTCAATCAGATCCGCACCGGGCAGGTGCTCATTACCTGCTGCGAGACCGACCGGCTCACGGAGCTGGGGAAGGTCATGCTCATCCGGGACGGGGAGTTGATTTAACGGAAGGCTTCCGTTGATGTTATTCAGCCCCCTTTTCCTTTGATGTCAAAGGAAAAGGCCGCTGGCGGTGAAAAGGAAACCAGTCAAGGGGGAGTTTCGATTCTCCCCCTTGACAATCCCCCTTAAAACGACCAAGAAGGGGGCTGCGGCCCCCTTCCTTGGATTTTCCCCGGGGCTTGGTTTGTGCAGGGGTTATTTCAAATCAACAAAACGCACTACAGATGCGTATTGGATAGACCGGCGAGGTCATCGAAATACTCTGCGGCTATTTCAGCTGCGACTTGAATGGCAGTCCGTCTGTGCGCGATGCGCACGGCTGTCCTTGCAAAAAGGACGTTCTTTCGACTTCCATACGTCAAATATTCAACGGGCGCGAACAGAACGATCTGTATGGCATGTTGTGCGCTCGGGAAGCCCAATTGGGCGGCCGCCCGAAGGGCGTTTGGACTACGGACGGCGTAACGACAACACGCACAACGTAACGACAAGTTTTTTCTGCGCGACAGCGCTATTTCGCGTCTCCAGCGCCCTTTTCTTCCATATCTTTTCCCGCAAGAGGGAAAAGATATGGCCCGCGGAGCGGCGGATGCGGCTTCGCAAACCGCACCTCGCCTCCGGCGCATACGGATGCAGAAAAAATACGACTGCCGGAGGCAGAAATTATGTACATCCCCATTGGATTGGATTTTTCCGTCCGGGACAGCGCCGTGATCGGCGTATTTGACTTGGACAATACATCATGGTCGGCGCGGACGCGGGAATTTCTCGCGCAGGCCGAAAAAAACGGGCAGGCCGTGGACGCGGCGGACGAGCTGCCGAAATCCTTCGTTCTGACGCAGGAATACGGCGAGCAGCGCGTCTATCTGACCCGGGCCAACGCCGCCGTGCTGCAAAGGCGCATGGCGGAGGAGTAAGCAAACATCTCTTTTCATGCAAAGGAGTTTCTCTATGAGTGAAGAAATCAGAAATGACATCGTGGAAACGGAGTATGACGCCAGTCAGATCCAGGTGCTCGAGGGCCTTGAGGCCGTCCGCAAGCGCCCGGGCATGTACATCGGCTCGACCAGCGTTTCCGGTCTGCACCATCTGGTGTATGAGATCGTGGACAATGCCGTGGACGAGGCGCTGGCCGGCTACTGCAAGCACATCCGCGTGACCATCAACCCCGGCAACACCATCACCGTCACGGACGACGGCCGCGGCATTCCGGTCGATATCCAGCAGCAGACCGGCAAGCCCGCGCTCGAGGTCGTCTATACCGTCCTGCACGCGGGCGGCAAGTTCGGCGGCGGAGGCTATAAGGTTTCCGGCGGCCTGCACGGCGTCGGCGCGTCGGTCGTCAACGCGCTGTCCGAATGGCTCGAGGTCGAGGTCAGCCGCGACGGCAAGATCTATCAGATGAAGTTCTCGCGCGGCCATATTACCCAGGAAATGCGCGTCGTCGGCACGACCAACCAGCACGGCACGAAGGTCACCTTCAAGCCCGACGGCCAGATGTTCGACACGCTGGAATACGACTATGAGACGCTCCATACGCGGATGCGCGAGCAGGCGTTTTTGAACGCGGGCCTGCATATCACCATCGAGGACAAGCGCCCGGAATCGGCGGACAAGCCGGAAAAGGAGCGCTACGACTCCATGTGCTACGAGGGCGGCATCCGCGAGTTTGCCGCATGGTATAACCGCCACAAGACGCCCATCCATGAGCAGGTCATCTATATGGCCGGTCAGAAGGACGATGCCACGGCGGAGGTCGCCATGCAGTATAACGACGGCTTTGCCGAGACCATCGTTTCCTTTGCAAACGACATCCATACGCCGGAGGGCGGTATGCACGAGGAGGGCTTCAAGCGGGCGCTCACGAATGTGCTCAACGCCTACGGCCTGAAAAAGGGCTACATCAAGCCGGACGACAAGGTCTCCGGCGACGACGTGCGCGAGGGCCTGACGGCCATCGTGTCCGTCAAGCTGACCGACGCGCAGTTCGAGGGCCAGACCAAGGCCAAGCTCGGCAACGCCTCCATGCGTACTCTCGTCAGCTCCATCGTGACGGCGCAGCTGACGGAATTCCTTGAGGAAAATCCGGCGGTCGGCAAGATCATCCTCGAAAAGGCCATGATGGCCAACCGTGCGCGTGAGGCGGCCAGAAAGGCCCGTGAGGCCATCCGCCGCAAGACAGGACTCGAATCCGGTCAGATGCCGGACAAGCTCCGCGACTGCAACGACCGCGACCCGGCGCTCACCGAAATTTACATCGTCGAGGGCGACTCCGCAGGCGGCTCGGCCACACAGGGCCGTGACTCGCGCTTCCAGGCCATCCTTCCCCTCTGGGGCAAGATGCTGAACGTCGAAAAGGCCCGCGCCGACAAGGTCTACGGCAACGACAAGCTCCAGCCGGTCATTACGGCGCTCGGCGCCGGTATCGGCGACGAGTTCAACCTCGAAAAGCTGCGCTATCACAAGATCATCATCATGGCCGATGCCGATGTGGACGGCTCGCATATCCGGACGCTGCTGCTGACGTTCTTCTTCCGCTTTATGCGGCCGCTGATCGAGCAGGGCTACGTCTATTCCGCTGTGCCGCCGCTGTTCAAGCTCACGCGCGGCAAGACCACGCGCGTGGCCTATTCCGAGCCGGAGCGTGATAAAATTTCCGCCGAGCTTCGCGCCGATAATCCCAACGCGAAGGTCGATATTTCCCGCTTCAAGGGCCTCGGCGAAATGAACCCGCACGAGCTGTGGGAGACGACCATGGATCCCACGACCCGTACCCTCCGGCGCATCACGCTCGAGGACGCCGTGGCCGCGGATCAGATCTTTACCGTCCTCATGGGCGAGGCCGTCGAGCCGCGCAAGGAGTTCATCGAGGAAAACGCGAAATACGTTGTGAATCTGGATATCTGACCTGTTTGGAAATGATCGTAGGGGCGGACGGCTCTGCCCGCCCCTACAAAGGAGAAAGCATAAATGGCACATAAGAAAGACTACAAGCCCGAGGACATTTTGTTCCCGGATCAGACCATCGTGGAGTCCGAGCTTGTCCATGAGATGAAAAGCTCCTACATCGACTATGCGATGTCGGTCATCGTCGGCCGTGCGCTGCCGGATGTCCGCGACGGCCTCAAGCCCGTCCACCGGCGCATCCTCTACGCAATGTATGAGGACAATCTGACGGCGGACAAGCCATTCAAGAAGTCCGCGACCTGCGTGGGCGACGTTTTGGGCCGGTATCATCCGCACGGCGACCAGTCGGTGTATGACGCGCTGGTGCGTCTGGCGCAGGACTTCTCCATGCGCTATCCGCTCGTGGACGGCCACGGCAACTTCGGCTCTGTCGATGGCGACCCCCCTGCCGCCTACCGTTACACCGAGGCGCGTATGTCGAAGCTCTCCAACGAGATGCTGCGCGACATCGACAAGGACACCGTCGATTGGGATCCCAACTTCGACGAATCGAGAAAAGAGCCGCGCGTGCTGCCCTCGCGCTTTCCGAACCTGCTGGTCAACGGCTCGGCGGGCATTGCCGTCGGCATGGCGACCAACATCCCGCCGCACAACCTGCGCGAGGTCATCGACGCCTGCATCTGCATCCTCGACAACCCCGAGGCGGAGCTTGCCGACCTCATGGAATACATCAAAGGCCCAGATTTCCCGACGAAGGGCATTATCATGGGCCGCAGCGGCATCCGCGCCGCCTATGCGACCGGCCGCGGCAAGATCACCGTCCGCGCGCGGACGGAGTTCGAGGAATACGGCCAGAACCGCGAGCGCATCATCGTCACGGAGCTTCCCTATCAGGTCAACAAGCGAATGCTCATTGCCGCGATGGCCGATCAGGTGCGCGACAAGCGTCTGGAGGGCATTTCCGATATCCGCGACGAGACCGACCGCAACGGTATGCGCATCGTCATCGAGCTGAAAAAGGACGCCAATCCGCAGGTCGTGCTGAACCGCCTGTTCGCACAGACGCAGATGCAGACCACCTTCGGCGTGACGATGCTGGCGCTGGTCAACAACCAGACGCAGCCGCGCATTCTCTCCCTGCGCCACATTCTCGACGAATACCTCCGCTATCAGGAGGAGATCATCACCCGCCGGACGCAGTACGATCTGAAAAAGGCGCTCGAGCGCCAGCATGTTCTGGAAGGACTGCTGATCGCGGAGGAGAACATTGACGAGGTCATCAAGACCATCCGCGAGAGCTATGACGACGCGAAGGAGCGTCTGATGGCGAAGTTCAGCCTGTCCGAGATTCAGGCGCAGGTCGTTCTGGACATGCAGCTCAAGCGGCTCCAGGGTCTGGAGCGCGAGAAGCTCCAGAACGAGTACGACGAGCTGGAAAAGCGGATCGAATACTACCGCGAGCTTCTCTCCAACGAGACGATGCTCAAGGGCGTTCTCAAGGACGAGCTGACCGTTATCCGCGACCGCTTCGGCGACGACCGTCTGACCGAAATTCAGGACGTCGAGGATGAGATCGACATCGAGGACCTCATCGAGGAGGAGCAGTGCGTCTTTACCCTCTCTCACGCGGGCTATATCAAGCGCGTCCCGGCGGCGACCTACCGCAGCCAGAAGCGCGGCGGCCGCGGCGTGACGGGTCAGACGCTCAAGGACGAGGACTTCGTCGAGGGCGTGTTCTCGGCCTCGACACACGACTACATCCTCTTCTTTACGAATATGGGCCGCGTCCATCGCCGCAAGGGCTATCAGATCCCCGAGGGCGGCCGCGTGGCAAAGGGCACGAACATCGTCAACATTCTGCCGCTCGAGGCCGGAGAAAAGGTCACGGCGGGTCTGACCGTCCGCGAATTTGACGAGGACAACCTCCTGTTCGTCACAAAGCAGGGCACGGTCAAGCGCGTGACGCTCGAAAGCCTCAATACGGCCAGAAAGGCCGGTATCCGCGCACTGACGCTGGCAGACGGCGACGAGCTGATCGCCGTCATGAAAACGAATGGCAGTCAGAACATCCTGCTTGCAACGGCGGACGGTATGGCCATCTGTTTCAGCGAGAACGACGTGCGCGTTATGGGCCGCGATGCGGCGGGCGTGCGCGGTATCGCCCTGTCCGACGGCGACTATGTCGTCGGCGCGGGCATTGCCGAGGAAGGAAAGCAGCTTCTGACCGTTACCGAGCTTGGCTACGGCAAGCGCACCGAGATCGCGGAATATATGCGCCTCGGCGAAAACGGCCAGCGCAGCCCGCAGCTGCGCGGCGGCAAGGGCCTCAAGAACTATAACCTGACGGCCAAGACCGGCCGGGTCGCGGGCGTGGCCGTCGTCGGCGAGGACGACGACGTGATGCTGATCGAATCCGGCGGCGTGCTCATCCGAATGGCCGCTTCGGATATCAATATCTACAAGCGCGATACGCAGGGCGTCATTCTGATGCGTCTGGAGGAGGGCAGCCGGGTCATTTCCCTCGAGCCGGTCGCCAGAGAGGACAGCGCGGAGGACACTGCGGAGGCTTCTCCGGACGAGGCTCCGGCAGAAGCGCCTGCGGAGACCGAAGAGCCGTAAGCCATGAAAACTGTCACCATCTACACCGACGGGGCCTGCTCCGGCAATCCCGGCCCCGGCGGCTGGGCGGCGATCCTCGAGTATAACGGCGCGGAGAAAATGATCTCCGGCGGCGAGGACAGCACGACCAACAACCGTATGGAGCTGACCGCCGTGATTTCGGCGCTGCTGGCGCTGAAGGAGCCGTGCGTCGTGGAGCTGTACTCCGATTCCAAATACGTCATTGACGCGCTCGAAAAGGGCTGGGCGTGGGGCTGGCGGAAGAAGGGCTGGGTCAAGTCCGACAAAAAGCCCGCGCTGAATCCAGACCTCTGGGAAATGCTGCTGGGCCTTGTGAGCCAGCACGAGCTGCACTATCACTGGGTCAAGGGCCACGAATCCAACGAAAAAAACAACCGCTGCGACCAGCAGGCCGTAGCGGAGTGGAAAAAACTCAAATAACGCTTCGCCGCGCTTTCATTCGGCAGCGGCGGGAAAGAGGAATACTATGTGCGATACCTGTAAGAAGAAATTTTACATCACGACGCCGATCTATTACCCCTCGGCAAAGTTGCACATCGGCCATACCTACTGCACGGTGGCGACCGACGCGATGGCGCGCTACAAGCGGCTCCAGGGCTGCGACGTCATGTTCCTGACCGGCACCGACGAGCACGGCCAGAAGATCGAGGAAAAGGCGAAGGCCGCCGGCGTCACGCCGCAGCAGTTCGTCGATAACATCGTCACCGGCCCGAAGGGCGTGCTCGACCTCTGGAAGCTGATGAACATTTCCAATGACCGCTTCATCCGCACGACCGACGATTACCACGTCGCCGCCATTCAGAGAATCTTCCATAAGATGTATGAAAACGGCGATATCTATAAAGGCTCCTACAAGGGCAAATACTGCACGCCGTGCGAGAGCTTCTGGACCGAGAGCCAGCTCGTGGACGGCAAATGCCCCGACTGCGGCGGCGAGGTCCACGACGCGGAGGAGGAGGCATACTTCTTCCGTCTTTCCAAGTATGCCGATCGCGTGCGCAAGCTCCTGACGGAGACGGACTTCCTCGAGCCGAAGTCCCGCGTCAACGAAATGGTCAATAACTTCATCGATCCCGGCCTCGAGGATCTGTGCGTCTCGCGCACCAGCTTCACCTGGGGCGTGCCGGTCGATTTCGACCCGGGCCATGTGGTCTATGTCTGGATCGACGCGCTGTTCAACTACATGACGGCCCTCGGCTTTGAGAACGACAAATATCACGACCTTGAAAAGTACTGGCCGGCGGACGTGCATTTTGTCGGCAAGGAGATCGTCCGCTTCCACTCCATCATCTGGCCCGCAATGCTCATGAGCCTCGATCTGCCGCTGCCGAAGAAGGTCTATGGCCACGGCTGGCTCGTCATGGACGGCGGCAAGATGTCCAAGTCCAAGGGCAATGTCGTCGATCCGTATGTGCTGGCCGAAATGTTCGGCGTGGACGCGCTGCGCTTCTTCCTGCTCCGCACGTTCCCCTTTGGCTCCGACGGCAATTTCTCCAATGAGCTGCTCATCAATACGATCAACATCGACCTTGCAAACGACCTCGGAAACCTCGTCTCGCGGACGACTGCGATGGTCGAGAAATACTTCGGCGGAACGCTCCCGACCGATCGGAAATTCGACGATGTGGACGATCAGCTGATCCTGATGCTGACCGGCCTGCGCGAGCGCTATGAGGCGCAGATGGAGAAGTTCCAGTTCCAGAACGCGCTCGACGAGGTGTTCAAGTGCATCCAGCGCGCGAACAAGTATATCGACGAGACGATGCCGTGGCAGCTGGCCAAGAACGAGGAAAATATGCCGCGTCTGGCCTGCGTCATGTATAACCTTCTGGAGTCCATCCGCATCTGCACGGCCCTGCTCCAGCCGTTCATGCCCGATTCCTGCAAGAAGATCTTCGAGCAGATCGGCGCGGACGAAACCGTGACGACGTGGGACGCCGCGAAGGTCTGGGGCAAGCTCCCCGCGACCGTGACCGTCCATAAGGGCGAGGCCGTGTTCCCGCGCGTGGACGCGGAAAAGGCGCTTGCGAAGCTGGAGGAGCTGCATCAGGAGCAGCTGAAGAGCCTCCTGCCCGCGCTGGAGGTCGAGCCGTTCGAGCAGGAGAGCGTGGACTTTGATACGTTCTGCAAGTCCGACCTCCGTGCCGTGAAGGTCAAGGCCTGCGAGCCGGTCAAGAAGTCCGATAAGCTCCTGCGCTTCACGCTCGACGACGGCTCCGGCACCGACCGTCAGATCCTCTCCGGCATTGCGAAGTATTATAAGCCCGAGGAGCTGGTCGGTAAGACGCTGGTCGCGATTATCAACCTGCCGCCGCGCAAGATGATGGGCCTCCAGTCCTGCGGTATGCTGATCTCCGCCGTCCATAAGGAAAAGGGCGAAGAGAAGCTGCATCTGCTGATGGTCGATGACGCCATCCCCGCCGGCGCAAAGCTCTGCTGACACAACACAAACAAAGCGGGTGGATGCCAAATGGCATCCACCCGCTTGATTTTTATGGGTCGTCGATCAAAGATCATTGATGATGCTGCCGAACGCCGCAACGCCGGCGATGGCGAGAATCAGGTACAGGGCAAAGATGCCGAGCGTGATGAAGAAGGTGATCTTGCCCGCGCGGTCCCAGCTGCCCATGGCGGCGTTGAATTCCTCGACCGTGGAATACAGGCCGGAGTTCTGCGCCCATTCGTGTCCCTTCGCGCCGCAGATAAAGACCCAGACAACGTTCAGAAGCGGAACGAGCGTCAGAAGCGTCAGATAGGCCTTGTTGCCGAAGCCGAACGGAATGTTGAACATAAAGGCGCCCCACGACCAGCCGCGAACGGGCTGCGGGCGATTTGCGCTGTACGGCTGACCGTACTGCTGACCGTACTGCTGATTTCCGTACTGCTGACCGCCCCACTGCTGGTCATTCATGTTGTTTTCCATAGCTTTTCTCCCTCTTCTCTTGATTTTCAGCGTTGCTGTATTCGCATTATATCAGTCCGGTGAAGTCTTGTAAATACAAAACGCTCAGGATTTCCAAATTATCAGGAATTTTCCGCAGCTGTGCGCGGCGGCTTTCAGAGATTCCAGTTGATGGACGCCTCGCCATGGGCGGCGAGAAAGGCGTTGATCTGCGAGAAGGGACGGCTGCCGAAAAAGCCGCGGTAGGCGCTGGACGCTTTGCCGGAGTTGCCGGAAAATGTACGCGGTCGCTGGATTTTAGAGAATGCTTTATCAAAAGCAGAACAGCTTATTTGCGATGATGATACAGAAATAAAATGAGAGAGCGTACAGCGCTCTCCATAAAGAAAAAGGAGGAGCTTTCGCTCCTCCTTTTGCCTGTTTTGCTTATTTGTTTTTCAGAAGATCGCGGATCTCCGTGAGCAGAAGCTCTTCCTTCGTCGGTTCCGGGTCCTTTGCAGGCTCCGGTTCGGCGGGCTTTTCCAGCTTCTTCTTCGCGGTGTTGAACGCCTTGACGATGCTGAATACGATCAGCGCCACCAGCAGGAAGTCGATGATCGTTGTCAGGAACGTGCCGATGCCGATCACGACCGCTTCCTTCGTCACCTCGCCCGCCTCATTGAGCACGGCCGGGGAAAGCGTGATGTTCAGCTGCGTCAGGTCGATGTCGCCGATCAGCCAGCCGATGAGCGGCATGAACACATCGCCGACAAGGCTCGTCGTGATCTTGCCGAAGGCCGTTGCGATGATGACGCCGATGGCCATGTCCATGACGTTTCCGCGGGAGATGAACTCCTTGAATTCAGCAAAGAACTTTTTCATTTTTTCTTCTCCTTCCTCTTTTGTCTGCACGGATGTGCGGAATTTCTTTTGTTGCGCCGGATGCCTCCGGAGGCGCAGTGCGGTTTGCGAAGCCGCATCCGCCGCTCCGCGGGCCATATCTTTTCTGCGCCGGAATGGCGCGGTGTGCCTCCGGCGGCCCATTCTTTTCTGTCTTGCCAGAAAAGAATGGGGAGAAAAGAGGCGCTGGAGATACGAAATAGCGCTGACGCGCCGAAAAAGCGTATCGGTTCTGCCTGCCATTCATCGTTTGTTTGTGCGAAAAGGAACGCCCTTCGGGCGGCGCATCGAATCGACTTGATATGAAATGTCGTACTGCGGCAAATATTTGACGTATGGAAGTCGATAGACGATATTACAATAAGCTCTGCCGCACAGAATGCATCCGAAACAGCCGCAGAGTATTTCGACTACCACGCCGGTCTATCAAAGACGCATCTGTAGCACGTTTTGCAAGTCTTAGTCTATCGCCGCACAAACCAAACTCCGGGGAAAATCCAAGGAAGGGGGCCGCAGCCCCCTTCTTGGTCGTTTTAAGGGGATTGCAAAGGGGGCGAGGGCTCCCACACGAACCCAGCGAAGCGGTTCGCGTGGGAAAAGGAGGAACAACGGAACGGACGACGCCTGTCCGCCGCAAGCGGCGGACAGGATGAGGGATGTGGAGTTTGTTCCGACGCAAATCCCCCTTTGCCGTTTTCTTTTTACCGCCAGCGGCTTTTTCTTTGCTGTGCAAAGAAAAAGGGGCTGAATGCCGCCCTTACGGAAGCATTCCGTAACTTCTCAGTGCTTGGGAACAAGCACCTCTTTGCCGCCCATATACGGCTGGAGGCACTTCGGGATGGTGACGGAGCCGTCGGCCTGCAAATGATTCTCGAGGAAGGCAATGAGCATACGCGGCGGCGCAATGCAGGTATTATTCAGCGTATGAGCGAGGTAGAGCTTGCCGTCCTCGCCGCGCACCTTGATATTCAGGCGGCGCGCCTGCGCGTCTCCGAGATTGGAGCAGGAGCAGACCTCGAAATACTTCTTTTGCCGCGGGCTCCACGCCTCGATATCGCAGGATTTGACCTTTAGATCGGCCAGATCGCCGGAGCAGCAGATGAGCTGACGGACCGGAATTTCCAGATTCCGGAACAACTCGACGGAATAGTGCCACAGCTTCTCATACCAGTCGTTGGAGTCCTCAGGCTTGCAGACGACGATCATTTCCTGCTTTTCGAACTGATGGATGCGGTAGACGCCGCGCTCCTCCAGACCGTGGCTGCCGACCTCCTTGCGGAAGCAGGGCGAATAGGACGTGAGCGTCAGCGGCAGCTGGCTTTCAGGAAGGATCTGGTCGATGAAGCGGCCGATCATCGTGTGCTCGGACGTGCCGATCAGGTAGAGATCCTCGCCCTCGATCTTATACATCATGGCCTCCATCTCCGGGAAGGACATGACGCCCTTGACCACGTCGCCGTGCATCATGAACGGAGGAATGACATAGGTGAAGTGCTTTTCGTCGATCATGAAATCGCGCGCGTAGGCAAGCACGGCCTCGTGCAGACGCGCGATGTCGCCAAGCAGATAGTAGAAGCCCATACCGGCTACGCGGCCTGCGGCGTCCTTATCGATGCCGTCGAAGCGCGCCATGATATCGACATGATGCGGGACCTCGAAATCAGGCACGACCGGCTCACCGAAGCGCTGCGCCTCGACGTTGCAGCTGTCGTCCGGGCCGATGGGGACGGACGGGTCAATGATGTTCGGAATGACGTACATGATCTCCTTGATCCGTGCGTCCATCTCCGCGACCTGCTGGTCAAGCTCCGCGCGGCGGTCGTCGTCGGCCTTGACGGCGGCGTTGTTCTGATCGATCTGCGCCTGAAGCTCGGCCTTTTTCGCCTCGTCGGCGCACTTTTTCAGCTGGCCGTAAAGCGGGCCGTTCGCCTTCGAGAGCTTGTTGCGGGCGGCCTTGAGGCTTTCGACCTCGGCGATGGCCGCGCGGCGCTTCGCGTCCAGCTCTACGACCTCATCTACGAGCGGAAGCTTCTCATCCTGAAACTTTTTGCGGATGTTTTCCTTGACAACATCCGGGTTTTCTCTAACAAATCGAATATCCAGCATAGCTTTTCTCCTTAGTTCTCCTGGAGCGCTTCGTAAACGGCAAGCGCCTCCTGCGAGAGATATTCCTTATATTTTTCCACGGTGCTCATGGCCTTTGAGAACGTGACGTTTCCTTCGTGGGTCGTGCAGCGCAGCGCCGTCAGCAGCGCATCATACGCCTCCTGCGTGCCTTCACTGCTTTCAGAGGCCTCCGCGTGCTCGGTGCGCAGAGCCTCCAGCTCCTGCTCCAGCTGCGCGATGCTTTCCTCCTGCGTTTTTGCCTTTTCCTGCTCGTCCGCAAGCAGCTTCTTGGTGCTGTCCAGCTCCTCCTGAAGCTTGCGGTTCTCGTCCTGAAGCAGCTCCGCGTTGACGGCGGCGTTGGACAGGGCGCTGGAATTGCTCTCCTTCAGATCGGAGAGTGCGGCCTTTGCGGTGTGGGCCTGCAAAACCAGCGAGATCAGCACCAGCAGAAACGCGACGGCAAAAATGATCGTCATGTACCGCAGAAATGCGTTGCGCTTGGCGGCAAGCTCCTTTTCCTTATCCGCCTCGCTCTGCGGCGTGGGCTTGTTTTCTTCACTCATTACGGGAAGTCCTCCTTTCAGCTCAGACGTTCCAGAAGCTCATACAGCCGCTGGAGGTCCTCTTCTCCGTAGTATTCCAACTCCAGACGGCCCTTACGCTTTCCGCTGACGATGCGGACGCCGCGTCCAAGGCGCTTGGAGAGCGTTTTTTCACATTCGGCCAGATAATCGACCGCGATGGGCTTTTCCTGCTTGGGCTTGGTGGCTTTCACAAGATTTTTGCACATATTTTCCGTCTGCCGGACAGAGAGCTGCAAATTGATGACCTTCATCGCCACGGCGTACTGCTCCGGCGCGGATTTGACGGTCAGAAGCGCCCGCGCGTGTCCGGCGGAAAGTCTCCCCTGCTCGACCAGTTCCAGCACCGCCGGAGACAGCGACAGCAGGCGCAGCGCATTTGCCACCGCCGGTCGGGATTTTCCGACGCGCTCCGCCGTGACCTCCTGCGTCATGCCGTATTCGGTCATGAGCTGCTGATAGCCCTTGGCCTCTTCGATGGGATTGAGGTCGGAGCGCTGGAGATTTTCGATCAGCGCAAGCTCCATGGCCTTCTTGTCGTCGGCCTCGATCACGACGACCGGAACCTCGTCGAGTCCCGCGAGCCGGGCTGCGCGCCAGCGGCGCTCACCGGCGATGATCTGATAGAAGCCGGACGGCAGCTGCCGCACGGTCAGCGGCTGGATAATGCCGTGCATGGCGATGGAGTCGGCCAGCGCCTGCAATTCGTCCGGGTCAAAGCTCTTGCGCGGCTGGAGCGGATTCGGCTCCACCTTTTGCAGCGGCAGAAGCTGCGCGCCGGAGGGCGGCTGCGCCGTCTGCATGGCCGCTTCGCCGAGAAGCGCGCCCAGCCCCTTGCCGAGGCCACGTTGTTTCGTCATAAAATTCGCTCCCTTTTCAGGAATTTTTCAGCTTTTTCAAGATTTCCTCTGCCAGAGACAGATACGCCCGCGCACCGCGGCTGAAGCGGTCGTAGGCAAAGACCGGCAGCCCGTGGCTGGGGGCCTCGCTGAGGCGGACGTTGCGCGGGATCATGCTGGCAAAGACCTTGCCCGGAAAATGCCGCCGCACCTCCTCCGCGACCTGCGCGGAAAAGTTGGTGCGTCCGTCGTACATCGTCAGCAGCACGCCGAAAATTTCAATTTTCGGATTGAGCCGCCGCTTGACGGCGCGCATCGTGGTCATCAGGTCGGACAGGCCCTCGAGCGCGTAATATTCGCACTGCACCGGGATCAGCACGCTGTCCGCCGCGCAGAGCGCGTTGAGCGTCAGCAGCTCCAAGGATGGCGGGCAGTCGATCAGAATAACGTCATAGCTGTCCTTGAGCGGAGCCAGCGCGTTTTTCAGGACGAATTCCCGGTCCTCTGTCCCGACCAGCTCCACACCCGCGCCGGAAAGCGCGGCGGAGGACGGAATGAGGTCGCCGAAATCCGTGTGGACGACGGCCTCCGCCGCGTCCGCGCCGTTGATGACAACATCGTAGCTCGAGGACGGCGTATGCCCCTTTTCCACACCAAGACCGGAGGTCGCGTTGGCCTGCGGGTCGAAGTCGCAGAGCAGCGTTTTCAGCCCCGCCTGATGCAGCGCTGCCGTCAGATTGACCGCGGTCGTCGTTTTTCCGACGCCGCCCTTCTGATTGACCAGAGCGATGATCCTGCCCATATGCGCCCTCCTTCAAAACTCTATTGAAACTTATTATAATGCGTGTATCCGGCAATTGCAACCAGAAAACTGCCCGATGTTTCACATGAAACATCGGGCAGAAGCATGGATTCAGTTGTTTCACGTGAAACACGCTCAGTATTCCCGGATGACGGCCTTGACCTTTCCGAGAATGGACGCCGCGCGTCCGTCGATCGGGTCATACGCAGGATTTTCCGGCATGAGCCAGACCTCCGCGCCCTTCTTTTTAAGTCGCTTGACGGTTGCGGAGTCCTCAAGCAGCGCTACGATGATCTCACCGTTTTCCGCGTTCTGCTGCGGACGGACGACGACCTTGTCCCCATCGAGAATGCCTGCGCCGATCATGGAATCTCCGCGCACGCGGAGCGCAAAGCAGCCGCTTTCGCCGTCCCACGGGATGTAGCCCTCAATGTTCTCCACGGCAAGGATGGGGATACCGGCCGTAACCACGCCAATCACGGGAATGCGGTCGGGACGGTGTGCGTCGGGAAGCGTGATGGTGCGCTTTTTCATATCGTCCATCTGGATGAGGCCGCTTTCGCGCAATGCGTTGAGGTGGTAATGGACGGTCGCAGTGGATTGCAGGCCGACGGCGGCACAGATCTCGCGCACAGAGGGTGCATAATGATTCTCCTGAATGAACTGTGTGACAAAGCGCAAGATCTTTTCCCGTTTATCCGTGGTGCGCGCCATAAAAACTCCTCCTTTTGGAATGCGCGGCGGTCGCTGAACGCAGTAAAAATATTTCTAAATCGGAGTATAGCACACTTTGCCGGAAAATGCAAACACATGTTTCTGAATTTTTACAGGCCGGTCAAATCGAAGCTCGGTGTATAGCCGCGCTCTGCGGAGGAAAAGTCCTGCGTGTAGCCGTCCTCGATCCCGAGCAGCATCATGTAGGACAGCACCGAGTCGTATTCCAGCTCCGTGATGCGCCGGTCAAACGGCGGCATTTCCGCGGCACGCCCCATCGGGACGTACTGACTCATCAGACTGAATAGAATCTCGCCGCTGCGGAAATGCTCCGCGACCCAGTCGAGCACGCCCAGCGAATTGTCCACACAGCCCGGCAGCACCAGATGCCGAACCAGAACGCCGCGCTTCATTTCGTCGTCCTCGATCACGGGCTTCCCTACCTGCCGATACATTTCCAGGATCGCGGCGGAGGCCGTTTCAAAATAGTCCGGTGCGGAGGACAGCCTCTTCGCAAGCGCGTTGTCGCTGTATTTGAAGTCCGGAAGATAGACGTCGATCTTCCCTTCCAGCTGCCGCAGCGTCTCCACGGACTCATAGCCGCCGCAGTTGTAGACGACGGGCACGGGAAGCTTCGGCTCCAACGCCGGAAGAATGTCGGGGAGAAAATGCGTCGGCGTGACCAGATTGATGTTCTGTACGCCCTCGTCGATCAGCCGCTCGAACGCGGCGCGCAACTCGGCGGAGGTCAGCGGCTTGCCGAAATTCTCCTGCGAAATGTCGTAATTCTGACAGAAGGCGCATTTCAGCGTGCAGCCGGAGAAAAAGACCGCGCCGCTGCCGAAGCTGCCGGAAATGACTGGCTCCTCCCAGTAATGGACGCCCGCGCGGGCGGCATGGACCTGCCCCGCCATTTTGCAGAAGCCGAGCTGTCCCCTCGTCCGGTCCACACCGCATCGGCGCGGACAGAGCGTACAGTGCGTATAAGAAAGCATGATATCCCTGCCTTTACAGCTTTGTGGGTCTATGATAAAATAATCGAAGAGAGAATTCAAGAGAATGTTTCATGTGAAACAATGGAGGAATATGCTGAAGCTCAACGAACGGTATCCCGTCGAGATCACCGGCTACACCTCGGACGGCGAGGGCGTGGCGCGCATCGACGGCGAGGTCATTTTCATTCCCGGCGTGATCGCGGGTGAAAAATGCGTGATCCGCATTGTAAATATCGGTAAAACGGCGGCACACGGCGTATTGGAGACGATCACAGAGCCGTCGCCGCACCGCGTGGAGCCGGACTGCCCATATTTTGGCCGCTGCGGCGGCTGCGATTTCCGGCACATGGATTACGACGAGGAGCTGCGCCTCAAGCGCCAGCGCGTCCGCGACGCGCTCGAGCGCATCGGCGGGGTCAGCGTCCCGGAGCTGGAGATCACGGGCGCGGCCGTACAGAACGGCTACCGCAATAAGGTGCAGTTCCCGGTCGCGCAGCAGAATGGCCGCGCCGTTGCGGGCTTTTACCGTGCGCGCACACACGAGGTCATTCCGGCGGACGGCTGCAAGCTCCAACCGGATTGCGCCGAACGGCTGAAAAAGGCCGTGACGGACTGGATGCGCGAAAACCGCATCCCGGCCTACGACGAAAAAACGCATACCGGCTGCGTCCGGCATATCTATCTGCGGCTGGGCTTTGTCAGCGGGCAGGCGCTCTGCTGCGTTGTTCTGAACGCAAAAAAAACGCCGCAGCCTGCGGCGTTGGTGGAAGCAATTCTGCGCGAGGTGCCGCAGACGGCAGGGATCGTCGTTTCCTATAACGAAAAGCGCGGCAATACCATCCTCGGAGACCGCTTTGAGACGCTCTACGGCAGCGATACGATCGAGGATACGCTCTGCGGCCTGCGCTTCCGGCTCTCTGCCAGAAGCTTCTATCAGGTGAATCACGATCAGGCGGAGCGGCTGTATGACGCCGCCGTGCGGCTGGCAGGCCTGACGGAAAAGGACTCGGTGCTCGATCTCTACTGCGGCGCGGGCACCATCACGCTCTGCCTTGCACGCCATGCCGGGAAGGCCTACGGCGTGGAGATCATCGACGCCGCCATCCGCGACGCCAGGGAGAACGCCGCCCGGAACGGCCTAGAAAACACGGAGTTTTTCTGCGCCGACGCCGGAGAAGCGGCGTTGGAATTTGCGCGGCGCGGCGTGAAGCTGGACGTGATCGTCGTCGATCCGCCTCGAAAGGGCGTCAGCCGCGACGTGATCGCCGCCATGCTCGAAATGGCCCCGAAGCGCATCGTCTACGTTTCCTGCGACCCGGCGACGCTCGCGCGTGACGTGAAGCTCCTGCGCGAGGGCGGCTACGCGCTCACCCACGCGGAGGCGTTCGATCTGTTTCCACGCTGTGCACATGTGGAGACAGTCATTCTCTTAACAAGAGAATGAGCTTACGTTCCTTTTGCGCCGGAATGGCGCGGGTTTTGCTCCGCAGGCCCATTCTTTTCTGCCAAGACAGAAGATATGGCCCGCGGAGCGGCAGTGACGGCACTACAAATTGCACCGCGCCTCCGGCGCATACGAATGCACGGTCAGAGGCACTCCTCATTCCAATTCATCCAGCGTCAGCCGGAAGCTATCCAGAAAATGCTCCATAAAATAATCCAGACACGGCAGCTGCATCTGCTCGAGCGCAAGGCGCGTCTGCTTTGCGGCGGCCTCGAACTCGGCGTTCCCGGCCTTCAGCTCCTCGAGGCACTTGATGTGCGCCGAAAGCTTGTCCGCCGCCTTGACGAGCAGTGCCGCGTCCGGGTCGGACTCCATGAGAAGCGGCTCATAGCTGGGCCGCAGCTCCTCCGGCAGGAGCGCCAGCAGCTTGCGGCAGCTGACGGCTTCGACCTGCTTATAGGCGTTTCGGATCTCGGGGTTGTAATACTTGATCGGCGTCGGCAGGTCGCCGGTCAGAATTTCGGATGCGTCGTGGAAAAGCGCCGCCGCCGCGCAGCGGTCGGGATCGGGCGCGCTCGGATCGTGCAGGATATCGCGCTGAATGAGTGCCAGCCCATGGGCCAGCACGGCGACCATGTGGCTGTGCTCCTGAATATTCTCCTGATAGGAATTGCGCATCAGACCCCAGCGGGCGATGAAGCGCATCCGGGAAATAAATGCGAAAAATCGATGCTGCATAATGACCTCCAGAGCCGTCCGTTTCCCGGACGGCGTTTTTTTCATCATATCACAGCGCAGCGAAAAAGTAAATTTCCATTGAAAACCTTTCTAACCGGTGGTATAGTAGGTTAAATGGACTGTAGAGTGTATCTGAAAACTGGCGAAGTGACCGGCAGCGAGGAATTTTTGCGCTGAGCAAGACATTTTTACGCAGGAATACTGACGTATTTCAAGGAAAAATGCCGCGGCACAGTGCGAAAAGGCCCGTTGCCCGGGTGCGTTGGGAGTTGGAAGAATACACCCTAGGAAAACTGGGAGGGACAAAAAATGATCGTATCGACCAAGGGCCGCTACGCGCTGCGGGTGATGATCGACCTTGCCGCGCACAACGACGGCAGCTTTGTGCCGCTGGCGGAGATTGCTGAGCGGCAGGGAATTTCGGAAAAATATCTCGAGAGCATTCTCGTCGTACTCAGCCGAGCGGGCTTTTTGCTGTCTCTGCGCGGCAAGGGCGGCGGCTATCGCCTCTCCCGCGCGCCGGAGGAATATACGGCGGACGAGATCGTGTGTCTGGCCGAGGGAACGCTTGCGCCGGTGACGTGCATGAAGGACGGCGAGAGCTGCGAGCGCGCCGGACAGTGCCCGACCCGCCCCATGTGGGAGGGCCTTGACCGCGTCATTACGGAGTATCTCAGACGCTGGACGGTGGCCGACCTCCTGAAAAATGCGCAGGAGATGCAGCCATGAGCCGCGTTCTGACGGCGATGTCCGGCGGCGTGGACAGCGCGGTGACGGCGGCGCTGCTTCTGGAGGCCGGGCATACGGTCGGCGGCGCGACGATGGCGCTGCACGAATACGCCCCGCAGGAGCTGGCCGACGCGAGACGCTCGGCGGAGCGCCTCGGCATCGAATTTCATATTTTCGACTGGCAGGAGGAATTCTTCCGGCTGGTGCAGAAGCCGTTTATGGAGATCTATCAGGCCGGCTGGACGCCGAATCCGTGCGTGATCTGCAACCGGACGGTCAAATTCGGCCTGTTTCTGGACAAAGCGCTGGCGCTTGGCTATGAGAAAATGGCGACAGGGCATTATGCCCGCGTCGAATGGGACGCCGGCAGCGGACGCTGGCTGCTGCGGCGGGCAGAGGACGCGGCGAAGGATCAGAGCTACGTCCTCTACAGCCTCACGCAGGCGCAGCTTTCGCGCGTACTGCTGCCGATGGGCGGCATGACCAAGGATGCCGCGCGGGAGAAGGCCGAGGCGCTGGGCCTTGCCGTGGCGCACAAGCACGACAGTCAGGATATCTGCTTCGTCCCCGACGGAGATTACATGCGCTTTCTGACGGAGCACGGCGTCCGGCCGCAGCCCGGCCATTTCATCGGTCTGGACGGGCGGGACTTCGGCCCGCACCGCGGACAGGAGGCGTACACGTTGGGCCAGCGCCGGGGGCTGGATATTCCCTACGGCACGCGCATCTACGTCGTCGCCAAGCGCGGAAGCGATGTGGTGATCGGCCCGAACGAGGCGCTGTTTTCGCGGCGTGTGCAGGTGCGCGACCTCAACTGGATCCCGTTCGACGTGCCGCCGGAGGGCCTGCGCGCGCAGGCGAAGCTGCGCTATACGCCGAAAACGGCGGAGTGCACCGTCCATCTGACGGAAAACGGCGCGGAGCTGTGCTTCGACGAGCCGCAGCGGGCCGTCACGCCGGGACAGGCCGCCGTGCTCTACGACGGAGACACGGTGCTGGGCGGCGGAACGATCTGCGGCGCGGACTGACCGGGCCCAGCGCGGGCCGCGTAGGGTGTTGGAAGAATACGCCCTAAGGCAAGGATTGCAATTTGACCGGCCCGCAGGTATAATATACAAAAATCAGCTCCGCGCAGATACGTCCGGCTCTTTGGCGGCCTCTGCGCGGCTGTGTCGAAGCCGGCTCCGCAGAGAGAAAAATACAGCCGAAGGGAGGCTGCCGGAATGCTGGATATCACCATCTTTGCACAAAGCTCCCCACTCCTGTGGGGCATTGCGGCGGCGCTTTTCGTGCTGCTGGCGGTGCATTTTACCGTCGGCACGCGGCTTTTCCGCCCGATGCGCGGAACGCTCGAATGGATCCAGCGGGTCGACCGGCCCCGGCTCCATTTCGGTTATGCACCGGAGACGCTGGACGGCTGGGACGTCCTGTATGTCTTTTTGATCGCGGCTGCGGCGGTGGGCTGCTGTACCATTGTGCCGATGACCCTGCTGCGGGCGCAGCCGGGCGTCGGATGGATGGATGTTGCGGATGTGCTCCTGCGGTATTTTCTCGCACCCGTCGTATCCAGCAGCATGGTCTATCTGATCGGGCGGCGGATGACGGATATGAGCGGCGTCGCGCTGATCGCTGCGGCGCTCCTGCTGTTCAACTATGTTGCCGCGCGGTCGTACAGTGCGCCGTTCATGCTGACGGCCCTGGCGGCCCTGCAGGAATACCGGCGGGAAGAACGCTTTTCCTGGCTGGTGCTGACGGCGGCGGCCATCGGTGTCGGCACATATGTTTCGCCGGAGATCCTCTGGTTCGGGCTGGTGCTGTGGATCCCGCCGCTGGCGCTCGAAATTCTGCGCTTTGCGAAATTCGGAAGAGCGGCGGTCGTCCCCTATCTGCTGCCTGTGCTGCTGGGCCTGCCGCTGATGACGGCGCTGTTCGCGCTTTTGACGCAGGTGCCAGGAATGGTCGTCGCGTGGCAGCATCCGATCCCGCGCTATACGGTGGAATATTTCTGGCGGCTCCGGCTGAAAATGTGGAAGGAGCTTCTGACGCTGCCGACCGGTGAGTTGCCGCAGATGGGCTTTGTCGATCCGCTCCTGCTGCTGTATGGGCTGGGCGCGGCGGTCTCGACGCTCCCCTTCGCCATCCGGACGCGCGACCTGCTGCTTCAGACGCTGATCTGGTATTTTGCCGGAAACACGGCGCTCTGGGCGCTGGGCGTGTCCATTCCGGCGGTCGGCTGTCTGCCGCTGATGGTCTGCGTCTGGGACTACTGGGGCCAGCGCGAGGGAACGCTCAACGCGACGATCGGCGAGATCTTTCTGCTGTGCGCAGCAGTCGCCGGAAGGGTGCTGCTGTTTCTCAGCGGTATGTAAATTTGCGGAGTATTCCGCGGAAATAACAGGAGGAACTGAAAAATGATTGCATTGGCATGTGACCACGGCGCGTTGGAGCTGAAGCAGGCGATCATGCGCCATCTGGACGCGCGCGGACTTGCGTATAAGGATTTCGGCTGCTATGACCACACGAGCTGCGACTATCCGGACTTTGCCGCACCGGCCGCGCGGGCGGTCGCCTCAGGCGAATGTGAGCGCGGCATCGTCGTCTGCACGACCGGCATCGGCGTGAGCATTACGGCGAACAAGATCAGGGGCATCCGCTGCGCGCTGCTCAGCGATCTCATGTCTGCGCGCCTGACCCGTGAGCACAACGACACCAATATGATGGCGATGGGCGCGGGCGTGGTCGGCGAAAAGCTGGCGCTCGAGATCGTGGACACCTGGCTCGATACGCCGTTCTCCGGCGAAGCGCGCCACCAGCGGCGTATCGACAAGGTCATGGCGCTGGAAGCAGAATAAAATAAAACCGCACGCACCGGCGCGGGCCGGGTCGTGCGGTTTTTCCCAAACGGGCATTGTCAAAATCAGGTGCGGATGGAGAAATGCACCTTTTGCGCAGGCGGCGGATGTGCCTCAGATCTCGAAATCGACGGCGCCGCGCGCCTCGCGGATGGACTTGCACAGCGTGGACACCGCCACATGCCGCGGGTCCTTCTTATAGCGCTCCAGCGCCTCCAGATCGTCGAAGTCCGCGATCAGGCAGGCGTCGTAGTTGTTCTTTTCCAGAACGTTCACGCCGACCTCCATCCGGCGGATCTCCGGGATCACGCCGTCGAGCGCCTTCAGCCCGTTGAGGAACCTGTGCATGTTTTCCTCTTCCCCTTCGCGGAATTTCCACATGATAACGTGTCGGATCATTTTCAAAACCTCCGTATTGGATTTTCGGCCCTCCGGCTGCGGAGGGCGCGGATATTACTTTTTGATGCGGTACTCGAAGTTCTCGAATACCAGCCGCGTGCCCTCGGTGATCCCGTCGGGCAGCAGCGCAAGCGCCGTCCGGCTCTCTGCTCCGTCGTCGGAGACCAGCACCGCGTAATCGCCGTCGATCTCCCGGACGGTCCGTTCAAACGTCATATTTCTCGCCTCCCGGTGTCCAGTTTACCACAGACGCGCGTATTTTGCATCTACCAAATCTATTTTGAGGTGATTTTATGAAACGCATCGCATCGTTTGTCCTTACACTCCTGCTGATCCTGTCGCTGTGCGCGTGCAGCCTCCCGCAGGCGAAGCCTGCCGAAGAGCCGACCGATGAACTGGAGCTGGTCGAAGAGGCGGCGGAGGCTCCGGAGGAGCTCCCCATCATGCCGGAGGAAACAGCGCCGGAAGCGTCCGAACCGGAGGCGCTTCCGCCGGAAGAGACGGAACCGGCGGCGGAGGCTGCCGCAGAGGGCGCTGAGACACCCGCCGAAGTGCTTCCCGAGGAACCGGCCGCGCCGGAGGAAGCGCCCATCCCGGATGCGCCGTCGGAGGTGCAGCCGGAGAACGCCAAAGCGGCGGAAATGCCGGAGCCGGAGGCTCCCGAGCACACAGAGGCGGCTCCGTCACCATTCCC
>ERZ791919.350-NODE-350-length-52611-cov-7.905777_pt1 | contig 52611 bp, 48 predicted proteins | sample MGYA00510137_ERZ791919 | MGnify/ENA primary metagenome ERZ791919 (study PRJEB30046, sample SAMN00792059) | human gut metagenome | study: EMG produced TPA metagenomics assembly of the A metagenome-wide association study of gut microbiota in type 2... | reverse complement strand
ATGCCACTCATGTAAAGGCAAGAGCAAATAACAAGAAGATGCAGAAACGAATTGCTCACGAAGAGGCTTTGTTCTATGAGGAACTCTTAAAAAAGGAAATCAACGAGGATAGGGAAGCTCATGGGAAGAAACCTCTGAAAGAAAAGAGTGACAAGGACGATGATAATAACGACAATACATCATCATCCGGAGGTGATCCCAAAGAATTCACAGATGACATTCCAAAAGATACTAAAACAATAAAGTGTACATATGCATGTATGAATTTGAAAAAGCTAGCAAAGATTAAGGAAAAAAGGGGACTGTTGAAGGAAAGAAAAACTCTCAGAAATTTAATTTTATACAAAATTTGTTTCATAAAAGAAAAATTGCTCTGGGATGTAAATTCCAGAGCAACTTTGTCTACAGTCTGAAATGCCGCAGATTTATTCTGCGGCATTTTTGATATTATGCAAAAAGTATGAAGTTTAATATTTGATAGTGATGAGAGAAAAGGTATTGGTATCATTTTGACACCGTATCATTTTGACATGAATAATTCATTTGCTATATATTGAGAAACAATCGCAAGAAATTGCGAAAGTTCATTGAAAAAGAACGTGTGTTGTGGTATCCTAGAAGAGGTGGAGTTTATTTTGAAGATGTTAATGGAGAAAAAGAAATGAGTATTGTATATATAGATACTAAAAATTATACAAGTAATGACTTACAGGAGCTATTTCAGTCGGTTGGCTGGCTATCGGCCAATTACCCAGAACGCTTGAAAAAGGCGTTAGGTAACAGCGAGACAGTATTTACAGTTTGGGATGGAGAGAAGTTGGTAGGTCTTGTTAATGCAATTGATGATAGTGAATTAACGGCGTATGTTCACTATTTATGTGTTAATCCGGAATATCAGGGACAGGGTATTGGTAAGAATTTGCTGCAGAGAATTAAAGAAAAATATAAGAATTATCTGTATATTATTCTAATTGCAGAAAATAAGGAATTGGTTAAATATTATAGCAAAAATGGATTTGAATATGTTGATGGAAGATATGTATTTGTTGTGCAGAATGAGCAGTTGTGTTGGCGGATAGACTGTTTTGAATATGGAAAGGTGAAGAAAATGACATTTGAACAAATATATGAACCTCAGATGAAAGAAACTGTTGTGCGGAAAATATTAGAAGCATTACCTGATTGGTTTGAAATGGAGGAAGGCAGAGAACAGTATATTAAAGAGAGTGCCGAACAGATATGCATTGGTGCTGCTAAGGATACTGAATTTGTTGGATTTTTGTGCTTGAAGGAGACTGGAAAAGATACTTTGGAACTTGCTGTTATGGGAGTTTTGAAAGAATATCACAGGCAGGGTATTGGAAGAGGAATGTTTATGATGGCAAAGAACATTGCTCGTAAAAAAAGGTATTCCTTTTTGCAGGTAAAGACGGTACAAATGGGGAAATATGAGGATTATGATGATACCAATAGATTTTATATCAGGCTGGGATTTAAAGAATTTGAAGTGTTTCCAACATTGTGGGATGAGGCGAATCCATGTCAGATATATGTGATGTCGGTAGAGAGGTAAAGGTACCTAAAATGTTAGTAGAAGATATCAAAAAATATTGCTTGAGTAAGCATAAAATATATGAAGATTGTCCATTCGGGGATGTTCCAATATGTTACAAATTAAACGGAAAAGTATTTGCACAGATTTATCCATGTCCGGAGGATTACAAAATTACACTGAAATGTACAGCAGATGCAGGGCAGTTCTATCGTATGGTGTATCCAGGCAAAGTGGTCAGAGGTTATCATTGTCCGCCTGTACAGCAACCATATTGGAACACTATTTATCTAGGGGATTTCCCAGATGATGAGCTGCTTAATATGATTGACCTTGCGTATGAAACGGTGTTTAACAGCTTCAGTAAAAAGGTGCAGAAACAGATTATGGAAGAAGCATAGGTGATGAAAATGAAGAATGTAATACATATTTATGGAGCATCCGGTTCACTGGTGGATTGAGGAGATGAGCTGATTCCTTTGTTTACATTAGCAATTAGATTGGTTACAGATACTGAAATAAGAACCACGAGATTGAAGGAGAGAGAAAAGCAAAAGTTTGGTGACCGAATTATGCCGGGCGGTGATATGTATGCGAATCATATGGAGTTTATAGAGTGGGCGAGAAAGTATGATACCGGTAGTGTTAATATGCGAAGTAAGGCAAAGCATGACGAATGGCAGAAACTGTTGATGTGCAAGCAGATTGTTCTAAATGGTGCAGATGATTTGGGAGAAAATTTCAAAAAGGTGCAAGAGAAAATGAATTCTGTTATTGGTAGAACAGTAACTGTAACAGTTGACAGACCATTGGGCAGTTACCACCCAGAACATGAGGATATGTATTATCCGATAAATTATGGGTATGTGGAAGGCATCATGGCACCGGATGGAGAAGAACAGGATGCTTACATATTAGGTGTGGATGAGGCAGTAGAAAAGTTCACAGGAACAGTTATTGCAGTTGTACATAGAAATGATGATGTGGAAGAGAAATGGGTTGTTGTACCGGAAGGGATGACTTTTACCAAGGAAGAAATCATGAAGCAGATTTATTTTCAAGAACAGTATTTTGATAGTAAGATTATGGTGTAAAATATATTGGAGGAACAAAAGAATGAGTAAAAGTATGGAACAATCGTAGCAACAGGTTGTTTTGTGGATAATCACATTACAAGAGTTTATGTCCTACCGGAACACCAGAAAAAGGGATATGGCACATTTATTATGAAAAATATCGAAGAACAGATTGGCGAAAAATTTGATAAGGCATATCTGGATGCGTCACTTCCGGCGGCAGCCCTTTATGAAAAGCTTGGATTTGTGACTGTAATGCATGAGCGTTATCCTGTAGAAAATGGAGTGATACTTGCGTATGAAGTTATGGAAAAGGAACTTCATAAAATCTCGACAGATATTAATTATGATGGAAGAAAATTTATTCCAAAAATGAATTCTGAAAACGGTGAGGTTGGTGAACAGACCAACTTTACATATCATCAGAATGGAAATCTATTGTGGGCTGAATATAGCGGTGGAGATATATTAAAAGGTTCGTTGATTGGAACGGTTTTATGTAATGGGGAACTTGATTTTGTGTATCATCACATGAATCAGAATATGCAAATAAAGACAGGTAAGTGCCATAGTGTGCCAACTGTACAAGAGAACGGGAAAATAGAACTTTCTGAACAATGGCAATGGACAAGTGGAGATTGTTCTAAGGGAGAGTCTTTGTTGGTAGAGGTGAGTCATGGTAATCAATAAATCAAAAGTGATAATAAGACCAGAAAAGCCATCTGAATATGAAGAAGTTAATAAACTAATTTTTGAAGCTTTTACTGAACAGCATAATGTAGAAATTGGTAGATTTGTGATGGAGCATTTTATAGAAGAAAGAAAAAAGGATACTTTTATTCCCGAACTTTCGATTGTGGCTGTATTAGAGAATGGAATAATTGTTGGAGAAGTTGCACTTCATGAAACGGACATTATCACGGATAATGGAAGAATCACACAATTAGTGTTATCGCAAAGTGCTGTTTTGCCGGAATATAGAATGCAAGGAATTATGAGAACGCTTGTAGAAAATGTATTAAATAAAGCAAAAGGAATGGGTTATGGAGCAGTGTTTCTTGGAGGCAATCCTAAACTCTATGCAAGATTTGGTTTTGAACCATCCAGTACATACGGAATATATCATAAGGATAGAGAAAAATGGGGTGATGAAGGATATATGGTTTGCTTATTAAAATCCGGTGCTCTTGATGGTGTGACAGGTACAACATATTATTATGGTGGATAACATTTAGTTTTCTAGCGTGCCTGAGTTGCATGATTGTTAAAAACTAAAAAAGGGATTTGTAAAAAAGCAAGTAGAAATGGAGTTGGCACAGTGAGTAGAAAGGTAACAGATTTACAACCATGGGAATGCTTGATGAAGCGAATTGTGTGGAAGCAATTAGGAGATATTCGGAATAAGAAGATACTTGATTTCGGCAGTGGTATCGGAGTAACTGCAAATTATTTGGCAGAGCATAATGATGTAACAGCCATTGAACCGGATGAAGATAGCATAAAGATAAGATGGGCAGACCACCAATATACACAAATTGTCGGTAGTACCCAGGAATTACGTAAATTTGATGATGATACTTTTGATATGATTATCTGCCACAATGTTTTGGAGTATGCCGAAGACAGACCAGATATTGTTAAGGAATTTGCAAGGATTTTAAAACCTAATGGCAAGATTTCTATTGTGAAACATAATCGTGCAGGTCGGGTTATGCAGATGGTTGTACTTTTGAATGATTTTGAACATGCCCATAGTCTGTTAGATGGTAATGACGGAATGGCTTCAAAGTACGGAGCAATTCGTTACTATGAGGATGCAGATATTGAAAAATGGTGTCCGGAACTTGTGATTACGAAGACATTTGGTATAAGAACCTTCTGGGATATGCAACAAAATCAGGAGATTCATAAGGACACTGACTGGCAGGATAAAATGGTGGAAATCGAGATGCGAGTATCGGATATGGATGGATATAAAGACATCGCATTTTTTCATCATTTGATGATTGAGAAGAGATAGGAGACACGGTATGACAAGAGTGTATTTCGTGCGTCACGCACAGCCGGAACATGATTGGAAAGAAGACAGAACAAGACCTTTGACGGAAGAAGGCAAGAAAGATTCTGCAATTGTACTAGAATTTTTGAAGGACAAGAAAATAGATGCGTTTTATTGTAGTCCATACAAACGCAGCATGGATACCATTGCAGATGCGGCAGCTTTTTTCGGAAAAGAAATTATAACAGATGAGAGATTAAGGGAGCGTGAAAAAGGTTCTGATGGCAACAACCACGGAATGTTCCAGAAACGTTGGGCTGACCATGATTATCATGAAGAGGGTGGAGAATCCATTGCTATGGTTCAAAATCGTAACATAGAGGCGCTGAACGAGATTTTATCAGATAATACGGATAAAGATATTGTTTTAGGAACCCATGGTACTGCCCTTAGTACGATATTGAATTTTTATGATAACAGTTTTGGATGTGAAGATTTTCTGAGAATTATCGACTGGATGCCATATATTATTGAATTGGATTTTGAAGGCGATAAGTTGATTGGTAAGCATGAACATTGTTATGTGGAGAAGGAATTCAAGGGCAAGCAGCGTGCGGATAAGAAGTAGAGAGGTATAGATGAATACAAGATATTATATGGTCATTATTAAAGGTGAAATAAAGACATCCGAAATAATGTCATGTGTGTACAATAGAAATACCCAAAAATGGGATGTAAAATTCAATACTGGAAAAACATACTCTTATGCATATTTGAATGTGGAAAAATTGAGTGATCCAGATGTTTTAAATCCTAATATGTATCGCATTAGCAGAGATGGACGGGAGTTCTTTGACATTAAAGCAATATATGTATTTAGAAGTACATACGAGACTTATTGGCATATTTGTTTTGGCGATGGTAGTGAAAGAGATTATCGTCGTAGCGAGTTATATATTATTGAATCATGTCTTACTCAGAGTCAATCATCAAATGTATTTGAATATATAAAGCAAATTGCAGGTTTGAGTAATATTAGGAATGAAGAGACTGGTGAAAAACTATTGTCTAAGAGGTTTGACAAGATTTCTTTTGTGGGTAGTGATGTGGCTTTAGCAAAGTATTTGAATCCATCATTATTGCAAGAGAAAAGAATAGGACGGGAATACATTCCGATTTTCCCATTTGGATGCAATAACAGTCAGTACAAGGCTGTGAAAAATGCCATGGAGAATCAGATTAGTGTTATACAGGGACCTCCCGGAACAGGTAAGACGCAGACGATATTAAATATAATTGCCAATATATTGATGCAAGGAAAAACGGTACAGATAGTATCCAACAATAATTCGGCAACAGAAAATGTATATGAAAAATTATCATCACCCAAGTACAATTTGGGTTTTGTTGCTGCAACATTAGGAAGTTCTAAGAACAAGAAAATATTTGTTGAGCATCAGGACGCCACTTATCCCGATTTTTCGTCGTGGAAAACGGAAGAAGATCCAAGTGTTTTGCAGAAGGGAATAGCAGAGCAATCCAGTCAGTTAAAAAGTGTTTTTGATAAGCAGGAAAAACTGGCGTGTTTAAGGCAGGAACTTTCACAGTTGGTTACTGAACAGGAATATTTCAATCAATATGTTAAAGAATCAGATGTTCATACAGATAGTATTAAGTTCAAGAAAAAACTATCTTCAAAGCAATGGATGGTCTTGTGGCAGGAGTGCCAGTTGATTTCAGAAGAGAAAAGGGCAATAGGATTCTGGTTTAAGATAAAAGCCTTATTTAAATATGGAGTAACCGATTGGGGCATTTATAAGCAGGATATCTCAAAGATAATTACAACCTTTCAAGCAATGTATTATCGTGCGAAGCAGGCGGAGTTGTCTGCAGAAATTGCAGATATTGAAAAGTATTTAAATAGTGTTAATAAGAATTTGCTTGAGGATTTATGCAATCAGTCAATGCTTGTTCTAAAAGACAAACTGGCAAGAAAATATGAAGGTAACAGCAGTAGAAAAACTTTTAGTGAAGATAATTTGTGGAGGGAGCCATACGATGTACTGGCTGAGTATCCGGTTATATTAAGTACAACATTTTCATCAAGAAACAGCCTGAATTCAGATGTGGTGTATGATTACCTTATCATGGATGAGGCATCACAGGTAGATATTGCAACCGGTGCGTTGGCACTGTCCTGTGCAAGGAATGTTGTTATTGTGGGTGATACTAAGCAACTTCCTAATGTTGTTACAGATGATATAAAAGCCAGTGCAAAGGCTATATTTGACAGCTTTAATGTGAGTGAAGGATATCAGTATACAAACAGTTTTCTGCAATCCATTTTGGATGTTATGCCAAACGTAACACAAACATTGTTGCGGGAACATTATAGGTGTCACCCTAAAATAATAAATTTCTGTAACCAGAAATTCTATCGTGGTGAATTGATTATTATGACAACGGATAAGGGTGAAGAGGATGTTTTATCGGTAGTAAAAACGGTAGCGGGAAATCATGAACGTAACCATTATAGTCAGCGTCAGATAGATGTTATTAAAAATGAGATTATACCAAAATATGTTTCCAATCCGGAGGAGACCGGAATTATTGCACCGTACAAAAATCAGGTAGAAGCATTAAGCAAGGAGATAACAGATATTGATGCGGCTACAGTGCATAAGTTCCAGGGCAAGGAAAAAGAGAATATTATTATATCTACTGTGGATGATGAGATATCTGATTTTGCAGATGATCCTTATTTAATCAATGTTGCTGTATCAAGAGCCAAAAAGAAATTGATGTTGGTTGTAACTGGAAATGAGCAATCAAAAGAGCACAATATAACAGATCTGATTGATTACATTCAGTATAATAATTTTGAGGTTACTGAAAGCAAGATTTATTCGATTTTTGATTACCTTTACAAGCAGTATACTGAGGAAAGAAAGGTATACTTGCAGAAGCACAAAAAAGTATCGGAATATGATTCGGAAAATCTAATGTATTCATTGATAGAGGACATTATCTCCGATAACAAGTATTCAAGCTTGGATGTTGTTTGTCATTTTCCATTGAATATGTTGATTAAGAATCCAGAATTATTAAATGAGCAGGAATGTCAGTATGCAATGAATCCAGCAACACATTTGGATTTTCTGATTTATAACAGAATTGGTAAAAAGCCTGTGTTGGCGATTGAAGTTGACGGATATGAATACCATAAAGAGGATACCGTTCAGGCTTCAAGAGATTTGTTGAAAAATCATATTATGGAGCTGTATGAAATTCCATTACTGAGATTTATGACTAATGGTAGTGGCGAGAAAGAAAAGATTATCAAGTTGTTGGATAAGTTGGTTGGATAACCGAAATAGAAAATATAATGGGAGATGCTATTATGGCTGTATCATATAAACGATTATGGAAATTATTAGTGGATAAAGAAATGAGTAAATCGGATTTGCGTAAGAAGGCAGAAATTGCTCCTAATACAATGACAAAGCTTCGCCGTGATGAAGAGGTGAGTCTCACGATTCTTAGCAAAATCTGCAAAACTTTACATGCAGACTTTGGGGATATTGTGGAGTATGTGCCGGATGCAGAAATTTGGGATTTGTATAACGAGAATAGAGAGCTTCTGGGAAAAGATCATGTCAGGGGCGAACAGTTACCGATAGATGGCTACCATCTGGTGGTGCATGTATGGATTCGAAATTCTAAGGGAGAGTACCTTATTTCGCAGCGTTCTGCAAACAGACCGACAAACCCTTTGTTGTGGGAATGTGTAGATGGTTCGGTTGTAAAAGGTGAGGACAGTCTGCAAGGAGTGCTTAGAGAGGCCAAAGAAGAGGTTGGAATAGATTTATTGCCAGAAAAAGGTCAAGTTGTTTTGTCAGACATTAAGAAAATTGAGTTTGGAAAAGTGGTTAATAAAATTGTTGATGTTTGGCTGTTTGATTACGATGGAGAGGTTGATTTAGGCAATGCCACAACAGATGAAGTGGCGCAGGTTGCATGGATGAATCGCGAACAAATAAAAGAATTGTTTGAGCATAATATGTTTGTGGAGACGTTGGAATACTTCTTTACGGAAGTGGACAAGTAGTAATTTGGAAAGTTGGTGCATATATGAAAGAAAAAGAACATCAATCCATAGAGTGGAAGGAATCATGGCAAGATGAGTATTTAAAATGGATATGTGGATATGCCAATGCCTACGGTGGAACAATATACATAGGTACGGATGACGATGGTAATGTTGTAGGTATTGATAATGCAAGAGATTTATTAGAGCGAATTCCTAATAAGATTACAGATACAATGGGAATCATTGCAGATGTGAATTTGTTATATAAAGGCGAACTTGAGTATCTGCAGATAATGGTTGATAAATATCCATCTTTAATAAGTTTTCGTGGGAAATATTATTATCGTTCCGGAAGTACTATGCGTGAAATTACTGGAAAGGAATTGGAAAGGGCTTTGTTAAAAACGCAGGGAAGAACATGGGATGGTGTGCCTCTACCAAAACTGACAGTAGCTGATTTAAAGCAGGATGCAATACAGTTATTTAAAGATAAGGCAGTGAAAAGAGGAAGGCTTACAAAGGAAGAAGTCAGTGTGGAAGATACAATATTGATGGATAACCTGCACCTGATTGATGAAGATGGATATTTGATAAGAGCAGCAATGCTTGCATTTTATAAAGATCCAGAGAAGTGGGTAACAGGTTCTTATATCAAAATCGGATATTTTGGAAAATCAGATTCGGATTTGATGTATCAGGATGAGGTGCACGGACCTTTGATAGAGCAGGTAGATAAGACCGTTGATTTAGTTTATACAAAATATATGAAGGCCTTGATTGATTATGAGGGAGTCCAGAGAATTGAGCAGTTTATGTTCCACAAGGACGCATTTCGTGAGATTTTGTTGAATGCCATTGTTCATAAGGATTACAGCAGTTGCAATCCAATTCAGATTAGCGTTTACGAGGACAAGATATATATTTGGAATGATGGTGAGATGCCTCCAAATCTGGATTCTACTGACAAATTGTTTATGAAACATTCATCAAAGCCTTTTAATCCGAAATTGGCTAATGTCTTTTTCAAAAGCGGTATGATTGAAGCTTGGGGAAGAGGATTTGAGAAGATTAGGGAAGCTTGTGCGTTGTATGATGGACCATTGCCGGAATACGAGATTAATGAGGCTGGAATTATGGTTCTGTGTAAGGCTTGTGATAAGTATTTGGGGTTGTTGAGGAATGATGGTCAGCATCCTGACCATTATCCTAACCAAAATGGTCAGGATTTGAACAAGCAAATCATTGATTTTTGTAAAGAACCGAAATCGGTCCAAGAAATAATGGATGAATTTTATTTTGATAGCAGGACAAGTTTTAGAAGAAAGTATTTAACACCTATGCTGAAAAATGGTGTGTTAAAGATGACTATACCGGAAAAGCCATCAAGTAAAAATCAGAAATATTTTTCGTGAGAAAATAACCTAACCATATCTTAACCAATGTGGTTAGGTTATCGGGATTAAAGTCTGGTGCCGTAAATGCCTTTTGCATTAACAATTAGTAGCCCGGGAGGATTTATTGAGGGAGTAAATTTGAAAAATTTGCTAACAGTAGAGCCTCATGGGCGTAATCCGGTATTAGCGGATGCATTAAAGAGAATAGATCTTGCTGAAAAAACAGGCAGAGGAATAGATAGAATTTTTGAGGGTTCTATTGTATTTGGTAGACCGTTACCAGACTATTCAGAAACAACATCAACTTATGTAAAGTTGTTTATTCAGAGGGCAGAACCTGATTTGGCGTTTACAAAAATGATTTCCAATGAAGAGAATCGATTGGGAAGGTCCTTGCCGATTAACTCTTTATTGATTCTCTCAGCCTTGCAAAGCCAGCGTAGGTTAACAATAGCTGAAATTGCAGAGGTAACAAATATTGGGGAAATACGTGCTAAAGCAGTTGTCGAAAAGTTAGTTGAAGCCGGTTTGGTTGATGCTAGTGGTAATAATAAAGCACGCTTTTATATACTTAGTTCCAAGGTGTATAAAGAGCAGGATAATATCGTGGGATATGTTCGACAGACGGGAATTGATGCGGTGAAATATGAAGCATGGATTATGGAATTAATACAGAAACAAGGCGGAAAAATTACCAGAGATAATGTTGTAGAGTTATTAAATGTTACTCCACCGCAAGCTTATCGTTTATTGAAAAAAATGTCTGATAAAGGCCGGATTAAGCTTGTTGGAAATGGGCGATCAGCATATTATGAATTGGTTAAATAAACACACAATAAACGCACGCGTGCGTTTATTGTGTTTGTAATCATATGAGTCTAATATAGATTATGGTATCCGTTATGCAAGCAGCAGGGAGCATAGCGGACGGATGATAAAACTAGAGCTTATGAAACTGATATATGTATGAGAAGAGTGCGGAGCGTAATGCTCCGCACTCTTTAAAATATGGATGTGGGATAACTGATGTTATGGTATAATCATTGGTGTATATTGAACTTGTCGGCTTGAAAAAATATAGGGAGCATAAAAATGATTCATTTTGGATTTTCGTATATGGGGTTGATATTTCTGTTAATGTTGTTTATTCCCAATATCATTTGGACAAAGCACAAACCAAAGGATTATGAGCAGTATGTTGTAAATGAAAATAAGGTATTGTTACTGTTTGAAAGAATCGGAGAAATACTTATCTGTGGTATTGTGTTGATCTTCTCTGATTTTAATTTGCGGAAACCGAATCTTTGGACAATATGGCTGATTCTGGCTGTTTTGTTGATGCTTTGTTATGAAGGTTATTGGATCAGATATTTTCGTAGTGAACAGAAAATGACGGATTTTTATTCGGCTTTTCTTGGAATACCGGTTGCTGGAGCAAGTCTGCCGGTTGCAGCTTTTTTCTTTTTAGGGATTTACGGTGCTAACTTTTTCCTACTTTTGGCAACGATTATTTTGGGAATTGGTCATATAGGTATACATATGTCTCATAAAAAGGAAGTTTTTAATGACGAGAAAAAGAAAGGGATTCTTTCACGAATTTTTCGCGTAGTATTTATAGCTGCGCTGGTAATTGTTTTCGGAGGGATTACCATAATAATCGGAGCCAGAAACTATAATGCAATCAGGGGATGTATACATAGTTCCAATGGAATTGAGGAAGAAGGCTATATTGATTTATGTGGGCAGGAACAGTATTATCTGATTCGAGGAGAAGATGTAAGTAATCCTGTAATTATTTGGATTCATGGAGGTCCGGCAAGTCCTGATACAATGGAAACATATGCATTTTCAAATTATCTTAAGGATGACTATACTGTAGTTGCATGGAATCAGCGAGGCTGCGGAAGAACCTATTATAAAAATAAAGATAATGATCCTTATAATGATACGGCAACTTTTGAGCAGGCACAGGCAGATTTGGATGCCTTGGTCGATTATGTTTGTGACAGATTTCAACAGGAAAATGTAATATTGGTAGGACATTCCTACGGTACTATGGTCGGGAGCAAATATGCAATCGAACATCCGGATAAGGTAGCAGCTTATGTTGGTGTCGGACAGATGGGGGCAGGCGGGAGTGATATTTATGCTTACGAAGATGCTCTTTCTATTGCCATGGAAAAAGGAGATGATACAACTGCCATGATTGCTGCTTTTGAAAAATATCAGGCAGATGCAACATTAGAAAATATGCTTGCATTAAGAAGTTATGTGTCACCTTATCATGTACCGGAAAAGGAAAACAATTATATAATGACTGCACTGACCTCTCCTTATCTGGGAGTATATGATGTGCTCTGGTTTGGAAAGCAGTTAGGGAACCTTTCAGATTTTGTAGAGTTAAACAGCCAGCTTTTTGATTATATAAGTATCGAAGATGTATATGCGTATGGAACAGAATATCAAATTCCGGTAGGCTTTATTTCAGGGTCGTGTGACTGGATTACTCCGGTAAAGTATACCGAAGATTATTTTCATACAATTACAGCACCGAAAAAAGAGATGCAGTTAATTGACGGCTGGGGTCACACTGTACCGCAGGAAAGTCCGAAAGAATTTGCAGATACTCTAATGCAGGTATTAGAGACAATTACAAATTAAGGATGGATATGTGATGGCGTAAATAAAACTCGCACCGCTGGTGCGAGAAATTAGCTGGAGCAATAATATCATCATTATGGAAAAATGTAAGGATGATTTGCAACGTGAATTTTACATTTAAATGACGAAAAGAGTGGAGACTATGCATTCATAGGAAATCAATATCATCTGATGGCGGGGAACAGAGATTTATATATTGATTTATTGCTATTTCATAGAAGACTGAGAAGCCTGATAGCCATAGAATTGAAAATCGGTGAATTTGAAGCAGAATACGCCGGAAAGATGCAACTGTATCTGACAGCATTGGATGAACAGGTTAAATTACCAGACGAGAATCCATCTATTGGTATTATTATTTGCAAGAACAAGGATAAAACTTATGTAGAATATGCTTTAAAGAATATTAGTGCACCGATTGGTGTGGCTACATATCAGTAAAGAAATACGTTACCGGAAGAGATGAAAGCATTGCTTCCGGAGCCGGAGGAGATTGTGAGGAGATTGAGGATATTTGAGTGAGATATTAATAGAAAATCGTAACACGTGGTTTATAACAAAAGCGAATCAAATAAATGATGTTAAATCAATAACAGTAAAATTGTAAGAACAAATGTTGCACGTTCATCGATAGAAGATAATGCAGGAAAAGATGAACTATTGAGTATTATTTATTCAATATACAAAAGCAATGTAGAAAAACAGATTAATAATTTTAAGGGAAAAGGGAAATCACAGTCTTGGATTGCTTCAGAAGCAAGATATTTAACGAATCAATTATCAAATAATGGTTTTCGGTAGTGAACAGCCGGCCTGAAAATTTCGTCACCGAGTGGCTGGAACGTGTACCGTGCCCGGTGATCCGCATCGATGGAACAGCTCCGGTTGAGGAGAATGTCGATTATCTTTTGAGAAAATTATAAATACGCTGGAACAGGATGAATTTTATGTAAGGGCAAGTCGTGTGGAAATACCTGCATCGATCACAGCAGTGGAATTTTACAGAAAGTTTGGATATGATTACAAGAATGGAAAAAAGGAGCTCGATGAGGAACATCCCTATCGGTTGGAAAAGATTGTGAAAGCAGAAAAATATGAGTATAATAAGGTTGATCATAAGAATGATATAGGATAAAGATAAAGGAGATCAAAGTTTATGCAATTCATATGTTATCCGAAATGTTCAACCTGTCAGAAAGCCAGGAAATGGCTTGAGGTAAATCATCTGGAATTCACGGAACGTCACATTGTAGAGGAGAATCCTTCCTATGAAGAACTGAAGGAATGGTATGCAGAGAGTGGACTTCCATTAAAGAAATTTTTTAATACCAGTGGTATGTTGTATAAAGAGATGCAGCTTAAGGATAAGCTTCCTACAATGAGTGAAGAAGAACAGTTGAAGCTTCTTGCAACGAATGGCATGCTTGTGAAACGTCCGCTTATCGTGAATGGAAACATAATACTGACCGGTTTCAAGGAAGCGGAATGGGAGAAAGCGCTGTTATGATTCATTTCCGGGTATGTGACTGGGTTATGCCGGTGAAATACACGGAGGATTATTATAACGCCATTACAGCACCACGGAAGGAAATGCAGTTGATCGAAGGCTGGGGACATACTGTTCCACAGGAAAATCCCAAAGAGTTTGCGGATACGTTGAAGAAGATGCTGGAAGACATGGTAGAACAATAAATTTATTTATAAAAGTTGAAGGTAAAAAAATAGTCAACAATTTCTGTAAAAGTAATGGTAAGACATTTTATATGTAATATTAAAAAAGGAGGGTTACCAAATGCAAATTTACGTTAATGCAAAAGCCAGATGTGATGGCGATGGATCAAAGGAGCGGCCGTTTAAGAGAATCAATGATGCGGCGAAGATTGCGATGCCGGGGGATGAAGTGCTGGTTCTGCCCGGTGTTTACCGGGAGTATGTGAATCCCATCCATAGCGGAACGGCAGAAAACAGGATTGTATATCGGTCCGTGGAGCCGCTTGGAGCAATCATCAGTGGTGCGGAAGAAGTGAAGAACTGGAAGCATTTCTGCCAGGATATATGGGTTACGCACATTCCGAACGGAGTATTCAATGACTACAATCCTTACAATACGCCGGTTTATGGGGACTGGTATTTTGCGAAGGACGAGCGTCACACAGGATGCGTCTATCTGAATGATAAAGCGATGTATGAGGCGCTGACTCTGACAGAGTGCGATCATGCTCCGGTTTATGAACCATCCTGGGAGCACGAGTGGACCAGATACAAGTGGTATGCGGAGTGCGAGCGTGATGAAACTGTTATTTATGCGAACTTCCAGGGAAAGGATCCGCGTGAGGAAAAGGTTGAGATCAATGTCCGCAGGGAGTGCTTTATGCCCAGTGAAGAGCACGTGGATTTCATCACCCTGTCCGGCTTTTATATTGAAAAAGCAGCTACGACCTGGGCACCGCCGGCAGCTTATCAGGACGGCATGGTTGGTCCGCACTGGGCCTATGGCTGGATCATTGAGGACTGTGAAATCGTCAACAGCAAATGCTGTGGAATTTCTCTTGGCAAATATTATGATGCAGAAAATGATCATTACTTTACCCGTAAGCATGTAAAAAGTGCGACCCAGATGGAACGTGACGCGGTATGCCGTGGTCAGTATCATGGGTGGTTAAAGGAAAAGGTCGGTTCCCACATCATTCGTAGATGTAACATTCATGACTGTCAGCAGACCGGTATTGTGGGAAGAATGGGATGCGTTTTTTCGACCATTGAGGACAACCATATCCATCACATCAATAACATGATGGAGCTTGGTGGCGCGGAGATCTCAGCAATTAAGCTACATGCGGCAATTGATGTTGTGATTCGCAGAAACCATATCCATCACAGTACGATGGGAATCTGGCTGGACTGGGAAGCACAGGGAGCGCGGGTTTCCCAGAATCTGCTCCATGACAACGATGTTCCGGAAGGCTCAACAAAGCTGGAAGGCGGCATGGAAAGTCAGGATATTTTTGTGGAAGTCGGTCATGGGCCTACCTTAATCGATAACAATATTATGCTGTCACGCTATGGACTTCGTGTGGCAACCGAGGGTGTTGCCATGGTACATAACCTGATTCTTGGAGCGTTTACCATGGTCGGCTCCGGTGTGGACAACTGGGTAGACGGAAGAGAACAGCGCAGATATACGCCTTATCATATCCGGCACAGGACAGAGGTTGCAGGCATGATGACGATTCTGCACGGGGACAATCGTTTTTATAACAACATTTTTGTACAGGGACATCCCATTACGAATGAGGAGCCGAAGGAATCTCCGTTCTATCAGCAGGTTGGTACGCATGTATGGGACGAATATCCGACTTATAAAGAATGGATTGCGAAATTTGACATGGAAGAAGAAAAGCCGGATATGGGCAAGCTCGAACCGGCACACTTCAGCCATCTTCCGGTCTGGGCAGACGGCAATGTTTATCTTGCCGGGGCAAAGGCATGGAAGAAGGAAAAGCATAATCTGGTGAAAGATGATGCGGATGTTCAGATCGAACTGCTGGAAGAGGATGGACAGTACAGGCTATCCACCAATCTGTACGATTATCTGGACGGATTTGCCACAGGAATTATCAACAGTGATGTCCTTGGCAGGGCATTTGAACCGGAACAGCGGTTTGAGGAACGAGATGGATCCGATATTGTATTCCAGAGCGATTATTTGGGCAATCATCGTGGCGTTTCAACGATTCCGGGACCTTTTGCAGATGTGAAAGAATTGGATGAAGTGATCTGGATTGATTAATGTGTATACCGCATCAGATATTTTCATCCGGTGCGGTATTTGCTATAATGTAATGAGTAAAAAGTCACAATGAAGGACTGTTTGAGAAGGAGAGAATATTATGGATTTTTTCAGTTCACAGAAAATAACGAATCATATTACAAGAATTTACCTTCCGGGGGATGTTCAGGCATATCTTGTGGAGGGAATGGACAAGTCGGTTCTTATTGACACCGGCTGTGGTATAGGTGACCTCAAAGCCTATGTAGCAACACTTACCAACAAACCGATTACGGTTCTGCTTACACACGGACATCTCGACCATGCACCCGGAGCCGCACAGTTTGACACGGTATACATGAATTTGGCAGATTGTGGGATTTATGCAGCGCATGATCTGATCCAGCAAAGAATTGATTATGTAGAAAACACTTCTTTTGCCGGAAAATATAAAAGAGAAGATCTGCTCCCGGAGAATAGTGCTGATGCATTTCTGGATCTGCAGGATGGCATGCGTTTTGATCTTGGAGGACTTCATATTACAGCATATGCCTGTCCGGGGCATACCCCTGGCTCCATGGCATTTTTAATGGAAGAGGACAGAATGCTTCTTTTGGGAGATTCCTGCAATCCGTTTACATTTTTGTTTGATATTACATGTCTTGGGGTTTCCTCATATGAGAATAGCCTGAAAAGCCTGTTGGCAAAGGTGGAGGGGAAGTATGATGATGTGCTTTTATCCCATGAAGCAGGCGGCAGACCGTCTACCAACATGATTCAGGATAATATTGCAGTCTGCGAAGCAATTAAAGAGGGGAAGACAGATAATATCCCTTATGAGTTTATGGGAAGGAAGGCTTTTCTTGCTTTTAAACAAGGTGCCCAGAATGAATATGGACAGATCAGGGGAAATATCGTTTACAATCCGGATCGTATTAATGAATAATCATTCTGAAACAGGAGATAAAAGCCGTGGGAGAAATGCTTACGCTCCAGGTCACCATCTTTTCGGTGATGGCAATAGGATTTTTGCTAAAGAAAATGAAACTGATTTCAGCCAGGGGACAAAAGGAGATTACCGATCTGGTCATTAACCTGATTCTCCCGGCGAACATCATTACCAGTTTTATGACAGAAATCAGCACGGACACCATTTCTGACTGTGCGTGGATTGCGGTGATTTCTATTGGTATACAGCTTATAGCACTGTTTTATGGTAATCTCTTTTTTCATAAAGAAAATGAGAACAGGCTGAAATGCCTGAGATATGCGATCATTTGTTCCAATGCCGGATTCCTGGGGAATCCGGTAGCGGAGGGAGTGTTCGGATCGATCGGGCTGATGCTTGCCAGCGTGTACCTGATTCCACAGCGTATCATGATGTGGTCCGAAGGAATTGCCATCTTTTCCGGTGTGTCTGACAAGAAGGCAACCCTGAAGAAGGTGGTGACGCATCCTTGTGTACTGGCCTGTTTTATTGGTTTTATTCTGATGGTTGGACAGATTAAATTACCGGCCGTGATTCTGACTCCGGTTCAGACGCTTGGCAGATGCAACACGGCTCTTTCCATGATGGTGATCGGAATGATCCTTGCAGATATTGATGTAAAAACAATCCTCGACAAAACCGTGATCCGCTATACGATCCACCGTCTCGTCATCATTCCAATCATGGTATACCTGGTATGCCGGCTTCTTCCTGTCAGCAGACTGGTCTGTGGAGTCAGCGTGCTTCTTGCAGCAATGCCTGCCGGTGCAACGACCAGTATGCTCGCTGCCAAGTATGACCGTGATCCGGAATTTGCAACAAAGCTTGTGGTATTTTCAACGCTGTGCTCTATTCCGGCAATTATGATCTGGAGCAGTGTGCTGATGTAATAGCGGTAAGTACAATTGTCAATGCAGATCCTGTCAGCAAAGGCAATTTTAAATGGATTTTACAGCATAATTTCGTGCACTGAAAAGCTACGAAAAAGAAAAGAATAAAAATAGTTCGGAATAGTTAAAGAATGAATCAGGACCGTCTGATGCAGGAGACTGTGGAGGATGGTTCTTTTTTCTGTTTTCAAGGTGCTGATTTCGAAGTTCATCCTGCAAAAATAATTCAAGCAGAGGTTGCCTTTTGCAAAACGGAAGTTAAATTTGCTATTTACCGCTATTTACCGTTGAAAATGCTAATTTATGAAAACGGGGCAAAATCGACATATAAAAATGTAAAAAACGGGGCAAAATATAACAATAATAATTGAAAAAACGGGGCAAAAGTTGTATTGTAAAATTGGAGGTACAGGTTAATGTTTAGAAAAGACTCTATAACAATAGAAGAATGGATCAAAAATTCTAATAAGGCACTTTTAGTCACCGGGGCAAGACAGATCGGAAAGACCTGGCTCATAAGGGATGAAATTGAAAAAAGCGGATATACAAAGTTTGAAATTAATTTTATTGATCAGCCAGATATGGTTCATTATCTCGATGCTGAAATGAGTGCGGATGAATTTCTGGTAAAATTGCGAATGATTATGCCGGAAGATTGCAAACCTCATGAAACCATTGTTTTCTTTGATGAGATTCAGAAATGTCCGGAAATTGTAACCAAAATTAAATTTCTGGTTGATGAAGGAAGCTTTAAGTACGTCATGAGCGGATCCTTATTGGGAGTGGAATTGAAAGGAATTGCTTCAGCTCCGGTAGGATACTTATCGGTATTAAGGATGTATCCTATGGACTTTGAGGAATTTATGATAGCAAATCTTGTTTCGAAAGCAACCTTGGAGATGCTGAAGGATAAATTTGAAACCGTCCGGCCAGTGGATGAATTTATCCACCAGAAACTTCTGGCATTGTTCTTTGTATATCTGATTGTAGGTGGAATGCCCGATGCGGTAAAGACCTATATTGCTACGAAGGATATACGGGAGGTTGATAAGATACAAAGAGATATCGTAACGCAGTACAAAGAGGATTTTTCCCAATACGAGAGTGAGGATAAGAAATTAAAGCTGATATCCATATACGATATTATTCCTTCGGAACTGAACAAGCAAAATAAAAAGTTTGTTTTTACGATGCTGGACAAAGAACTTAAATTTGATCGATATGAAAATAGCTTCTTGTGGTTAAAGGATGCAGGTGTTGCATTGCCTGTTTATAATGTAGAAGCCCCGGTAATTCCTCTTTTGGCAAGCAAAAGCAGTAATGTATTCCGGCTCTTTTCCAGTGATATCGGTCTGCTTACAAGTGCGTATCCGGCAGCAACCAAAATAGAATTAATAAATAAAAATGGGGAAGTAAATAATGGAGCCCATTTTGAAAATGCCGTTGCACAGCAATTATTGTGTAATGGGTTTGAACCATATTTTTGTAAAAAGAAGAATATAGGTGAGCTGGACTTCTTAATTGAGATGGATGGAAAGGTTGTTCCGATTGAAGTGAAATCAGGGAAAGCCTATAGGACACATAAAGCACTGGATCATTTCATGAATGTTTCGGACTATCATATCGAGAAAGCATATGTTTTTTCTATTGGAAATGTAGAGAAAGACGGAAATGTGACGTACCTTCCCATATATATGTGCTATCTTGTCAAAGAACAGAGCATAGGGCAGTTGATCGTGGACCTGGATATGGAGGGTCTGTGAAGAGCCGAGGGTTCATCAAAAGAACAGAAGTTTTACAAAATGAATTTCCTGATGCAACAGGATTTTCAGCAAGAAATCTTTGGAATATGAAAAAGTGGTACTTGTTTTATTCATCAAGCGATATCTTTTCAGAAATGGCTCATACGATTGCAGACAGTATGGATTTAAACAGCTTAAAACTGCAACAGGTTGGTGCAGAAATTAGTGAAAATCAAAAACTGCAACAGCCTGTTGCAGAATTAGAGTTTCCAACAATATTTGGATTTGTTCCGTGGGGGCATCATGTGGAAATAGTAACAAAATGTAAAACAATAGAAGAAGCTTTATTCTATGTGAGAAAAACAATAGAAGAAAGCTGGAGCAGAAGTATACTTGTTGATAGTATTAAAGCTAATTCATATCAATCATCAGGTAATGCGCTTACTAATTTTGCGGAAAAACTTCCTACCATACAAGGAAAACTCGCACAGGAAATCGTAAAAGATACTTATGATTTCGGCTTTGTATCACTTCCTGTTGGATATGATGAGGAAGCGTTGGAAGATGCGTTAGAGCAGAATATTACACGCTTCTTGTTAGAGCTTGGATCAGGATTTGCCTTTATAGGAAGACAGAAAGAGATTATCGTAGCCGGTAAAACAAGAAAAATAGATATGCTTTTTTATCATATTAAGCTTCGCTGTTATATAGTTGTTGAACTAAAAGCTGTATCATTTGAACCAGAGTTTGCAGGAAAACTAAATTTCTATGTAAATGCGGTTAATGAGTTAATGAAATCGGAATCCGATAATCCAACAATTGGTCTGCTGATATGTAAAGATAAGGATCAGACAGAGGTTCAGTGGGCTTTTCAGGGAATAGAGACTCCTATGGGAGTTGCAACTTACGATAATATTCGCTTACAAGAAATAAAATCGCAGTTGCCATCAGAGGAAGCTATTCAGAAACGACTAGAACAAGCAGAAGAAGAATATATTTTAAAACTAAAAGAAAAAAATAAATAATCCAGTTAGAGTTATCACATAAGCCACTTGGACTAACCATCCAGATGGCTTTTTCCCCTTTTGGGGGTAATGGATGTAGAAAGAAGGTGAGAAAATTGAAAATCAAAAAGGTCGATGACAAGCCTATGGCCATCCACACCAAAAAGGAAGCAAAGCTTCATACAAATGAACCAAAGAAAGATTCTATCAAAGCAGCCAAGTAAAATAAAAAGGTAATTATTGTGTAATGGGTTTGAACCATATTTTTGTAAAAAGAAGAATATAGGTCAACTGGACTTCTTAATTGAGATGGATGGAAAGGTAACGTACCTTCTCATATATATGTGCTATCTTGTCAAAGAACAGAGTATAGGGAAGTTGATTGTGGATTTGGATATGGAGGGGCTGTGAAAATAGGGGATTATGGAAACAAAAGATGACATAAATCTACGAAAATATGACAAATGGAAAGACAAAAAGTTGAAGATATAGTAATATATTTATAAAATCATAATCATTTATTTTTTAATATTATAGTCCTTCTTACAAAATGCTGTTTCTTTTTTCGTTCTTAATAATTATGAATGAATTTGGAGACGCAGAAATTGATGATTTGAAAATTAAAAATCTTATAGTTAATTGAAGAATAGAATTAATCCTTTTTATTTAAATTGATGTGGTGCGGAGCAATAAAAAAAGGCCGTAGGCCTTAATTTAATCTGCACCATGCAGAGTCAAAAGACGATGCCGGATATACCTTATTTGCACTCGCTTTGTTAATTCAGTTACATTATATCATGTAAAGAAATATAGTCAATAATAAAATGATAAAAATCAGGAGGGGATTTTATGGCAACATTCAAGTATTATTTGGGACTCGATATGGGTACTAATTCTGTAGGTTGGGCAGTTACTGATGCAAATTATAACTTGCTTAAAGCAAAAGGAAAAGATTTATGGGGAATACGAGAATTTAATGAGGCATCTACTGCGGTGGAAAGACGCACTCATAGGATAAGCAGAAGGAGAAGACAAAGGGAGCAGGTTAGGATTGGCTTATTAAAGGACTATTTTCATGATGCTATATATGAAGTAGATCCTGTTTTTTTTCATAGATTGACAAATAGTAAATATCACATGGAGGATAAGGATGCGGAAGTAAGATATAAAAATAATATCTTTAATGATGATAATTACACAGATAAGGATTACTTTAATCAATATCCAACAATATATCACTTAAGAAGAGAATTACTAGAGAATACAGATAAGCATGATGTCAGACTTGTGTTCCTGGCACTGCTTAATATGTTTAAACATCGTGGGCACTTTCTAAACTCAGGATTAGGTGAAAATAGTGGGGAAAATAATATAAGTAATGCTTATTTAGAATTGACCAGCTTACTTTCTGAACTAACACCTTATAATTTGAATGAGACAATTGATTGTAAGAAAATAGAAGATCTTCTATCAAGCAAAGATATGAGCAGAACCAGAAAAGCCGAAGGACTTGCACAGATACTTGGAGTGGATTATGGAAATAAACCATATAAAGAATTGATAAGGGGATTGTGCGGTTTAAAATTTAATGCATTCGTTATTTTTCCAGAGATACAGAGTGACGAAGTACAAAAACTGGATGTCTGCTTATCAGAAGCATCTTTTGATGAAAAATCAGATGAAATGGCTAATATAATTGGCGAAGATTATTTTGAAATAATTATGTCTATGAAAGAGATATATGATATTGGTTCATTGGCAGGCATTATGAAAGGACATAATTATCTTTCACAGGCAAGAGTTACACTGTACGAAAATCATAAAGAGGATTTAAAAATTTTAAAGGATGTTATTAAAAAATATTGCGACAAAGACGAATATGATAGTTTTTTTAATAGTGATGCAGATGGCTCATACGCATCATATGTAGGATCCTATAATTCAAAAATAAAGCAAAGGAGAGTTGGAAATAAAAGATCATCAGAAGAATTATATAAGACAATCAAAAAAATTTTAAAGAATGCACCTGCAGAAGATGTAGATGTGCAGAGTATATTGAAAGCAATAGAAAACGAAACATTTTTGCCTAAACAGCTGACTGCATCTAATGGTATTATTCCGAATCAGGTTCATGCTAAGGAAATGAAAAAAATACTTTCAAATGCTGAAAGTTATCTTTCGTTTCTAAATGAAAAAGATGAGACGGGTTTATCGGTATCTGAAAAAATACTCAAGCTGTTTACTTTTCAAATACCATACTATGTCGGACCTACAACGGAAAAAAGCAATAAAGATGGAGGAAATGGCTGGGTAGTAAGAAAGGAAGAAGGGCAGGTTTTACCATGGAATATTAATGAAAAGATAGATATGAAAGCGACATCAGAGGCATTTATATCACGTATGGTACGACGCTGTACATATATTAGTGATGAGCCGGTACTGCCAAAAGCATCACTTGAATATCAGAGTTTTTGTGTTCTCAATGAAATAAATAATATCAAGATTGATGGAGAGAGAATTTCTGTTGAGTTAAAACAAGATATATATAAAGATGTATTTCAAAAAGGAAAGAGAGTAACGCAAAAACAGTTATGTAAATATTTGCATACAAGAGGAGTTATTGAAGCAGAAGAGCAGGTTGCAGGAATAGATATTACTATAAACAACGCATTAACGACATATGGTAAATTCAAGGCAATATTTGGAGATGATATGTCTAAGGATAGTGTTCAGAAAATGGTAGAGGATATAGTATTCTGGTGCACAATTTATGGAGATTCAAAAAAATTCTTAAAAGACAGAATAGAAGAAAAGTATGGAGAGAAGCTTACAAAAGAGCAGATTAAGAGAATAGTAGGTTTTAAGTTCAAAGATTGGGGCAATTTATCTAAAAATTTCTTAGAGCTTAGTGGAGCGGATGTTTCAACAGGGGAGTCTGTAAGCATCATCAGGGCTCTATGGAATAATAATCTTAATTTAATGGAGCTTATAAACAGCAGATTATATGACTACAAAGACCGATTGGCTGAGTATCAAAATACGATGATAAAAACATTATCAGATATAGAGGCAGAAGATCTGGATGAATATTATTTTTCTGCGTCGGTAAAGCGAATGGTATGGCAGACAATCCTTATTATTAAAGAGTTGGTCAAAGTTTTGGGATGTGAACCGGATCGTATATTTGTTGAAATGACACGAAGACCGGATGAACGTAAAATGCGTACGGCAAGCAGACGAAAAAAATTTGAAGAATTATACAAGAAAGTAAAAGATGAAGACGTTGATTGGCTGAAAGTAATTGCGCACGCAGACGAAACAGGAAATATCAGAAGTAAGAAAATGTATCTTTACCTTACTCAAAAAGGCAGATGTATGTACACAGGAAGGCATATAGAATTAAGTGATCTGTTTAATAATAATCTGTATGATATAGATCATATATATCCAAGACATTTTGTTAAGGACGATAATATTGATAATAATCTGGTTTTGGTATGTAAGGAAAAGAATGCACATAAGAGTGATATTTATCCATTAGAGGATGATATTCTTACTTCGCAGAAAAATATGTGGTCAGAACTTAGAAGGTCAGGCTTTATTACAGAAGAAAAGTATAATCGTCTTATAGGAAGAAATTCGTTCACCGATGAGCAAAAAGCCGGATTTATTGCGAGGCAGCTTGTTGAAACAAGTCAGGGAACAAAAGGAGTTGCAAACATATTACAGCAGCTTTTGCCGGAAAGTAAGATCGTTTATGCAAAGGCATCAAATGTGTCTGAATTTAGAAATACGAGAGACATTCCTAAGAGTCGTCTGATTAATGAATTTCATCATGCACATGATGCATATCTTAATATTGTGGTAGGAAATGTGTATTATGTAAAATTTACTCAAAATCCTCTTAATTTTATAAAGAATGATTATGACCGTGATAAAGTGAAAAATAATTATAATTTATCAAGGATGTTTGATTGGGATATTAAACGTAATGGTGAAGTTGCATGGATAGCGCAGAAAGAAGGCGGTGAGGCAGGAACAATTGTTACAGTAAAGAAAATGCTGGGAAGAAACACTCCGTTGATGACCAGATATAGCTTTGAAGGAAAGGGCGGTTTGTCAAACGAAACACTTTATAGTGCTAAGAAAGCCAAAGAAGAGGGATATATTCCTTTTAAAGCATCCGATGAGAAACTACAGGATGTTACAAAATATGGAGGATTTACGAGTGTAACATGTACATATTTCTTCTTAGTAGAGCATTCTGAAAAGAAAAAACGAATCAGGACAATTGAGACAGTACCATTATATCTGGCTCAAAAGATAGAACAGGATCCAAGCGAGCTGGAAAAATACTGTGAACAAATACTGGGACTTATTGATTTCGATATAAGAGTAAGAAAAATTAAAATAGGATCGTTGATAAATAGGAATGGTTATTTCTTTTATCTTACAGGGAAAACAGGTAAACAATTAATAGTAAGAAATGCAGTAAATATGTGTTTGAAAAAGGAGTGGATAAAGTATATTTCAAAATTAGAAAAAGCAGTAGATAAAAATATTGTAGATGAGATAATCACAAAAGAAAAAAATGAATTATTGTATTTAGAACTGCTTAAGAAATTTAGGACCAGTATTTTTTCAAATAGACCGAATCCGGTTGGGGATAAGGTGGATAAGTCGAAACAGAAATTTTTAAGTTTAGACATAGAAAAACAATGTATATTATTATGTCAAATATTACAGTCATCTTCAGTTTTGGGAAGTGAATGCGATATGACTCTATTAGGAGAATCGGCACATTGTGGAAAAATGCTGATAAGTAAAAAAATTGGAGATGAAGATATATATCTGATCAATCAATCTGTAACAGGGTTGTATGAAAAGAAAATCAATCTCCGTACAGTATGAGCTGGCGGACAGTCGTCATCTCAAGCAGTGCAAAGCTGGATTATCAAATGGGCTATTTGATAGTGAGAAATCAGGATGTTGTAAAAATTCATATTAGTGAAATTTCTATATTGATGATTGAAACAACATCCGTTTCTCTTACAGCAGCACTATTATGTGAGTTGACAAAAAAGAAAATAAAAGTAATATTCTGCGATGAAAAAAGAAATCCGTCATCAGAACTTGTTCCGTATTATGGAAGCCATGATACAAGTATGAAAGTGCGAAAGCAGATTGCGTGGTCAGAAGACATAAAGACATCTGTATGGACAGAAATTGTCACCGAAAAAATTCGGAAGCAGGCACAAATTCTTGAAAGGTGGGATAAACCGGAAGCTCAGATGCTTTATGAATATATAACACAAATTGAATTTGGAGATGCAACTAACAGAGAAGGTCATGCAGCCAAAGTTTATTTTAATGCATTATTTGGTCTGGATTTTACAAGAACTGTTGAAAACAGTATAAATGCAGCATTGAATTATGGGTATAGTCTGTTACTTTCAACTTGTGCAAGAGAAACAGCACTCAATGGATATATAACACAAATTGGATTATTTCATGATAATATTTTTAATCAGTTTAACTTTGCATCTGATTTAATGGAGCCGTTCCGTCCTATTGTAGATAATCTGGTAAAGAACATGATGCCGGAAAAGTTTGAACATGATGAGAAAATAGAAATATTAAGGCTGCTGCAAAAAGAAGTGATTATAGCAGGGAGAAAGGAGTGCGTGAACAATGCAATGAAAATATATTGTCGGAGTATTTTTGATGCACTTAATGATGGTGATATTTCATTGATAAAGTTCTATAGAGATGAGTTATAGATACATGAGAATGATGGTGTTATTTGATCTTCCGATGCTGACTGAAAAACAGCGCAGAGATTATCGTGAGTTTAGAAAGTACCTGATAAAGTCGGGCTTTTTTATGTTGCAGGAATCGGTATATTGCAAGCTGGTCCAAAATTCAGGTGTTGTAGATGTTATTCAGGAAAGCATCAGGAAGAATAAACCGGGAGAGGGGCTTGTACAGATATTAAGGGTTACTGAAAAGCAATATTCAAAAATGGAATATGTTGTCGGTGAAAATAAATCCTGCGTATTGGATACGGATGAAAGGCTGGTGATATTATGAAATTGGTTAATACCTTGTATGGTTTAGAGTTTGATTTAATAGAAAACCAAATACTTGTTTTATCCATAGAAAATCATTTGGCCTATTCCAATATGTTAGGAACATTATGGAAACAGTATAAGGGAGAAGATGGAGATTTTATTTTATCTGATAAAAGCAAAGAATTGAAATTATCACAGAAAATGGAGTGCATTTATAATATTTTTGCTATTAATACTAATGATAAAAAAATCATAACAAAGTTGTATCAGGAACTTACATTTCAAAATGACACATTACTGCAAGAAGAGAGCATCTTGTTTAAGCAGGAATTAATAGCATATTTTGATAAGGTCGTTTCTACTGTTCCATACAATTTGAAATATAACTTTGATACCGATTTATCTAGTTTAATGAAATCTATATCGATGGAAATTGATGATGATGCTGACTCATTATTAGAAAAAATGATGCAATATATAAAGCTAATGAATCAAATTTGTGGAGTCGAAATATTTGTTATTCCAAATCTGAAAGTTTATTTTTCAACAGAAGATATTATACAGCTTTATGAAGTCGCAATGTATAATAAAATATATCTTATTGTTATAGAGCCATTCCAGACACTGCATATTGAAGGGGAAAAAGGATGGATAATTGATAAGGATTTATGTATAATTGAACTATAAGAATTGGCACTATATTCGCAATATAGAATAAGCTCGGAGATAACCTCAAAATAATTTGAGGTTTGAGAGCTTTGTTAATTCAGAAAGATGCAAAACTCAAGGTGGGTGTTGTCAACACATCTTCTGTTTGAGAGCTTTGTTAATTCAGAAAGATGCAAAACTGTAAGGGAGATAAGAAGAAATGTCATTCCGTTTGAGAGCTTTGTTAATTCAGAAAGATGCAAAACATTCTGGGTGGCGCGCTATCCGTCAAAAAAGTTTGAGAGCTTTGTTAATTCAGAAAGATGCAAAACACAGAATCCGTTGATGATTGGCGCATTCCGTTTGAGAGCTTTGTTAATTCAGAAAGATGCAAAACTTATAACAAGCCTATTGCCTATTATGATGGGTTTGAGAGCTTTGTTAATTCAGAAAGATGCGAAACAACGCAAGTCTTACGGTTTCTTCTTGCTTAGTTTGAGAGCTTTGTTAATTCAGAAAGATGCAAAACCAGGTCAAGCGGTTAGAACCTTGACGGACTGTTTGAGAGCTTTGTTAATTCAGAAAGATGCAAAACAGGAGAGGAGCGACGGCACGCAATATTGAGGTTTGAGGCTTTGTTAATTCAGAAAGATATAAAATCTGAAGAGTCGTAATATCTTTATAGGAGTGGTTGGGAGTATTATTGCAGTCACTGCAACCTTACTTTGATATAATAAGCGTTAAAAGGGGGTTAGATGGGAAACACTATGCTCACAAAACAAACAATTCTTGAAATATTAGACAAGTCTGGCCTACAGGCTGGAATCAATGATTACTGTTATTTGCTTAATAATCTGTATTCTGCCAATGTGGCAGAAGATGCACATTATCAGGATGTATTCAGAAAATTTTATCAGATGCGGAAATTTTACAGTGATGAATTTGCAAGGGGCTATTTTCAGCTGCTTGAGGAATTGAAAGCAGATCAAAATAACGTCACTTTTCAGGAGATATTTGATCGGATACTGGGGATACAGAATACCTTTGAAATGTCTTTTTCGAGTAAAATGTTACATATGCTGCAGCCGGAGAACCCGATTTGGGATAGTGTGGTTACGAAGGAGCATTTTGGACTTTGCATACCGGCATCAGGACATAAAAACCGTGAAAGTGCATGTGTGCAGAGATACGATTTGTACAAGAAGAGGTTTTACGAATATTTACATTCTGATGAAGGACAGATGATCCTGACTTTATTTAATCAGAAATTCCCCGATCTAGAGATATCTGATGCTAAGAAGATTGATTTTGTGTTATGGCAGGATCGAAGCAAACAGACGGCAAATCCCCCATCCGACTGCACCATTCCAATTGATAATGGTCTTATTAATATCCGGGTAGGAGCAGTTATAAGAAAGGGAAACCAGTTCCTTATGGTTGGCAATGACCGGCAGGCTGGGGAAGGAAAGAAAGACCATGGCACTGTTTAAGAAAAAACTCATTCTGCATACCTATGATAAAGAAAATGAAAAGCCTCTGATTAGGGCAAGTATCTGTAATGGAGAGCAGGTTGCAGGATTTAAGAATCTGCATACAGGCGAATTCAGGGAAGTGATGCTGATTCGAGGCTTTGAGGATCTTGAAACATTTAAGAAGCAGTATGGAATTCAGGATCAGATCACAAAGGAATATTGAAAATCTGGATGCATTCGCGTTCGAATGCACCCAGACGTTAGCTGACGGTGGAGAAAATGTGATTTTGCCTGCAAAAAGATGATCCTATGATTCTAAATTGTGCCGTCCTTTTCGGCCTGATCGACTTCTATGGCAAGCTTCTTTACATGACCGGAAAGCATGAGCAGGGCAATCAGGTTGGGGACTGCCATAAGTCCGTTGAAGGTATCGGAGATGTCCCAAAGTAGTCCAAGGTTCATGGTAGCTCCAACGATGGAAACGAAGGAATATACTACGAGGAATGGACGGACGAATTTTTCACCGCCGAGGAACTCGATGCAGCGGGAGCCGTATAAGCCCCATCCGATAATGGTGCTGAATGCGAAGCAGCACATGGCAATCGCTGTGAGGATGGATACCCAGCCGCCATAGGTTGCCGTAAAGCCGGAGATGGTTAATTCTGCACCGGCTGCCTGTCCATAGGAAATATTCGGAGCGGCAAGCAGAATGACGAGTCCGGTCAGGGTACAGATTACAATGGTATCCATGAAAACTTCAAAAATTCCAAACATACCCTGGTGAACTGCATTGTCAGTATCGGCACAGGCATGGGCGATGGATCCGGTACCAAGGCCGGCTTCGTTGGAGAAGATTCCTCTTGAAACACCCTTTTTCATACTAAGGAACATCGATCCGATGATACCGCCGGTTGCTGCTCTGGGGGTAAAGGCACCACTCACAATCTGGGCAAAGACTCCGGGTACGCGTTGGATGTTCAGGATAATTACGCCCAAGGCAAGGATGACATACAGAACTGCCATAAAGGGGACGAGCTTTTCAGATACCTGTCCGATTCGCTTGATTCCGCCAAGCAGTACCATGGCAACCAGTGCGGCGATAAAGATGCCGAAGATCAGGTTAACATTGCTGTTGGGTTCGCCCTTTAAAATATTAAAATTAATAAGTGCGGTATTTACAGAAGAAACAATGGTATTTACCTGAGTCGCATTACCGGTTCCAAAGACAGTCAGTACGCCGAAGACCGCATAAAAGACAGCCAGGAAATGCCATTTTTTAGACAGGCCGTTTTTAATGTAATACATAGGTCCGCCAACGTATTCGCCGTTTTTATTTTTTTCACGGAAATGGATGGCGAGGGTTACTTCAGAAAACTTGGTACACATGCCTAAGAATGCGGAACACCACATCCAGAAGATGGCACCCGGTCCGCCAAGTGCGATGGCACCGGCAACGCCTGCGATATTTCCGGTTCCGACGGTTCCGGCAAGAGCCGTACATACAGCCTGAAAGGGACTCATGGAGCCATCCCTGGCCTGCGTTTTGTCAAAAATCTTTCCGATGGTGTTTTTCATGGCAACGCCAAACTTGCGCACCTGAATACATCTCGTTCTGACGGTTAAAAGGATGCCGACGCCGATGATGCAGATCATGGCGGGAACACCCCAGATGAAGCTGTTTACAACACTGTTAATACTTGCAATTTTTTCTGACATTTTCCCTTTATTCCCTCGTAAATTTTTTAAAACGACAACTTAATTATTATGACATAGAATCGTATCGGTTTACAAGAAAATTTTTGAGGATAATTGGCGGATGGATAACAGGCAATAGAAAATTAACAATGTGAATTGAGATCTGTTTCAGTCCGTGATACGATAAGAAAGAGATCAGATTGGATCAGGAGGACAAACCATGGCTTACTATGTGGCAGAGGGTGCAGTTATCAAAGGAAATATCACAATTGGAGAAGACTCGGGCATCTGGTACAATGCAACGATTCGTGGCGATTCCAATCCGATTGCCATTGGCAGCAGGACGAATGTACAGGACAATGCCGTGGTGCATGTGAGCTCCGGTTATCCGGTGAGTATTGGAAATGATGTGACGATCGGACATGGTGCGATTGTTCATGGCTGTACGGTTGGAAGCAACACGCTCATTGGAATGGGAGCTATTATTCTGAACGGAGCAGTGATTGGGGACAACTGCATCATTGGTGCGGGAGCTCTTGTGACACAGAATACACACATTCCGGATGGAAGCCTTGCCTTTGGCAATCCGGCGAAGGTGATCCGCAGCCTGACTCCGGAGGAAATCAGGGAAACGGGGAATAATGCACAGCGATATGTGAATGCGGCGAAGGCGCAGCTCCGGGAAGTGAACTGTGAATAATTATTGTAATTGTTGTAACTATTCAGTACAGGTCGAAGCATTTACTGCTGAGACCGTAAGAAAATGATTCAGTAATGCAAAATCCCATCGGCGAAGCCGATTTAGAATGGATTTTGCATCGTAACTGTGAAGGTACTGAACAGTTACTAATTGTTCAATTATGCCATTCGTATAGTGGTAAAGCATACGAAAAAGGAGACAAATAAGATGGAACATTATTCGGTTTATGAACTTTTGTGGCTGTTTTACATTTACTCGTTTCTTGGATGGATTTTTGAAGTGGTACTGGCAGCCTGCAAGCAGCGGAAATTTGCAAACCGCGGACTGGTGAATGGTCCGTTCTGCGTGATTTACGGTATTGCAGCGGTGCTGATGTCCGTGGGCTTACGGGAAATGTCGGGACCGTGGCTGTTCCTTTTTGCAACCGTATATGCAACGGCTGTGGAATGGGTAGCCGGTCATCTGATCGAAAGGGCCTTCAGGGAGCGTTGGTGGAATTACTCCAACATGAAGTGGAACCTGGATGGCTATATCTGTTTACCGATGTCTCTTTGCTGGGGCTTTCTGGGATTTGTGACCGTACGCTGGGGCAATGGACTGGTGCTGCAGCTGATTTCCTTATTGCCGTCTCTTCTTATGAAAATACTGCTTCTGGTGCTGATGATTGCGCTGGCAGTGGATGTACTGGCCTCTTATATCCTGTTAAAAGGAAGAGGAAAATATCTGGCACAGTGGGAGGCTGCCAATGAACAGCTTGACAAGGTAAGCTTCCGTCTGCGTAAGACCATTACCGGAATTATTGACCGGCGAATCAATAAAGCTTACCCCAAAGCGGTCAGGACAACACATGCAGAAGCTGCCGGTGACATGGCCGGAGCGAAGGTGTTTGCGGCAGGCTGCGGGTTCTATAAGGTGGTGATGCTGTTCTTCGTGGGTGCTTTCCTGGGAGATATTACAGAAACGATCTTCTGCCGGATCACGGCCGGAGTCTGGATGAGCCGGAGCAGTGTGGTCTGGGGACCGTTCAGCATTGTCTGGGGACTTGCCATTGCACTTGGAACAGCAATGCTTTATCGATATAAGGATCGCAGTGATGGATTTTTGTTTGGAGTAGGAACCCTGCTTGGCGGTGGCTATGAATATCTGTGCAGTGTGTTTACGGAGATTGTATTTGGCAAGGTGTTCTGGGATTACAGTAAGCTTCCGTTTAACCTGGGAGGACGAATCAACCTGCTGTATTGCTTTTTCTGGGGCATCGCTGCGGTTGTATGGTTTAAGAAGATTTATCCCTTTGCCGCCAGGTGGATCGAGAAGATCCCGATGAAAGCAGGCAGGCTTCTGACATGGGTACTGATCGTGTTTATGTGCTGCAATGTGGCAGTTTCCTGTGTGGCACTTGTCCGTTATGATGAACGCAGTAAGGGCATCGCAGCAGAAAGCTCCTGGCAGCAGTGGGCAGATGAGCATTACGATGATGCGAAAATGGCGAAGATTTATCCGAATGCGAAGGTGACTAAGTAACCACATGAGATAAACCTAAGCTGCGTTAGCAGTGGTTTTACGAATGCGGTTCTGGATAGTTATGATTATGATATGATTTAATGTAGTGTAATTAAGCCTGTTCCTAAGAACCGGCTTCAGACTGTAGACAAAGCAGCTCTGGGATTTACATCCCAGAGCCCAGACTGTAGACAAAGTCCCGCACAAGAGTGCGGGACTTTGTCTACAGTCTGAGAGTTCGCAAACGAACTCTTTATTTTGTTGTTCTGCACAGGGTAAACTTTACTATTTTTTTAGTGGGGGTTATGTGGTATGGTATGTATAAAGGAGGGGAAGGTATGCCAGCTTTATCTATGTTTTTGGAATTATTGTAAGAATGCAAAGTGAAAAAGGTGGAAGACATAACAAGCCTTATATACATGCAATTTATGGAAATGAGGAAGTTGTTGTTGGAATAGATGGAGAAGTTTTAGAAGGAAAACTTCCGAATAAACAAATGAAATTATTATTAGCGTGGATGGCAATTCATGAGGAAGAATTGAATGCAAACTGGCAACTGTTAAGTCATGGAGATGGCTATTTCAAAATTGAACCTTTACGGTAGGAGGTGGAATTATGTTACGTCCAACGGCAGTTAAAGTGGAAGCAGTATGTGCTTATCAGATATTAGTAGAATTTGATAATGGAGAAAAAAATATTTTGATGTAGAGCCTTATATTCAGGGAGAATGGTATGGAAAGCTGCGGATACTTGAATATTTTAAGAAGGTTACTACGGATGGTTTTACGGTTGTATAGCCTGATGGTCAGGATATTTGCCCGGATGAGTTGTATGATTTAGGAAAACTGGTGTCCTAGCCCCACGGATTATGAATTAATTATTTTTAAAACCAAAATTGTGAAAGGAAAGCAACATAGCCCACTTGATTAACAGAGAGGAGACAAGAGATGATACGATTCAACAACGATTACAACCATGCCGCGCATGAGAGTATTTATGAAGCAATGAAGGCCGATCAGGCGAACAATTATCCGGGATACGGAGCAGATGAATGGTGTACGAAAGCTGCCGAAGAGATTAAGAAGCTGATTGGCAGGGAAGATCCGGCTATATATTTCTTCCCGGGAGCAACACAGGCGAATTTCGTGGTGTGTGCCGCAGCATTGAATTCGATCCAGAGTGTTGTTTGTCCGAAAACAGGACACATCAACTGTCATGAAGCCGGTTCCATTGAAAACACCGGACATAAGATTATTGAACTTCCGTCAACGGAAGGCAAGATCACGGCACAGCAGGTGCGGGAATGTGCTTCTTCCTATTTTGAGCATGGAGAGGCAGAATATCTGACCGAGCCGAAATTGGTATATATTTCATTTCCAACGGAATATGGAACGATTTATTCGTTAAAAGAATTACAGGAGCTTCACCGGGTATGTAAAGAATATGGAATGTACCTGTTCGTGGATGGCGCGAGAATGGGATATGGGCTGGGCGCATCGGTCAATGATGTAACCTTAAAGGATCTGGCTGAGCTTACGGATGTGTTTTATATTGGAGGAACCAAGTGTGGTGCGATGTTTGGGGAAGCCGTTATTCTGGTGAATGAGGAGCTGAAGCGCCACTTTAAGACCTATATGAAACAGAATGGCGCAGTTCTTGCAAAGGGCTGGCTGCTGGGATTGCAGTTCTACACGCTTTTGAAGGACGGAACCTATTTCGCGATTACGAAAAAGGCAGATGAGCAGGCAATGCGGATCAAGGAAGCCTTTCACAAAAAAGAGATCCCGGAATACATGGGAAGCTACACGAACCAGCAGTTTGTGATTTTGTCGAAGGAGCAGGAAGAAAAGCTTTCGCAGAAATATATTTTTGAGTTGGATGGAGTGCTGCCGGACGGACGCAGCGTCGTGCGCTTCTGTACAAGCTGGTCCACGACAGACGAAGAAGTAGATGAACTGGTACGGGATATTCTGGCACTTTAGGATGGAAGATGCTCAAGGAAGTCCGGGGATTGGCATAACGGTAAGGTTATAGTGTTTGCGGAAAGGAGAAAATTGTGATGAAGAGAAAGATTTTGTGCTCAATGCTTGCAGTGATGACTTCAATCTGCATGCTGACGGCATGCGGAAATTCTTCCAACCCTGCACAGAATACGAAGAGTACGGATGCAACAGAAAGCGAATCAATGATGCAGGAAGAGGAAAAGCAGGCCGCCGAAGAAACGGATGCAGACGGGACAACACTTTCCGGAGACGATCAGGAAGCAGCCGGCGAAGATGCGGATAGTATGTCAAGAAATGTTGTCTATCGTTCGGATGAGTTTTATCTTTCGATTGTTCTGCCTGAGGACTGGGAGTACCGGGTTTTATCAGAAGAGGATCTGGAAAAAGAAGATAATCTGTATTCCTGTGCGATCCGTTTCTGGCAGAAGGATTATCCGGAGGATATCTTTGTGCTGGGATACCAGGCGCCGTTTGGTATGTGTGGAACCGGCGTGACGATAGACGAATTGAAGCTGGAGAATGGGATCACCGGATGGCGATATACAGAAGAACTGGATTCGTCGTTGTGGCTGACGATTACATTGAATCATCCGGAAAACGATGTGAGCGGTGGAACGTATCTGATTACAGCAAGTCCGTCTCTGAAGGATTGGAAGGTACTGGAGCCTGCCTTTGAAGAGATTCTGCAGACCGTGTGGGTTGGAACAAAGAGCGGGGCAGAGGAATTGCTGAAAGGAGCCGATGACGATCTGCTCAAAGAAGATGCGGATGTTCCTTCGAAAGAAACGGTTCTGGAGCGGCGGAATGCCTGCCTTCAGGGAATGTCGGAAGAGGACATTGCGCGGCTTACCGAGAATATTAAGGTTGCCAATCTGACAATGGAATATAGTTTCCTGTATGACCGGTTGTTTGAAAGAATGGCAGATCCGGAGGATCTTTACTGGAATTATGTCGATCAGAAGGGAGACATCCAGATTGGTTATTCGCTGGAGCAGGAGGAAGTGGATGCGTGGAAGGAGTATTCACAGAATGCCGAAGAGATCACGGATATGGACTCCTACTGGAAGGCTTATCAGCAATATGAGGAAGAGCACGGTCAGCCGGTATATGCCTACAACCGTTTTGATGCGGATAACTTTATCGCGTTGATGGAAGAGATGAAGGGACTCCTTAAGAATGATATGCTTACCGCGGATCTTAATCAGTTGATCGAGAACACACGTCAGGCAAAAGAGACACATGATGTCACTTATATTAAGGAAATTTATTACCTTCTTCATGATATGGATTATTATCTGCTGCGGTATGCCCCCGATGACGTTGCATCCTTTGTACAGGATAAAGGAAGAATCGCGGTTTATTACGGAGCTTTACAGGTGTACGGGTAAGAAAAGCCAGAAGGAAGAAGCATATGGAATAAGAATCAGGGCATTCCTGCGGGAATGCCCTGTCTGTTTACAGTAACTGCACTTTTACAAATTCGGCAAAGCGGGGCAGAGCCATGAAGATTTTTCCATACTCTCGGGTGTCAATAACACCTTTTCGCTTTAATCGTTCCCGGTAGACAGAAAATAACTCTGATCTCATCCCCAGCCGTTCCCGGATATTTTTGATTCGATATTCTCCACTTGTCGCAATTTCGATTAGAATTTTCTTATCCAGTTCGGATAGTTCAGACCATATTTTGCTATATACATATTCTTCCAGATACTGGTCATACTCTGGTAAGATTTCTTCCAGAGATTTTGTATCCCTGTGAAGCCAGTATAGATATCCCAGCACCTGATAGGCAAATGGATAGCCTTTGGTAAGGGAGGTCATTTTCTCTGCGGTTTCCAGATTAATCTGAAAAATATCAGCATAACTTTTGCGGACTGCAGTATAATTTAAAGGCTCTAAAATTAACTTGGGAGCGCGGTATAAAAAGGTGAGGGCCTTGTCGTTCTGCAATTCGTAGATGTTTTCATATAATCCGGTCATCAAAAGGAAAATCGGATAATCTTCCTTGAGAAAAATCTGAAAAGAACTGGTGAAAATTTTTATGTTTTCAGAGTTGGTTACTTCATCAATAGTAATCAGAAGACGTTTTCCCAGTTTTTGGATATGGCTTAACATATGCATAAGGACATCCTCAATATCGGTAACCGGTGGAGCATGTTCAATGGATACGCCCAATCCGAATGCGGAAAAATCAAGCTTTGCCTTTATGAAACATTCATGCAGATCCGGAATGCTGTATATCTTGGCCGCAAGGCTTTGCAGTAAATCCCGTGTAGGATTCAGTTCCACAGTAATCCAATTGGAAAGCTGGTCTAATTCTGTGGAAATATTGGTCATCATAACCGTTTTGCCGGAACCGCGGACACCTGTAATCATATAGATCTGGTTGGATGGAAGCTCGGCATTAAAATTATCAATAATTTCATTAGTCTGTGTAATACGGGAAATATATTGCACTGGTTTTTTCCCAAAAGACAGAGTAAAAGGATTGTTCATGGCTCACCTCATATATAAGTTTATATAACTTTTACTTTCTTATATAACTATATATAACTTTTGAATTCTTATATAACTATATATAACTTTAAAACCATTATATAACCTTATATAACTTTTGACAATCTGATTTTAATCTCAGTTTGTAACAGTTCAGCCATGCAGAAATGATTGTATAAGATGACCGTGGGAGCTTGCTCACTAAGGGCAGCTTATACAATCATTTCTATAGGGCGGACGCCCGACATGAAATAAGCTGCCGGAAAACACGTATATTTGTTAGCCAATCTGTACAATCCGGCAGCTTATGAATGGGCTTGGCTGAACTGTTACCTCAGTTTTACTTCGTGGGAAAAGATCATATGGAACTTTTGAAGTTGATGTGGCATAATCTTAGATAGATTGAATCAATGAAAATAGAGGAGTGTAGAGTTATGACGATTTTAAATCAGTTGAACAGTGCGCCCATGTACCTCATTTGTGGTGGTATCATTGCATTTGTGGCAGTTGTCTGCGTGATTTTCCTCATCAGGGCTTATCGGGCGGGCAAGGCACTGGGAATGGATGAAACGAAAATGAAACGGACCATTATTTCAAGTGCAACCTTTTCGGTACTGCCGAGTATTGGAATTTTACTGGGAGTCATTGCACTTTCCGGAAGCCTGGGAACACCGTGGCCATGGCTTCGTCTTTCCGTGATCGGAGCGCTTCATTATGAGACACAGGTAGCGCAGGCAGCAGCGGAGCAGGTGGGAATGACCACACTTTCTGCATCTGAAATGACAGCAACGTCATTTTCTACGATTGCGCTGTTGATGAGTATCTGTATTATGTGGGGCATGGTATTATCGATTTTCTTAAATAAGAAATATACACAGAAGCTCACGAAGAATTCTTCTTCCGGCAAGTCGGGATCAGCCGGTTTTGCGGATCTTGCGATGACCGCAATGTTCATTGGACTTGTGAGTACCTACATTGGCCGTTATATTGGAGGCTTTATTTCTGAAAACGGTCTGTTTACCTTTAATGGAGACATCATTCCGCTTGTGGTTATGGTGGTTTCTGCACTGGTAATGGGAATCTTCGTATTTTTGTCCGAAAAGAAAAAGCTTGGATGGGTGGACAGCTTTTCCATTGCAGGAAGTATGATTGCCGGTATGGCAGCCGCTGTGATTGTCGGGCTGATCTGAGCCTGAATTTTATGATCCTGTGTAACTATTCAGTACAGGTCGAAGCACATGCTGCTGAGACCGTACGAATATGATTCAATAGTGCAAAATCCCATCAGCGAAGCTGTTTTTAAATGGATTTTGCATCGTAACTGTGAAGGTACTGAACAGTTACAATAGATATATCAATGACAGCAGATACATAGAAGTGAGCAGTAATTTTAAGAAGGGACACGAAAATTATGGAAGAAAATAAAACAAGTACGTGGGAAGAATACCGGAAACGCACACATGTAATTGGAAGAGTAGTAAGTGCCGTGACACTGGTTATGCTGGTAGGGGCACCGTTTCTGATGGGAAAAATTTTAGGAGCTTATCCGGATCTTGGAGCGGTGGCAAGGGCCTTTTTATCCGTAGGGCTGGTATGGCTTGTAAGCAGTGTGGCAGAGTTTTTGATTTATACACCGATGCTGGGGTCCGGTGGTGGATACCTTGCATTTATTACCGGTAATCTGATTAATATGAAGATTCCATGTGCAGTCAATGCGCGTGACATGGTGGGGGCGAAGACCGGAACACCGGAAAATGAAATCATTTCTACGATTTCCATCGCAACCTCATCCCTTGTCACGATTCTGGTTCTGGCAGCCGGCGTCCTGTTAATGGTTCCGTTGCAGCCGGTTTTACAGAGTGAAGTATTGCAGCCGGCGTTTGAAAACGTGGTTCCGGCGTTATTTGGAGCGATGGCATATAAATATTACCGTAAGAATATGCATATAGCCGTATTCCCGCTTGTGTTGATGAGTGCGCTGTTTATCCTTGTACCGGGACTGATCGGATCGACCAGCTTTATGATTATTCCGTCCGGTGCAGTTGCTATTCTGGCAGCGTGGATTTTCTTTAAGAAGGGAAAGAAAGACCAGGCAGAGTAAGGATATTATTCTGACCAGATTCAGGTTGAGAATTTTGAATAGTTACACTCATTTATTGATAGAGCAGGAAAGGTAACTGCAATAAAAAGAAACGGTTACGAAGAAAGAAGGAAAGAGAATTATGAAATATGTAGGATTGGTTTTACTTGGAATACTTCTGATCATCATTTTATTGTTACTGATTGCAATAATCCGGACACTTCTGATGCCGGACAAAACTTCCGATTATCAGCCGGAAGCAGATGAAAAAGAGGCACTCCGGCTTGCCGAAAAGCTTTCCAGGATGGTACAGTGTGACACGACCTCCCATGCCGGAGAGACGGAAGTAGAGAAATATCTTGGATTTCATAAGGTTTTAGAGGAGCTTTTCCCATTGGTACATAAAGAGCTTCAGAAAACCGAAATAGATGGAAATCTGTTATATTACTGGAAGGGAAAATCGTCCGAAAAGCCGATCCTTCTGATGAGTCATCAGGATGTCGTTCCGGCAGAGGGAGAGTGGATTCATGCTCCTTTTTCCGGAGATATTGCAGATGATAAGGTATGGGGACGAGGTACGGCGGATACAAAGTGTACGGTAATGGCTTTTCTGGAGGCAGTGGAAGAACTGCTTGCGGAAGGCTTTGTGCCGCCGACGGATGTGTATCTGGCATCCTCCTGTACTGAAGAATGGGCAGGAGACGGAGCACCGAAGCTTGTAAAGGAACTGCAGCGAAGAGGAATCCGGCTGTTCCTTCTGTGTGACGAGGGTGGAGCCATCATTACGGAACCCGTTGGAGGAATTCATGGAAACTTTGCAATGGTGGGTGTCTTTGAGAAGGGCAAAGCCGACGTGAAGTTTACTGCAAAAAGTAATGGAGGACACGCCAGTGCACCGTCCAAGGGAACACCGATTGCACGCCTCTCCGCTTTTGTAACCGAAGTAGAGAAGCATTCACCGTTCCGTAAGAAGATGCTTCCGGAGGTTTCTGCCATGTTTACTTCTCTGGCACCATATGCCTCTTTCGGGTTAAAGCTGGTGCTTGGAAATATATGGCTGTTTAAGCCGCTCTTAAAAGCGGTACTTCCGAAGATCAGTGCACAGGCAGGAGCTATGCTGCAGACGACAATTGCATTTACCATGCAGTCCGGTTCCGATGCATATAATGTGATTCCGCAGGAAGCAACCCTTGGAGCCAATATGCGCTTTATTCCCCATCAGGGAGAAAAGGAAAGCCTTGAAATTATCAGGAATCTGGCTTCCAAATACGGTTTAGAGACAGAAATTATCCATTCCAATGACTATACAAAGCCTGTAGATATCCATGGTGAGGGGTATCGAATGCTGGAACAGGTGATTGCACAGACCTTTCCGGGACTGCCATCCAGCCCTTATGTAATGACCGGGGCTACCGATGCACAGTTCTATAGTCCGGTATGTGACAACTGCATCCGCTTTGCACCTGTGGTTTTCGGACCGGAGCAGATGAAGGGCATGCATGGCCTGAACGAGTGCATTGAATATAACTGCCTGCCCGGTGCGGTGCAATTCTATAAGAATCTGATCCGCGCGGAGAAGTAATTATAATTGAATTTGAAATTGAAACTGTAACTGTCCGGGATATGTGACAAAAATAGTAGCACTGGGTATGGAAGACAAAATAAAGTTACTGTACCCATTGGGATCCCGGAAATTATTGGTTGCTGTTTCCGGGTGCATTCTTTATAATAAGGATGAAATCATACAAAGGGGATCAGACCGCGTGCAGGTATCAGAAAAATTAATCAGACCATTAACGGAAGTCAAATATTTAAATGCGGATAATGTCAGCAGATATCGCTGTATTATGCGCATTTTTTTTGAAAACTATGAAAAACTGAAATACTGGCTGTATCAGGAGGAAGTACTGGAAGAAATGAGGAAGGATCCGTTTTTCAGGGACTATACTCCTGAGCAGTGCCAGCAGGATCTGACGATGCTGGCTGAGTGGAAGAACCTGAATACCATTCAGGATACCAAAAAGGTCTCATCCATTGAGGAATTCAAGAACAGGAAATACCGGTATCAGATGTCGGAATACAGCGTAGAGATTGAGCGTCTGGTATTGCGTCTTGAAAATCTGCTGGTGGAAGGGGCTTCCCTGGAACCAACTCTGCTTGAGCGGATCCGGAGAAATATTGAAAAGTTTCCGGAAATGGAACAGAAGGACAACAGTGAAGTCTATACCTGGTGGAACGACCTTAACAATGATTTCGTGAGACTGAATCAGAACTATCAGGATTATATCAGGGATCTGAACAGTGTGAAGGCAGAAGAAATGATGCGGACCAAAGAATTTCTGGTGTTTAAGGATCGTCTGATTGAATATCTGAGAAATTTCATCAAAGGGTTGCAGCGAAATGCCGGTGTCATTGAAGAAAGTCTGCAATCACTGGACACAGAACTCAGGGAGAAGGTATTCCGGAAGATTATTGAATTCGAAATACTGATTCCGCGTATGGATACAGAAATTACGGAGAAAATGCTCGAACAGAAGATACGGGGGCGCTTTCAGAGCATTTACGACTGGTTTGCCGGCGCCGGAGATCAGGAGAATGAAGCGGCGAGGCTATTTGATGCAACGAACGAAATTATACGGAGAATTACCAGATATGCCGCCCAGTTAAGTGAAAAGAATGCTTTGGGAGCTAACCGCAAGGAGGAATATCGTAAGGTTGCGGATCTTTTTATGCGATGTGAGGATATCAATGAGGCACATAAGATGTCGGCGATGGTATTTGGAATGGAACGTCCTTTTCATATTTCCGGAGATCCGGAACGGGAAACAGACAGCATGAATGGAGGAGTTTACGAAGAACAGCCAATCTGTGTGGAGCTGAAGCCGAGAATCCGCTCTTACCGTGAGAAGACCAACCGGAGCGCCATTATGGAAAACACCCGGATGAAGCAGGAAACCAGACAGAAAATGATAGAACAGCAGAAAGAAGAGATGAAGAAAATCCGGCTTCTGGAAAAGAATGGAGAAATTGACTTTTCGGATCTGCCGGTTTTAGAGCCAAGGATCCGGGAAATTTTACTGAAGTGGATTTCCGATGCCATGGAGTCGGCAGACTTTTCGGCAAGAACGGATGATGGACGGAGATATCGTCTTGAGCGAAGCAGTACGAATGAAAAGTGTGTGGTTCACTGTGAGGATGGAAACTTCACAATGCCTAAGATGAGGATTGCTTTTGAGGGAGAGAACGTATGAAGGAACTGGAAATGCTGCTGAACCAGCGCTGGATTCTCAAAGCCGAGGATAAGGAATTGTATTACAGGGTCAGGGATTCAGTCGGAGAGCTGCGGAAATACTGTACAGAGAAGCTGGGCTGTCAGATCCTGGACAATTCCCTGATGATTAAAATGGAGAAGATACCGGTTGTTCCGGAAGCCTTTATGGGAATCCAGGAATTTACTTCACGGGAGGAGTATGTGTACCTGTGCATTTTATTAATGTTTCTGGAGGATAAGGATGCACAGGAGCAGTTTATTCTTTCCCAGCTGACAGAATATCTGTCCGCACAGCTCCCGGGAGAGCTTAGTGACTGGACGGTTTATACGAACCGGAGAAGACTGATCCGTGTACTTCGGTATGCGGTAAGTCAGGGGATTCTGGGGATAACGGATGGGGCTGATGAACTGTTTATGGACGATGCCGGCGGTGAGGTGTTATATGAGAATACCGGTGCTTCCCGGTATTTTATGAGAAACTTTCCCAAGGACATCATGGGTTATGGCAGTTCGCTGGATTTTAGGGACAGTGAATGGTTCGATGTGGATGAAGACAGGGGGTTTGCCAGAAGGCATCGTGTTTACAAGCGTCTTTTATTTGCACCTGCCATGTATCGTGAGGACGGATCGGAGGAGGATTTTGAATATCTGAAATATTATGGGCGAAGACTTGGAGAAGAGCTCGAGAAGCTGTTTGACTGTCATGTTCATATTCATCGGGGGAGCGCTTATCTGATATCCGGGGAGGACTGCAGAATGGGAACGACATTTCCGGGCAACAACTCGCTGGCAGATATTATTCTGCTGTGTGCGGCACTGGTCAGAAAGAAAATCGTACAGCAGGAGTGGACAGTTTCCAAAGATGAAATGGGACTGGTGGATAAAATTGAATTCGAAGCATTGCTTAAGGATGTGAAGAAGCAGTTCGGCTCCGGATTTTCGAAGAACTACAGGGAAATGCCGGAGGGAGAGTTTGTGAGGACCATTATGGATGAAATGGAGCGATGGATGTTTATCCGGTGCGAGGATGAGCTGCATCAGGTGAAGCTTTGTCCGCTGATGGGAAAAATCGAAGGGACATACCCAAAGACTTACGCAGGAGGAAACGAAGATGAACAGTAGATGGCAGGCAGGTAAGATTGGTCTGATCAATTTCTGGTATTATGATGAACAGGAATTCCCGTTTGTAAAAGGAAGAATGCTGCTGCGTGGATCGAACGGCTCCGGCAAATCGGTTACCATGCAGAGCGTGGTTCCGCTTCTTCTGGATGGAAACATGAGTCCGGAGCGTCTGGATCCCTTCGGCTCCAGAGACCGTAAGATGAGCAGCTATCTGTTGGAAGAAAATGACGGTCGAGAAGAGAGGACAGGCTATCTTTACCTTGAGTTTAAAAGAAAAGACAGCGATATTTACTTTACGATAGGAATGGGGATTCGTGCCAGGAGAGGAAAGCCTCTTGATAAATGGTATTTCAGTCTGACGGATGGACGCCGTGTCGGAAAGGATTTCTTCCTGTATAAGGACATGGGAGAGAAGGTCACGCTTTCGCGAAGAGAGCTGGAATATCGTGTCGCAGACGGTGGAAAGGTGTTTGACCGTCAGGTGGACTATATGGACTACGTCAACCGGCAGATCTTTGGCTTTGAGACGCTGGATGAATATAAGGAAATGCTGGATCTGCTGATCCAGCTGAGAACGCCTAAGCTTTCCAAGGATTTCAAGCCTTCGGTTATTAATGATATCCTGAGTGATTCACTGCAGCCTCTTTCCGATGAGGATCTGCGTCCAATGTCAGAAGCCATCGAAAATATGGATACCATGAACATGAATCTGAAAAGCCGCAGGGAAGCCAGACAGGCTGCGGAGAAGATCCATGTGATTTATCATAAATATAATAAGCTGCTGCTGTGGGATAAGGCAGAGCATCTTCTGCAAAGTGAACAGAGACTGCAGAAGACTCTGGAGGAGCAGAAGCAGTATGAGGAGCAGTACCGGAGCTGCTGCAGCAGAATTGAGGAGCTGGATCAGGAGATCCGGCAGATTAATGAAAAGAAGGAGACCCTGGAAAAGGAAAGGGAATCCTTAAATAAAAGTGATGCGGTTGCATTGAAGATGCGCGAAACGCTTCTTACAGGAGAGATTGAACAGAACGACAGGAATCTTAAGGATAAAAAACGCTTTCTTACTGCGAAGGAAGAGCAATGCCGGGATGCAGAACGGCAGATCCGGGACGAAGAAGACCGGAAATACCGGAAGGAAACGGAATTAAAGGAAATCCTCAATGAAATGCAGGATGAGGCGGAGCAGATGGCCTTCCAGGAGTTTGCCTTTATGAGGGAGGAATTGGTGGAGCATCTGGAGGAAGGCTATAAATTTGAGCTTCACCGCCAGCAGTTTGAGCATACAAAACAGAAGATTGCAGAAGGGGAGGAGCTTCTTTCAAGGCTGCAGCTTCTGAACAGACAAAAGGAAGAGATGATTCAGAGAAGGGAACGGCAGATCCGGGAGCTGGATGCCATTCAGAGAAGGCTTTCCGAATGGGAGGGTGCCCTTTTGCAGGCCGGGAATGAATGGAAGGAAGAGGTGTTCCGGTGGAATAAGAGCAATACGGAGCTGAAGCTGGATCATGATCTGTTAAGAGAACTGGCTTCATTTGCAGAGAACTATGAAGAAACCTCAGATTTTGCAGTGATCCGGAATAAGGTTTCGGCACCGTGGATTCAGGGAAATCAGCTTATATCCAACCTGCTCCATGAAAATCGTACGATGTATGAAACACTTAGAGAAGAATTAAAGGAGGCAGAGAAGGAGCTTATTGATTGGGAAAACCGCAGGGAACCGCAGCCGGTACGGTCAGAGGCAGTGCTCCGGAACAGACAGAGGCTGGAAGAAGAAGGCATACCCTATCAGGAATTTTATAAGCTGCTGGAATTTGGTTCAAAGCTCAGTGAGGAGGAGTGTAATCATCTGGAAGAAGCCCTCTTACAGATGGGCATTCTGGATGCGATTGTGGTGGAAGAGCAATACCGGGATCAGGTGCTAAGACCGGTAAAGGGATGTGAGGATCATTACCTTTTCACCGGTAAAACGACTTCCGGACAGAGCCTTCTGGATGTGCTGGAGCTGAATGAGGAGGTCAATGATATTTTCTCCAATCAGAGACTTACCGGAATCCTTAGTAATATTGCCTATGATGGGGAGGGTATAATTTCTGTTGCAGCGGATGGAACCTATCGTATGGGAGTACTTGCAGGAACCGTGGCAGGAGAGCATCAGGCAGGTTTCCTTGGAACGAAAGCGAGGGAGAGAAACCGGAAGGCGAAGATGGCAGAATGCAGGAGCAGGATTGCTGCGCTGGAAGAACAGCTTCAACAGCTGGCGGAAGAAAAGGATCAGTTATTGAAGCGTAAGGAGATTTTGCAGAAAGAATATGATACCTTTCCGGAAGATGATAAGATGCGGACCGCACTCCGGCAGCTGCAGGCGGAGGAAAGAAAGCAGGAGCTGCTTCAGGCGGAAAATGATCAGCTGGGAGAAGAGCTTACTGCCTTTATGGAACAGATCAAGGAGCTTAAGAGAGCAGCAGTGGAAATTGCGGAAAAGCTTTATCTTACCTGTTCCCATGAAGTGTTTGCGGATGCCAAAAGGGCAGCGCAGGAGTATGATAAGGCTCTTATTTCCTGCAAATCCACCCATGAGATGCTGCTTAGGAGTGTCGAATATCTAAGAGATCTCAAGGTGGGTCAGGAGAATCTGCTTCAGGACATGGATCAGATCCGTTATGATATCCGGGATATCGAAAGGCTGCTCAGGACACAGGCAGAGGAAAGAGCCTCCATACAGGAGCAGCTGAAGCTGACAGATTATGAAGCTATTAAGGATCGTCTGGATGCATGTATTCTGTGGCTGAATTCCTATCCGGAACGGCTTGAAAAATGTCTGGATGAACGTTCCATGCTGAATGCCGGAGCGCAGCAGAATCAAGATAAGCAGAAGGAAAATGCAGGAAAAATTGAGGAACTGGAAAAAAGGGTTTCTTATTATACAGCCTGCTTTGAGGAAGAGAAGAAGCTTCAGTATGCAGCGCTTCCACAGGAGCTTCCGGAGGATGCACGTCATATCAGTGAGTATCTTTCAGTAGATGTAAGGAATCTGAATAAGGAGGATGTCATCCGTGACCTGAACCGGATCTATTTTGAAAACCGTGGATTTCTGACGGATTATCAGCCTACGCAGACGGAACTGTTCGCTGGTCTGGATGAACAGGGCAGTATAGACGGTTATTCGGCTAAGAGAACGGACATTCAGGCACGGTATCAGGGAACCCGGATCTCCTTTGACAGTCTGCTTGCCCATCTGGATGAGGATATACAGGAGCTGGAAACCCTGATTAAGGACGGAGACAGGGAGCTGTTCGAGGATATCCTCGCGAATACGGTAAGCCGCAAAATCCGGGGAAAAATCAATGCCTCTAATACATGGGTACAGAAGATGAATGCGCTCATGGACCGGATGGATACGTCGAGCAGTCTGAAGCTGAATCTCCGCTGGAGAAGTAAAACGGCTGAAAAAGAGGATCAGATGGATACCAGGGAGCTGGTTGAACTGTTAAAGAAGGATTATCGTCTGATGAGTGAAGAGGAAGCCTCAAGACTATCTGCCCATTTCCGATCCAAGGTGGAGGAGGCCAGAAGAAATGCCCGGGACAGCGGAGGTATGATTTCCTTCTATCAGATCATGAAGGAAACACTCGATTACCGTAAATGGTTTGAGTTCCAGCTGTTTTCGCAGAAGAACGGGGAACGGCAGAAGGAACTGACGAACAGTGTATTCGGCACCTTCAGCGGTGGTGAAAAGGCGATGTCCATGTATGTACCACTGTTTTCGGCAGTTGTGGCGAAATATCAGGGAGGAAGGGAAGATGCGCCACGGCTGATCTCACTGGATGAAGCATTTGCCGGTGTGGATAACCGGAATATCCGGGATATGTTCCGGCTGATGACACAGTTTGAATTTGATTTTATCATTAACTCACAGGTTCTCTGGGGAGACTGCGACACCCTGGATGCACTTGCTATTTACCAGCTGATCCGTCCGGAAAATGCAAAATTCGTTACAGTAATGCCCTATTTATGGAATGGCAGCAGCAGGGAGCTTCTGGAGGATGAGGAAAGTGTGGAAGAATGCGCATCAGAGCTTGTCTGATTGGAATGAGACTGTCCGGAGCTTATATGGCATGTGGAACAATACATTCAGAAAGGCAAAACGAAGATGCTCATGGAACAGGAACAGTTAAAAAGAGAATGTATCAATTATTTTAAACAGCATACGATCTGGAAGAAAGTATTTAACGGATTTCGTAACAAATATCGTTCCTATGGAAAATTTTCAGGAACGGTGGTGCTGAAAAATCTGTCGGCGGAGGATATTGAGGAGCTGGAAGGCTTTTTCGGAATGAATTTCCATGGGAAAAAGAGCGTGTCGGTTTCTGCTGACCGGTTTTGTAAGGCACTGTCACACAGCAAATACGGTTCTGTGACACCGGAAGAGATTCTGATGGATTTCTTCGGAGAAAAGTTACTGGGGATTGCACAGGAGAAGGAACGGAAAGAACGGATTCTCAATGAAATCCGGTGTGAATACAGGAAAGCCTTTGAAAATACGCCGGCGGGCTCATGTCTTTTGTGGATTGAGGAGCTTGTGCGGATGCCGGGAGCCGAATCGGATCTTACGGAATGGAAGCGTCAGCTATGGCTTGGTGCAGATATCTGTAATTCCCTTCCGTACCGCCAGAGCCGGAAAGTATATCTCGCAGTCTATGCCGCAGAACGGACCGGGAATCCCCATGCCTTTGATCATGGAACGAGGGACGGTCATCTTCTCGAACAGATCATTGAGAAGGATCTGGAGCTGCGGAACCGGAAGGTAGAGTTAAGTGAAGCTTTTCCGGCATACAAAAGACAGAAGAGCTATCTGCTTGCAGGACTTCTGATTGATGATGTATCCAATTATGCGCTTCTTTCCGGGGTTCATGCTGTGAAGAAAGACGGAGTGTATCACCGTGGGATGGAAGGGTTTTGCGCAGAACAGAATATGGTTCAGGTTCCGCTTGCCGTGTTAAGTGAGTGGGAGCGTATGGAATGTGATCATAATGAAATATGGATTGTGGAAAATCCTTCCATATTTGCAAGGTTGTGTGGAGAACATCCCTGTATGTGCATGAACGGACAGCCAAGGCTTGCCGGTTTACTGGTATTGGATCTCCTTGCGGAAGCCGGAACCGTTATCCACTATGCCGGAGATCTGGATCCGGAGGGGCTTCTGATTGCACAGAAGCTGTCACAGTATTATAAGGGAGTCTTTTATTACTGGCACATGACAGAAGAGGATTACCATATGTGCAGATCAAAGGAGGCACTTTCGGAACGGAGAATCGGAATGCTTCAGAAGATTACGGATCCGCGGCTTCTCCCTGTTGCACGTGCGATTGCAGAGTATGGAATGGCCGGCTATCAGGAAAAGATAGATTATTGAGGAAGGTAAGCATCCATGGTGGAATAATAGTAATTATTTAGTAGACAGATAAAAACGGCTTTTGGTACAATTAAGCTGATCCTTTTATAAAAGCTGTTTTCGTGTCCGCAATGGCTCTGGACAGTCAGATACCGGAGTGAATACGGGATCAATATGGAAAGGGAGCAGACGGCATGGTTTCCGATGAAGAACTGTACAGGCAATATTTAAACGGAAAGGAAGAGGGACTTGACAGACTGATGCAAAGGTATGGCAACTCCCTGACTTTATATATTAATGGTTACCTGCATGATTTGCATGAGGCGGAAGACCTGATGATCGAGGTTTTTGCTTATGTGTTTACGAAAAAGCCGCATATACGGGATGGAGGACTCAAGGCGTATTTGTACAAGGCGGCCCGGCATATGGCACTGAGGCATAAAAGCAGATTGCACAGAGTCTTTTGTCTGGAAGATCTGTCTGAGGAGCCGGAAGAAAAAATACTGGTGGAGGAGGTCATCCGGACGAAGGAACGTAACCGGATTCTTCATTTATGTATGAGCGAGTTAAATCAGGCTTACCGGGAGGTTCTGTATCTGGTTTATTTTGAAGATATGAGCTATCGGCAGGCCGGCGAGGTTATGAATAAGAACATTAAGCAGGTTACCAATCTGGTGTACCGGGGAAAAGAGAGCCTGCGGAAGCTGCTGGAACGGGAGGGAATTTCAAATGCGGAGTAATGAGGAACGTGTTGCTGAAGTAAAGCGCCGGATAGAACAGAAGAAGAGGAAGGACAAGCTGCAGCGGAGCCGGATGGTTATGGCTTTGGCCGTGGCGGCAAGCCTTCTGCTGATTGTCAGTCTGTCCGCTTACATGCCGGGATTAACCGGGCAGCTCAGTGCAGACAGCTATTCACACTATGAGATGACGGCAAGCATCTTTCATAATAATAATGCCCTGTCCTATATCATTGTAGGCCTGGCTGCCTTTATTCTTGGTGTGGGTGTTACGATTCTCGGTGTTCGCATCCATCACCTGGGTAAGATACAGCAGAGTGCCATGGACAAGGGGGATGAAGAGGATGGAGCTGATTGAAAATGTACTGCAATTCCTGGTTACGCTGCTTGGCTTTTGTCTTTCGGTGAGCTATTATCGCCGGAGAGGCAGACAGGCTTATTTTCTGCTTGCCTGTTTTTATGGCTGCTTTGCGTTGGGCTCCCTTTACTGGACGCTTTACCTCATTCTGTTTTCAAAAACACCACAGGTGTTCTATGTATCAGAGTTTGGATGGATTGCAAGTATTATCTTTCTTCGTATTCTGCAATATACTCTGTCAGATGAAACAGAACGTACCTTTCCGTGCCGGACAGCATGGATTTCGGTATTGGTTGGCGCCTTTTTGTGTGTATTTTACTGTTTTTACGGGGATATTCTGTCAAACCTGCTCTGGTGTGGAATGATGATGGTCATTTCCTATTGCTCTGTCCGGGGACTTATTTTCACGAGAAAACAGATAGGAGTGGCACGCAGCAGACAGTACTTTCATATAGGGGTTCTCTGGTACATTGCCGCAGAATATGCTTTATGGACAACAGGCTGCTTCTTTAGCAGTAATTCTATAGGAAATCCATATTTCTGGATGGATATTCTGCTGACAGGCAGTCTGTTGGGATTATTTCCGGCAACGAGAAAGGCGGTGGAAGCATGACTTACATAGAAAATGTATTTATCTGCATGGTATCACCGTTGCTGATTGCCGCACTCTGCATGGGGAAAAAGCAGCTCCGCTTCTTCCTGTTTTGCATTGCCGGAATGGGAGTGTGCCTGTTTTCTGCCTATATTAACACCTTCTTTGCTGCAATTTATCAGTCGGATGAGCTGGCAGCTGCCGTGGAAATTGCTCCGGTGACGGAGGAAGTGATGAAGCTTCTTCCGCTTCTGTTTTATCTACTGGTGTTTGAACCGGAACCGGTACGCATCAAAAATGCGGCGATTACCATTGCAGTTTCCTTTGCAACATTTGAAAACATCTGTTATCTGACTCAGAATGGAGCAGGTCATTTCTCACTGATCTTCTTCCGGGGATTCGGAACGGGAGCGATGCATGTCGTCTGTGGCGTGATTGTCGGAGCCGGACTTGCATATGCGTGGCAGCGCACATGGCTGAAGGTGGCCGGAACCTGTGGACTATTAGGGGCCGCCATCACGTTTCATGCGATCTATAATCTTCTGATTGCCTATGGCAGCACGGCACAATATATTGCCTACATTCTGCCGGTTTTGCTTATGGCAGTCGGGAAAGCAGTTTTTGGAACAAAAAGGCTGTGATCAAGGATTCCGGAGACTAGATCCCAGATCCTAAAATCCAGATCCCGGTTCCCAGATTCCGGATTCCAGGTCCCAGATCCCAGATTCCAGGTCCCAGATTCCGGATTCCAGGTCCCAGATTCCGGATTCCAAATCTCAAATTCTGGATTTGGGGAAGGTTACTGTTATTCTGACTTATGAATTTCTCTTGCCGGACAAATGATAGCTGGCCTTTTTATCCGCCTCAGCACGGATTTTCGCGGCCCGGAGGATTCTGAACTTATCGCAGTCTTGAGCCTTCCGAACTCTTCGAAGTCCGGAGCCCTCCGAACTCTTCGCAGTCCGGAGCCTTCCGAACTCTTCGCAGTCTTGAGACTTCTATACTCTTCCATATGTATATAAAGCCGAGAAAAGCAGTAAAAAAGTCCAAAATTCTCCGGAAGCCAGAGGGAAATACGGAGCCGGGCAGGAGAAAATGGACATAAGGCCAAGAAAAACAGTAAAAAAGTCCAAAAACATCCGGAAGCCAGAGGGAAATACGGAGCCGGGCAGGAGAAAATGGACATAAAGCCGAGAAAAGCAGTAAAAAAGTCCAAAAACATCCGGAAACCAGAAGGAAATACGGAACCGGGCGGGAGAAAATGGACATAAAGCTGAGAAAAAGCAGTAAAAAAGTCCAAAAACATCCG
>ERZ791919.349-NODE-349-length-52749-cov-44.670076_pt1 | contig 52749 bp, 48 predicted proteins | sample MGYA00510137_ERZ791919 | MGnify/ENA primary metagenome ERZ791919 (study PRJEB30046, sample SAMN00792059) | human gut metagenome | study: EMG produced TPA metagenomics assembly of the A metagenome-wide association study of gut microbiota in type 2... | reverse complement strand
GCCGCGTTCTGACGCCGGAGGAATGGGAGGACTCCCCCGCCGCGATCCCCTTCTCCCGTCTCTGGACGCGGAAGGAAGCCGTCATGAAGGCATGCGGTCTCGGCCTCGGGCTGGCGCCCGCGTCCTACTGCGTGCTGGACGATCTCGTGCAGGCCGAAGGGCAGACGTGGCGCCTGCACACGCTGGCGCTGCGCGGCCATTTCGTCTCCTGCGCGGCGGAGGCGGCGGAGGCGCCGGAGCTGCTCCATCTGCCGCCGGAGGCGCTGCTCGCGCCATGACGCAATATACGTTTTGAGAAACACAGCACCGCAAATGCAGGGCATTTGCGGTGCGTTTTGTCTGTAGATGCTTCGAGATCGCCTATATTCCGCCGCCGACGTAGTGCTTTTCCTTCTCCTCCTCGATCTTTTCCTCGATCTTGCGTCCGGCGGCTCCGGCGGCCTTCGTGACCAACCCCTTGACCGTCCGCACGACCCAGATCACGGCAAACACGACCGGGCAGATCGCAAACAGGATCAAAAGCGCAAGCAGCAGCGCCGCGTAGTCCTCCGTCAGCCGGGCCGCATTCTCCCAATAGGGATAAATGATGCCCTGCGTGTTCATCGAGCGCTTGCCGTAGCTGCGGAAAATGCTCCAGAGGTTCCCGAAGCTGTAGCGCCCGGTGTTCTCCACCACCGTGCCGTCGCCGACCGGGAATTTATCCTTCACGACGCTTTCGGCATAGCCGGAGATCATATCCGGCATGACGATCTCATAGCAGCCGAGCTTGGTTTCGCTGATGGCGTTGAGCGCCTCATAGCTCATGAACATGCCCGGCCCGTCCTGATAGGCCTCCTTGCTGGCAAAATCGTCCTCACGGTGTACGACACCCGCCACGGGGTAGGTGCGCTCACCGATCTGGATGCTCATGCCCGCCACGTCATAGCTGCCGAACAGCGCCCACGCCAGCTCCTCGTCCAGCAGGACGCGGTCGGGCATGTAGTCGCTTCCGGTCAGATAGCTGCCGGAGCGCAGCGTCAGCGGGTGGAACAGGAAGAAATCGCCGCCCACGCCGATGGTCTTGACCGACAGCGAGGTCTTGCCGCTCACGACGGAGACCGTCGCCGTGCCGGAATAGGCGTCCGTGTAGAGGCTTCCGCCCTCCGGAGCCTCCAGCGAGGCGTCCACCAGCGCCTGATCGAGCGTGCGGCGGAAGCTCTCGATGGAATTCACATCCGTTTTTTCATCCTCCGGCAGGAACACGGAGACCTGTGCGAAGCGCATTTCGCTGCTGCCGCGCCACGCCTTTGCAGCCGACTGCGTCAGCAGCGCGCTCTTCACGGCGTTCAGCCCCCACGCGCACGCCAGCGCCAGCAGGGCCAGCACGACGTTCAACAGCAGCAGAAACAGCTGCTTTTTCGTCAGGGAGGGCGCTTTCCTGACATATTTTCCGCCGCGCCCGCTCATCCGTTGTCCACCAGACGCACCTGCGTACCGGCCTCAATGGGCTTGGTCGAGGTGGTAATGACGAAATCGCCGGAGGAAAGGCCGGTGACGGCGGTATTGGTGTCGTCCTTTGCCAGCTCCTGCACGTCCACGCGCGTGGCCGTGTAGCGGTTGCCGAGCGGACTGCTCTTGACCGTGATGGCCAGCACGAAGGTACCGTTGCTGTCGGTGCGGACAGCGGAGTTCGGGACGATGCAGTCATAGTTCGCGCTCTTCTGGCCAATGGAGAGAGTCAGGTTCGTGTCCGGCTCCACGTCGCCGGTCAGCCGGAATACCAGCAGGCGGCCCTTGCCGGGGTTCTGCGGGTCGTTGGTGATGTTTTCAAGCGTCGCCTGAATGTCGCCGCCGTACCAGTAGTTGACCAGCTCCGCATTGTCGCCCACGCGCACCTTCTTGGCCTGATCGTTTGTGACGGAGATCTTGACGGTGTAGCCGCGGTCGGTCAGGTTGAGGGTAATGAGCGGCGTCTCCGCGTTGGCGTTCGAGCCGGCGGTGATGGCGATGTTGGAGACGGTGCCCGCGACCTTGGCCTTGACCTCGGTCTCGTCGGCGTTCTGCGTCAGCTTTTCAATGTCGGCCTTCTTCTCGTCGATGGCCTTCTTGGCCGCCTCGAGATCGAGCGACGAGCCGTCGGAAAGGCTCTGCTCAAAGATCTTATCCTCAAGCGCCTGCTTTGCGGACTTGACCTGATCGGCCAGCGTGCCTGCCGAGGCCAACTTGTCAACGACCTCCTGCTGGTCGATCACGGCCTGCGCCGCATCCTCTGCCAGCTTTTTCAGTCGGCTCGTCTCACTGTCAAAGCTGTCAAGCTCGCGCTTGACGGCGTCGTATTCATTATATGCATACCGGTATTCCGATTCGACCTGAGAATAATCACGGACGCCGTCGATATCATAGATCATATTGTCGCGTTCCGCAGTCAGTGAATCAATATCGCTTTGATCTTTCGTGAGCGTCGTGTAAGCGGTTGCGATTTGCTGCGCACGAGCCAGCTTGGGGTCAGCTGTCTTGCTGTCGCCGGTCGTACCGGCAAGGTCCTGCTCGGTCAACATGTTGGCAAACTGCTCCGGATAGCGTGCATAGGACATAGCAACCTGCGGATTCTGTCCCGCAAGCTCCATCAGGCGGTTGTAGTCGTTCAGATAACGAATCTGATCCTGATACAGCGTATTTTGCGCCGCGATGATCTCTTCCTGCTTGCCCATCACGGCCTTCAGCGAAGCAATATGCGTTTTCAGCTCCGCCGCTTCGCTTTCCAGCTCGGTCTTTTCCGCAACACGCGCCTCATAGTCTGACTGCGCGGCCTTGCTGTCCGCCTGAAGCTCCTTCAGCTTTGCGTCCGCCGCAGCCTTTTCCTTGGCGATCTGGCTGGCGTCCTTATTGCTGTACTGGTGATACTGCGCGAGCAGGTCGTTATAGGTCTCCTGGAGCTTCTGCACCTCGCGGTTTTCGCGCGCAGCCTCGGTGGAGGCGGCGATGAGGCTCTTTTCGTAGTTCAGCTCCATCGATTCCAGCTCGGTCTGCGCCTGCTTGAGCTCGTCCGATTCCTCGGCCTCGAGCGTGAACAGCACGTCGCCCGCCGCGACCTCCTGACCGGCCTTGACCTTGATGCTGGCGACCTTGCGCGTCTGCTTGATCGTCACGTCATAGGTCTCGTTGGCAGAGACGGTGCCCTGTCCGCGAATTTTGGCGTTGATGGTGCCGGAGGTCACATTGGCCGTCGCCACCTCGGGCAGAGAATGATTCATGATCGTGTTCGAGAAGAAGGTCAGCACCAGCATGACCGCGAGGAAAATAATTGCGACCGTTTTGACCCATTCTCTTTTCTTCACATTTGTTTCCATAGCCTTTACCCCTTTATCCTTTCACAGAGCCGGAATGCGCGATGCCCTCAACGAGATACGCTTCGCCGTGGAGGAACATCAGAAGTCCCGGGATCATGTAGATCACGGCAACGGCGAAGGCAATGCCGATCTCACCGGCATTGATGGTGGAAAGATAGACCGAAAGCGGCTGCATATCGGCGTCTGGCAGCAGGATGAGCGGCTGCTCGACCATGTTCCAGTAGTCGATGAACACCAGGATCGCCACCGAATACAGCGCACTGCGGCACTGCGGCAGGCAGATGTCCCAGAATACATGCCACTCGTTCGCGCCGTCGAGCTTGGCCGACTCGATCAGCGCCACCGGAATGCGTCGCATGAACTTCGTCAGCAGGAACACCGAGAACGGCGCGAAAATACCCGGCAGGATGATGGCCCAGCGCGTGTTCAGCAGGCCCAGCCAGTCGCTCACCAGATAGTTCGGCACGAGCGTGACCTGATACGGCATGAGCATCAGGATCACATACGCAAAGAACAGCCCGTCGCGTATTTTGCCGCGCCAGCGTGTGAAGCCGTAGGCCGCGACCGACGCCACCAGCAGCTGGCCCGCCACGATCGGCGCGACCAGAATGACCGAGTTCCAGAATTTCAGCAGATATTCCGGGCTTTTCAGCAGCACCGTGATATACTGCGTGAAGCTGACCTTGTCGGGAATGAATTTCAGGTTGATGGTCTTGGAAATGTAGCTGCTGCCGGTCGTGGTGCTGGAAAAGACCTGACCGTAGTTTGCGGTGATCTCGCTTTGCGTCATGAACGAGTTCGTGATTGTGAGCACCGTCGGCATCAGGAACAGGAACGCGAATACCGCCGCCAGCAGCGTCAGCATACCGCGCGAAAAATAGCGTTTTTTCTTCATCCCTCCACGTCCTTTCCGAAGAAATTCTCGACCGCGAAGAGAATGGCGATCAGAATAACGATCACGATCGCCAGCAGCACCGCCGCCGCGGAGAGCTTCTGATAATCCAGCTGCCGGAACATGTTGTTCATGAAGTGCTGGAGCATATACAGCGAGTCATAGGGGTAATTGCCCGTCAGAAGATAGATCTCGCGGAATACCTTAAAGGAATTGATGATGGACAGGATCGTCACGAACAGGATCGTCGGCGAGAGGTAGCGGAGCTTGATGTGGACGAACTGCGTCCATTCGCTCGCGCCCTCGACCTCAGCGGCCTCGAGCATCGCCTTGGGGACGTTGTTGAGCGCCGCCATGAAGAGGATCATGTTGTAGCCGAGGTTTTTCCAGAGAAACAGGATCACAATGACAAGAAGGCTGGCGTTGGACGAGAACCAGTAGATCTTGTCCTGTCCGAACGCCTTGAGCACCTCGTTGACGACGCCGTTGTCGTGGAACAGCACCTGCCAGACCAGAATGATGGATGCGATCGGCACCATCATCGGGCTGAGGAAGAACGTCCGGAACTGGCTCTTGAACGGAATGCGCGCCTCCAGCATCAGCGCCAGCGCCAGCGCCAGAATAACGGCCAGCGGCACCGACAGTGCGGAGAACACCGCCGTGTTCTTAACGGCGATCTTGAATGCGCCGTTCTGGATCACGCTTATGTAGTTTTTCAGACCCGCGAAGCTGTGATCGAGCGCTCCGGCGATGAAGGAGTAGTACACCACCACGCCGAAGGGAATGATGAAGAAGATCAGCATTCCGAGGAAGCTCGGCCCGGAGAAGAAGAGCGAGTGGATGAAGTCGTGCACGCGGCGGCTTCGCCGGCTCAGGCGCTCGACCTCCTGGACTGTCTCCGCCTCCGGCGGGCGTTTGGTTTTATGCAGTACGTTCATAGGCATTTCCCTGTTTCTGTTCTGGTATCATTTGGACGGGGTTTGTATCCTGCACGGACGCCGATGCGCCATTTTGCGCACCGGCAACGGGGTTATTTCGTGTGCGCCGGAATGGCGCGGAATGCCTCCGGCGGCGTGTTTCGAATGCGCCGGAGGCGCGGTGCGGTTTGCGAAGCCGCATCCGCCGCTCCGCGGGCCATATCTTTTCTCTCTTGCGGGAAAAGATATGGAAGAAAAGGGCTCTGGAACGTTTTTATAGCGCTTACGCGCCTGAAAAGGCGTGTCGTTCCGTTCTGCGTTTTGTCGTTACACTGTCCGTAGTCCGAACGCCCTTCGGGCGGGCCGCAGAATTTCTGCTGTCTGAAATTCCGCTGCGGCAAATATTTGTGCCTGCAAAAGCGCAAGGCATCTGTGCAAAATTCACGCGGAGACTTTCTGGTTTTGCCCGTTTCTCCCCCGCAGTCTCTATTGGTTGCGGAAGAGAGACGAGCCAAGCACAAAGTCAAAGGTCAGAGGCTCAGGCGCGAAGCGCTATTTCGCGTCCCAAGCGTCTCTTTTTTGCATACTTTTTTCTGACAAGCCAGAAAAAAGTATGCCGCCGGAGGCCGTTTCTCATATGAGAAAGAAAGCGGGGTTGAAAACTCAGTTACTTTGTTCTGCAACATAAAGACTCACTCTGTTCTGAATGATCTTCACAGTTTCATCAAGCGTTTTCTGTCCCGCGAAATAGCCGCCGGTCTCCTCGCGCACGATCTCCAGGATGCTCTCGTCATAGGAATTGACGCTGGTGGTGGAGTGGAGAAGCTCCATAAAGGCGTCGCGCTGCTCGGGAGTGACGGCGTAAATTTCGATCATCTCGTCGTTGCCCCAGCCGTAGCCGCCCTTGGACTGCTCGACCTGATTACCGTTCTCGTCGGTATAGAACTCCTGCTTCATGGCCTCGGCCAGCTTGGCGTCAAAGACAGACTTGTTGATGGGGAGCGTCCAAATCTCGTTCTGATACTCCTCCTGAAGGGTGGTGCGGACAAAGGCCCATGCCGCGTCGTTATCGATGCAGGCGGCGGTGATGGCAAGGGCGGTACCCGTCTGGAAAGTGCTGCGGCGCGGCGTACCGGTGGTCGGATAGCCGACGAAGCAGGGGGCGTTTTCCATGGCGACAAAGGTGACGTAAAGATCGTCGAAGCCATAGAAGCCCTGGTTGGTCAGGAGCTGCTTGCCGGATCTCATGCGGCTGTAGTCGCTCTCATAGGTATCATACATGTCGGAGTTTTCGTAGTCAAACTCCGCGGGGAATTCATTTGCAAATTCGAGAAGCTCCCTGAATGTCTCGCCGTCGAAGCTGCACGTTCCCGTCTCCCAGTCGATCAGCTCGTCGAAGCTGGCGGAGACGCAGTTTTCCAGAATGTTGTCCTTGGTAACGCCCTCGCCGAAGATGGTCGCGCCGGGCTGGAGCTTGGTCATGGCGTCGCGCAGATCGGCCAGCGTCCAGGTATCGTATTCGCCGACGACCTTCTCAAGGCCCGCGACCGTGGAGATGGAAAAGCTTGCCGGGAGCGCATAAAGCCTGCCGTCGATGGAGAGCGCGTCGAGCACCTCGGTGACCAGATCGTCGCGGCTGATCTCCGTGTCGGCATCGATGAAGGGCCACAGATCCTGAAGCAGGCCCTTGGCCGCGTAGCGGCTGACCGGCAGCTGATCGGTCACGAGGATATCCGGCATCGCGCCGGAGGCGATCTCCGTAGTGAGCTTGGTGAGGCCGGCATTGTAGTCGTCCTCCGTATTATACTCGGAATAATCCTTCACGACAATACGGTATTGGCTGTTCCGGCGGTTAAAATTCACGATCTGGCTGCGCAGATTATAATCCATATACATGCAGGCCAGCGTGAGCGTCGTTTTCTCCGGGAGCGTCGCCGCGTCTACCCGCGACAGGAGAATAAACTGCGTCTGAGTGCCGTCCTGCGTCCATTTCTGCGTGAACGCGAACACTCTGCCGTCGGGCAGGATCTTATAAGCCTGCATGTTGTTGCTGTCTACGTCGCACTCCATCCAGTCCACGACCTTTTCCGCCGTGCCGGTCTCGGATATGTAGCCATAGATTTTGCCGTTGTAGTCGTAGAAGAAATCGTAAACGTCGTCGCCGGGCTGGATGTCATAGGCAAACGTCGGAAGCTCGATCGTCTCTCCCCAGTCCTTCTTCACCGGGTCAAACACCTTGACGCCGTGCGTTTCGCCGTTGGTGAGCAGGCCGACCTTATCGGCGCTGTACTGCACCAGCTGGCCGCCGTCGTCGTTGTCGAGCGAGGCGATCTGGTTTCCGTCCTTATCCCAGACAAGGATTTTCTCCCAGTTGCCCGCGTAGATATAGCCGTTGGAATCGACGATAAAATAGTTCAGATAGAAGCTGCCGCCGTTTTCATTCTCCTGCGCGACGTCGATCCGGTTGAGAACCTCGCCGTCGGCAGAAAGCTGGATCAGTGCGGAGGAGCTGGGGCCGCTCTCGTAGTAGTCGTACTGGTTTTCGACCGTCGTGTCGAGACCCTCGGGCAAATTGAAGCGGTAGATGTTCATCTGCTCATAGAGCCAGACGGTGCCGTCGCTGCCCGCGCACATCTCCTGCGTATAGGCGTCGCCCTGCCAGCCCTCGGGCACCTCGGTCTTTTCCGGCAGCGGGATCTGCACGCACTCCTGCGTGGTCAGGTCCATGCGGAACAGCTGGTTTTCATAGTTGTCGTATTCGTAGCTCTCGCCGGTGGCCTCGTCCACATAGGTCTCCTTGCCGGCCGACACGTTGCCCATGAACCAGAGGCTGCTGCCGCTGATGCTGTAGGCCTGAATGTAGTCCACCTTCACCGGCAGGTCGATATACTCCGCCTGATAGGCGTATTTCGAGGAGACCGCGTCGGCCTCCATGCGCTTGAACTGCGCGCTCGTCTTGGGGGGGCTTCCGCCCTGCTGCTCGCCGCCCGGCTCGGACTGCACATCCGTCTCGCCGGTCTGCGCGCTGCCGCAGCCGGCAAGGCAGCTCGCCAGCACCGCGATCAGCAGCATGACTGCCAAAATGCGTCGTTTCATATTCGTTCTCCTTTACATTTGTCACAGCACGTCTCCCGCGTCGGTTCACCGGATACATGCACCTGTTTTCTGATTCTGCCGCTATCTTAGCAGGCTTTTTCCCCTCCGGGAAGTCCTTTCCGGCATTTTTAAGAAATTCTTAAGCAATGCGCCGCATTTTCTGGCTCATTTTTCCGCTTCTGGAAGAAGCGGAAGCGTCAGCTCCACGGAAAATTCCGGATCCTGCTCATATTTGCAGAAGCTTCCGCCCATCTGCGACATGATGCGTTCGCAGGTTTTCAGGCCGATGTGGTTGCTCTCGACCGCGCCCAGCTCCTTCTTGCAGACGTTGCCGATGCGGATGCGGAGCCAGCCAGCCTCCTCCGCCACCTTCACCGTGACCGGGAAGGCGGGGTCGGCGTATTTGCAGACATTGTCAAAAAGATTGTCCAGCACGCGCTTGAAATACTGCACGTCCAGCCGGACGCGGCAGGGCTTCTCCGACCGCGCGGCCTGTACCGTGAAGCCATGCTGCTGGAGCAGGATCACCGGCTCGCCCAGCAGCTGCTCGGTCAGAATGATCCCGTCGTATTCCTGAAGGTCGAGCTTCAGTTCCCGCCCGCCGAACACCAGCGAGTAGCGGAACAGCTCGTCGGTCAGCGTTTTGAGCTGCTCGGCCTTGGAATAGCTTGCGTCAAGATACTGCTGAAGCTCCTCCTGCGACCGGTACTGGCCGTTCTTCGCCAGATCGAGATAGCCCAGCAGCGCCGTCAGCGGATTGCGGATGTCGTGGGACATGGCGGTGATCAGCTCGCTGTTTTTCTCCAGCGCGTTCTGCTCCTCCAGCGTCTTGCGGATGAGCGAACGGCGCATCACATCCACGTTCCGCGTCAGCCGCCCCATTTCGTCGTTGCCGCCGGTCTCCATCTCCACACGCAGATTTCCGCGCCCGATCTCCTGAATCTCGCGCGAGACGGCGATGATGCTGCCGGTGATGCGGCTGTTGTACCAGAGCATGATGAGCGCGAACAGCGCGCAGCCCAGCGCGATGCCGATGACCTGCACGGCGTCGTAGAGCTTGGACTCGGAAAAATCGTAGACGACGGCCTGAAAAACGCCGTCGCGGAAGCTGACGGGATACAGCTGGAGCGAGACCTGCTCATTCAGCTCCGAGCCGCCGAGGCTGAACTCATTGTCCACGCCCCACCAGCCCGCCTCCATCGCCAGATGGCGGTTTTTATAGAACAGAATGTAGATATCCTTCTGCTCGATCGACCATATGGCCAGCTGATCCGTATCCCGCGAGGAAAGATTATTGTCTTTAATGAATGCCTGTAGATTTTCTACCGCCGCCATATTGCGCCGGTGCAGCGCCTCCTCGCTCATATAGCGCGTCTCGATCAGATAGTCTCCCAGCTTCGAGGCCAGAAAGAACGTGCAGATCCCGGCGAGGAAGCCGCCCAGCATCACCAGCATGAGCTTGAGATGCAGGGAGACAAAGCGTTTTCGTTCAGTCAATCTGATACCCCTTTCCCCAGACCGTCCGGATCAGACGGGGATTGGCCGGATCCTCCTCCAGCTTTTTGCGGAGGTTCACGATGTGTACCATGACCGTATTCGTGGACGAGGGCATGTATTTTTCGTGCCAGACGCCCTCATAGATCTGCTCCACCGACACCACGCTCCCACGCCGCGCAGCCAGGAAGCAGAGAATTTCAAATTCCGTCTCCGTCAGCTCCACCGGCCGTCCGCCGCGCAGCACACGCCGCCCCGGCTCATCGAGCATCACGTCGGCCCGCAGCAGCTGACCGCTCGTCTTGCCCTTATAGACGCGGTAGCGCCGCAGCAGTGATTCCACCTTCATCATCAGCTCCGCGTGGGAAAACGGCTTGGCCAGATAGTCGTCGCCGCCGGCCTGATACGCCTCGAGCTTGTCGCGCTCCTGCGTCTTTGCCGTCAGGAACAAAATCGGCGCGGAGCACCGCTCGCGGATGGCGCGGCTGGCCTCGATGCCGTTGAGGCCGGGCATCATGATGTCCATCAGCACCAGATCGACGTTCGGCTGCTGCCGGATATATTCCACGGCGGCAAGGCCGTTGGGCGCCTCGGCCACCTGATAGCCGCTCGATTCCAGCAGGATGCGGATGATCCGCCGGATATCCTGCTCGTCGTCCACAACGAGAATGCATACGTTCTGTTCCGATCTCTGTTCCATACTGCCTCCACCTCGCGCCCGGCGCGGAAGAATTCATTTGTATTGTAAATTGTAGCATAAAAACCGCCGCCGCGCAGGGTTTTTAAGAATTATTAAGACTTCCCGCAGTATTTTTTCGCGTTCGGCGCGGTTTCTGCCGCCCCGGACGAATCTTTGTAAAATTTTCGCCGCGTTTTTCGTCAAATCCGCGCTATGCCTTTTGTAAAATCGGTGTTATAATGATATGACTGACGCAAAATACGCCGGGCGGCACGTCCGCCCGCATCGGAGCCTTTCATGGAGATTCTTTATCAGGACAACCGCATTCTCGTCTGCATCAAGCCCTCCGGCGTCGTCTCCACCGACGAGCCGGGCGGTATGCCGCAGCGCATCCGGGACTGTCTCGGCGACGCGCACGCCTGTGTGCGCACGGTCCACCGGCTCGACGCCGCCGTTGCGGGCGTGATGGTGCTTGCGCGGTCGCGGATGGCGGCGGAGCTGCTCTCGGAGCAGGTGCGTGCGCGGACATTTGAAAAGGAATATCTGGCCGTGCTCTCCGGCATCCCCGATGCGCCGGAGGGGACGCTCCGCGACCTTCTCTTCTACGACCGCGCCTCGCGGACGGCGCGCGTCATGCCCGCGCCCGGGCCGGATGTCAAGGAGGCCGTTCTCGACTACCGCGTCCTCGGCACGGCGGACGGCTGTGCGCTCGTCCATATCCGGCTCCATACCGGCCGGACGCACCAGATCCGGGTGCAGTTCGCCTCGCGCGGGCTTCCGCTGCTCGGCGACCGGAAATACGGCGCGCAGGAAGCGCCGTTCCCCATTGCGCTCTGGTCGTACCGGCTGCGCTTTTCCCATCCGCAGACCGGCCTGCCGGTCGAGTTTTCCCGGCTTCCTCCGGACGAAGTGCCGTGGAGTGCCTTCCGTTCGTGCTCCATAGAATAATGTGATCTGAAAAGGAGTTCTAACGTCATCATGGCCAAAAACAACGAGCTTGATATGCTGAACGGCGCGCTTCTGCCGAAGATCCTGATGTTTTCCCTGCCGCTGGCGCTGACGGGCATTTTGCAGCTGCTGTTCAACGCGGCGGACGTCATCGTCGTCGGTAAATTCGCGGGCAGCACGTCGCTGGCCGCCGTCGGCGCGACCTCGGCGCTCGTCAATCTTCTGACCGGCGCGTTCATCGGCATTTCCGTCGGCGTCAACATTCTGGTCGCGCGCTATGCCGGCTGCCGCGACGACGTGCGCGTCGAGCGTGCCGTCCACAGCGCCATCGCCCTGAGCCTCGTTCTGGGCGTGGTGACGTTCCTGCTCGGTTTCTTCCTTTCCACGCCGATGCTCGAATGGATGGACACGCCGGACGACGTTCTGGCGCTGGCCAGCCTCTATCTGCGCATCTATTTCATCGGCATTCCCGGCGCGCTGATCTACAATTTCGCCGCCGCCATCCTCCGCGCCTACGGCGATACGAAGCGCCCGCTCATCTTCCTCGCCATTTCCGGCGTGCTGAACGTTTTCCTGAATCTGTTCTTCGTGATCGTCTGTGAGCTGGACGTTGCGGGCGTCGCCATTGCGACCGTCGTTTCGCAGTATGTCGCCGTCGTGCTCATCCTCATCTGCCTTGTGCGTCAGGAAGGCCCGGCGAAGCTCAAGCTCCGGGAAATCCGCCTGCATCCGGACGAGGCGCTCCGCATGATCCAGATCGGCCTTCCGGCGGGGCTTCAGTCCGTCGTTTTCAACATCTCCAACGTCATGGTGCAGAGCTGCGTCAACTCCTTCGGCGCGGACGTGATCGCCGCGAACACCGCCGCCACCAACATCGCCGCCTTTACCTACACGGCCATGAACTCCGTGTTCCATGCCTCCATCACCTTCACCAGCCAGAATCTCGGTGCACGGCGCTATGACCGGGTGATGAAAATTTTCTGGGCCTGTCAGGCGACCGTTCTTCTGATCGGCATTCCGCTCTGCATCCTCAGCACCGTCTTTGGCCCGCAGCTGCTCAGCATCTACGTCTCCGCGAACGATCCGGCTTACGATTCCGTGATCGCCATGGGCCTCATCCGCACATACTATGTTACAACGCCGTATTTCCTGTGCGGCATCATGGAGGTCTGCTGCGGCATGGTGCGCGGGCTTGGAAAATCGTGGCTGCCCATGATCGTCACCATTTTCGGCGCCTGCATCCTCCGCATCATCTGGATCTACACCATTTTTGCGTGGGATCATACGCTGCCCGCCCTTTATATCTCCTATCCCATCAGCTGGGTCGTCACCGCCGCCATGCACGCCGTCTGCTTTGCGGTCTACTGGAAGCGGCTCCGCCGCCAGCTGGAGGCCGCCGCACCGGAGCGCGTCTCCGGCATCTGAAAAGCCTCTGAATTTTTCGACATCACCTGAAAGGAAGCAAGATCATGCGCGTTATTGACCTTGAAAACATCACCGGCGCCATGCGCAGCCAGACGCAGTTCGTCCTGCGCTGCGAGGAGGTCTTTCACGATAAGATCAGCGCCGCGGCCGCGGCCATCCTCAGCGCCTACCCGAAAAAGCCGTATGTGGCGCTGACCGGCCCGTCCGGCTCCGGCAAGACCACCACCGCCATGCGCCTCAAGACGTATCTGGAAAATCTGGGCCTTCCCGTCTGCCTGCTCAGCATGGATAACTTTTTCCTCTCGCTGGAGGAGCGTCCCAAGGAGCTGACCGACTGGGAATCGCCGCTGTGCGTCAACTGGGCGCTGCTGCGCCGGTGCATGGAGGAGCTTTCCGCCGGTCAGACGGCGCAGGTCCCGTGGTACGATTTCCCCGGCGGAAAGACCGGCGGCTATACCGCGATGGAAGGCCATGCCGACGGCATCATCATCGTCGAGGGCATCCACATGCTCAACCCGATCATCTTTGACCAGATCCGTGACCGCGCGACCGGCATTTACGTCGCGCCCCGGACGCGCATCATCACCGGCGACGACCACATCGTCCGTCCCGAGCAGATCCGTGTCGCCCGCCGCATGATCCGCGACTACCGCGGACGCGGCAACTCCCTGCGCACCACCATCTCCCGCGCGCAGGACGTTGATCGCGGCGAGGTGCAGTATATCGCGCCGAATAAGCCGAACGCCTCCGTCCACATCGACACCTTCCACGACTACGAGCTTTGCATCCTCGCAAAGTATCTCAAGGAGATCCCGCAGTTTTCCTCCGAGCTGGATGACGCCTTTATTGAGGAGCACGGCCTTTCCGTCCTCATGCAGGTGGTGCGCGAGCTTCCGCCGCTCGATACGCCGTTCGTCCCGCGCGACTCCATCGTCCGCGAATTCGTCGGCGGGAGCTGCTTCCAGTATTGAGCGCAGCCCCTGCAAATATGCTGAGCGCCCTCCCGGCGATACCGCCGGGAGGGCTTTTCTCCATTTCGGAGGGACACGCTTTTCCTCCTACCTGCGAAGTGCGCTCGGGCTGACGCCGTAGCGCCGCTTGAACATACGCGAAAAGCTGAAAATATCCGCGTAGCCCACGGCCTGCGCGGCCTCACCGGGCCGGTAGCCGTACTCCAGCAGCAGCGTCCGCGCCTTCTCCAACCGCAGCTCTGTCAGATACTGCTGCGGCGACCGGCCTGTCTGCCGCCGGAAGAGCGTGCTGAAATAGCTCCGATCCAGATTCAGTTCCCCCGCAAGCGCGGAAATGGAAACGGGATTCATATAATTCGTCTGCATCCAGTTGACAGCCCGCAGGACATAGTCGCTCCCGCGCGGGCCTGCCGACTCCATATGCTCCAGCATGGACAGCAGCAGCCAGATGCGCCCGCAGAGGCAGCGCTCCCGTCCCTGCTCCAGCTTTCCGGCCTCCAGCATCTCCAGAAACACCGCCCGCGCATCCGGGCAGCGGATCACGTCCTGCGAAAGCGCCTCCGGCAGCGGGACGGACGCCTCAAACCCGGCCCAGACGTAGTGCCACGGCGCTTCGGCGTCGGCCTCGTAATAAATGCGCTCAAAGGGCCGGATCACGAAGATATCCCCGGCGTGCAGCGTATACGTCGTGCCGTTCACCGTAAAGCGGCCCACTCCGGACAGAACATAATGCAAAAGATAGTATTCCCGCACGCCGGGGCCGAAGCTGTGTCCCGGCGCGCAGCGCTCCTGTCCGCACTCCATGGGATTGATGTCCTTCCAATTCTGGTTGACCAGAAAAATATGCTGCACTTCCATTCTCCGCGCCTCCTGTTCTCTCTTCTTTATACAACATTATGCCAAAGAATGCAAACGCCCTGCCATACCATTCCCGTTTCTCCGGCGCTATACTGAGCGTATAGACAGCCGCCGGTCCCTATTTCCGCCGGCGCGAACAGAGGAGGAACGATCCCATGCCGAAAATTACATTTATGGGTGCCGGAAGCACCGTTTTTGCCCGCAATGTTCTGGGCGACTGCATGTGTACGGAGGCCCTGCGGGACAGTGAGCTGGCGCTTTACGACATTGATCCCGTGCGTCTGGCCGAAAGCCGCGATATCCTGACCGCTATGAACGAGACGAAGGGCGGCCACGCCCGCATTTCCGCCTATCTTGGCGCGGAAAACCGCAAAGAGGCGCTGCGCGGCGCGGATTTCGTCGTCAATGCCATTCAGGTCGGCGGCTACGACCCCTGCACCATCACGGACTTTGAGATCCCGAAGCAGTTCGGCCTGCGCCAGACCATCGGCGACACGCTGGGCATCGGCGGGATCATGCGCGCGCTGCGGACGATCCCCGTCCTGACCGACTTTGCGCGGGACATGGAGGAGGTCTGCCCGGACGCATGGTTTCTGAACTACACGAATCCCATGTCCATGCTGACCGGCTACATGCTGCGCTATACCGGTGTCAAGACCGTCGGCCTGTGCCACAGCGTGCAGGTCTGCTCGGAAAATCTGCTCAAATCGCTCGGCATGGACGACTGCATTGAGGGCCGCCGCGAGAAGATTGCCGGTATCAACCATATGGCATGGCTTCTGGAGCTGCGCGACCGCTTCGGCAATGACCTTTATCCCGAGATCAAGCGCCGCGCAAAGGCGAAAAATGCCTCGGAAAAGCACGGCGATATGGTGCGCTTCGATTACATCGACAAGCTCGGCTATTACTGCACCGAATCGAGCGAGCACAACGCGGAGTACAATCCGTTCTACATCAAGGCCCGCTATCCTGAGCTGATCGAGCGCTTCAACATCCCGCTCGACGAATACCCCCGCCGCTGCGTCAATCAGATCGCGGGCTGGGCCAAGGAGCGCGACGCGCTGCACGAGTCGCACGTCCTTGACCATACCCGCAGCCGTGAGTACGCCTCCTACATCATGGAGGCCGTCACCACCGGCGTTCCCTATCAGATCGGCGGCAACGTTCTCAACACCGGCCGCCTGATCTCGAATCTGCCGGAAAATGCGTGCGTGGAGGTGCCGTGTCTCGTGAACAGCACCGGCGTGCATCCGTGCTGGTCCGGCGCGCTCCCGGTGCAGTGCGCCGCCATGAACATGACGCACATCAACGTCCATCTTCTGACCATCGAGGCCGCTGTCACGCACAAAAAGGAGCACATCTATCAGGCCGCCATGCTCGACCCGCACACCGGAAGCGAGCTGGACATCGATACGATCATCCAGATGGTCGATGCGCTGATCGAGGCCCACGGCAGCTGGCTGCCGGAATTCCACTGAGGATAGCCGCTTCTGCGCATATAGAAGCGCTGACAGCCGGAGGTGCATCCGCGCCTCCGGCTGAAATTTGCGGCTGCACCCTGCGCAGGCAAATCCTGCCGTTGACAAAGTCCCGCCTCGCCTGTTAGGATACAGGCGAGGTGTTTTTATGAATATTACGGTATATCTTGGCGCGAATCCCGGAAACGATCCGGCGCTGCGGGAAGCTGTCCGCGCGCTTGGCCGCTGGATCGGCGAAAGCGGAAACGCGCTGGTCTACGGCGGCTCGAAGAGCGGCCTGATGGGTGAGCTTGCGCAGAGCGTTCTGGACGCCGGAGGCGATGTGACCGGCGTAGAGCCGCAGTTTTTCATCGACGAATGCCTGCAATGCGACGGGCTGACCGAGCTGATCGTCACGAGGGACATGTCGGAGCGCAAGGCGAAAATGATCGAGCTGGGCGATGCGTTCATCGCCTTCCCCGGCGGTACGGGCACGCTGGAGGAAATCACCGAGGTCATGTCCAAGGTGTCTCTGCGCCATCTCGACGCGCCCTGTATCCTCTATAACCTGAACGGGTACTACGACAGCCTGCGGGCGCTGCTCCAACACATGATCGAAAAGGGCCTGTCCTCCGAGGAGCGTCAGGCCGGGATCTGGTTTGCCCGGGATCTCGGCGAGATCCGGCGCATCCTCGCTGCACACCGCTGAATCTGCCGCAAAGGGCCGCAGCGCCATACGCGCTGCGGCCTGCTTCTTTATGCCGGTATTGGCTGTACGGCTGCAAAGCGGAGGCCGGCCTTTGCAGGAGTATTTCTTCATCCTCGGGTTTGCCTGATATATTTTTCCGAATTATACATTTCATCAGTTATAACTTATAAAACCGCAATTTCCGCATCGAGCTTCCCTTGTAAATGTGCTATGCCATGGTCAGCCACGGAAGGGGAGTGAAGTTTTATGATAAAACGAGAACTGTATATGAGCCGTATCCGGCCGTTTATCGGGACAGCGCTTATCAGGATCATCAGCGGTATCCGCCGCTGCGGAAAGTCGGTCATGTTGGAGCTGACCCGGCAGGAGCTCACGGAATCCGGCGTCAGCCAGACGCAGTTTATCTCCATCCACTTTGAAGATATGCGCAATTCCCACCTGCAAACCGCGCAGGCTCTGCATGACGAGCTCACCGCAAGCGCTGCAGAAATAAAGGGCAAGGTTTGGGAGTGCCGTGGCGGTATCCGGGACAGGGCAGGGCGAAATGCCACAAAGCCTTGCAACACCTTCGTTTGCGGGATTTTCCCCGGTTGCCGAAAACGGCACAAAAGCAGCTTTGACCACAGGAATGACCACAGACAGAAAATCTTTGATTTTCTCCCTCGCCGTGGTATAATGGCAGAAAAGTAAATATCCGGGTGTAGCTCAACTGGTAGGGCGCGACATTTGGGATGTCGAGGTTGGGTGTTCAAGTCACCTCACTCGGACCAAAATCCCTCTGAAATCGTTGATTTCAGAGGGATTTTCTTATTCTTTGTCTATTGCGGCGCATATGGTGAGATGGATACGCATACATTGCGCGAGACTTCTTGCATTGTTCAGCATAGCAATCGTTTTTCAATCCACTTGTATAAATATAATTCTGTTGAATTTGTTGTCGAATGGGAGTATAATATTTATTAATATGGGGCGGTGTATACCGTCAGCTATTTCCGGCAGAGAAGAGGGCAGCGCACTGTGAGCATAATAAAAAGAAAGTTTAACGAATCGAATAGGCTGACGCTTTTCAATGGTGATTGCTCGGAACTCTTGAAGTCCATTCCGTCTAATTCGGTAGATTTGATTATCACTTCCCCACCGTATTGTATCGGAAAAGCCTATGAAGATCCCCATGATGATATTAAAACTTTCAAAAAACAGCATGAAGACATTTTTGATGACTTATATCGCGTTCTGAAAACAGGTGGAAGCATTTGCTGGCAGGTAGGTTATCATGTTTCAGATCAATGTGTCATTCCTCTTGATTATGTTGTGTACAATATTTTCACGAGCAGAAGTGCTAACTTTGAAAACCCGTTAATTCTCCGCAATCGTATTATTTGGACTTTTGGCCATGGGCTAAATAGTACAAAACGATTTAGTGGAAGACATGAAATGATCCTTTGGTTTACTAAGGGCGAACAAAGTGTATTCAATCTCGATGATGTAAGGGTTCCTCAAAAATACCCTGGGAAAAAATCCTACAAAGGCCCCAATAAAGGGAATCTCAGCGGAAATCCATTGGGAAAAAACCCCTCTGATGTTTGGGATATTCCCAACGTTAAGGCAATGCATGTTGAAAAAACAGATCACCCTTGCCAGTTTCCTGTTGCCATCCCTCAACGCCTTATTAAAGCTCTTACTGCACCGAACGGCTTGATCCTTGATCCATTTATGGGGTCTGGAACCACGGGAGTGGCTGCATATATAGAAAACCGACGCTTTGTAGGTGCCGAAATTTTGCAAGCATATTATGAGATTGCTGTAAGTCGTCTTGAAGAAAGCATAAACGGAACTGTTAAGATTCGCGAGGATAAGCCTGTTGCCAAACCCAATGCAAATACAGCGGTAGCAAAACTCCCGGATGAATTTGCAAGGGCACGAGGGGAGAAAGTATGAAAAAGAAGTGCACCAAAAAGAAACTAACAGCGGAGCAAAAAGCTGCACAATTAAAAAAGCGCAAAGTACTTGCATTTAGAAAGAAAATTCGCAGTAGTTTCACTGACGCAGGCTTTACATATTTCTCCACACTGGATAAGCATTTCCCAATCGGCACCCGTACTGTGGAGTTAGACTATCTGTTTTTATATGAAAATATCATCGTCATTTGCGAGGACAATACCAAGCAAAAGAAGGATATTGACCATATTAGAAACAAGAACGAGAGTTTTGCAGAAATAAGGAACAATAAGACAGCCTTCCTTAACTGGCTTTCCAATACTTTCCCAGAGAAAGCAACAATGGTTAAGCAATACCGACCCGAACGTTACTTCTTGTATTATATTTACATTTCTCAAACAGAACTTGAAATTACAGAAGACGAGAAAAACAGATATAGCAATTTGCTTTTCTGGGATCCTGAGACGCTTTCCTATTTTAATAGGATGGCCCAATGCATCCAGCATTCCGCTCGATATGAGATATTCCGTTATTTAGGGTTAAAGAATGACGAGATTGGATTCAGCGGAAGTGAAGGTGGAAAAACAACAATTAAAGCCCCTATCATCTATCCTCAGGAAGCGACTGGTTTGCGCAATGGTGTAAGAGTTGTGTCGTTTATGATGTCTGCTGAAAAGTTGTTGCGAACCAGCTATGTTTTGAGAAAAGATAGCTGGGAAGAATCCATGTTCTTGTATCAAAGATTGATCGAAAAAGACAAGGTAAAAAGCATCCGTGCGTTCTTGGCACAAAAAGGTGAGGCATTTTACAACAACATCATTGTTGCTCTCCCTGACAACGTAACATTCGAAGATGATGCAGGAACTCCTATTTTAGTGGAGAATATTGGAGATTTCCAACACTGCAAACTCGTTTTACCCGATGAAATGAATAGCATTTGTATTATTGATGGGCAACATAGAATTTTTGCTCATTATGAAGCCCCTGCTACTGAAAAGTACGAGTTGCAAATCGCACCATTAAGAAGGCAACTGCATCTTCTGGTTACTGGCCTAATTTTTCCAACGGAGATGAAGGAACCCGAACGCAAACAAATTCAAAGCCAGATTTTCTTAGATATTAATGATAACACTAAAAAAGTCGCCCCCAATGTACTCACGCATATCGAGATGGTTAAAGATCCATTCTCTGATATTGGTTTGGCACGCCGTGTAATTGAACGACTGAATAAGAAACGGGTATTCTTAAACCGATTTGAATTGTCTGCCCTTGACGAAAGCAAGATTAAGGTTGCGTCTATTATTAAATTTGCACTTCGCTATCTGGTAACCGTTACCCCTGCCGAAGGAAAGACAAGCCTATATGCTTACTGGCAGGGTAATAAGGAAGCATTTCAGCAAAAGGACGAAGCTTCCCTTAATGATTATATTGAATTTTGCGCCAATAGCATAGATTTGTACTTCTCGGCAATTAGGGATGCTTTTAAATCCTCTTGGAACGATCCGGCATCTAAAATGCTTTCTGTAATCTCTATCAATGGTTTTATCATTGCCTTTAAAAGACAGTTGAATAAATACGGGGTTAGTGATTATCCTTTCTATAGCAGTTGCTTGAGAAAACTATCTATTGATTTCTCAAAAAATGGTTTCCCGTATACATCGAGCCAGTATAGAAAGTTTTCTGGTAGGATTCTTGCAGAAGCATTTGACTTCACTAACGAGGAATTAGAAACTACTTGATAACAAGCACAGCAGTTACAGGAATACGCTCTAACTCAATATCAAATTTCTGTTTTACAGATATGGTAAAGCATTCCATGATCTCGTCATCAGCTCGATACTTATATGCTGAATTTGATCTGTAAAACTGATTGGCGAATTGCTGAAGTTGAGACACTTGTTGTTCACTGATTGTACTCAGATAAAAGTATAAGGATCCTCTAATGGACACTTCAAAAAGTTTCTTCACTTTTGTTCCTCCTAAATAAGTTCAAATATATTTTCGTTGATGCTATTATTTTGGATAGATACCCCGTAATAATTCTTACTCTTATGGCCATGAGTAAATGACATTACTCATGGCCATTTTTTAATTAGCTTCTCTTCTTACTCTTCGCTGGCTCCAGCGGTGTCAGCGTTCCCTCCGCTTTCTGCCGCTTCGCCTCCGCGATCTCTGCCTTCATCTCCACGATCAGCACCTTCAGTTTCTCTTCGCACTCCTCGCGGGTGTGGGCGTAGACATTGCGGGCGTGCTTTTTGCCGTCGGGCCACTTGGGAGAGTAGCAGCCCTCGAAGAGGTGGTCGTTGATCTCGGAGACGCAGCCGGTGCCGGACCTGCGCTTGCGGCCCACGTAGGGCTTGAAATCGGTCATACTCGGCTTTTCCGCCTGGGCCGGGGCAGTTTCCTGCCCCGGCTCTGAAGCGTCCTCCTGCGGCGCTGCTTTGCCGATGCCGCGGTCGATGTTGGCGGCGGCCGTGAGCCGCATGTCGTCGGTGATGTGGGTATAGATGTCCAGCGTGGTGGCCGCCGACACATGCCCCAGCATAGCGGAGAGCGTTTTCACATCCATGCCATTCTCCAGTGCCAGCGTTGCGAAGGTATGGCGCAAATCATGAAATCTAACATGCTTGCACCCTGCGTGCTCCAGAATGAGCTGCAATCTACGGCGCACCACGCCGGGCGTAATGGGGCAGTCCTCCTTCACCGGGGACGGGAACATCCAGCGGGAGTCCACCGTCTTTTTGCACTCCCGCAGCACCGCCACCACGGCGGGCGGCAGGGCGATTTTGCGGACGGAGGTCTTCGTCTTGGGCGTGCTGATCTGGAGCTGACCGCGCACATCGTAGACCTGCTTGTTCACATTCAGTACGCCGGTTTTGAAGTTCAGGTCGTCCCATTGCAGCGCCATGAGCTCGCCCCGGCGCAGGCCGGTGGCCAAGTCCAGAAGGAATACTTCGTAGTAGCCCTCGAACTTCGCCTGGATGAGAAACCGTTGAAGCTCCTCCCGCGTTAGTACCTGCATCTCCCGTGCCTTCTTCGGCGGCAGCTTACAGCCGATGGCCGGGTTCACACGAATCAGTCCATCCTGCACCGCCTTCTCCAGCGCCGAGCGGCAGGTGGCGTGACACATGCGCACCATCCGGTCGGACAGCCCTTCGCCGTACTTGTCGGTGAACCGCTTTCGGCCGCTTTTCTTGAGCCGACCATAGAACTGCTGCAGGTCATTCTGTGTCAGCTTGTTCAGCGGGATGTTGCCGATCTCCGGGATGATGTGCAGGCGGATGCGGCTCTCATAGGTCTCCTGTGTGGTGGGGCGGATCTTTGGCTTGGAGTGATTCTCATACCAGTATGTCAGCCAGTCCCCGAAGGGCATCTCGGGACGAACCTTCTCCGGCTTCAGCCCGCCGCATTCCTCCTTGAGTTTTTGGAGCTTCTCGACGCATTCCTTCTTCGTTTTGGCAAGGACATTTTTCGTCTTGGGATAGCCGTTATCGTCATAGCCGATGACGATGCGCCCCTCCCACCGACCGTCTTTGCGTTGTCTTACTGTTCCGTCTCCGGCTTTTCGCTTTCTTGCCACGGTTTCAACTCCTTTCCGAAGATGTCCTCCATGAAGCCGCCCACGATACCGCAGGCCTGCTTCTGCATATCCGATGTGACATGGGTGTAGGTGTCCAGCGTGAAGGAGGCGTTGGTGTGGCCCAGGATACCGGACAGGGTTTTGGCGTCCACACCGCTGGTGAGGGCGTGGGTGGCGAAGGTATGCCCTTACGGTATAATTACGACAAACCGGAAAAGCCCCGTATATCAAGGGTTTTCGGTTATCTGGCAAGGTTTTTCATCCTTTTCCAAACCGAAAAATCGAGCCGCGAAGTAGTTATTTCGTAGGGGGTGTTATAGTAACGACAAAAATAAAATACCGTTTGGGCGGGCTGTCAGCCCGTCCAAAAAATCAGGACATTTCCTCTGCAAAGAAGAAATGTCCTTTTTTGTACCCAAAATCAGATGCCGACAGGAGGAACACAATGCCTGAAAAAACCGTGCAGAAGGAACCGGGCAAAAAGCCCGCGCCATCCAAAAAGCCGAAACCGCAGCAGGAAGTAGTTGTTCAGATTTCGCTCTCTGAGCTGCATCCGTTCCCGGATCACCCCTTTCAGGTGCGAGAGGATGCGTCCATGCAGGAAACCGCCGAAAGCGTCAAGGAATACGGCGTCCTCGTCCCCGCGCTGGCACGGCCACGGGAGGACGGCGGTTATGAGCTGATTGCAGGCCACCGCCGCAAACACGCCTGCGAGCTGGCTGGGCTGGCCACCATGCCAGTCATTGTCCGCGACATTGACCGGGACGCTGCCACCATCATCATGGTGGACAGCAACCTCCAGCGAGAGAACATTCTCCCCTCCGAACGCGCCAAAGCCTACAAGATGAAGATGGAGGCCATCAAGCGGCAGGGCGCACGGACGGATCTGACTTCGCCGAAAATTTCGGCGAAGTTCCGCAGCGATGATGAAGTTGGTCAGGATGCCGGGGTGAGCGGAGATACCATCCGCAACTACATCGCCTTGACGCAGTTAGTCCCGGAGCTTCAGCAGATGGTGGACGAGAAGAAAATCGCCCTCAGTCCCGCCTATCAGCTTGCGGCGCTGACACCCAAGGAACAAGGGCTGCTTCTGGAAACCATCGACAGCGAACAGACCACCCCCTCGCTCTCGCAGGCGCAGCGGATGAAAAAGCTCAGTCAGAGCGGTGAGCTGAACGAGGACACCATGCTCTCCATTATGATGGAGCAGAAGAAACCGGAGAAGAACGACATCACCCTTTCCGGTGAAAAGCTCCGCAAATATTTCCCACGTTCCTATACCCCATTTCAGATTGAGAACACCATCTTCAAATTACTGGACGCATGGCAGAAAAAGCGCCAGCGCGATCAGAGCCGATGAGCGGACAAGCAGTTTGTTTGTCCGCTATTTTCATGCCAAAAGGAGGACGCCATGTATATCAACACATTCAAATATACCCCCAAGGATGTGAGCTGCCAGCTCTGTACCGAGTATGTGAAAAAGCTGGGCTGTACCGCCCTGCGCTGCCCGTGGCTGGCCGAGCGCATCGAGGCCGGTGTGGTCGGCTACCGCGAGGCAGTCTTAGAGACATTTCCCCATGAACGCCGCCTGTTCCAGCGCCTGAACCTGCTGATCAAGCATTATCCCGGAAGCCTTTGGAGCAATGAGCAGCATGAGCGCCGAATGCAGTATCAATGCGCCGTGCAGGGCTATTTCCGTATCCGCAGCGTCCGCTTCATTGCGGTCAATGAAAACTTCGACACCGCCGCCCCGGAGGATGCCCATTCCGGTATCATCATTCCGCTGCGGAACATGATAAACGAAGCCTACGCTTTGGACATCGGGCGCAAGATCAGGGCGCAGCAGCGGCAGGCCATGAAAGACGGCAAATTCATCGGTGCGCGTACTCCCTACGGCTATCTAAAAGCCGAGGACGATTGCCACCAGCTTATCATCGACCCCGTTGCCGCCGTTGTGGTGCAGCGGATGTTCCGTTGGGCTTCCGATGGTGCTGGCCTCAATACTATCGCCGTGCGGCTGAATGAAGCGGGCATCCTCACTCCCAGCCACTATAAGAAGATGCAGGGCAAGATTACTCACGAGAATTTGCTTGGCAACGGCAAGTGGCAGACCCGAACAGTCGGCGTCATTCTCCGCTCCGAGGTCTACACCGGCGATTTGGTGCAGGGGCAAACCAAAACCGTGGATCACCGGCAGGTCAAGGCCGATGCCGAGGAATGGACGGTGGTGCGGGACACCCATGAGGCCATAATCAGCCGGGAACAGTTCGCGGCGGTGCAGGAAATTCTCAATCAGACCGCCAGCCGCGCCAAGGCACGGGAGGTCAAAGCCTACACGCCGAATTTGCTCAAAGGCAAGGTGTTCTGCGCCCATTGCGGCGGCAGCCTGCACCGGCAGAGAAATATCCGCAAGAAGTCCGACGATGTGTACTTCTACCATTGTCTGAGCCAGAGCCGAATCAGCAAGGATGCCTGCCCCGGTGTGACCATCCGCGAGGATATGCTGCTGGATATGCTGGCAGATATGCTTCAGGACGCGCTTGATACGGCGCTGGGGCAATACACCCTCTCCCTTGCAGAGCTACCACGGCAGGCCGCTGAACGTGCCGAGCTGCGGGAGAAGATCACCAGCCGCAAGCAGGAAATCCAGCGGCTTCGCGGTATCGTGCGGAGCTTATATGAAAGCCTCGTCCAAGGCGTTCTTACCAAGGATGAATATTTCGACTACAAGGAAAAGTACGAAAGCCGCATTGCCGACCTCGCCGTGGAAATGGAGCAGTTGGAGGACGGTCTGCGGACGATGGATACGCAGATTGAGCAGCACCGGGCGCTGGAACAGGACGCCGCGCAGATCAAGACCGACCGTGCGCTGACCGGCGCACTCATCGAGCGGCTGATCGACCGCATTGAGGTATCCCACGACAAGCAGATCACGGTGCGCTATCGCTTCCAGAGCGAGTTTGAAACCTATGCGGAGGTGCTGGAACAATGCAGAAATATGTAATCGCCCTCTACATCCGCCTCTCCATCGAGGATTACAAGTATGACAGCCTGAGCATTGAAAACCAGAGACTCGTCCTCCACGAGTACGCGGCTTCCATGCCGGAAGCTCTGAGCGCGGAGATTATGGAGTTCATCGACAACGGGTACAGCGGCACAAATTTTGAGCGTCCGCAGGTACAGAAGCTCATTGAGCTGGTGCGGGCCAATCAGATCGACTGCATCATCGTCAAGGATTTTTCCCGCTTCGGACGAAACAGCATTGAAACCGGCTATTTCATCGAGCGTGTGTTCCCACTGTTCCATACCCGCTTCATTTCCATCAGCGACGATTTTGACAGCAGCAAATTCAAGGGCGACACCGGCGGCATGGACGTGGCGTTCAAGTATCTCATCAGCGAGTATTACAGCCGCGATATGTCCATCAAAACCAAGAGCGCCAAGTACGCCAAGATGCAGCGCGGCGAGTACCAGAGCAAGATTTGTCCCTACGGCTACCGCAAAAGCGCCGATGGTAGAATGGAGCCTGACCCGGAGGCCGCTGCCGTTGTGCAGCTCATCTTCCAGCTTGCCGCCGTGGGCATTAACGCCACCGCCATCACGCGAGAGCTGTTCCGCAGAAACATCCCCACCCCCGGCCAGTACAAAGCGGCGCACGGCAATCATACCCACGATATTTCCCGCTGTCACGGGATTTGGAGTGCGTCCACCATTCTCCGCATTTTGGAGGACGAACGCTACACCGGCGTGTATGTGATCGGCAAGCGGGCGGTTCTCGAAGTAGGCGGCACCAGAAGCCGCCTGAAGGACAGAAAATCGTGGTACATCATCCCTGACCACCACCCGGCCATCATAGAGAAAGCCGTGTTTGATACCGTGCAGGCCAGCCAGCTCCGCTTTTCCCAGCCCAACAAAAAGAAGCGGGATTACCCGCTGAAAGGCAAAGCCTTCTGTGGCTGCTGCGGTCATGCGCTGTCCCGCACCATGCAGAAAACCTCATATTATCACTGCCGCCATTCCGAGGCGGACGTAGAAAGCCGCTGCCACAAGATGCGTCTGAACGCCGCAGAGCTGGAACAAGCGGTATTCCTGACGCTGAAAAAGCAGATGGAAGCCGCCGCACCGCTTGCCCCGGACGGTTCGCTCCGTGTCGATGCTTCCGTACCGGAACGCGCCGAATATGAGCAGCAGATCGAGGCGCTGCAAGACGGCAAGCGCACACTTTACGAACGCTATCTCATGGGCGAGATCGACCTGAACACCTACAAGGCAGAAAAGGCCGCGTGTGACGAGCTGCTGCTGAAAACAAAAAACGCCTATGCCGCAGTATTGGCACAGGCGAAGAAAAAGCAGGACGAACAGGCGCGGCAGGACAGCCGCAAGAAAGCGTCCAAGGCGATTTTCGATGCGGACACGCTGACCACCGAGCTGGCCGAGCTGCTGATCGACCGGGTGCTGGTGTACCCCGATAAGCGAATTGAGATCGCGTACAAAATCCGAGATATTTTCAATTGAGGTGGCAGACATGAAAATTGCTTTCTATTGCAGAGTAGACGGACAAGGCTTTTGCTTTGTCCTCCCCGATGAAGCTGACAAGCTCCGCGAGTTTTTCGCCGAGCATCAGGATAAGCCTGCGCTTGAAAATTCATCAAGCGCAAGCTAAAAATTTTTGTCGTGTGCTTGACATACGGGTGACGCAGATCGTGGAAGCGAATGCTGGGCAGCCCCGCCCGCTGGAGCAGCGTCTTCATGTGGCGATAGGCCGCGTTGGGATCGACGGGATCTTCCGGCTTCACCGGGTCAGGGAATATCCATTGGCTGATGGCATCCGCCTTGCGCCGCCGCAGGATTTCGGTCACGCTGTGCGGCAGAATGATGGTACGCATACCTTGATTGGTCTTCGTCTCGCCGACGGTGTATTCGCCCTTCCGCTGGCTGTGGAGGGTTCGGCACACCTTCAGCGTACCGGTATTCCCATCGAAGTCGCTCCACTGCAGACCGCAGATCTCGCCGCGGCGCAGGCCGGTCATCAGCTCCGTCTGGAAGAAGTCCCGCCACACCTCATCCTGCTCCACCACTGCGAGAAAGTCGTCCAGCTCCGCACGGGTGAGGATACGCTTGGGCTTGTAGTTGGGCTTGGGCGCCGTTGTCCCCTCAGTAGGATTTCTGGGAATGACATGGGCCTGCACCGCGTCCTTCAACGCAGCGTGGAGTGTGGAATGGATGTGGCGCACCATGGAGTCGGAGAGCTGATGCCCCATCTCGGGATGCTCGTGGATGCGCCCCTCCGTTTTCAGGCGGCGGTACATCCGCTGGATGTCCTGCTGGGAGAGGAGGGAGATCTGCTTGTCGCCCAGCTGCGGCTTGATGTAGTATTCGATGTAGCGGCGGTAGCCCTCGAGGGTACCGGGCCGCACCGTACCCGCCTTGTACTCCGTGAGCCAGCGATCCAGCCACTGACCCAGCGTCATGCGGCTGTCCTCGGTCAGCTCCACATCGCGGTAGCACTCGATGTTCTGGTGGAGCTTGTCCAGCAGCGCCTTTTGCGTCTTGGCGTAGACATGACGGAACAGCGGCTCGCCGTTTTCCCGGTGGCCGATGACGATGCGGCCCTCCCAGCGTCCGTCGTCACGCTTTCGCACCATGCCGTCGCCGGCCGGTCTTCGTTTTGCCATGTATTTCACTTCCTTTGGATTCAATTTCTTTTTGCAACACAAACAACTACCACACTTTTGCGGAAATAGCTATTGCTTTTCTCAATTCTTTTTCTGCGTTTTGAAGTGCAAATTAGGTGTAAATTGGATCAAAATCGGGGCATGGGGCCGGTAGAGCGTCGGCGGAAACCCTTGAAAACACTGAGGAAACTGGAACTCGGAGCGTTCCACAGGGTACAAACTCCCGAAAGGAGCGTTCCTCTGTCCCCGGTCACAAACCCTTGAAAATGCCCGCACTGCGGGCATTTGTGGGACGGACCGGGGCGTTTACGACCCCAGTCCTTTCTCCTGCTTTTCTTTCGTCGGCGGCAAATCGGTCCGATTTTCGGTCATCCCGCCCGGTCAAGCATCCACGGTGCATCACCTCCCTCCGGGCAGAACATGCTGCGGTAGGTACTGATGTCCGGCACCATGCCCTGCTCCAGCATGATCTCACTTTGCAGCAAGCGCACGCACAGCTCCGCATAGACACTCCGCATCTTGTCCCGGCCCTGACGAGCGAAGTCTCTTTGCTCATCGGTCAGATCACCGTAGTGTTCATCGCAGAGGAACAGGCGAAGCTCTTCTTCGTCGATGGGGTGGGCATGGTCCTTGTTCCACGCCCACCGGATGTAGCGCACCGTGTCGTGCGTGCGTCGGATAACCATCATCGGGTCATGGTCTACGATAAAGTTTGCGATCTGCTGCATCATGCGCTTTTCTCCTTCTTTACGTTGCTCCGCTGCTCCAGCTCAGCCAGGCGCTTTTGCACCCGCGCCCGCTCCACACTCTCCTCCGCCTGCCGGAATTGCCGCTGGTAGTTCTGCTCCAACGCCTCCTGAATGGGGCGGATGGTGTAGATGAGACTTCCGTTGCGCATGCGGCCATCCTTCGTGATGATGGTGCTGGGTTCGGTACGGATGAGGCCCTTTTCCTCCAGACCAGCCACATACTTCCGCACGGTGTTTTCGCTCAGCTGCACTGCCCGACCGATAGTGCGGTAGCTTGGGTGGCACTGGTAGGTCCTGCGATCCTCGCAGCGCAGAAGGTAATTGTAGACGGCGATCTCATGAGAGCTGAGTCCGAGATTGAAGACTTCGTTTGGGACAAGGTAGTAGTGCTTGTTCGGATCTCGCTTAGGCCAACGCCGGAACATCAGGCATCACCTCCTGTCTGCGCATCTACCCACTGGCGGAACTCTTCTTTGGGTACCACGATGCGGCTGCCTATCCGCAGCGCGGGGAAGCCCGTCTCGTGCATGAGCTCATAGGCGCTGGAGATGGACACGCCCAGCACCTGCGCCACCGTGTTCGCATTGAGGAACAGCGGCAGCTGGTCGTAGTTGGTGAATGTGGATTCTTGCATTGGATTCCTCCTTTATAATTTTTGATGTCGGTTGACGGAAGCCATAACGCAGCCCATAGGCATCACTCCTTTCGGTTCGATTTGAATGCAGAGAGTTGATCCCTGCCAAGTGCCTTAAAAAAGTCCCTTCACTTATCGCGGAAGAAAACATGTTTTGCACACCCTGTTTTTAGAAAATTTTTTCTTTGTCTATTGCGGCGTATCTTTTAAGTCGGCAAGTAGAAGTTCCATATCATCCAACAGCTTCACGAGGGACAATGTTAACGTTCCTCTGCTTATCGCCGCTTTTAAGACTTTTGTCACTCTGCTCATCGCCGTTTTTGGCGATTTTTCAAGCATTTTTGCTGCTATCCGGAAATCATTCCATGTTCATGCCGGATATCCCAACATATAAACCGCTCCGTTTCCTCGAATTCCGCATATACCATAGACACAAAAAGAGGGCCGCGCCAATTGGCGCGGCCCTCTAAATAGAATATTTGGTTTTACATTCCCAGCGTCGGTGAGGTATGATGTTCCTGCTCCATCAGAAGTTCCAAGCTGTAATCCAAAATCTTCTCCTTGCGCTCGGTCAGCATGGTCAGATAGAATTCACGCTGGATCGGCAGCAGTTCTGGGACACCCTCGAGAAAGTTATGGATCGCATCGAGGTCGATTCTTGAACAGACACGCTTGAGCGCCTCATTGCAATCGGGATTCTTCAGTGAGGAGATGTAATCGAAATACGATATCTTTTTCCCGCCTTCTTCGATAGAGGAAGTTGGGAAGGTATAGATGCGTTGGTCAATTTCCGCTTCGTCTTGCAGCACGTTTTTCATCCGTTCCAAATCAAGCTGCGGGTATAGGCAGGAACCGCAATCATAGACCGGTGCCAGCTCTGCCTGCTGCTTTTCCTCATCCACCAGGAATCCCCAGTTGCCGTTGTGCCGGTCAAAGTTTCCGAGGAACGCATCCGCAATAAACATATCCCAGAAAAATTGCCGCAGCTCATCGGAGGGATAAATACTCTGCTCCTCGATGGCCTCCAGAATGGAGGACAGTTCTTTTCCATAACCGTTCTGTTCACTGTCGATGCAGGTATTCTTCAGATGGGCAAACTCGATGAGCCGTTTTCCGTCCTCTGTAAAATCCCGACAGGCAACTACCAGCTTTGTCTTGCCGCGGCTGTCCGTATAGTTTCCGAGGAGCGTTTCCTGTGTCCGAAAGCCCAACATTTCAAAGATATGACAGGCGACATATTCGCTGATGCAGCCGTTGCTGTAACTCATATCCCGATTTCGGCTGGGCTTTGGCGGGAACTTGAGCATATAACTATGTCCTTGATAGGTGATATTGATTTTATTCCCATTGGCTCCGCCGTAGGCGCGGAAGCGGTTGACTGGGCAGTTGGTAAAATCAATCATAGGTTCTCACCCCCTCATAAATATTTTGCGCGAAGATAATCTGCCTGCTCCTGCGTGATGGCATTGCTCCACTGATTGGAGTTGATCGCACTATACAATTCTCCCCACAGACAGTCCATATAAGACACCTTGTCCTTTTCGCCCTGAATGTACTCACGAAGCGCTTTATCCAGACTGGCGGGCAGATTCTTTTCCAAATAGGTTTGGTCAGTCGGCTTGCCGCCATGCATTTGTGGTTTCTCCACGGTCAGCGTAATGAGCTGCTCCATCGGGATATCCAGTGTGGAAGACAGCTTCATCAATGTTCCGGCGCTGCATCGTGAGAGCGTCGTCTTGCCGGAACAGATGTCCGCCAGCGTTGCCCAAGGCACACCGCTTTTCTTGGAGAGCTGGTAACGGGAAAGGTTCTTTTCCCGCAGTATCTGTTGGATCGTCATATACATCACCACTTTTATTATATCGGTGCGCCGATAATCAGTCAAGAGAAAAGCTCTTACCGACCTGTTTGTTTACATTTGCCCTCCCCAAACTGTTGACTATTACGATACATACAGCGGGACAAGCCTCTACGGCCTGTCCCGCTGTTTTTCTGTCTGGATTTTGAAAGTATTTTCCGCATATTTCACCTCATGATTCCAATTTTGTTGCCGTTTTCGTAAATGCCCGTGCCATCTTCACAGTGATTGGGGCCCTCGTACTCTACCCAGCCGAAGCCCGCCACATAGACTTTGTCACCGGGCTGCAGTTCTTTAGGCGGTTGAGGTGAAGTCTGTTCCGGCACTGAATTCTTAGTAGGTGTCTGCCCAGTGGAAGGCTGGAGTTCGGAAGCTACGGGTGTTTCAATAGGCCCTGTCTTCGGTTCAGGTTGCTCTTCTTGGGGCGCTTCTTGTTGCGGGATTGTTCTTTTTTCCTTCTCTGCCAGTGTTACTGGTTCCTCAATTTCCGCAACGGTCGCTTCCTTGGCGCTCACAGCGGTTTCTGCGGCTGGGACGGGTGTTTCCTCGACCGCGTTGCCATGTGGCCACACAGCGGCGCACAGGGCGACACATGCGGCAATCATTGTCACTATGATGAGTTTCTTCATTTCTCTTCCTCCTTAGATGCGAAACGAGCGCCTGATCCCATTGCCGTTTGGCAGGAGACTGAGCGCTCGTTTTCGTAGTGATTCAATTCTACGGAGAGTTTCCACGCCAGTTCAAATCCAGCGATAAAGCTGTCGATGGAGGTCTCCTCCGCAATACGGTCTTTTGCGTCGATGATCTGGAGCACCAGCCGACGCTCCAGTTTGCCCAGTACCTTGCTAAGTGCTTGATGGCATTCATCAATTTCCTGTTTCTGAGCCTGGAGTTCAGGCGGGGTACAAAAGCAATCGTATAGGTCTTTCAGCAGCTTGTATTTCATGCGCTCGCCTCCTTGCAGCATAAACATATACCACAGTTCGACGGAAATAGCTACTGAAACTTTTTCAGAAAAATAGCGGCTGGAACATTGTGTTTCAGCCGCTATTTGCGATGCGGGGTACTCGTGGTGCGGGCTCCCAGGTTAACTATACCCCTAAGCAATTTTTACTTCTGTTTGCATCCATGCTAAGAGTTTTTATGACGATGACAGCCCTGGGCAATTCGTGGTGACATTGCGAATGATGATAAGCGATATCCTGGCACCACCAATTTCCGCAAGGCATGATCAAGTCAACGCGCCGTTATTCTCTACTTTTTCTGCTTCGGACAGTTCTTCCCAATCCTCACAATTCCCGCATCTGCGAAAGTAGTCGTGGCCGCCGTCCACGGCGCATGAACCGCAGCTGCAAAACTTGAAATCATGGACAGTTTTGCTTTCGATGACGTCTCCACATTTCTTGCATCTGATTGCGTTTCTGATAATTCTCGGCATAATCATTCTCCCTTTAGTGCAGTCCGGATTTTTTCTTTTTCTCCACTGCCGTCTGTACGGAGGCGCAGGAACGGAACAGCGCACTTCTCCAAAACGGAGTTCTTCTTCATATCTCGCTCTGCCTGCTTGCTCCCGGCCTCATGGAAACCACTTCCGGCCATTTCAATAGCCAGCACAAACTGTCCACGCTTACATGGTTTGAAACATTTTTGCCAACTGCATAAACGACGAGTTCGGCATGATTTGCTTGGACGGAATGAAAAGATACTTCCACTGCTTATAGCCGTTCGCCTTTCCCCAGCGAGAGGCAACTTCGCAGTACTGGATACCGCGCTTTTTCTTGGCGATAACATCCGGGTCACTGAGCTTGTCCTCGCCCTTTACCTCCACGAGATAAACCGTATCATCGGTCTCCACAACGAAATCCGGCTCATAGTTATGCCCGTGATTGTAGGTGATATTGAATTCCTGCGGAGCAGGGCGAAGCCAGTTCTGCACATCGGTGTCCGTCTCCAACACCCGTGCAAGTACCAGTTCGGGGCGGCTGTCAAACTTGGCGGCGCTGAATACGCCCCGCTTGACACCTTCAAACAGAACTGATTGGATATTCCCGGTATAATCATCGGAGAAAAGATTGACCCGTTCGGCACAGCTGTAAGACTGCTGCAGGTTGTAATCTCTTGTGCCGACAACCTCTTCCTGCAAAAAGCCGTTCTCACAATAGAAGTGCTGCAGCATTTGCGTATAGATCTTGTTTCCGATATCACGCTTATACATCATAATGATGTTCTGCATTCCATTGGTGCCGTACTGTATTTCGTAGTGGTCGCAGACTTGCGTGATCAGCTTGAACAGTAGTTTGGAGCATTTTTCGTAGTCGATCTCCGGTTTCTGTCGGAGTTGCTCCAGTATGACCTTTTTCGGATTGTAGCCCTCAAAATCGATTGCATCGCCCTTGATGCGCTGCCGGTCCTGCATATCCTCCAGATTCTGAACGAGCAGCTCATTCTTGATCGGCACATGGGTAAAATCTGCCATGTCCAAATCAAAGTCTACGAACACATATTCCTCAACACCGGCATCCGTTACCTTGATACGGGGAATCGGAATAAATTTGTTCACGGCAGCTCTGTGCGTTTCCTCGGTTTGGTAGAGCATCCATGCTGCCAGCGGCATTTCATTCTCCTTGAAGGTCTGTCCCAGATCCTTATCCTCAGCGACCTTCTGTTTGACTGTTTCTACAATTTGCTGTGCCTGCACAGGGGTGACCGTATGCGCCGGGGTATGCTGAATGTGCTGCTCAACCTCTGCTTTGATCAAGTCAGCTGCCTTCTTGAGCAGTGCATCTGTGGTATCCGTCTTTTCAATTTGAGTATGAGCATACGCTTTTTCCAGCTCGGCATCCGGATCGGTTTCTATTGTCAGCTGAGTATAGACCACTTCTTCGGGCTTGATTTCTTCTGCTTTAATGACATTCCCAGCCTTAAAAATAGAATCACCCTTCTGTGCCTCCGCCAGAATATCATTGAATTTATCATGGGCAGTCAGCATGACGGCATCCACATCCCGATCACCGGTGCGCTCTCCATAGGGTAGGCGCAAGCCGCGACCGACCATCTGCTCTCGCAGAATTTTGGATGCGGCCGTCCGAAGAGGGACGATGGTATAGAGATTGTTGACATCCCAACCTTCTTTGAGCATATTGACATGGATCACGATCTCCACCGGATTTTTCGGGTTTTCCACATCCAGAAGCAGACGAGTGTTCGCTTCGGTCTCTGCGCCTTTCTGTTTGGAGTGGACGATTATCGTTTTGTTGCGATATGCGCCACTACGGAATTCGTCTGACTTTACGAATTGCTCCACCCAGGTTGCGTGATCCGTATCCTTGCAAACTACGAGCATAAACGGCTTCACCACAGGCTTGCCGTGATTGGCAGCGTAGACTTCCAATTTGCGCTTTGTGCTTTCGTGGCAGGTGATGCCGTCCAGCAGCATCATTTTATCCAGCTGTTCATCACCGAAGTTATAGAAATCAATGTCCGAGCGGGTCACGGCATAGGGCGTGCGGGTATACTGGCAAACATTAACTGCCGTGCCGCATTCTCTGCTGTAATGAAATCATTTTCGTGAGCCTTTGGATTTCGCAAGGCAGCCGCTGCTCCGGCAAACATATCCATAAATCCTCGTTGAACATTTTCGCCTGTATCCGTTGAGGTGTCTGCAATCACAAGCTTAGGAGTTTTGGCCGAAAAAACTGTTTGCATAAGAGGGTAGCCATCCAACTGCTTTCCGTCCTTTCCTCTAAGCTCTGGGAAAAGCTTTTTGACTCTGGCATTTATTTCGATAAAGGCACTGCGTGCAGATTCAAAATAATGGCCATCTTGATACAGTGACCGCGCCACCCGAATAATATCCGGGTGAACCAGCTTCCAGTCAATCGCAAAACGGAGTTCCAGTTCCCTGCGCTTCAAGGCATCTAATTGAATCAAAATTGTATTTCCTTCTCCCGTTGCCATTCTTTGCGTTGAGGTGTAAACAAGATTACGGGAAATGATTTTCCACTCATCGCTTTCTTCAAAGTGATTTTCGTAAATGTACTGAATTAGGTCATTATAAAATTGAATATACTCCGGCGTATCGAAGCGAACTGGTGTTTTAATGGCAAAAAGGCTTTTCATCTGCCCAATTAAAGAATCAATTGTAATCATTGCGGGACCCCTTCCGTGCCATGTGAGTTCTAAATATTGGATATAACATTTCCCCCGGTTTCTGTGTACGGCAAGCAACCACCTCGAAAGACTTTGTTTGTAAATATCACTCACACAGTCTTTGATAAGCCTTGCGAACAGTTTGCGCCATCAAGATTCTGCGCTGGCTTAGGAACTCCATGTAGTCCATATTTTCGAAGTTATCCGGCAGAGCGTGTTCCTTGCAGGTTTTGCGATAACCTTCTTCGCCCAGTTTTTGGCGGTAATGAGAGACATAGTCTTGGGGCGCCTTATCTGAAATCTCGATGTTGGTGGCGTAGTCGAGATAGGTAAAGTTTGCGATCTGGTTCCGGTCACGGTCGCTGGTAAAACCAATGCCGGTCAGGTAGTTTTTCGGGAAAATGTGATGCTTGTCGATAGCATTCTTCGTTCCGCTGGAACCCAAGATGAAATACTTGGATACTGGGGTGTTGCTGAACAACATAGGAGTATTCAGCACGATCTGAGCTGCCACATATCCATACCACGCCGGAGAAATAGCCGCAGCGCTGTTCAGCTCGTTAGGTAGAGTCAAACTGAAATAATCGTCTGTGAAGTGTGTTTCGATTACACGGTCAATATAGGCAATGAACTCTGCCGCCGTATGAACATCACGCAGATCTGCAAATTGCTTTTCCACTTCGGACTCCGTGGAGCCAGTGTAGAAATATGTGATGGTGCTCATAAAGAACCACTTGCTGGTGCATTTCTTCAACTGCGCCGCATCCAGTTTGTAGTCGTATTTGGCGATCAGGTAAAGGACATAACTGAAAACGATAGCGTTGGACGATGCAATCAGCTTGTCGCTGATATATCCGGCCTCTGCCACGATGTTAATGAAACTGTGCCAGTTGTTAAGGTTCATGACCTTGTCCAAAGCGTCCTTGAAAATCTGGAGATTTTCATGCCGGACTTCATCAGAGAACTTTCCGGTCTCAAGATTTTTGCCTCTCAAAAGCATGTAGGCGTATCTCAACCTGGCACGCTTGAAACCAACGCCAACGGCCATGCGAATCAGATGAGAAGGTTCAATTGCCAAAAGTGTGTTGTAAGAGGTGTTGGCGGCTGGTACTCTGGATGCTGCTGCAAACGCATTGATCTTATTGCTGGTTTCATTCTCGTAAACGGAGATAAGAGTCTGAATGAAGTTGTTCTCCGTCAAACTCTGTCCGCCAGAATTGACTCTGACGAAAATATCTGCGACATCTTCTTCGTCTGCCGTGTAACTGATTTCCAGAGTAGGTAGAGAATAATCAGACAAATTCAGAAGCGCATTGATGTTATCTTCGATTCTATCTTCTTCCTCGTCTGTCAGCAAGGGGAGTTCTTTCTTACCGCGGCCTTCGTCGGCTTCCTTGATAAAATGTCGCCGCAGAGAACTGATGGAATTGTCCTCTTTTGCCAGGAACACATCACTGATGCGACTGATCCACTCGGTGTCCTTTTCGTATGCCTGGGACCACACGGCAAATTCGCGAGTCAGCGGATTATAGGAGATTTTTATTTCACGATCTGCGAAATTCTTGTCCTTCACCTTGACCGCATACATAGTCGCAACAAGGGCAGTCAAACGCTGCTGACCGTCAATGACGAGTTCCTTAGGTTCTTCATAGGTTTTTGAGTTATCTCCAATCGCGCTCTTTTTGCTCTCATAATCAACTGGAGACTCCCACAGCATGATATAGCCAATGGGATAGCCCTTGAGCATAGAGTCAAACAACTCACGAACTTTATTGTCCCTCCAAACAAAAGGACGCTGAAGATCAGGCAGACCGATGCGGCCATTGCGTACATCCTTGACCAAATCCCCGACTTTACTGGGGATATTCTTAAACAGTTCTTTTCCCATATAGATCTCCTAAAATCGTCTTTATCTGTTTATCGATTGTCAGGCACAATCTCCACAATATCCTCTATCCGGCAATCCAGCGCCGCACAAATCTTCACGAGTATCTCTGTGGTAACATGTCCATTCCGTCCCATCTTGGTGACGGATGCTGGGCTGATGCCTGCCTTTTCACACAAGTCTTTCTTTTTCATGTCCTTATCGATGAGCAGCTTCCAGAGTTTCTTATAACTCACAGACATAAAATATCTCCTCCGTACCGATATACAAAAAATGCTCTGTCGCTTGGCAGAGCATTCGGTCTATTGCAGCCATACTGCCAAGGCCTATTCCAACACTTGACAGTGTTGTTTTTTATGATAGCACATTCGGGCAGTAAAAGCAAGAAAATGATAGATTCGCACGAATTCTGACTCTATTAGATTTCTTTTCAAGCCGCAAAAGAAACGGTTGAACCTCCGGGCAGTCAGAGCTACAATGCCAACACCTCATCGCGAGGACAAACTGATTGGAGGTCAGATGATGAATTATGAAGTGAACCCGTGTCAGAACTATGGATTGATTACCATTGATGAACTGAAGGATCAAGCCAACAGCCTATTGAATCTGGTAACGGATGAGCAGCGACCACTGCGCGTATGCATGAATAATGGCAAGGAGTTTCTGCTGTTCCCTCAGGACCTGCTCGCCCCGATCTGCGACTCTGACTTTCGCTTGATCCTGCTGTCGGCAATGCGGTATGCGATGGGCAGGAATACTTGTATGCCCATGGTAGTCGCTGATTATATCAAGCGTCACATTCAGCTTCTGGATGATAAGTTTCTCGTACTGGCTGCCGATGAGATTAGGCGGTATCTTGAAGATTACGCAGAACACGAGCCGAATCCGAATCTTTGGCATGGCCTTTTAGGTGCACTTGAGACAGAGCAGAGAGAGCGTGCCACTCGTCAGGCAAAGAAGAGTAGGTTCTGCCCGGCCTGCGGAAGGTCCTTGGAAGTCATGAGCATTACCGATAACAGGCATTCACCCGGCGGGTTCGATGTAATTGCTCACTGCCAGAACTGTCTCGCTGATTACGAATGGTTCTGTGATAAGGATGGCGGTGTCTCAGATATGAAGCAGTATTTTTTCGAGTAAGGCAGTGTAAAAAACGACGCTCACATGAACAAGCGCATTCTCGCATTTCAATATCCTTTCCCTTAAAATGACCCTCAAATTACGGGAATGCGATAGTTATTGAGGGAAAGCGAATTTCACCTTTAGAGTGCAAATGCGTGAGGGTATTCTTTGTCTATTGCGGCTCAACCTTTGAACTGCCCTCTGCTCAGAAACCACTTGCATAACACCCTCCTCAGAGTTACAATGCAGCCAACAGCAACGAGAAACGCTTCCCGCTCGGCACCGGTGAACTTTCACCGAAAACCGGGCGGGAAGCGTTTTTGACCACATAGATTACCACAGACGGCGCTGGAACACCCGGAAACAGTGGAGATAAGAGCGTCAAAGAGTAAGTAAAACAAATAGAAAATGGCCGAAAATCGCTATAAACAAGCAAAAAAGTGTTCTCAATAAGTTTAGGGATCAAGTATACAACGGAAGAAATGTGATGCCGTCTTTCTCTTTGAAATCGCCGGTTTTGCATGGAAAAGCTATTCAGGAAAAAGAGAATAATGTAAACTGAATGCAGTGCGGACTGGTAAGAATTATGGTTATTTTGGCATTTATCTCTCGACGAAGGCTGACGAATCTGGTATAATCACATAGGAAAATCTAACGACAAGCCATCCACACAACAAATACGGGAGGCATCATAAAATGAGCAGAGACCCAGAAAAGGTTTTGAAAGAATTGCAGAAATTCCTGGACGCTCACGCAGAGGACACGGAGAACGAAGCCGACGTGGATGCCCTGGCGGAGCGGTTCTTTGCAGAATACAATCTAAAATGCAAAGAGCAGAAAGAATCTGCGCCTGAAACGGCGGACGATTATCTGGATCTCGCCAAACAGGTCACGTCGAAGAAAAAAAGCGTGGAATATCTGCACAAGGCGCTGGAGTTGGAGCCGGACAATCTGGATGCAAGACTCCAATTGATCCTGCGTACAGCGGAGCAGCCGGACGAGCGGCGGCTTGCCCTGCAGGAGCTGCTCGACGCAGCGGACAAGCAGATGGAAAAGTCCGGCGCGTTCAAGGAGTACGCCGGTGAGTTTTGGACAGCGTTTGAAACCAGACCATATATGCGCGTGCGCTATACATACTTTGACATTTTAATTTCCTGCGGCATGATGCGCCGGGCGATCGACGAAGGGCAGCGCCTGTTGGAATTGTGCGAGAACGATAATCTCGGTGTCCGCTATCAGCTGATGCACCTGTACGTCTTCATGGAAGACGAAATGCACGCGCTGGCGCTCCATAAGCAGTTCGATTCCTATGAGGAAACGCAGATGCTCCTGCCGCTGGCAGTTCTGTATTACAAGCTGAACCAGTTTGATAAGGCAGAGGACTACATCAAGCGCCTTGCGAAAGCGAACAAGGATACGAAGAAGTTCCTGCGGGCGGCGGCGCGTGACCAGCTGGACGATTATATTGGCGAGATGAGCCCCTATGGATACCGGCCGTTTACGATGGAAGAGCTGCTGAACGAACTGATGCACACCAGTTATCTGTTCAACTCTGTGCCGTATTTCTTTGCATGGGCAAGCAAGGTCCTTACCACAAGGTCCAGCGCAAAAAAGAACACCTGAAAGCCGCACCTGCTGAATTAGGCGGTCAGAAAAAACATACAGCGAAGGCACGACCAAGCGTCGTGCTTTCGCTGTTATTCACGATTCGCGTGAGCCATTCAGAAGCGCAGTTGTCCGTGTGTTGATACCCATAAGCTCCCGATGTGTCTGTCGATTAGACTGACACAGCGGGCATAAGAAAAATCACACCCTTTCGGATCTGCTGAAGGTCAGAGGAAGTGAGCGCATTCTGATGCATATGCTCCAAAACGCGGCTATACGCTATACAGATCTTCTCCGGATATCATGCACAAGTATCCGCAAAAACTGCGCAGAGGTCGGAGCTGTCGTCAGCGGGTGGCAGGTAAGACTGCGCAGAAACGCGGCGTTTTTGTGCCAGGAGGCGCAGGCAAACCCGTCAATGTTTCGGACGACCTGAAGCGGATTGGTGTTGTATTGGTCTGCCACTTCAGGATATAGCCGCTGCGATGGCTTCACCAGCCAATGCGGATTGAGTGAGGCGAGATAGACCGAGTAGGAAAGATGGAAAAATGCAGTGTTGGTTGCGGAGAAACCAAGGCGGTACAACAGATCATATACTTCGACAATATCCGTTACGGCGTTCATGCTGCATCCGTCCCCTCCAGCGCTTGCACACGGTTCATAAACCGCCGAACCAGCGCGCTCTGTGCATCCGCCTCCAGCATAGAAAAGAGAAACAGCAAGGTCGGGGCTGAGGCGGCATATCTCCCGCGCTCCAAGTCACTGTATGCGCGGCTGGAAATACGAAGCTGCTCCGCCATGGCCTCCTGAGTCAATGCCTTCTGCTGCCGCAGAGAAGACAATTCTTCGGAAAGAAGCTCTGCGAGCAGCGCCGGGTATGGTTTCATTCTGAAGACCTCCATAGTTTATAATAGATCAACTATGGAGATTTTATGTCGAAATGAAGCACGCTTCCATGAAGTGCACTTCATTTCCGCCGTTCAAATCTTGTGAAAAAGCCGAGTTGAAGCACGCAAAACAGTATTATTCGGTGAAACAACAGAATATCCAATGCGCACCAGCGCGGAAAGGAAACGCTATGAACGTCAGAAAACCAGTACACCGAGCAAAAGAAGCTGGCTGCCGCCGTCAGCCGTGCCGCCTCAAACATCAACCAGATTTGCCGCCGCATCAACAGCACCGGGCACTGCTATGAGGACGATGTTGCCGAGCTGAAAGCGCGGCAGGCCGAGATCTGGGAGCTGTTGAAAGTACGGCAAAAGGATGAGCTTTGACCACAACGGGGTTTTCCATGTGTGGGTTTTCCGTCACCGGTTTTTCAGACGGTGGACAAGCTGACGCTCCGGAGCGTACCGCAACCGGATTTCAGGACGACGGTTTTTGTGCCGTTCATCGGGGCTGAAATTCATCCTCTAACTAATAAGAAATAAATCAAGATACAAAAAAATCATCCATCAATCAATCAACACAAAAATGGATGGATGGATTGATGGATGGGATAGGAGGTCTGATGAAAACTTTTTGCAAGCTTACGACGCAAAGCCCGGCGGCGTCCTATGTACCGCTTCCAAGGTTCCTTCTCCAAGACGAAGCCCTGCGGGACATCAGCAACGACGCGAAGGTACTCTATGCGCTGCTGCTGGACAGAGCAAGCATTTCCCGGCAGAACGGCTACGTCGAGCCGGACGGCACGATCCGGCTGTACTTCACCTTGGAGCAGGCGCAGACGAAGCTCCACCGCAGCCACCAGAGCGCCACGCGGATCTTCCGGGAGCTGGAATACAGCGGCTTGATCGTTCGACGCAAGCAGGGCTTGGGCAAGCCCGCCCTCATCATACTGAACTACCCAGCGGACGCAAAGCTCATCGCAAAGGAGGGCGAAGATGCACAAGCTTGACCCCATCGAACGCCTGCCGAACGGCTCGCTCTTTCGCTTGACACCGGGGCAACTCCGCAGCGTGCGCGGTCTTGCAAAGCGCTGCTGCAACTTCTTGGATGGCGACTGCCTGCTGTTGGACGGCGTCTGTCCGCAACACATCTCCCGAAGTCTGCTTTGCCGGTGGTTTCGCCGCGCCGTGCTGCCGCGACAACCAAAGCTGGAACAGGCCATTCTCAGCCCGAAGAAACTTCGCCGCTGCGAAGTCTGCGGCACGGGCATCCCCGCCCGCTCCGGCAGGACAAAATACTGCCCCGCCTGCGCCAAGGAGGTTCATCGCCAGCAGAAGGCAAAGTCCGCCCGCAAACGGCGGTCCAGTGTAGACAATTCAGGGTCAAAAAGCCCTTGAATTGCAAGCATTCCCGCACCGCCAAAGCCGCGCAGCAATACGATTTCCCTCGCAGCCGCAAAATCGAGTTCTATTTGTCTACATAGCCGCCAAGAAAGGAGAATTTTCTGTGGACAACATTCTCACCGTCCCCATCCACCTCAAAATGACGCTGACCGCCAGAGAAGCGGCAGAATACAGCAACATCGGCATCAACAAGATCGACAGCATGCTGAGAGCGCCCAACTGCCCGTTCGTGCTTTTCGTCGGCACAAAGAAACTGGTCAAGCGAAAGGAGTTTGAACAGTTCATCAGTGAAAAACTGGTGATATAAGTGGCTTCGGAAGATTTACAAATAAGTGGAGAGTTTTTTCACACGATGGCTTGAGAAGAGGGACGTTCTATGCTATAATTCACACACTATAGGTGCAGTACCGTATCCTTTTCGCAGATGCAGAAAGGATACAAACTGTAGGCTTCTCTTTTATCCGGGCAGCAGCCAAAACGATCGCACCGGCCGGGGGATACCGGGGCGATGGCGCCTCGGCTCCCGCAATGGCGGCAGAACAAGCAGATTGGGACGGAAATCAAGGAGTAAAATATATGGAAAAGCTTGAACTGTACATCCCAAAGCTGGAGGATCTATGGTTCTATCAACAGATGATGTCCGACCCGGAAACCATGTCTTACAACGCAAATTGGGATGTGGACTACGACGGCTACCATCGGGACACCGGCTGCATTGACTACCCGGACGAGGTGCTGCCCGCCTGGTATGAAAACATGATCGGACAGGAGCCGGAGCGCTTCTATGCTTACATCAAGCGCTGCTCCGACGGCGCGTGGATCGGCGATGTGAACTTCCACTATACGCCCGAAAAGGATTGGTGGGATATGGGCATCGTGATGTATGCTCCCTACCGGGGAAAGGGCTATGCCGTTCCTGCGCTGAGGCTGATGCTGGATCACGCGTTCCGCGTCTGCGGTATTTCCAGGATCCATAACGACTTCGAGATTGCCCGGAATGAAATTGCCGCATGGGAAACCCATCGCAAAGCAGGATTCAAAGAAATGGGCGTGGAAAACGGTTTTCTCCACATGATGATTACCAAAGAAGCGTATCTTGGCGCAGCGCAAAACGTGTCTGCCGATGATCCGATAAACCCGGATACGGAAATTGGGTAAACCGGGAATCCTTGATAAATCAAGACCTTTTAAGGAGATGTAGAGATATATGAAATTAGGTATCGTCGGGCTTCCGAACGTCGGCAAGTCCACGCTTTTCAACGCGATCACGAACGCGGGCGTTGCGGCGGACAACTACGCGTTCTGCACCATCGACCCGAACGTCGGCGTCGTGCCTGTGCCGGACAAGCGGCTGGAATGGCTGCGCGACCAGCACAATCCCAAGAAGTTCACCCCGGCCGTCATTGAGTTCGTGGACATCGCGGGCCTCGTCAAGGGCGCGTCGAAGGGCGAGGGTCTCGGCAACAAATTCCTTTCGAACATCCGCGGCTGTGATGCCATTGTCCACGTTGTGCGCTGCTTCGAGGACCCGAACGTGACCCACGTCGAAGGCTCGACCGATCCGCTGCGCGACATCGAGATCATCAACACAGAGCTGATTATGGCCGACCTTGAAATGATTGACCGCCGCATCGACAAGGCCCAGAAGATGGCCAAGGGCGGCGACAAGCGCTACAACCACGAGGCGGAGCTGTTCACGGCGCTGCGCGACTATATGAACGAGGGCAATCTGGCCCGGACGTTCGAGTGCTCCGAGGACGACGCCGCCATGATTGCAACGAGCGATCTGCTGACGCTCCGCAAGACGATCTACGCGGCCAATCTCGGTGAAAACGAGGTCAACGACCCCGAATCCAGCCGCCACTTCACCGCCGTGCGCAAGCTGGCCGAGCAGGAGGGCAGTCAGGTGCTGCCGATCTGTGCGAAGCTCGAGGCGGACATTGCCGAGCTGGACGATCCCGACGAAAAGGCCATGTTTATGGAGGAGCTTGGCCTTCAGGAATCCGGCCTCGACCGCCTGATCCAGTGCAGCTACGCGCTGCTGGGCCTCATCTCCTTCCTGACGGCAGGCAGCGACGAGTGCCGCGCATGGACGATCAAAAAAGGCACCAAGGCCCCGCAGGCTGCCGGCAAAATTCATTCCGACTTTGAGCGCGGCTTCATCCGCGCCGAGGTCATCGCCTTTGACGATCTCAAGGCCTGCGGCACGCTGGCCAACGCCAAGGCGAAGGGCCTGCTCCGCAGCGAGGGCAAGGAGTATGTCATGCAGGACGGCGATGTCGTGAACTTCCTGTTCAATGTCTGAGTTCTAAAATAAGGGGCCTCTCCTGAAAAGGAGGGGCCCTTCTTTTTGCCTCCGAAGGAGGCATATTTTGCGCCGATACGGAATGCATCCGTAGAGGCGGTTTCAACCCCGCTTTTTTCCCGCATGGGAAACGGCCTCCGGCGGCATACTTTTTTCTGGCTTGTCAGAAAAAAGTATGCAAAAAAGAGACGCTGGGACGCGAAATAGCGCTGTCGCGCAGAAAAGGCATTTTGTTTCTGCGTACCATTCACCGAAGGTGCATCCCGCAAGGAACGCCCTTCGGGCGGCCGTCCAATCGGGGTTCCCGAGCGCACGATACACAGTGCGGGTCGCTCTGTTTGCGCCCGTTGAACATTGGACGTATGGGATTCGCAGAACATGCGATATTTCTGTATGCAAAATCAAAAGCGCCGCCCGGCGGGCGGCGCTTTTCGTGTTCCTTTGCGGCTCTCAGCAATAGAAGTCCTTGATCTTCTTGGCTCTCGACGGGTGGCGGAGCTTGCGGATGGCCTTATTCTCGATCTGGCGGATACGCTCGCGCGTGACGCCGAAGATCTGGCCGACCTCCTCGAGCGTATGCGTCCGGCCGTCGTACATGCCGAAGCGCATCCGCAGGACGTCCGCCTCGCGCTCGGTCAGCGTGCCGAGAATCTCCGTCAGGGCCTCCGCCAGCAGCGTATTGGAGGTCGCATCGGCAGGAGACGGCGTATTGTCGTCCTCCACGAAGGAGCCGATGGTCGTATCCTCCTCGTCGCCGACGGGCATATCGAGCGACAGCGTGTCGGCGGCGGTGCGGTTGGCCTCAATGATCTTTTCGATTGGGAGATTCAGCTCCGCCGCGATCTCCTCCAGCGTCGGTTCCCGGCCAAGCTCCTGAACGAGCTTGCGGTTGCAGCGCGTAGCCTTGTTGATGACTTCCACCATATGCACCGGCACGCGGATCGTCCGGGCCTGATCGGCGATGGCACGGGTGATCGCCTGACGGATCCACCAGGTCGCATATGTAGAGAATTTGTTTCCCTTTGTATAGTCGAACTTGTCCACGGCGCGGATCAGACCGGTGTTGCCCTCCTGGATCAGATCCAGAATGTGCAGGCCGCGGCCGGAGTACTTCTTCGCAATGGAGACGACCAGACGAAGGTTCGCCTCCGTCAGCTTGTCCTTGGCGGCCTTGTCGCCCTCGCTGACCTTCTTGGCCAGCTCGATCTCCTCGTCGGCAGAGAGCAGGCGCACCTGTCCGATCTCCTTGAGGTACATCCGGACGGGATCGTCCAGATTATATTCCGCCGCAAGCTCCAGCGGGTCGATCAGCTCTTCCTCCTCGTCCATCGGAGGAAGCTCGTCGTTGTCGATCATCCCGCCGCTGTCGATGTCCGGGTCCAGCTCCAGCTCCGCGCCGACGATCTGAATACCCAGCGCGTCGAAGGTATCGTAGATCTGCTCGATCTTCTCGACCGGCAGGTCGAGCTTTTCCAGCTCGGCGGTCAGCTCGGACGCCTGGATTGTGCCGTCGCGCTTGGCCCTGGCGATCAGCGCGCTGACGTGGGCCATGGCCTCCTCATTGGAGATGGGAGCCTTTGCGTTCGTATTCTTTGTATTTTTCGAGTTTGCCATCAATGCTCATCCTCATTCGTGCGATCTCACACGCGCGATTTCGTCAAAAACCGCGCATCCAAATCATTATATACCAGGCTGCCTTCGTTTGGCAACCTGTTTTCTCTATTTTTCTCTCTTTTACCGGCTTTTTTCGGCTCAGATCTCCATAATGACGGGAAGGATCATGGGGTTGCGCTTGGTGGTCTTGAAGAGATAGCCAGACAGGTCGTTCTTGATGTTGGCCTTGAGCGCGCTCCAGTCGCTCGAGCCGCCGGCGACGCAGCGGTCGATGGCGTGCGCGGCGATCACACGCATCTCCTCGATCAGGTTTTCGGATTCCTTGACGTAGACAAAGCCGCGCGTAATGATATCCGGGCCGGTGATGACGCTGCCGTCCTCGGAGGAGATGTTGACCACAACAACGATCATGCCGTCCTGCGCCAGATGCTTGCGGTCACGCAGCACCACGCTGCCGACATCGCCGACGCCGGTGCCGTCCACGAGGATCTTGCCCGCGGGAACAGTGCCGCCCCACTTGCAGGTCGCCTTCGTCAGCTCCAGCACCTTGCCGATGTCGCTGATGAAGATGTTCTTCGGCTCCATGCCCATCGTCTGGGCCAGCTTGGAATGCGCCTGAAGGTGGCGCTGCTCACCGTGTACAGGGATAAAGAAGCGCGGCTTGACCAGCGCGTGGATGAGCTTCAGTTCCTCCTGACAGGCGTGGCCGGAAACATGCAGATCGGCCAGCTTGTCATAGACCACATCCGCGCCCTTGCGGTACAGCTCGTTGATGATGCGGCCGATAGCCTTTTCATTGCCAGGGATGGCCGAGGCCGAGATGATGACGCGGTCTCCCGCCTGAATTTCGACCTGCCGGTGGCCGGAGAAGGCCATGCGGTACAGCGCGGACATATTCTCGCCCTGTGAGCCGGTGGAAACGATGACGATCTTGTTTTTCGGCAGGGACTTGATGGCGTTGATATCCACCAGCGTGCCGTTGGGGATTTTCAGATAGCCCAGCTCCACCGAGACCTTCAGCACGTTTTCCATGCTCCGGCCCGTGACGGCGACCTTGCGGCCGTATTTGTGCGCGGCCGTGATGATGCTTTGCAGGCGGAAGGCGTTGGAGGCAAAGGTCGTGACGATGATGCGCTGATTGCAGCCCGCGAACTGCCGGTCGAAGCTGTTGGCGACGATGCGCTCGGACGGCGTAAAGCCCGGACGCTCGACGTTGGTCGAGTCGCACAGAAGGGCCAGCACGCCCTCGCGGCCCAGCTCACCGAAGCGGGTCAGGTCGATCATGCCGTCCTCTGCGGTCGGGTCGATCTTGAAGTCGCCGGTCATAATGACCGTTCCAACCGGCGTGCGGATGGCGAACGCCACCGCGTCGGCAATGGAGTGGTTGACGTGGATGAACTCCACGGAGAAGCAGCCCGCCTTGACCGTCTCTCCGGCCTCGTGGGTGAAGAGCTTGACAGTCTTTTCCAGATGGTGCTCCTCCAGCTTGAGCTGGACGATGCCCGCCGTCAGGCGCGTGGCATGGATGGGGCAGTTGAACTGCTGCATGGCGTAGGGAATGCCGCCGATATGGTCCTCGTGGCCGTGCGTCAGGAACAGGCCGCGGATCTTCTGCTTGTTCTTCACAAGATAGGTCATGTCCGCAATGACCAGATCGACGCCGTACATGTCGTCCTCCGGGAAGCCGAGGCCGCAGTCCACGATGATGATGTCCTTGCCGTATTCCAGAACGGTGATATTCTTGCCGATCTCATTGAGACCGCCAAGAGAGATGATTTTTAACTTTTCTGCCAAATATGGTTCCTCATTTCTGTCAATAATTCATAGGGCAGCTTCGCACAATTGCGTCAGTGCCTCGCGTCCGGCGTGCCGGACGAATGGATGCTTTTCAGGCCCTGCGCCGTATTTTGGCAACGCAAAGCCGCATACGCTCCGCAGCTTGCATCCGGCCCCGTACCGCCGGCTGCGCCCCGCAGACGTATGTGTGAGCTGTTTGAATGCTGGCAGCCTGCCGCTGAACCGCGCCGCACGCGCGGCTGACCGCCGGGTAATGCCGTGTGATCCGCCCACTACGGCATGATACGGATTATTATAACACACTTTTTCCGATGTGTATACATTTTTTTGCGGAACGCCGCGTCCCATGCCGCCGGAGGCCGTCCCTTCCGCGCGGAAGCAGTCGGAAAAAGGCATCCGCCGCACTTGTCATTTCAGCGCGTTTTTGCTATACTATTATAATCTATAGAGTTTAGTGGACGGAGGATACCTTCGGATATGAAAAAACATGTTTCCCGCCTGCTCCAGCCGGGCGTGATCTGGTACAGCATCGTTCTGCTGGCCTTTTCCGCCGCTGCGGCGGCGCTGGATCAATTTTATCTGGCGGGCGCGGAGCTGCTCGTGACCATCGTGGTCTTTGCTGTCAGCCGTGCGCGCTTCGCCCACCGCAAGCGGGCGCTGATCGAATATGTCCAGAGCGCGACGGATTCCGTGGGCGTTTCCGTCCACGCCGGCTCGCCGTTCCCGATGGCGGTGCTGCACCTGCCGGAGGCGGAGATCGTCTGGGGCAACCCGGACTTCTACGCCATCACCGGTCTGACCGACGCCACGCGCTATCAGACGATGCAGAGCGTCGTTCCGGGCTTCACCATCGACTGGCTGCGCGAGGGCCGGACGGAATTTCCCGGCGACCAGCTCATACGCGGCCGCCGCTACCGCATCTACGGCAACTTCGTCCGCTCGGAAGATGAGGAAACGACGGTCAAGCTTGCGACCGTGTATTTCGCGGACATGACGGAGATGTTCAACATCCGCGACGAATACATCCGCACCCGCCCCATCGTGTCGATCATTCTGATCGACAACTACGACGAGCTGACGAACAACCTCTCCGACAGCGCGGTCGCCAATCTTGACGCGCAGATCAACGAGACGGTCAGCAAATGGATGGAGGGCAGCCGTGCGCTCAGCCGCCGTCTCGAGCGCAACCGCTACCTGATGGTCTACGAGAACCGTGACTTCGAAAAGCTCCAGAAGGGCAAATTCTCCGTGCTGGAGAGCATCCGCTCCGTCGTCAGCCCCACCGGCATCGCCGCGACGATCTCGCTCGGCATCGGCAAGGACGGCGCTTCGTTCGAGGAGGACTACAACTTCGCCACGCTCTCCATCGAGATGGCGCTCTCACGCGGCGGCGATCAGGCCGTCATCAAGGACCGCTACAACTTCTCGTTCTACGGCGGACGCACCAAGGAGGCCGAGCGCCACACCAAGGTCAAGTCGCGCGTGGTCGCAGGCTCCCTGTCGGAGCTGATCGCGCAGTCCAGTGAGGTGTTCATCATGGGCCACCGCATGGCGGACCTCGACGCCGTCGGCGCGGCGGTCGGCCTCGTGAGCCTCTGCCGGAAGAAGGGCAAGCGCGCCCGCATCGTCCTCGATCTGAAAAACAACGCCGCCGGGGCGCTCATCCGTGAGCTGCGCGCGCTGCCGGAATACGCCGGGGCATTCATCTCCGGCGACGACGCGCTGGTCGAGGCGGACAACCGCTCCCTGCTGATCATCGTCGATACGAACCGGCCCGATCAGGTGGAGAGCAAGGCGCTGCTTGAGGCAGTGCCGCGTGTGGCGGTCATCGATCACCACCGCCGCGCGGCGGATTATATCGACCACGCCGTTCTGAACCTGCACGAGCCGTTCTCCTCCTCCGCGGCGGAGCTGGTGACGGAGCTGCTGCAATACGCGGTGGAGCCGCGCGACATCCGGCCTCTTGAGGCGCAGGCGCTGCTGGCGGGCATCGTGCTGGACACCAAGAACTTCAACGTCCGCACCGGCTCGCGTACCTTTGAAGCCGCCGCGTTCCTGCGCCGAACCGGCGCGGATACCGTGGACGTGAAAAAGCTCTTCCAGAGTGACCTTGACTCGACCATCGCGCGTTATCAGATCGTGCAGGCCGCGAAGCTCTACCGCGACGAGATCGCCATTGCCGCCGTGGAGCAGACGACCACCCGCACCATCGCCTCGCAGGCGGCGGACGAGCTGCTGAGCATTTCCGGGATCCTGACCTCCTTCGTGCTCTATCCGGACGGGAATCAGGTCGTGATCTGCGCCCGCTCGATCGGCACCTGCAACGTGCAGGTCGTGCTTGAGCCGCTGGGCGGCGGCGGAAACGCGGCCTCCGCAGGCGCACAGATCAAGAACGCGCAGCTGCCGGACGTGCTGGAAAAGCTCGTCGCATCCATCGACAAATTCTACGGCTGAGGCCGGGAATGCAATACAACCATACAACCATTTCCCTGTCTGAAAGGAGAACATAGCATGAAAGTTATTCTGACCCAGGACATCCGCGGCAAGGGCAAGCGCGGACAGATGATCGAGGTTTCCGACGGCTACGCCCGCAACTACCTCTTCCCGAAGAAGCTGGCGCAGGAGGCCAACGCCGACAACCTGAACACCATGCGCATGAACGACAAGGCGAAGCAGGAGCGCGAGGCCAAGGAGCGCGCCGAGGCGATGGAGATCTCCAAGCGCATGAAGGGCTTCACCGTGACCGTGACCGCCAAGGGCGGCGGTGCGGGCCGTCTGTTCGGCTCCGTGACCAACACGGAGATCGCCGAGGCGTTGGCCGCGCAGCAGAAGATCACGCTCGACAAGCGCAAGATCGTGCTCGACGAACCAATCAAGACGGCGGGCGTCTACACCGTCCGCTGCAAGCTCGGCTATGAGATCAGCGGCGAGCTGCGCGTGGAAGTCAAAGAGGCGTAAAGGAACGCCGCACGAAGGGAGGAACATCGTATGGACGAGCTGCTGAACCGTCAGGTGCCGCAGTCGCTGGAGGCGGAGCAGTCGGTGCTCGGCTCCATGCTCATTGACGAGCGGTGCGTGCCGGACGTGATCGGCACTCTGCGCCCGGAGGACTTCTATCTGAAGCAGAACCGGGAGATCTATGAGACCATCTATACGATGTTCAATTTCTCCGAAAAGATCGACCCGGTCACGGTGCTCGACAAGATGAAGGAGCGCGGCGTCTACGACGAGGCGCACTCCTACGACTATATCTCGCAGCTTTTGCAGATCACGCCGACGGCGGCCAACGTCAAGCAATACTGCGCCATCGTTCATGACAAGGCGCTGATGCGCGACCTCGGCACGGCGGCCGACGAGATCAACGAAATGGTCTACGAGGGCGCCGGTACGGCGCAGGACATGCTTGAGGCGGCGGAAAAGAAGGTCTACGCCCTGCGCCGCGACGACTCCGGCGAGAGCCTCCAGCACATCGGCAAGGTCTTGCTGAACGTCTACGACCGGTTGGAGGAGCTGGCGCAGTCCGGCTCGGAGATCCCGGGCCTTTCCACGGGCCTGCACGATGTGGACCGGAAGATCAACGGCCTGAACAAGACCGACCTTCTTCTGATCGCCGCCCGTCCCGGCATGGGCAAAACGTCCATGGCGCTGAACATCGCGCTGAACGTGGCGAAAAAATACCCCGGCAAGGCCGTCGTGTTTTTCAACCTCGAAATGTCGCGCGAGCAGATGGCAATGCGTCTGCTGGCGAACGAAAGCTTCGTCGATCTGCAAAAGCTCGTCACAGGCCAGCTCACGGAGGAGGACTGGGGCAAGCTCTCCATCGCGTCCTCCGCGCTGAGTCAGACGGACATCCGCGTGGACGACAATCCGACCATCACGGTCGCGGAAATGAACGCAAAATGCCGCCGGATCGAGAATCTGGGGTTGGTGTTCATCGACTATCTCCAATTGATGACCTCGGCCGCGCCGGGCAAGACCAGCGAGAACCGCGTCACCGTCGTCAGTGAAATCTCCCGTGCGCTCAAGATCATGGCCAAGGAGCTGAACGTGCCCGTCGTGTGCATGAGCCAGCTCTCGCGTGCCAACGAGAGCCGTACCGACAAGCGGCCGATGCTGTCCGACCTGCGTGAATCGGGCGCCATCGAGCAGGACGCCGACAGCGTCATGTTCATTTACCGCGACGATTATTACAACAAGGATTCGGAGGAGAAGAACATCGCCGAGCTGATCGTGGCGAAAAACCGCCACGGCGAGACCGGCACGGTCAAGCTCCAGTGGCTGCCGCAGTTCACGACCTTCTCCGACCTCGAATGGAAGCATGGAGAGTAAGATTCTCGCCTGGTGCCGCGAACAGCGGCTGTTTGAGCCGGGCGCGGAGGTCTGCTGCGCCGTCTCCGGCGGCGCGGATTCCACGGCCATGCTGGTATGCCTGCTGGCGCTGCGCGGCGAGCTGAAAATCACCGTCCGCGCCGCGCATTATAACCACCGCCTGCGCGGTGCGGAATCCGACCGCGACGAGGCGTTCGTCCGTTCGCTGTGTGAAAGGCTCGGCGTGCCGCTGACCGTTTCCGGCGGCGACGTGGCCGCGCGTGCGCGTGAGACCGGCGAAAGCGTGGAGGAGGCAGCGCGGAAGCTGCGCTACGCCTTTCTGGAGGGTCTCGGCTGCACGGTCGCCACGGCGCACAACGCCGACGACAATGCGGAGACGGTGCTTCTGAATCTGGTGCGCGGCACCGCGCTGCGCGGTCTCTGCGGCATCCCGCCGAAGCCCGGGC